>Ga0180220_1000883_pt1 | contig 26431 bp, 25 predicted proteins | sample eDN5th37CBELigBY_FD_151335 | JGI IMG/M metagenome (GOLD analysis project Ga0180220, IMG submission 151335) | Enriched backyard soil microbial communities from Emeryville, California, USA - eDNA 5th pass 37_C BE-Lig BY (version 2) (version 2) | ecosystem: Environmental > Terrestrial > Soil >...
GCAAGCGGTGTACATCGCCGAGCGGGGCGGCGAACCCATCGGCTTCGCGTGCGTGCGCGACGAAGGCGATCCGCGCGGCGTGCTGCTCGACAATCTGCACGTCCTCGGCCCGTTCCAGGGCGCCGGCGCGGGCAGGATGCTGGTGGAACAGGCCGCCCGGTGGGCCCGGGCGCGCGGCGCAAAACAGCTCTACCTGTACGCCATCGAAGGCAACCGGCGCGCCATCGGCTTCTACGAACGGCAGGGCTGGCGCCTCGCCGCCACCGAGGAAGACGAACTGGGCGGCCTGCGCGTGCAGGCGCGCCGCTATGTACGGCCGGTCTGACGCGGCGCGCCGCGCGTGCCTAGCGCCGGGGTTCGCCGGCGGGCGTTTCGGGCGCCAGCAGCAGCGTCGATCAGTGCGCGTCCAGGCCGCCGGCAGCGGGGCCGGCAACACGCGCTCGTTATCCAGGAGCGCCTCCACCGCACGGTCGATCAGCGTCAGCCCCCGGGCGTCAGCTGCACCAGCATGCTGCGCGCGTCCCGCTGGTTCGGCACGCGCCCGACCAGGCCCGCGCTTTCCAGCCGCTTGAGCCGGTGTGTCATGGTGCCGGACGTCACCATCAGCGCCGAGAACAGCGCCGTGGGACTCAACCTGTACGGCGCGCCCGAGCGCCGCAGCGTGGCCGCAGAAACCCCGCCGCCCATTGGCCGACGTGCTGCGCATCGCCTGAAGCGCACGCCGCGGCGCGCATGCCCGATTCCGCCGTCGGTGATAAATTTGCCGATGTCAGGGCCTGCGGCGCCGACCGGCGGGGCCCTCGCCACCCGGAGAGAGACACCATGCGCTACCAGGGAAGCTGCCACTGCGGACGGATCGCCTTCGAAGTCGAAGGCGAACTGGCCCAGGTCATGGACTGCAACTGTTCCATCTGCACGCGGATGGGCTCGCTGCATTGGTTCGTGCCGCGCGACCGGCTGCGCCTGTCCACCCCCGAAGACCAGCTGGCTACCTATGCCTTTGGCAAGCAGCGCATCCAGCACCGCTTCTGCCCCGTCTGCGGCATCCATCCCTACGGCGAGGGCGTCGATCCCGCCGGCAACCGCATGGCGGCCGTCAACGCGCGCTGCCTCGAAGGCGTGGACCTGCAGTCGCTCGACGTCCGGCCTGTCGACGGCCGGTCCTTCTAGCGTCGACGCCTAGCGCGGGCCGGCGGGCGGCGCGCCGGCCAGCTGCGCGAGGCCGTCCAGCGTGCGGGCTTCGCGCAGCGGCGCGGGCGCCCCCGCGGGCAGCGCCAGCCCCGCGCGGTTGTGCCAGTACGCGTCCATGCCCACCGCCGACGTGCCGAACAGATCGTATCCCGACCCCGCCACGAACAGCGTCCGGGCCGGCTCCGCGCCCAGTTCTGCCAGGGCCAGCCGATAGGGCCGCGGATCGGGCTTGTAATAGCCGGCGCGCTCCGACGTCACGATGACGTCCAGGGGCATGCCCAGGCGCCCGGCGGCCAGGCGCCCCAGCCGTTCCGAACAGTTCGTGACCACGCCCAGCCTGTGCGTGGCGCGCAGCGCCCGCAACATACCCGCCACGCCCTCCCAGGGCGCCAGCTCGCTCCAGCGCGCCTCCAGCGCCTGCGCCACGCCGCCCGGCAGCCCGGTTTCCAAGGCGGCTTCGCGCACCAGGGTTTCATAGGGCCGATACGCGCCGCAGGCGTAGGTGCGCCTGAGATAGGCGGCCCGCCACGCGCGCCCCGCCTCCTCCCCGCCCGCCACGCTGTTCCACAGCGTCCAGGAATCGAGCAAGGCGGTCAGCAGGTCGAACAGCACGAAATCGTATTGGCGCGTCATGGCAAGGCTCCCCGTGATGGACAGGCCCCAGTGTAGAAAGCGCCGCCGCGCCTGAGATTAACGGCCTGCAATTGCACACTTAAGGCGGAACTTAATGGCCGGGCCGCGCGGCGGACAAAGCCCCCCGGCTTGCCGCCCCAAAAGAAGCCGTCTGTTTGCCTTGAAGCGGCCCGGCGGCAAAAAAAAACGCCGGAAAGCGCATGGCTTTCCGGCGCCGGGGCCGCGCGGCGGGCGCGGCCGTCGGGGATGCCGCTCAGCGGGCCGGCGCGGCCGCCGCGCCGACGTCCTTGCGCACCTTGGCCACGTCGGACGCGGTAACGGCCGCGCCCTTGTTGCCCCAGCTCGCGCGCACGAAGGTCACGACATCGGCCACTTCCTTGTCGGTCAGGCGCCAGTCGAAGCCCGGCATCGCATAGCGCGTGGGCGCCGCGCCGGTGCCCGGCATCTGCGCGCCCTTGAGCACGATGTGGATGAGCGAGGTCGGATCGGCCGAGTTGACCGTACTGCTCAGCGCCAGCTGCGGGAAGGTCTGCTCGTAGCCCTTGCCGGTGCTGCGATGACAAGCCGCGCAGTTGTTGAGGAAGGTCATGGCGCCGTCGCCCTGGTCCTTGCCGGTGCGCAGCGCCTGCGCCACGGCCGGGTCGTACGTCAGGGCCGCGGCCGCGTCCTTGCGGGCGGGCGGCAGGCTCTTCAGGTAGGCAGCGATGGCGTTCAGGTCCTCGTCGGTGAGGTGCTGCGTACTGTCCGAAACCACCTGGGCCATGCCGCCGAAGGCGGCGGAATGCCCGTTGCGCCCGGACTTCAGGAAGGCCACGATGTCTTCCTTGCTCCAGGCGCCCAGGCCGTCCACCGGATCGCCGCGCAGGTTCTTGGCCAGCCAGCCCTCGACCACGCCGCCGGACAGATAGTCGGAGCCGTCGGCGTCGGTGAGCGCCTTCTCCTGCAGCGCGAAGCCGCGGGGCGTGTGGCAGGTGCCGCAGTGGCCCAGGCCCTCGACCAGATACTGGCCGCGCAGCAGCGCCTGCTTGTCCGCGCCGTCGGGCACGGTAACGGGCGCGGTCGCGACGTCGGGCGCGAACATCCAGCGCCACACCGCCAGCGGCCAGCGCATGGAGAGCGGCCAGACGATGTCCGTGTCCTTGTTCTCCTGCCTGACCGGCTGCACGCCCTGCATGAAGTACGCATACAGCGCCTTCACGTCGTCGGGCGACATCCTGGCGTACGAGGGATACGGCATGGCCGGATACAGCGTGTGGCCGTCCTTGGATACGCCATGGCGCACGGCGCGGTCGAAGTCTTCCAGGCTGTATTCGCCGATGCCGGTTTCCTTGTCCGGCGTGATGTTGGTGGAATAGATGACGCCCAGCGGCGAATCCAGACCCAGGCCGCCCGCAAAGGGCTTGCCGTCCTTGGCGGTGTGGCAGGCGATGCAGTCGCCCGCGCGGGACAAGTATTCGCCTTGCTTGACGAGCTGCGCGTCGGCCGCGGCGGGCGTGCCCTCGGCGGCCCAGGCGGCGCTTGCGGCGCACAGAGCGAGGGCCGCGGCTATGGTTTGCTTCATCATGACGCGTCCCTCCTCAAGCCTGGACCAGCGGACCGGGGTTCTTCAGGTACTGCTCGCGGATCGCCTTGGCCGACCAGAACGCCAGGGCGCCGACCAGGCCGGTCGGGTTGTAGCCCATGTTCTGCGGGAACACGCAGGCGCCCATGACGAACACGTTGGGCACGTCCCAGCTCTGCAGGTACTTGTTGACCACGCTTTCCTTGGGGTTGGCGCCCATGATCGCGCCGCCCGTGTTGTGCGTGCTCTGGTAGACGCGCGTGTCGTAGCGGGCGCCCTTCTTGCGCACGGCCACGAAGTGCTTCTCGGGATTCATGGCCTTGGCCACTTCCTCCATGCGCTTGCCCATGTAGGCCAGCATGTCGAACTCGTTGTCATGCCAGTCGAAGGTCATGCGCAGCAGCGGCTGGCCGAAGCTGTCCTTGTAGGTCGGGTCCAGCGACAGGTAGGCGTCGCGGTACGACATCACCGATCCGGAAATGCCGATGGTCAGGAACCGCTGGTAGGCGTCCTGCACGCCGGCCTTCCAGGCCGTGCCCCACGCGGGCGTGCCCGGCACCGTGGGCGTCTGCTTGATGGGGCGCCCGCCGTAGCGCACGTGGCGGATGCTGGCGCCGCCGACGAAGCCCAGCGGCCCGTGGTCGAACTGGTCGCCGTTCAGGTCGTCCATGCTCACGCCGCCCGCGCCCGTGCCCACGAAGGGATTGAGCTGGGTGCCCTTGGGCAGCAGCACGTTCACCGCGCCGTTCATCTGGTAGGCGTAGTTCTTGCCCACCACGCCTTCGTTGGTCTTGGGATCGTAGGGCTTGCCGATGCCCGAAAGCAGCAGCAGGCGCACGTTGTGCATCTGGTAGGCCGACAGGATCACCAGGTCGGCGGGCTGTTCCACCTCGCGCCCCTGGGCGTCGATGTAGGTCACGCCCACGGCCTTCTTGCCGGAAGAGTCCAGGTTGACCTTGATCACGTGCGAGTGCGTGCGCAGCTCGAAGTTCGGCTTCTTGAGCAGCACCGGCAGAATGGTCGTCTGCGGCGAGGCCTTCGAGTACATGTAGCACCCGTAGTTCTCGCAGAACCCGCAGAAATTACAGGGCCCCAGGCGCACGCCGTACGGATTGGTGTACGGGCCCGACGCATTGGACGCCGGCGCCGGATAGGGGTTGAACCCCACTTCGCGGGCGGCCTTCTCGAAAAGCTGCGCGCCGTAGGTGGTGGTCAGGGGCGGCAGCGGGTATTCCTTGCTGCGCGGGCCTTCGTGCGGATTGCCGCCCTCGACGATCTTGCCGTTGAGGTTGCCGGCCTTGCCCGAGGTGCCGCACACGTACTCGAACTTGGTGAAGCTGGGCTCCAGCTCGTCGAACGTGACGCCGAAATCCTGGATGGTCATGCCTTCCGGGATGAACTTCTTGCCGTAGCGCGTCTCGTAGCGCGTGCGCAGCTCCAGTTCCTCGGGCAGGATGCGGTAGTGCATGCCGTTCCAGTGGAAGCCCGCCCCGCCCACGCCGGTGCCCAGCAGGAAGGAGCCGTTCTGGCGATACGGCACGGCCACGTCGTCGACGCCATGCCGTATCGTCACGGTTTCCTTGGAGAGATCCTGGAACAGCTTGCCGCGCACCGAATAGGCGAGTTCGTCCAGCACCTTCGGATATTCCGCATCCGTGGGCGTGTCCTGCATGCCGCCGCGCTCCAGCGCCAGCACGTTCAGGCCGGCTTCCGTGAGTTCCTGGCCCATGATGGCGCCGGTCCAGCCAAAACCCACCAGCACGGCATCGACTTTTTCTTTCTTGATCGCCATCGCTCAGCCCCTTTCCCCGGAAATCGACACAGGGCCGTAGGGATACTTGACATTGGGCTGGTCGGCCCAATCCATGTAATCGCCACGCGCGCCCGGGAAACCCACCATCTTCCAGCCCACCATGCCCTTGTTGCCGCCGTACATCGGGTCGGCGAAGAAACCTTCCTTGGTGTTGGTCAGCAGGTAGCTGAAGAAGGTCTTGGCGGGCACGGTATCGAATTCGATCTTGCCGGCCTGCATGTCCTTCAGCACCTGCTCCTGGACCGGCTTGTCGAGCTCGGCGAAGACCTTGCCGTGCGTCTTCTTGCACCACGCATCGCAGGCGGCGATGCCGTGGCGGTACAGCTCGCGGGGGTTCTGGTTGAGCTGGTAGCCCAGCTCGGGCGCCACGTCGGGGTGGAACGGCCCCTGCATGTACCACAGCTTGCCGTGGCCATAGGGCGTTTCCATCTGGCGGTCTATGAATTCGGGCACGCCCGCCGCGACGGCGCCGGGACCGTACTGGTCTTCGGGAATCAGGTGATCCACCGCGGCCACGATGAACGCCCATTCGGGCTTGGTGAAATAGGTAGGCTCGTAGGCCTTTGCGGAAGCCGGCGCCGCCTTGTCGGCGGCGCTGCTACAGCCGGTTGCCATGGTGCCCACCGCAAGGGTGGAAGCAGGCACGATGGCCAGCGCCTGCAGGAAGCGCCTGCGCGGTTTTGCCTCGTCTGTCATAGACATCTCCGTGAAAAATTCCATGCTGTCACGCAACGACGACATGAATTTCGAACCACGAACTGCCGGAACGGTGACAACACGCTTGCAAAAAGAGCCTACCGGGAAAACCCGGAAGCGACCCCATTATGCGCGCATTACGGAGCGCAATAGGCGTAAAAATGGGCTCCAGTTTCAAAATTTGACAATGAAAGCGGGTTTTCGGCGGTTTTGAAAACAGTTTTCCATTCAGGTTTTCGTCATATTTCTATCCGCTTAAATCCTGCTGACGAATTCATTAAAAACGGAGAGATACCCATGCCCCCGAGCATTTCCGAAAAACGCGCCGCCTTCCGGGCGTTGCACCGGAGCGGCTGCTTCGTATTGCCCAATCCCTGGGATATCGGCAGCGCGCTCTTTCTGCAGCACCTCGGCTTCAAGGCATTAGCCAGCACCAGTTCCGGACTGGCCTGGTCCACCGGCCATGCCGACAATGCGCTGCCGCGCGATGCCGTGCTGGCGCACCTGCGCGAACTGGTGCGGGCCACGAGCCTGCCTGTCAATGCGGATTTCGAAAACGGATTCGGGGCCACGCCCGGCGAAGTGGCCGAAAACGTAGCCCTGGCGGTCGAAACCGGCGTGGCCGGGCTGTCCATCGAAGACAGCACGGGCGACCCGGCCGCCCCGCTGCTGCCCATCGAAACCGCGGCGCATCGCATCGCGGCGGCGCGCCAGGCCATCGACGCCGCGGGCGGCGAAACGCTGCTGGTGGGGCGCGCCGAAAACTTCTTCGCCGGCTCGCCCGATCTGGACGACGCCATTGCCCGCCTGCGGGCCTATGCCGAAGCCGGGGCCGACTGCCTCTACGCGCCCGGCATCCAGACGGCGCAACAAGTACGGGCCGTGGTGCAGGCCGTGGCGCCCAGGCCCGTCAACCTGCTGCTCGGCGCACCCGGCGGCCTTTCCATCGACGAAGCCGCCCGCCTGGGCGTGCGGCGCGTCAGCGTGGGCGGCGCGCTGGCGCGCGCGGCCTGGGGCGGCTTCATGCGCGCCGCGCGCGGCCTGGCCGAAGGCCGGCTCGAGGGCTTCGCCCAGGCGGCCGCGGGCAGCGAGCTCAACGCCCTGTTCGGCCGCAACGCCGCGCCGCCCCCGCGCTGACGCCGGCGCACGCGGACACGCCGGTCTGGGCCTGCAGGACGCGGCCGGCCCTGCCGCGCCGGGCTACTTGAACCCGGCCGCGGGGTCTTGCGGCGTGTCGTAGATGCCGCCGCCGTAGTCGGTGTCGACCTGGATTTTCACCTTGCTGGCGTCGACCTCGGGCGCGTCGCTCTTGTAGTGCATGACCATGGCCGGGAACAGCAGCACGGCCGCCACCATGAGCAGCTGGATCACGATGAACGGAATCGACCCGCGGTAGATCTGCCCCGTGGTCACGGGCTCGATCATCTTGCCCGTGACCTTGTCGCGGTAGCGGTCCTTGGGCGCGACCGAGCGCAGGTAGAACAGCGCGAAACCGAACGGCGGGTGCATGAACGAGGTCTGCATGTTCACCGCCAGCAGCACGCCGAACCAGATCAGGTCGATGCCCAGCTTGTCGGCCACCGGCCCCAGCAGCGGCACGATGATGAAGGCCAGCTCGAAGAAATCGAGGAAGAACGCCAGCACGAAGGTCAACGCGCTGACCGCGATCAGGAAGCCGTACTCCCCGCCCGGCAGGCCGATCAGCAGGTGTTCCACCCACAAGTCGCCGTTCACACCGCGGAAGGTCAGGCCGAACACCGTGGACCCCACCAGGATGAAGACCACGAAGGTCGACAGCTTGGTCGTGGTGTCCATGGCCTGCTTGAGCAGCTTGAGCGAGAGGCGCTTGCGCGACATCGCCATCAGGATGGCGCCCACCGCGCCCATGGCGCCGCCTTCGGTCGGCGTGGCCACGCCGATGAAGATCGTGCCCAGCACCAGGAAGATGAGAAAGAGCGGCGGGATCATCACAAAGGTCACGCGCTCGGCCAGCGCCGACAGCAGGCGCAGCCTGAACACCTTATTGACGATGGCGATGACGAAGGCGGTCAGGCCCCAGATGAGCAGCGACAGCACGATCTGCTCGTCGATGGGCGCGGTGTCGGACTCCAGGTACTGCCCGGTGAAATACGCCGAGGCCGCCGAGATGATCATCAGCACCAGCAGCGAGCGCCCGCCGCGCGTGCCGTTGGGCTCGCGGAAGGAACGCGCCTCTTCGGGCAGGGCCGGCGCGCTGTCCGGCTTGATGAGCGACATCACCACCACGAAGACCACGTAGGCGCCCGCCAGCACGAAGCCCGGCACGATGGCGCCACGGTACATGTCGCCGATGGAGCGGCCCAACTGGTCGGCCAGGATGATGAGCACCAGCGAAGGCGGAATGATCTGCGACAGCGTGCCGGATGCCGCGATGATGCCGCTGGCCAGCCGGCGGTCGTAGCCGTAGCGCAGCATGATGGGCAGCGAGATCAGGCCCATGGAAATGACCGAGGCCGACACCACGCCGGTGGTGGCCGCCAGCATCGCGCCCACGAACACCACGGCAATCGCCAGTCCGCCGCGCACGGTGCCGAAGAGCTGGCCGATGGTTTCCAGCAGGTCTTCCGCCATGCCGGAGCGCTCCAGCACCAGCCCCATGAAGGTGAAGAACGGCACGGCGAGCAAGGTATCGTTGGCGATGATGCCAAACACCCGCTGCGGCAGCGCCTGGAACAGCGCGGCATTGAGCAGCCCCAGTTCCATGCCGATCAGGCCGAACAGAATGCCGTTGGCCGCCAGCGCGAACGCCACCGGAAAGCCCAGCAGCAGGAACACCACAAGCGTGGCGAACATGATGGGGGCCATGTTTGCAATGAAGAAATCCATGTTCAACGGCCCTCCCCGTCATCGCCCGGCTGGCGCTGGCCCAGCTCGCGCGCTTCGCGCTGCCGCGCCTCCTCGGCGATCTCGCGCGCCAGCGCTTCCTCCGCCGACTCGGCCTCCTCGCGCGCGCCCGGATCGGGGCAGCGCCCCATCAGAAAACCCACGCACTTGATGAGGTGCGAAATGCCGGCCAGGATCAGCAGGCTGAAGCCCACGGGAATCAGCAGCTTGACCGGCCAGCGGATCAGGCCGCCGGAGTTGGAAGACATTTCATGCGTCACGTAGGAGTCCATGAACATGGGCCACGACAGATAGGCGATCAGCACGCAGGCCGGCAGCAGGAAGAAAATCACGCCAAAGATGTCGATGCACACCTGCGCGCGGCGCGGCAGCTTGGACGAGAGCACGTCCACGCGCACGTGCTCGTTCTTAAGCAGGGTGTAGCCGGCGGCCAGCAGGAAAATGGCGCCGAACAGATACCACTGCAGCTCCAGCCACGCGTTGGAGCTGGTCTGGAACAGTTTGCGGATGACGGCGTTGCCGGCGCTGATGACGACGACGACCAGCGTCAGCCACGTCACGCACCGGCCGACCGCCGTGTTGATCGCGTCGATCAAGCGGGACAAGGCTAATAGGGCATTCATGATGGATTTCCGACACCGCCGGGCCGGCATGCCCGGCGGCTGCTAGGGTCTACCAGGAGAGGACGAAAAGGGCGCGCGCTTCATGGCAAGAAGGCGCGCGCCCCGGGGACATCGCCGCGGACTTACTTGCCGCGGTTGATGGTGCCCATGTAGCTGTCGAAGCTGCCTTCGGCCACGCGGAACCAGGGCAGCTCGTTGTCGCGGAAGTCGCGCATGTTTTCGTAGACCTTCTTGAACATCGGGTCTTTCGCGCTCATGTCGGCGTACACCTTCAGCGCTTCCTGGTAGCAGGCGTCGAGCACCGGCTTGGGGAAGGACTTGAGCTTGGCGCCGGCGGCGATCAGGCGGCGCAGCGCGCCCGGGTTCTCCGCGTCGTACTTGGCGATCATGTCGTTGGTCGCCGCAGCCGAGGCCTGGTCCAGCACCGCCTGGTAGTGCTTGGGCAGCTTGTTGTAGGCGTCCTGGTTCACGTACAGCGACACCTGCAGCGTGCCTTCCCACCAGCCCGGGAAGTAGTAGTACGGCGCCACCTTGTTGAAGCCCAGTTTCTCGTCATCGTAGGGGCCGATCCATTCGGCGCCGTCGATGGTGCCCTTCTCGAGCGCCGGATAGATGTCGCCGCCCGCGATCTGCTGCGGCACCACGCCCAGGCGCGACAGCACCGCGCCGGCGAACGCGCTCATGCGGAACTTCAGGCCCTTGAGATCGTCCAGCGTGTTGATTTCCTTACGGAACCAGCCGCCCATCTGGGTGCCGGTATAGCCGCACGGGAAGTTCACCACGTTGTACTTCTTGAACACCTCGCGCATCAGCTTCAGTCCATCGCCGTGGCGCATCCAGGAGTTCATCTGGCGCGTGTTCAGGCCGAACGGCACCGCCGCGTCGAAGCTCAGGATGGGGTCCTTGCCGAAGTAGTAGTACGAGGCCGAATGCCCGCACTCGATAGTGCCGTTCTGCACGCCGTCCAGCACCTGCAGGGCCGGCACGATTTCGCCGGCGGGGAACACGCGGATGGAAAACTTGCCGCCCGTGGCCTCCGAGACGTACTTGGCCAGGCTTTCGCCGCCGGAATAGATGGCGTCGGCGCTGCGCGGGAAGCTCGACGCCAGGCGCCAGTTCAGCGTCGGCGCGTCCTGCGCGAATACGGGGGCTGCCAGGGTGGCGCCGCCGGCGGCCGCGCCCAGAGTGGCTTTCTTGAGGAATGAACGGCGTTGCATGTGGAAGTCTCCCAACTTGGATAAAGTGCCCAGTCGCTGTGCCGGAGAATGGGGTGCATTCCCCGCTGCGCGTCCCAACGGGTAACAATTGGTCGCGTTTATGGTTTTCGGGCGCCATCGTATCGGCAAACGACTTCACAACGAACCGGGAAAACCCTCGCCGTAAGTTTCGTGAAATTTTTCTCCCCGCCGGCGCTGGTCGGACCGGGATGCGCAAAAAAAGCGCGACAGCGCCTGACCGCAGCGCGTCGCCCAGGAGCGGCGGCGCGCAGTCAAAAATATAAGAAAACCAGTTTTTATAACCATAAGTTCTAAATAAAAACCGCCCTCCCGGCGCGCCCTTTCATGTCGCGCACAACTGCTATGTCGCACGTATCCGCCTCCGTTTCGGGCCCGCCTGAAATTTGCTATCGCAAATAACAGTGCTTATCATTTGCTTTATTGTTAAAGAAACACGAAGGCCGCCATGCACGCCGTCGACCATCGATACGCCCTCGCCCGGCCCGCCGCCGCAAGCCTGGCGCGGTGGAGGCTGGCCACGCGCCACGGCAACCTCGCCTTCCAGGCGGGCGACCTCCGCAAAGCCGAGTCCCACTACCGCGCCGCGCTGGCCCAGGCGCGCGATCGATTCGCGGTCGACGACGATGCCGACGCGGGCGTGGCCGCCTGGGTCATCGCCCACCACAACCTGGCCGACCTCTGCGAAAAAACCGGCGACGACGCCACCCGACGCCGCCTGTTGCTGACGGCGCACCAGCGGCTGTGCAGCGCCATGTACGACGACGAACTGCCCGAGGCCTGGCGCCAGGCGGCCCTGGCCCACAGCCGCCGCACCTACGCCGAACTGCTGCGCTATCTCGCCGGCCACCCCGACGACGCCGGCGTGCGGCTGGCCTGCCAGCAGGGCGCGGCCGGCCCCGCCGGTCCGCCGCAATAGCGCCCGCCCCGCAATTTCCCACCCGCACGCATTCGACTGGAGACCCTCGTGCCCTACACCCTTCCTCCCCTGCCCTATGCCTACGATGCGCTCGAACCCCACATCGATGCGCAGACCATGGAGATCCACTACACCAAGCACCACCAGACCTACGTCAACAACCTGAACGCCGCGCTCGAGAGCAACCAGCTACCCTTTCCGCCCGTCGAAGAACTGGTGGCGGGCATCGACAAACTGCCCGAGGCGGTGCGCGTGGCGGTGCGCAACAACGGCGGCGGCCACGCCAACCACAGCCTGTTCTGGGAAGTCATGTCGCCGCAGGGCGGCGGCAAGCCGCAAGGCAAGCTGGCCGCCGCCATCGACGCCGACCTCGGCGGCCTGGACAGCTTCAAGGACCAGTTCACCAAGGCGGCCCTCACCCGCTTCGGCAGCGGCTGGGCCTGGCTGAGCGTCACACCCCAGAAAAAGCTGGTGGTGGAAAGCACTGCCAACCAGGACACGCCCCTCATGACCGGCAACACCCCCATCCTGGGTCTGGACGTGTGGGAGCACGCCTACTACCTCAAGTACCAGAACCGCCGCCCCGAATACATCGCGGCCTTCTACAACGTCATCAACTGGCCCGAAGTCGCGCGCCGCTACGAGGCCGCGCTGGGCTGAACGTCTTTCCACCGTCTTGCCGTCTTGCCGCGGGGCGCCCGCAAGAGCGCCCCGCGGCGCAAGAGGTCGTCCCCATTCTCCATTGCCGATCCGGCGGAACGGATGCCCGGCGGCAGGAACACCTTCCCGATGCAATGGCGTCCGCCGGCAGGCTGCTGGTGGCATCGCCCGGCTGCCTGCGGCAAAAAGGGCCTGCCGACCAAACCGGCCGTCCTGCGGCGCCGCGTCCGTCTGCATCATCGTTTGGCAACCGGCGGAAAGCGGGAGCCCTGGCCATTGATAGCGGTTCGCGATGGCAGTCGAAGCCGCCACCTGTCGCCGAAGGATCCGCGTTTTCGTGAATTTCATGTCGGAAAACCTGTTTCCGGGCCAGCAGCGCGGCGCTCGCGCGGCCATCGGGCAGTCAAGGCTGGCCCGCGCTTGCCATGCCGCGTCAATTATGAAATAAAATAATAAGTTTATTCCCAATGGTTATTTAATATGCTCACCGCCGCTATCCTGGGCGCGGCCGTCGGCACGCTGCTGGGCCTGACCGGCGCGGGCGGCGGCATCCTCGCCGTGCCCGCCCTCATGTTCGGCCTGCACATGCCGCTGGCCGACGCCGCGCCCGTGGCGCTCATCGCCGTCGGCGCCGCCTCGGCCCTGGGCGCCGTCCAGGGCCTGCGCCGCGGACTGGTGCGCTACAAAGCCGCCACGCTCATGGCGATAGCGGGCGGACTCACCGCGCCGGCCGGGCTGCTTCTCGCGCGCCAATTGCCTGCCGCCTGGCTGAGCCTGGGCTTCGCGGCGGTGATGCTGCTCGTGGCCGCGCGCATGGCCGGCCAGTCGCGCCAGGCCGGCGCCGGCGATCCGCGCGCCAAGCCCTGCCGCATTTCGCCCGACACCGGCAAGTTCATCTGGACGCCGCGCACCGCCGCCACGCTGGGCGCCATCGGCGCGGTGTCGGGCGTATGCACGGGCATGCTGGGCGTAGGCGGCGGCTTCATCATCGTGCCCGCGCTCACCTACTTCAGCGACGTGCGCATGCACGGCATCGTCTCGACCTCGCTGATGGTGATCGCGCTGATCTCCGCCGTCACCGTGGCTTCGGCCGCGGCCCACGGGCTGGCGCTGTCCGCGGCCCAATGGGCCTTCGTGGCCGCCGCCATCGCCGGCATGGGAGTCGGGCGCGCCTTTATCCACCGGGTGCCCCAGGCCGCGCTGCAGCGCGCGTTCGCGCTGGTGTGCGTCATTGTGGCGAGCGTGCTCGTCTGGCGCGCCCTGGGCTGAACAACGCCCCCGAGCGGCGCGCGCCGGCTCCGAGCGACAGCGCGATCACGCAACCGGCCGCGGCGGCGCCCGCGCCCAGGGCGAACACGCTGCCGTAACCCGCGCGGTCGGCCAGCAGGCCGGCCAGCGGCCCCGTCAGGCCGTAGGCAATATCCTGGAAAGCCGAAAACCCGCCCATGGCCGTGGCCCGCAATCCGGGCTCGATCCGGTGCACCACCTCGCGGCCCATCGCCGGAAAGATCATCGAGCAGCCGAGCCCCGTCAGGAACGCGCCGGCCAGCGCCAGCAAGGGGCTGGACGCGCCCCAGACCAGGGCCTGGCCGGCCGCCTCCACGGCAAGCGAGCCCACCGCCACCCGCAACCCGCCAATGCGGTCCGGCAGATGGCCCAGCAGCACGCGCACCAGCACGAAACCCGCGCCGAAAGCGGTCAGCCCCCATCCCGCGTGGGCCCAGTGCCGGCTCAGAAAATGCAGGGTGAAGAACGCGCCGATCGCGGCAAAGCCGATGCCTTGCAGGCAGACCACCGCGCCGTGCCGCCAGATCCTGCCCACCACGCTCCAGAACGAGGGGCGCGGACCGCCCGCATGCGGCGCCACGTCCGGCAAGCCCCGGATCGCCAGCAGCCCCAGGCAAGGCAGCGCGGCGCCGGCCGCCATGGCGCCGGTTAAGCCGATCCTCTCCAGCAGCGCCAGCCCGATCGGCCCGCCCACCGCGAGCGCGCCATACATGGCCGCGCCCACCAGCGCCAGCACCCGCCCCGAGCGCGCCGGACCCGCCAGGCCGATGCCCCACGCAATCGCCCCCACCGCCGCCAGGCTCTCGCCCAGCCCGAGCGAGAGACGGCCGGCAAGCAGCACCGCATAGGCCAGCCCGGCGTGGCCCAGGGGCAGGCCCGCCGCCATCGAGATCAGGCTGCCCGCCGCGTACAGCGCCAGGCCGCGCCGCACTGCGGCCCGCGGGCCCTGGCGGTCCGCCAGCCCGCCGGCATGGCCGCGGGTGAAGATCGTGGCCAGGAAAGCCGCGCCCGCGCCCAGGCCGGCCCACGCGTTGCCCAGCCCCAGTTGCCCGGCCACATAGACGGGCACCACGGGCAGAGACATGCCCACGCAGAGATAAGAAATGAAAAGCACGGCGGTCAGGCGCGCCAGGCGCCCCCGGGCCGGGTCTTGAGAAGAAGAAAGCGTCATGCAGAACCACTCCAGGCAGTTCCCCGGACGGCTCGGCGCGCGCAACGCACTTCGACCGGCGGGGATCGACAGTGCGTTGATTGACGTAAACGCTTACGGCCAGCACGGCTGGCGTGAAACTCGCCGCGCCGCCCGGCCCGATCGGCACGGATGGCGCGCTTGCGGCGAATAGCATACGACGGCATCGCCCCCTTCCGCTATTCGCATTTCCGGCCTGCCGCCGCAAGCGCGGCACGCCTGGCGTCGCGCGGAAAAATGCGGCGTCCCGCCGTCGGCCCCGGAATCGCGTACTCGCATTTCCCTGCGGCGGCCGGCCGCGCTATCGTGAATGTCCGGCGTGAATGTCCGGCGCCCATCCCAGGAGATACCCCCCATGCCCTCCCCCCTGTCTACCCGCACGTTTCCGCTGGGCAGCCGCCGCGTCGGCCGGATCGGCTACGGCGCCATGCAGCTCGCGGGCCCCGGCGTCTTCGGCCCGCCCAAAGACCGCGACGCCGCGCTGGCCGTGCTGCGCGAGGCCGTCGCATCCGGCGTGAACCACATCGACACCAGCGATTTCTACGGCCCCCATGTCACCAACCAGCTCATCCGCGCGGCCCTCGCGCCCTATCCCGACGACCTCGTCATCGTCACCAAGATCGGCGCGCGCCGCGGGGCCGACGCCTCCTGGCTGCCGGCCTTCTCGCCCGAGGCCCTGACGCAGGCGGTCCACGACAACCTGCGCAACCTCGGCCTGGACGTGTTGGAAGTGGTCAACCTGCGCATCATGCTCGACCCCCACGGCCCCGCGGAAGGCTCGATCGAGGCGCCGCTCTCCACCCTGGCCGGCCTGCAGCAGCAGGGGCTGGTGCGCCACATCGGCCTGAGCAACGTCACGGCCAAACAGGTCGCCGAAGCGCGGCGCATATGCGAGATCGTCTGCGTGCAGAACCACTACAACCTGGCGCACCGCGGCGACGACGCCCTCATCGACGCACTGGCCGGCGACGGCATCGCCTACGTGCCGTTCTTTCCGCTGGGCGGCTTCACGCCGCTGCAATCGTCCGCCCTGTCGGATGTGGCGCAGCGGCTCGGCGTCACCCCCATGCAGGCGGCCCTGGCCTGGCTGTTGCATCGCGCGCCGAACATCCTGCTCATTCCCGGCACCGCGTCGCTGGCCCACCTGCGCGAAAACCTCGCCGCCGGAGACATCGAGCTGCCCGCCGACGCGCTGCAGACACTGGACGGCATCGCGCCATGAGCCATGAGCCATCCCGGACGGACGCGCCGGCGCGCGCGGCGAGCGGCGCCGGCTCGGACCCGCGCCCGCCGTCTGGCCCGGCCGAGGCTTTCTGGCGCGACCCCGCCCTGCCCTTTGTCGAAAGCCGCCGCGCGTGCCGCAGCCGCGCCTGCTACAAACCGCACAGTCATCCCACGTTTTCCATCGGCGCCGTGGACGATGGCGCCAGCGTCTTCACGGGCGCGCCCGGCGGGCCCGTCGCGCTGCGGCCCGGCGCGCTCGTGTTCGTGCCGGCAGCGCGCGTGCATGCCTGCAACCCGGCGCCGGGCGCCGCCTGGAGCTACCAGATGCTGCATTTGGACGCCGCGTGGCTGCGCGCCGTGCGGCAGGAGTACGCCCGGACCGACGACGAGCCCGTGCGCGTCGTCTCCGACCCCGCGCTCTACCGGCGCTACTGCCGGCTCAACACGCTGCTCTTCTCCCCTGCGGACCCGCAGGAGAAAACATCCGCGCTGATCGAATTCGTCGGCGACTGCGACACCTCGGCGGGCCTGCGCATCGCCACGCCCGCCGCCTCGCCCCGGCTGGCCGCGCGGGTCGCGCCCATCCTGGAGCGGCTGCGCGCAGATCCGTCCATGCCCGTCGCGCTGGACACGCTGGCGCAATGGACGGGCGCCAGCCGCTACCAGACCATCCGCGCCTTTCGCGCCGTCACCGGCATGACGCCGCACGCCTGGCAATTGAACCAGCGCGTCAATCTCGCCCGCGAACGCATCCGCGCGGGCGACGATATTTCCGACCTGGCCTACCGCCTGGGCTTCGCGGACCAGGCGCATTTCCAGCGCGTCTTCAAGGCTTATGCGGGCATGACGCCCGGCCGCTTCCGGCGCTAGGCGCGCCGTGCCGGCGCCGCAATTTTCTTCAATACGCGGCGCGCCGCCGGCCTGCACACTACGGGAGTCCGTTACCGATACGCCCTCCTGGATGCAGCAATTCCTCATGATCGCCGCGGCGCATTTCCTGGCGCTGCTCTCGCCCGGCCCCGACTTCTTCCTTATCGCCCGCACCTCGCTGCATGCCGGCTGGCGCATCGCCAGCGGCGCATGCCTGGGCATCGCGGCCGCCAACGGCGTATTCATCGCCGCCGCCTTCGCCGGCACCGCCGCGCTGCGGCCCGACAGCGCCTGGTTCGCGGCGCTGCAACTGGCCGGATGCGGCTACCTGCTTTATCTCGGCGTCCTGTTCATCCGCCACGCCGGCGCCGGCGGCCTGGGCGGCACGCTCGCGCCGCCCGGCCGGGAAATGCACCCAGGCCCGCATCCCGCCGCCGCCTGGCGGCGCGCCGCCGGCATGGGCTTGCTGTCGGCCATTCTCAACCCCAAGAACGCGCTCTTCTACGCCAGCCTGGCCGCCATGCTCGGCCCCCAGGCCGCGTCGGGGTGGAAGATGGTCTATGGCGTCTGGATGTTCAGCGTGGTGCTGCTGTGGGACGTCCTGGTGGCGGCCCTGATCGGCAGTCCCGCCGTGCTGCGGCGTTTCGAGCGCGCCCTGCCCTGGCTGGAGCGGGCCTCGGGCGCGATGCTGATCCTGCTCGGCGCGGGCGTGACGGTTTTCATGCTGGCCCGCTGAGGCAGGCTTAACCCACCAGCGCTTCCAGCGCGCGGGCGCGCGCCAGCCGCCTGAACGTCCGCAACAACAAAACGCCTGCGGAGCGAAACAGAAAAATGCCCCATGCCGCGCCCGCGTGCGGGCCAGCCGTCCCCCAGGGGGATTCTTGTTCGCCGGGCCGGCCCGGCGGCATGGAAATGCGATTAATTCGTCGCGTTGGTAGAATACGATTGTTTCGTCGCATTTCCTATTCGCATTCCTGCCAGTCGCCCGACGCCGCCATGCCCCGCCCCGCCGCCCCGCAAGTTTCCTCGCGCAAGCAGCCCAAACAGGCCCGTTCCACCCAGCTCGTCGCGGCCATTCTCGAAGCCGCCACTCAGGTTCTGGCCAAGGAAGGCGCACAGCGTTTCACCACCGCGCGCGTCGCCGAAAGAGCCGGCGTCAGTGTGGGCTCGGTGTACCAGTACTTTCCCAACAAGGCCGCCATTCTGTTCCGCCTGCAGTGCGACGAATGGCGCCAAACGACGGACCTGCTGAACCGCATCCTGGGCGACGCGCGCAAGCCGCCGCTCGCACGGCTGCGCACCCTCGTCCATGCGTTCCTGCGCTCCGAATGCGAAGAAGCCGCCATGCGCGGCGCCCTCGGCGACGCCGCGCCCCTCTACCGCGACGCGCCCGAAGCACAACAGGCCCGCGCCGCTGGCGGCCGCTGCATCCGGGCCTTCATGCAAGAGGCGCTTCCCCGGGCCGCCCCCGCCCGCCGCGCGCTGGCCGGCGAACTCGTCACCACCACCCTGAGCACCGTGGGCAAGGAGTTCTCATCCAGCCCGCGCACGGCCGCCGACATCCGGACGTACGCCGATGCCATGGCCGACATGTTCTGCGCATATCTCAAACACTTGGGCGCGCGCTGACGCCGCCGCCCCGACCTCATGGCGCATCGTGGAAGAACACCTCCATGCCGATGCGCTCGCCCCGCCGCACCCGGCTCACCGCATGCCTGAAACTGACCCGGTACGCCCCTCGCGCCCCTTCCCGGGGCCATCCCGCCGTCGCGACCACGGCCACGTCGCCCAGCCTCAGCGGCGCCACGATCGGGCGCGATTGCATCCGGGGCCGCTGCTCCGTCATCACGAACTCGCCGCCCTCGAAATCCTCCCCCGGCTCGGATAGCAGCGCCGCCAGCCGCATGGGAAACACCTGCCCGCCCTCGGCGCGCTGATGCAGCAGCACATAGTCGTCCACACCCAGCCGACTGAGATGGGACTGCGGCCGGCGCTGCCCCGCCTCGCGATTGCGCCGCAAGAACGCGTCCAGCTCGTCCGGATAGCGGTTCTCGATACCCAGCCGTTCGTTCCGGCGGTTCGCGACGACGGCCAGACAGCGGTAGAACGCCTCGCGCCACGCCGTCCACGGCGCCGGCAGGCGCGATCCGAAATACAACCACTCCCCGCGTCCCGGCGGATTATCCGGCGGTTGCTCATAACCGGCTTCCCGCAACGTGCCGGCCAGGCGCGCCAGCCCGCGCGCCGCGTTCCTGTCGAGCAAGCCCGGCAACAGCGCGTAGCCGTCGGCATCCAATTGCGCGGCAATGCCGGCCCAATCCTGCCGGTCTATCGTCGTGGCCCCGTATTCCTCCGCCAACACGTCCGCAGATGATTTCATGCTCAGCTCGCGTCGTGGAAGATCAGGCCCAGCGTGTAGCGCCTGCCGCATTCCACGCGGCTCACGCCGTGGCGCATCACCGCCTTGCGCAAGCCGCGCCGGCCCTGCGCCGGCCGCTGGCGCACCGTGAACACCACCGCATCGCCCTGGCGCAGCGGCACCACCTCGGCCCGCTGCCCCAGCGCCGAAAGCTCCGTCATCACGAACTCCCCGCCCGTGAAATCCCTGCCCGGCGCCGACAACAGAATCGCCGCCTGCAATGGAAACACATGTTCGCCGTAAACATCCTGGTGCAGGCAGTTGTAATCGCCTTCCCCGTATTGCAGTATCAGCGGCGTCGGCCGCGCCTGCCCCGCCTGCCGGCAGCGCAGGAGAAACGCGTCCAGCTCGTTCGGATACCTCGCCTCGATCCCCAGCGACCGATTCCAGCGGTTGGCAATCGGCGCGAGCTTCTCATACAGGCCCTGGCGCAGCCGCTCCACCAGCCGCGGCAACGGATATGCGAAGTACTGGTACTCGCCGCGCCCGAACCCGTGACGCGCCATCGCGATCCGCGTCCGAAAGCGCGCCTGCTGCGGATACAGCCCCGCCAGCGCCTCGCATTGCGCCGGCGTCAACAGCCCCGGCAAAACCGCATGACCATACGCATCGAGCGACTGCTCGACGCCCGCCCAATCGTACTTGCCGCGCGCCGCCGCATCGTCATGGCCCTCGACGGCCGGGATTCTGGCCGGGGTTCCTGGACTCGTCATGGCCTCCATTGCCCACGCTCCGTTGCCGGCGCGGTTTGCCGGCGTTTCAGCTTCGGCGACCGGCTCGCCGCGCGCCCGCGGAATCCGGCCGCGTCGCCGGCCGGTCGAATGACCAGCATAGAAGCCGCTCCGCAGCCCGGAACTCCGTTTCTTGTGGCCATGCGAACTCGCGGCAAGCAGCTATTCATTCCACGCTTTTCCCCTTTCCGCCCCTGCCCCTCATGCGGCTTGACGTGCAGCCGCGACCCGAACAAACCGCCAAGAACGCACGAGCCAGAGGGACACCTTTCATCAATCGCTTCGTCCTGTCGGGATGGCAACAAGGGCCCGCAATGCCGACTTCCGAGTGATCGCGCCCGCGGCTCCCGGCATTTCTTTGTCCGACCCAAGATCCTCGGCCTCGACAGGCTGCCGGCCGCCATCGGAACGCCAATACGGGTAGGCAGCTCGGCGCTTGGCTTGATGGTCCGCCGAGACGTGGACATTACGGTCATATGCGAAGCGCTGGATCAGAAAACGCAAGAGGCCGTCGTTGAACTCGGCGCCAGGATCTCGATGCACGAGCTTGTCGGCGATCTCACGCAGTCCTGGATGCCGTGTCACCGACGGCTCGCGGAAAACGCATAAAGACGGCGTGTTGAACAGGCGCTGCGCCAGACCTGCGCCTTCACGCCTCCATTCCGCCCAGCGCCGCCGCGGCCTGCTCGAGCCCGCCCAGAACGGTATCGGCAACACGCGGAGAAAAGCCTGGCGGCAAATCCGCCCGCGCCTCGGCAATGGCCGCCGGCGTGCGCGCAAGAATCTCCTCGATAAGCGGTTCGGCCGTCGGGCCATAACCCACCTGCTGAGCCGTGCTGTTGAAATGCCGCCGCTGGATGCCGTGCATCTCGTAATGCCGGTTCTTGCCGAGCAGGGCCATTGCCAGCCTGACCTCCTGCGGCGACCATTGATCAGGGCCGTCGCCCAGCACCGGATACGCCGACATCACGTCATACAGCCGCGTCAATCGAAAGCGGCCCCTCGGCAGCAACCGGATGCTGAAATTCTTGGCGTGGCCGTCCGGCGCGCGCAGCAGCCAGAACAGCACCTGCACGGCCATCAGCGACTTCATGTCGGCCTCCGCCTTGACCGACTGCCGCAAGGTGGAGAACAACGCCTTCAGCCCCGGGCCGCCCTCATTCTCATACTTGCGCAACGGGGAACAACCCTCGACCTGGCAGAAATCCTCCTGCGGCAGCCGCATGAGCCATTGCCCGTCCGGCGCCACGCGCCGATCGAAACGCGCCACCACCAGCACGCGCTGCCTGCCGAACGTCTCGATATGGGCATCCGCGACATCCAGCCCATATGCCCTCAGCAGCCTCAGGCACAGCCACTCGTTGTCCACCGACGTCGTGAAATCCGCCCGGCGCCCGCCCACCAGGCCGAGCGGGAGCTTGAAAATATGGCTCGTCGGCGTGGCGCCGCGCGGCGCCAGCCACTGCCCGTTCCACCGCAGCAAAGCCATCTTCTCCTGCGCGCCCGCCAGCGAAATGCGGAAGTCCGCGTCCGGGTCACGGCCCGCCGCGAAAGCCTGCGGCGACACCGTCTCGACCAGATGCCGTTCGATATCCTCCTCAGACAGCGGCACCCCGTCGATGCGGTCAACATCCCGCGGCGTCTCGTCCTCGCCCAGAAGCTGCACCGCCCCCACGCAATCGCGGCCAATGGCCGACAGCAGATCGAACGGCTCCGGCGAGCGCGTCCTGAATCGCTCCGCCACGCGTCTTCGGATCGCATCGCTGTCGGGGAGGAGATTGTCGAAATAGTTGGCAACCTTCGCGCCCTTGAGAGGAAGGTTCTGCAGATTGAACGGCAGCGACAAAGACAGCGGCCGACCGATATCCGCCGCCACCCAGTCCGCCTCGTACTGCAATTCCATCTCCCCCCGCGTGGGAATCGTCCACCGGCCGACCCGGACCCCGTTGGCCCAGATCGACAGGCTGCGGCTATGCGACCGGCGGCCCATCTCACCAATCCGCCCGCGCGTTGGCGGCCGGCGCCGCCCCGCCCCGCGGCCCCACCGACAATTCCAGTTCCAGCGCCGCGCACCAGGCCAGCAATTGCTCCACGCTCAACTCATGAGCATGAAGCTCCAGATGCGAAATCCGCGACTGGCTCAAGCCGAGACGGCCTGCCAGCGCCGACTGCGTCAGCCCCTGCGCCTTGCGCGCCGCCTGCAGCACCGACCCGAGCTGCGTGGCGGTGAGCAGGATCTGGGAGGAGGATGGCATGGCACGATACCTGTTATTCAGTTAAAAGTAGAATATCTGAATACCAGATATTCATCAAATATCTGGTACCCAGATACACGCATGACCCTGCAGAATTCGCGCCGGTTATGTGGGCGGCAGGGTCATGGTGGGCGCGGGCACGCTGACGTTGGGAATGCAGTCGGCCTGACTCGCCCGCCGTTCCCGAGGCCGGCGTCTTGAAACCGGCTGCCCGACGTACGGCCTCTTTCACCCTCGGAGAAAACGGCCCCGCCCGGCATTACCTCCGCCATCCAGGAGAAACGCTTGCCCCATTGTCCTCATGAGCCGTGCGCAAACTCGCCAGCAGCGCCAAGGCGATAAAGCCGCTCACGCCCGCGCAAAGCATCGCGGCATGAAAGCCGCGTTCCATGGCAAGCGTATAAAAACGGGCAAACCCCGGAAACCCAGCGGGCAGGACATGATGCGTGACCGCCAGGTGCGCGACGGCCTCCGCATCGGCAATACCCTGCCCGGCCGCGGCCCGAGCAAGCACGCGGACGGCCTGCTCGCTCATGAGCGTTCCCAGCAGCGCGATACCTATCGTCATCCCCGCCTGACGCAACGCATTCATGGTCGCGGAAACCGACCCGGCCAGTTCCGGCGGCGCCATGCTCATCACGACGATGCCCGTCGCAGGCACTGCCAGGCCGGCGCCCGCCCCCAGGAGGCCGAAAAGCAGCGCCACCACCCCATAGGGCGTCACCGCCGTGCAGAACGCCATCCCCGACATGGACAGCGCGGTCAGGCCATAGCCCGCGGCCATCAGGCGACGAACCGGCACAACCATGCTCAGCCGTCCGAACAACATCGACACGCAGCCCGTGGCGACGAACTGCGGCATCATCCGCCACCCTGCGTCCGCGGGCGGCCAGCCCTGGATCTGCTGGAGATAGATCGATGTGAAGAACAGGCTGCTGTAGTACGAAAACCCCAGGATGAACGAAGCGGAGTTGACCACGGCAAACGACCGGTTCCGGAACAGCGTCACCGGCACCAGCGGCCGCCGCGCCCGCCTTTCCACGGCGGCGAACACCGCAAACCCCGCCAATGCCATGACAATCAGCGGCAGCGCTCGCGAAAATCCATCGTCTCCCGTCGCGATCATGCCGTAGGCAAGCGCGCCCAGCGAAAAAATACTCACAATCTGGCCAACCGGGTCCAGCGCCGCATGATCCGGATACTTTCGTTCCGGAATACCCCATAACCCCGCCCCGACAGCCAAAACGCCCAACGGCAGATTGATAAGGAAAATGCTCTGCCAGCCCAGGCTGCGCAATAGCAGGCCGCCCGCGAGCGGCCCCATAATGAGCGCCAACGCTGTGCACGCCGACCACCCGCCGATAACATGCGCACGCCGGGCAGGATCGGAAAACAGATGGGTGAGAATCGGCATGGCCCCCGCAATGAGAAATGCCGCGGATATGCCCTGAACCGCTCTGCCCGCCAGCAACACGGATAACGACGGCGCCAGGCCGCACAACACCGACCCCGCCGTAAACAGAATCGCCCCGGCCAGCCAGGCCCGCCTGTGCCCATACCGGTCGGCCACCGGCCCCGCCGACAGCATCAGCGCGGACAGGCAAACCGCATACGCATTCACCACCCACTGAAGACCCGCGATGTCCGTGCCCAACTCCATCTGGATAGTGGGCAGCGCCACATTCACGATACTGATATCGAGCGTCGCGAGAAAAGTGCCCAGATAAGCGGCGCATGCCGCGGCGCGGCGGCGGGTGGTTTGCATGACGACTCCTACTTGGGGCGAGGCTCGACTGCCTTGGCCATGGCCGTAGCGCATCAATTGACCGACGGTCGGTCAATTTAAATTGGCGCTATCGAGAACGTGCACTGCCCTACACTTAGGCCGGAACCGCCGCCATGCATTCGAATGACTGGTCGCGCAACGGAAGACGAAACGACGAAATGAAAAACAAGACAGCCAGGCTGGCCGCCCCGACGCCCAAGACGCCCCGGACCAAACCAGCCGAAGTCCGTCTGGACGAATTGATGAGCGCCGCCGAACAGCTATTTCTCGCCAAAGGGGTGGAAGCAACGACAATCAACGAGATCGTCGAAAAAGCCCGGGTCGCCAAAGGGACGTTCTATCACTACTTTTCGTCCAAGAATGACATGCTCGACGCATTGGGCGCCCGCTACACCAGCCAGTTCCTGGAACGGTTACAGGAAGCCATGCGCGCCTGCCCCGAAAACGACTGGGAAGCGCGCTTGAGAACGTGGGTCCGCACCAATATCGAAACCTATGTGCGGACCTACCGCACGCACGACATCGTCTACCCCCACCACCATCATCACGACCGCGCCAACCCGGCCAAGAACGCCATCCTCGACCAACTGCTGGAAATCATCGAAAACGGAAAAGCAGCCGGCGCCTGGACAACCGGCCAGCCACGAATCGCGGCGCTGCTGATCTACTCCGGCGTGCACGGCGCCGCCGACGACCTCATCGCCGCCCAGCAAGCTGATTGCACGGCTTTTGCGCAGGCTGTCGCCGAAAACTGTTTGCGGATGCTCGGCTCAACCTCCCATCGGCTTGCATGATCCGCTCGCGGCTCCATGGGCGATTGCGTCGAATGGGGGCCTTTCACCCCATGGGCACCTACTGACCCTGATCCCCCCTGAAGATTCTGCTTCGGCGAAGACCGGGCCAGCCCGCCAGCGTCGCGCCCGAGCGAAGCGCTTGCCCGACCGGGCCCTTAAGTTCCCAAATGCAATGCCGTCAGGCCGCATGTACAGCGTCATGCCGCCAATCGCGGCCCCAGGAACTCCGCCGCGCCTCCCTCAGCGACAAACAACAAAACATGTGCCACAGAAATAGCTACCTGAACGAAGTTCCTGAAATATCGGACTTCGTTTCCTACCTTGCGCAAGTAATTAGCGGAGAAATCTCCGCCGGCGAGTTCTGGCCTGGTTTCGACCGATGGCTAGGCAAGCCCAGGCAAGGTGCCGAATGGAAATTGCAGGATCTCTGTGAAAGCTACTCCTGGAAGGGAGCAAGCCTTGCCGAATGCACGAAGGAACTGCGCCCCTTGCGCCGCGCATTACGCGAGGCGATCGCCAGGGGTGCGACTCCGGCAAGACTAAACGCCGCCCTCAGAGGTGTCTTTGACTGGGGCATGGACCCCGCAAGCGCGCGACGCAATTACCAATGGGCATTGAACCAAGGCGACCGGATCGTCGATCTGTACCTCTCAGCCTTTGCGGAACTGGCGCGTGAGCAGCCAACATATGACATTTTCGGAACCGCGAAGATGAACGCTGGCTACACGAAGGTGTATGCCATCCCATCGCTGGATACCATTATCTATGACAGCCGCGTTGCAGCCGGCTTCTGCTGGCTGATTCGTCGCTTTCTGCTCGCGCACCCCGAGCATTCTGTCAATGGATTACCGGAAAGCCTCAAGTTCAGCGTTCCTGCGGCCAAGGGAGCATCAGTCAGCAGAGATCCATCCGGCGACGGGTTCCGGTTCCGCGCGCCTGCTTCATGGAAGGACTGGGCATCTAGCAATGTACGGGCGAGCTGGATTATTACAGCTGCGCTTGCCGAAGCAGGTCCGCAAGAGTGGTGTCGCGGACGTTTTGCCCTGCGCCACATTGAAGCGGGCCTGTTCATGCTGGGGTATCGAATCGACCCAGCGAACGCTCGAGTCCCCACGGAACGCTCCCCGCGCCACTCGGCAAAGCCCGAAACCGAGCCGCCGGTGACGCGCGTAACGTTACCGGCCACATTCGACGAAGCGTATGCGCTCCTGTCCAAAGAGCCGAATGCCGCCGTGGATCTCACCAGCCTGACAGGCAAGCCATTCACCGCATATGCGAAGATCAGCCGGGACAAGTTGCCAAAGATCTGGTTCCCCGACAACTACTCGGTAGACCAGGACTACTGGGGTGCGAACTACAACCGTGCAAGGCAGCACATCAAGCGGTATACCGTACCGCTGGCAGCCTGGGCCGCCTCCAAGACCGGGTAACTAGCCGCCCAGAACGTCCACATCGTAGCCTTCCTGCTGTGCGGCGCACGCCGTGCAGCAGACTGCGTATTAAGGTTCGATCAAGAGCAAGAGATCACGGGTGGTGATCTTTTTCTTTGCATCGATAAGCCATGCGCTTTGCACCAATTGGTCGGGCGGTTGCTTGTAGAACATCAGCGACAAGATGCAGTTCGTGCAAGCCTGCCCTGCATCCTGACGCGCAGGATGTTGG
>Ga0180220_1000884_pt1 | contig 26425 bp, 21 predicted proteins | sample eDN5th37CBELigBY_FD_151335 | JGI IMG/M metagenome (GOLD analysis project Ga0180220, IMG submission 151335) | Enriched backyard soil microbial communities from Emeryville, California, USA - eDNA 5th pass 37_C BE-Lig BY (version 2) (version 2) | ecosystem: Environmental > Terrestrial > Soil >...
GCATCAGAGTCGGTGGTCGATCATCCGTGGAGCGCGAAAGGCGGATGTCATTGGAAGCTTGGCGCTGAATCGACACAAGCCAGGGGAAACTCGTTCAGTCGCCTTGCCAACAGCCTGACATTTGACCGATTTGACCAGTTTGACCAGTTTGAACAATTTGACCAGCTTGAACAATTTGACCAGCTTGAACAATTTGACCAGCTTGAATGTCCCGGCCCGCGCGGCAGGCGCGCGAGGCCGGGACGGCGCAACACCTATTTCAGCGGCAGCGAACGCAACAGAAAAAGGCCAAGCACCCAAACCGCCCCAGCGGCGCCCCCGACACGAACCGATGCAGCGGGACGGGTGGCGGGGCCGGGCCGCGGCGACTTTCGGGGCCGGGCGAGCGGACTCGAAGGAAGCACGAATGTGCGGACGAGAGGAGCGCAGCCGCAGTCCGGCGCGCAGGGCGCCGGACCGGTCACGAGGAGCAAGGCCCGGCCCCGCCACCCGGCACGCGTCAGAAGAAAGCGCAGCATCACGCCGAGGCAACTCCGTCCCCCACCACCCGTCACGCGTCAGAAGAACAAAGCACCGCCACGAACACCCCCACACGCGCCAGAAGAACGAATTAGCGCCACAAGCACCAGCACGCACCCAGAAAAACACAGCAGCGCCGCAGCCACTCCAACGCACCTCGGAAAACCGGGCGGCATCGCAAACCACCCACACGCGTCATCAAAAGCACACAGCGCCCGTACGGCGAGCAAACAAACCCAACACCAAAATGCTCTAGCGCGACAGCGGCAGCTTGCTGCCAGCCATCTCCCTTTCCAGCATGACGCCGCGCCTGAACTGGAACAGCTTGGCCGGGCGGCCCGCGGCGCCCTGCTCCATGCCGCCCGTTTCCTCCACAAGCGCCTGCTGCTCTATGAAACGGCGGAAATTCTGCTTGTGCAGGCGCCGGCCCGCCAGCGCCTCGAAAGCCTGCTGCAGTTGCAACAGAGTGAAGCGCGGCGGCATCAATTCGAACACCAGCGGACGGTAGCGTATCTTGGTCCGCAAGCGGGCGATGGCCGTGGCGAGGATGCGGCGGTGGTCATAATTCATCCAGTCTCCCGGCAGGAACACGCCGGCCTGCGTCCGCCCATGCCGGCCCGCCTCCGCCACCAAGCCTGCTTCATAAAGCAGCTCGTAGCGCTGCAGCACTAGCTCCTCGTTCCACGACGACAAGTCCTTGCCGAAGGTATAGTCCATGCGCTGGCGGCGCTGGCGGCGCGCCGCGGGCGTCGGCGCGCCGCCGCACCACTGCCGCAAGGCGGGCAGGATACGGGCGCCGATCACCCCGGGGCAGCCGCCGCGCCAGTCTTCCCAAGGGAAATAGCGATACCAGTCCTGCCACTGGACCGGATCCACGCCCGCGCTTTCCGCCTCGCGCGTCAAGCCGAGATAACTCACCGATATGATGCGCTGCCCCTGAAAATTGGAACGATCTCCATCTGCGAAGGTATAGAGCTGCTCCACATAGCCCAGGGGATGATGGGTCTGCGCCTCCACCCATGACCGCATCCCCGCCTGCAGGGATCGATGCGAGGATTCGAACGGGCCGGCCGGCAGCGAGCGCGAGCCTTCCCGCGTCAGCACGCGCGGCTCGCCCTGGGTGACGGCCACCAGAACCGCCACGAGCTCCGCCGCGACCGCATGCGGGCCGGAAGGAGAACGGGAAGCAGCAGAAGAATCCATGGTCGGCGCCCGACAGAAAATACCGCCCTACAGCGGAGGGTCCAGCTTGGCCGGCGCCGCCCCGCCCTGCGGCAACGGCGCGGGAACCTCGGCAGGCGCGTCTTCCTGGTGTATCCATTCACGCCAGATCGCCACCAGCAGCGCCATCAGCACCGGCCCGATGAACAGGCCCACGATGCCCATGGTCTTCACCCCCCCGACGAGGCCGAAGAAGGTGGGAAGAAAGGGCAGCTTCACCGGCCCGCCCACCAATTGCGGCCGCAAGGTTTTATCGACGATGAAGAGCTCTATCGTCCCCCACAGAAACAGGCCCAGGCCCGCCATGGCCTGGCCGGAACCCACCAGATACAGGGAAACCAGCGTAAAGGAAAGCGGCGCGCCGCCCGGAACGAGCGCCATGAAGCCCGTCGCCACGCCCAGCAGCACGGGCGAGGACACCCCCGCCACCCAATAGGCAATGCCCAGGACCACCCCCTCTCCCAGCGCGATCAGCCCCATCCCCGTTACGGTGGAATTGATCGTGGCGGGCACGACGCGCGAAAACCGCTGCCAGCGGCCGGGCAGGACGCGTTCGCCGACGATGTCCAGTTGCCCCAGGATGTGGATGCCGTCCTTGTAGACGAAGAATAGCGTGATCAGCATGAAGATCACGGTAAGCAATAGCTGGAAGATGTTGCCGGTGGCCGACAGCAGCATGCGGTAGATATTGCCCAGGTGCTCGCCGCTGATCATTTCCACGACCGTTCCCAACGCGTGCGGCTCTCCCAGATAAAGCATCCAGTACTCGGCCAGCCGGTCGCCCACCAGAGGCAGGGCGAGTATCCAGTCGGGCGGAGGCACGCCATTGCGGTTGGCCGCCAGCGCCCAGGCGATGAAGCTGCTGGCCTCCTGTATGGCATAGGCCAGCGCCAGGGACAGCGGAATGATCAGGACGAGAATGACGATCAGCAGCGCCAGCGTGGCCGCCACGGCATTGCGCCCCTTGCAGGCCGACAGCAGGCGCTGATACAGCGGCCAGCTGGCCAGGCTGATGATCAGGGCGGCCAGCACCGGCACCAGAAACCCGCTGAGGAAATACAGGCCGGCGAGGACCACCAGAACGAGCAGCCAACGGGCTATCAAGGTAGCGGGCAATACGGGTGGATACATTATGTGTTTTTTCGGGCTAGTGGCATTCAGGTGGGTAACGGCGGATCACGCGAACGGGCGCAAGAGCCTGACGATATCACGGATGGCCGCGCCCCGGCGCGGCCTGAGCACCCCGCCCTGCCATGCGGGCCCGGGCAAGTATTGCACGAATACTTGTATCAATACAATACAAATCAGCGCTCTCTTCCAGGTATGCTATATGCAGAAACATGCGCGAATATAGCGGTTACATCGTGAATAGCGGATACATCGCGATCAGGAGGACGCGGCCTTATGCATCAGCCCACGCAATCAGCGAAATCTTGGACTCTGGACAACGTTCCGTACGGCGACGTCGACTCGAGCATGGTGCGCGATCAAGAGCATTTGTTCTACCTGGTCACAGCCGCGTCGTTCATCGAGATCGCCGCCGACCTCTATACCGACAACCTCATCCAGTATTTCGACGGCGACCAGGAAGTGGTCGATTGGCTGGAGAACAAATGGAAGCCTGAAGAAGTGCGCCATGGGTACGTGTTGCGCGACTACGTGGCCCATGTGTGGCCCGGCTTCGACTGGCAAGCCGCTTACGACGGCTTTTTCCAGGAATATTCGCGCATGTGCACGGTGGACGAGTTCGAGCCCAGCCGCTGCCTGGAAATGGTGGCGCGCTGCGTGGTGGAGACGGGCACATCCACTTTTTACCAGGCCATGAGCCAGTTGACCGAAGAGCCCGTGCTGGCGGGCATCGTGGCGCGCATCCGCGCCGATGAAGTCGGCCATTACAAATACTTCTACCGTTTCTTTCGCCAATACAGCGCGACGGAGCCGCCCGGCCGCATCAAGATACTGGCGGCGCTGAAACGGCGCATGATCGAAGCGCGCAACGACGACGCCGAGTGCGCGCTGCGCCATGCCTATGCAATACGCTGCCGGCAGGGCGACCCGGGCTTTTCCTCGTTCAAAGAGCTCATGTCCACGCTGGGCGCCCAGGTCAAGCGGCACTATCCGGTCGACATGGCGGCCAAGATGCTCATCAAGCCGCTGGACTTGCCGCGCGCCCTGGCCCGTCTGCTGCAGGGGCCGGTCGCCACAGCCACCAAAAAAATCATGCTGTAGAGACTGCTCGCCGCCCAGGCCCCGGCAGGCACAGCAGTTGCTTCGTGCCCCGCACAGCGAGGCGGGACGGCGTTGGCCGCCGCCTCCTTCGGGTCTTGCACAGGAGCACTCATGAATGTCGCTATCGTAGGCACCGGCTATGTCGGCCTGGTGACGGGCGCCTGCCTCGCGGAGGCGGGAAATACTGTCGTATGCATCGATGACAATGCCGCCAAGCTGGCGCGCATACAGCAAGGCGTGGCGCCGTTCCATGAACCGGGCCTGATGCCGCTGGTCGCGCAGATGCAGAGCCAGGCAAGGCTGCGCTTCACCAGCGACCTTGGCGAGGGGACGAAAAGCGCGCGCCTGATTCTGTTGGCCGTGGGTACACCTTCAGCCGCCGACGGCTGCGCCGACACGTCCGGCTTGTTGAATTGCGTCGCCGCCCTGGCCGGCCAGCTGGACCATGCCTGCATCGTGGCCATCAAATCCACCGCGCCTGTTGGTACGTGCGAGCAAGCGCAGGCCGTTTTCGACGCCAGGCCGGAGCACCTGCGCCTGCGCGCGCCCGTCGAGGTGGCTTCGAATCCGGAGTTTCTTGCCGAAGGGCATGCGCTGGAGGATTTCCGCCATCCCGAGCGCATCGTCATCGGCGCCGGGACGCCCCAAGCTGCGCAGGTGCTGCAAGAAGCGTACGCGCCTTTCGACCATGACGGTGCGAAGCTGATGCTGATGGGATTGCGCAGCGCCGAGTTCGCCAAGTATGCCTGCAATGCCATGCTGGCGGCGCGCATATCGGTGGTCAACGAACTGGCTTGCATCGCCGGCCGGCTGGGCGCCGATGTCCAGGCCATGTGCAAGGTGGCTGCGTCCGATTCGCGCATAGGCGGCCGCTATCTGCAGCCGGGCGCCGGATATGGCGGCTCCTGCCTGCCCAAGGACTTGCGCGCGCTGATCCGCATGGCGGACAGCCGCGACGAGCCGGCCACCCTGCTGCGCAGCGTGGAGCGCGTCAATCAGCGCCAGATCCGGCTGCTGTTCGAGGCGATACGCGCTCACTTCCAGGACCGCCTGGATGATCGCTGCATTGCCGTATGGGGCCTGGCTTTCAAGCCGGGCACGGACGACATCCGGGAAGCGCCCAGCCTGGCGCTCATCCGTCTGCTCCTGGATGCCGGCGCGCGCATCCGCGCCTACGATCCGGTCGCGGCCGCCGCGGTGCGCCGCGCCGTCGACAACCCGCGCCTTGCGCTTGCGCCAACGGCTCTGGACGCCTGCCGCCACAGCGACGCGTTGGCCGTGCTGACCGAATGGCCGGAGTTCACCGAATTCGATCTGCATGAGCTCGCGCTGTGCCTCAAGGCGTCCGCCGTCTTCGACGGACGCCATCTATACCGGACCGAAACCTTGAGCAAGGCCGGCCTGCTCCATTACCCCATAGGCCGGGATGCGGGACGAGAGGCGGGGTTCCGGATGCGACGACAGCCGGCGGCCCTCCATGGTCTGCAAGGAGAATGAGCCATGGACTTCGAATGGGACTCGATTTTCGGGTTCAGCATGTCGCCGCTGGAGCTGTTCGTGCGCGGCACGATTATTTATTGGTTCATCTTCGCATTGCTGCGCCTGGCTGGCCGGCGCGATTTCGGGGCGATCGGCGCGTCCGACGTCCTGGTCATGGTCCTGATCGCCGACGCCGCCCAGAACGGCATGGCGGCCGAATACAAGACGACCCTGGAAGGCATGGTGCTGATCGCCACCATCGTATTCTGGAGCGTCTTCATAGACCGGCTCTGCTATTGGGTACCCGCGGCGCGCAACATACTGGAACCCCAGCGCGTCTGCCTGATCAAGGACGGCCAGATACAGCGCCGCGGCATGCGCCGCGAGCACATCACGCACGAAGAGCTGATGGGCGAACTACGGCTGAAAGGCGTCGACGACATCAAGAAGGTGCGCCGCGCCTATATGGAAGACGCGGGCGACATCAGCGTGCTGCTCTACCAGAAGGACGGCCAGGCTTAGCCGGCAGCTAGGCCTTGCTGATGGGCCCCGCCTTAGGGCGCGCCACAGCCAGCACGGTGGCCACCAGTTCGCGCGGGTCGACCGGCTTGCTGACGTACACCTGGAAACCCGCCAGCAAGGCCCGCAGCCGGTCTTCCGCGCCCGTATAGCCCGACAGCGCAATGGCGGGCAGCCGCCGCGACAGCGGCGATCCGCGCTGCGCCTCCATCTTCCGTATGGTTTCAATGACTTCATAGCCGTCGGGCTCGCCCAGCGAAATGTCGCAGATCAGGGCATCCGGCCAATCCGGGGCGGGAATGCCGGCCAGCGCGTCCAGCAAGGCGCGGCCCGACGCGAAGCGCTGGGTCCGCGCGCCGCGATCCTGCAGCGTTTCAGCCAGCAGTTCGCGCGCCTCGTCCTGGTCATCCGCGATGAATATCGTCATGTCCCGCAGCAACTGTTCTTCCGGACCTCGCGCCGGCGTGGGCGGGGCGAGGCTGGCGACCGCCCGCAGCGGCATGATCAAGGAAAACGTCATCCCGGCGCCGTCCGTCGAAGGATGCGACTCCAGCCTGCCGCCCATCTGCTCCATCGTGCTCGCCACATGCAAGGGATCGGGCACGGGCACCGGAGCCTCCTCCTGCCTGCCGGGCGCGGCGGCCTGTTCCGCCGCCATGCCTTCGAGCGCGTCCTCGACCGGCGGGGCGAGCCGGCTATCGGTCACGGAAATCACCGCGTTCGCGCCGTCGCGCTCCAGGCGGATCTCCATGCGCCCGAAAGGCGGGGTGAAGGCGATGGCGCTGGCGCAAAGATCGAACAGCACTTGCTGCAGCGCGCTGGGGTCGCCCGTGACGCGGGTCGTGTCGTGACTGACCAGCGTATAAAGGACTATGCCCTTTTCATCGATGGACGGCCGCAGGGCATCCAGCACGCCCGCCACCAGGGCGACCAGATTCACCGGCTGGGCGCTCAGGCGCGGCGCATCCAATTCATTCTGCTGGCGCTGCAGGCTCCACATCTGCGCATACATGCCTTGCGCCTTCAAGAGCTGGGTATGCGTGCCGCGCTCCACGATGCGCCCATGATCCATCACCAGGATGAGGTCGGCATCGACGATGGTGGACAGCCGGTGGGCGATGATCAAGGTGCTCCGGCCCTGGGCCAGCTTGTCCAGTTCCGCCTGAATATCGCGCTCGGTGCGCGTGTCCAGGGCGGAGGTCGCCTCGTCGAAGACCAGCAGGGGCGGATTCTTCAGCAAGGCCCTGGCGATGGCGATGCGCTGCCTTTCCCCGCCCGACAGCTTGACGCCGCGCTCGCCGACCAGGGTATCGTAGGTGGCCGGCAGGCTCTGGATGAGATCGTGTATGCGGGCCGCCTTGGCGGCGTCTATGACCTCGGCCATGGTCGCCCCTTCGCGGCCGTAGGCAATGTTGTAGGCGATCGTATTATTGAACAGCAGCGAATCCTGCGGCACCACGCCTATGGCGGCGCGCAGGCTTTTGTGGCTGACGCTGCGCACATCCTGTCCGTCGACGGCCACCCGGCCTTGATCTACATCGTAGAAACGCAGCAAGAGCCTGGCCAGCGTCGATTTGCCCGAGCCGCTGCCGCCCACCACCGCGACCGTGGCCCCCGGCTCGATGCGGAAATCCACGTCGAAAAGGATTTGCCTGCCGGGCTGATAAGAAAAATCCACATGATCGAAACAGACTTCCCCGCGTTCCAGCTTCAGGGGCGGCAGCGATTCATGTTCCGGCGCCTCGGGCGGCAACTGCAGAAGCTCGGACATTCTTTCCGCATTGATCAACGCTTCGCGCGACTGGCGGAAGGTCTGGCCCAGCGTGTTCAAGGGCAGGCAGATCTGGATGATGTAGGCGTTCAGCAGTACCAGGTCGCCCACCGCCATCCTGCCGGCCACGACTTCCTGCCCCGCCAGCAGCATCACCGAGGCGACGCCCAGGGCGATGATGCCGCTCTGGCCCACGTTCAAAACCGACAGGGCCTTCTGGTTTTCCAGGCCCACGCCTATCCATTTGGCCATGATGTTGCGCAGGCTTTGCGATTCCGCATGTTCGCTGGTGTAGAACTTGACGGTCTCATAATTGAGCAGGCTGTCGACCATATGGCCATTCGCGGCCGAGTCCAGCTCATTGAGCTGGCGCTGATAGCGCGTCCGCTTCTCGGTGAATATCACCGTGTAGACGGCGTAAACCGCAAAGGTGACCAGCACGATGCCCGCGAAGCCCGCCCGGTAGGCGACCGTCATGATGATGATGACGGAAATGATTTCCACCAGCGTGGGCAGCACGGTGAACAAGGCCGTGCCCATGAGATAGCCTATGCCGGCCGTGCCGCGTTGTATGTCCCGCGAAAACACCCCCGTCTGCTGGCTGCCATGGAAACGCACGCCCAGGCTGTGCAAATGGGAGAACATGCGCACGGTGGATTCGGCGGCCGCCGTCTGCACGACGCGGGCGAACACCATATCGCGCAACTCGGTGAACAGCCCGGAAGAAAAACGCAGCAAGGCATAGCCCAGCAGCAGAAAAACCGGCAGCGTCAGCGCCGCTCCAGTGGGCTCCAGGTGGTCGACGATGCCTTTCAGGGCCACGGGCACCAGCACGGCCAGCAGCTTGGCGGCCAGCAGCAACACCATGGCGAGCGCCGTGCGGCGGCGAAAGCGCCACAGCACCTCGCCGACGGTCTTGAAAATTTCCCGGCGCGTCAGCGTGGACAAGCCCGCCGCCCGCCGCCTGCCGGCCCGTCCGCCCCTGCGGCCTTCCATCGGCCTGCCCTCGTGAATGATCTCTGGGTTTTCCATATCCCGGCCCGCCGTCCTCCAAGATGACGCGAATCCCCCGTATCCGCAATTAGCGTGCCTGTAGAAACGCCAGCAATCGCCTTTCTGCCGCGCGCAGACCGCAAGGGCCGGGGGCCGGCGCCGCGGCGGGCAGCTCGCCCGCCAGGGCCGCATCGATCAAGGCGGGATGGATATAGCAGGCGCGGCATACGGCCGCCGTGTTGCCCAGCAATGCGGCGGTGGCTTTTACCGCCTCGTTCACTATCGCGCGGCGGCCGGACGATTCCGTCAAATCGCGTTTTTGCAAATACTCCAATGCGAAGACCGAGGCCGCCCAGGTGCGATAGTGTTTCGCCGTGAACTCGCCTCCGCCGGCCTCCTTGAGATAGGCATTGACCTGGCCCGAGTCCACCCGGTGCGCATCGCCTTCGGCGTCGACATACTGGAATAGCTCGTGCCCTGGAATCTCCATGCAGCGTTTGACCGCCCGCGCGATGCGCCGGTCGCGGATGGTCACATCGTGCCTGATGCCGCTCTTGCCCCTGAAGCGAAAGCGCACGCGGTCGCCGGCGACGCTGGCGTGGCGGCGGCGCAGGGTCGTGAGGCCGAATGACTTGTTGGCCACGGCGTATTCGCGCTGGCCGATGCGGATCAGGGTGGCTTCCAGCAGGCGGACCACCACGGCAATAATCCTCAGGTCGGCGGGCGCTCCCGCCTTCATGTCGCGCGCCACCCGGCGGCGGATGCGCGGTAGCGCGAGCGCGAAAGCAAGCAGTTGCTCGTACTTGTTGGCATTGCGCACCGAGGTCCAGTCGGGGTGATAGCGGTATTGCTTGCGCCCCCTCTGGTCGCGGCCCGTGGCCTGGATATGGCCGCGCGGATCCGGACAGATCCAGACTTGCTCGTAGGCCGGAGGTATGGCCAGCGCGCGGATGCGGCTTATCGTTTCCCGGTCGCGGATGACCCGGCCGTCGGGGCCGATATAGCAAAAGGCTTTGCCCGCCTTGCGCCGTGTAATGCCCGGCATGTCGTCGGCGGAATACACCAGGCCGCCTTCCTGCAAGGCAAACCGGACGCTGTCGGGTTCCTGCGGGGCGGGCGTTGCGGTGGACGCCATGCTCGGCTCAGGGCGGGCTCATGGATGCGGCGGCCTGCTCGCCGGGGCCGCCCTCTGCAACGCCCGCGGCCGGCGGCGGGCGCCGCGAGCCATGCCGGTTTGCGTACAGCCAGGTGAATTCCGCGCCCAGCAGGAAGATCTGGGCGGCGTAATACACCCATATCAACACGACCACCAGCGAACCGGCCGCGGTGAGCGAGGAAACCATGGAGCTCTTGCCCACATACAGGCCTATCAGCACCTTGCCGATTTCGAACATGACGGCGGTGACCAGGGCGCCCGTCCAGACATCGCGCCAGGCGATCGTGGCCTGCGGCATGAACTTGTAGATCGCGGCGAAGAGAATGGTCGCTATACCCAGCGAAGCCAGAGTGTTGAGGGCTTGCAGCACCAGTTCCCAGCCCGGGAACAGGCCGCTGCTCCATTGCCCCAGCACCGCGAGCAAGGCGCTTACGACCAGCGAAACCAGCAGCAGAAAGGCCAGGCCAAGGACCAGGCCGAAAGACAGCAGGCGCGCGCGCAAGGTATTCCACAAGCCGGTTTTCTTTTCCCTCGCCGGAACTTCCCAGATGTGGTCCAGGGCGTTCTGCAATTCGGCGAAAACCGTGGTCGCCCCGACGATGAGCACGCCCACGCTGAGGGCCGCCGCCGTCATCCCTTGCGAGGGTTGGTCCGCGCTGCGTATCAGGCTCTGGACGCCGGATGCGCCTTCTTGCCCGACCAGGCCGCCCAATTGCCGGATGATTTCCCCGCGCACCGCATCTTCTCCCCATACCGCGCCGGCGATGGCGATCACGATGATCAGCAGCGGCGCGATGGAAAAAATCGTGTAGAAGGCGATGGCGGCGCCCAGGCTGGAGGCGCCATCGTCCACCCATGCCGTGACGGCGCCCTTGGCGAGTTGGAAGAATTCCTTCGAGCGCATCATTTCCCCTTTTTCATTATTCCTTTTCCGTTCCCATGGCGCTCATTCCAGCCTGGGAGCTTCGGGCTGCGCAAGCGCGCGGCGCTTGGCCGCCGCCTTCAAGGCGTGGGCGATGCAAGCCGCGAAAGCCTCATCGTACCAAGGGTCCGCGCCGCTGACGCCGACCACGATGCCTTCGACGCAGACGCCGCCCCAGAGGCCCGTATCCCCAGGCCGCAATAAATGGGGAGCGACATGCCGCAGCCAATGCCCGTTGCCGCCGGTGCGCCAGCATGCCCTGGCTTTATCGCGCGCGAACTGCGCGTAATCGGCGTCCCAGGCCGATCGGTCGCCCACCGCGTGCTCGTACAGCACCGCATGCTCGAAGTCGCAGTCTTGCGGTCCCAGGGCCGGATCCATGACAACGATGTACAGGAAACCGCTTTCACCGACGCTGCGGTCGGCCATGCCCCGCTCTATCATCGGCAGCACCAGTTGCACGGCTTCGCGCGCCGCGCGCTGATCCGCAAAAAAACTGCCCGTGCCCAGAGTGGTTTCGTCCATGCGTTTATCCCTCATCCATCGCTTCCCGTGTGATAGGCTTGCGCTTCCGCATAGCAAATTCCATGCCGCAAGGCCCGCCTTGCCGAGCCAACACAAGACGCGCTTTCTGGTGTTCAATACCGTTCATGATGGATACAGCCTTCGCCGACGACACCGCGCCTCCCAGGGAACCGCCCTACGCCTGGCTGCGGCTGTGCGTGTCCGTCATGCTGATGACCCTGGGCGGCGCCGGCATGTATTCCGTCACGGTGGTGTTGCCGCAAATCCAGGCGGAATTCGCCGTGAGCCGCTCCGACGCATCGCTGCCCTATACCTTGACCATGCTGGGTTTCGGGCTGGGCGGCATCCTGATGGGGCGGCTGTCGGACCGCTATGGGGTGCTGGCGCCCATCGTGACGGGTACGCTGGGCATCAGCCTGGGGTTCATCTGGGCGGGCTCGGCATCCAGCCTCTTGCAGTTCAGTCTGGCGCAGGCCTTGTTCATCGGCATGCTGGGCACCTCGGCGACCCTGGCGCCGCTGGTGGCCGACACATCGCAATGGTTCACATGGCGCCGCGGCATCGCCCTGGGTATTTGCATGAGCGGCAATTATCTGGCGGGGGCGGTCTGGCCGCCCATCATGCAGTATTTCATCGACAGCGTGGGCTGGCGCCACACTTATATCGGCATGGGTCTGTTCTGCCTGGCGTCCATGCTGCCGCTGGCGCTGGTCTACCGCCGCCGTCCCCCCGTCCTGGCGCCGGCGCCAGCGCCGCGAACCGGGCGGCGTGAAAGGCCTTATATCCTCGAATCCCGGCAATCCGATCCCGCCCGGCCGCTGGGCCTGTCTCCGGGCGCGCTGCTGGTCTTGCTCTGCATCGCCGGCGTGGCGTGCTGCGTGGCCATGTCCATGCCCCAAGTGCATATCGTGGCCTATTGCGGCGACCTGGGCTTCGGCGCCGCGCGCGGCGCGCAAATGCTGTCGCTCATGCTCGGCATGGGCATCGCCAGCCGCCTGCTTTCAGGCTGGATCGCCGACCACATAGGCGGGCTGCGCACTCTGCTTCTAGGGGGCTTGCTGCAAGGCCTGGCGCTCTTGATGTTTCTCGGCGCCGACGGCCTGGTTTCGCTGTACGTGGTCTCGGCCCTTTTCGGTCTGTTCCAGGGAGGCATCGTGCCGGCCTACGCCTTGATCGTGCGCGAATACTTCGCGCCCGGCGTGGCCGGCGCCCGCGTGGGCACCGTATTGATGGCGACGCTCTTCGGCATGGCGCTGGGCGGCTGGATGTCCGGGGCCATTTATGATCTCAGCGGCTCTTACCGGGCCGCTTTCATGAACGGCATCGCCTGGAATATGCTGAATCTCAGCATCGTCGGCTTTTTGCTTTATCGCGCCCGGCGCGGGGCGAAGGCGGCTGGCCTGCCCGCCAGGGCCTGAAATCATCCAGCGCGAAACGCGAAAAACAGGCGGGCGGCTTTTTACTGGACAGGCATACAGCGAAAGCCCCTCAACCCGGGCCGGAAATGGGGGTATGCTCAGAAAAAAATTAAAAAAATGTTGTAACTCCATAATATAAAGGCGTTTTTTCTGATAATATCACTGCCAGTCCTGTCCTTGCCTACGTCCTATGCCCATGCCTATCCGGAACCTCCTCCCGCGCTTTCCGCTGTCGGCCATGCTGCCTTTGGCGTTCCTGGTCGTACTTGGCGTCCAGTCGCCGGCGCAAGCCAGCGCCACGCAGGCCAAGTCCTCTTCCACGCATAAAGTCCAGAAAGCGAAGGCCGCCAAGCCCGCGGCGGCCAAAAAGAACACTCGTAAATCGACCGCCACGGCGCAGCGCTCCAGCGCGAAGACCCATGTGGTCCGGCGCCAGAACCTGCGCCCTGTCAGCTACGCCCCGAACGCCTCGCAAATCCGTGTGGGCCTGCGCAGCCACGACGACAGCGACATCGTCGTGAACCGCGGCGCCGAGCCCGCCGTCGAGCCGCTCACTTCCCAGGCCATGCTGCGCTCCGAAGTCGCCTTCGTGCAAGACCTGCAAAGCTCCGCCGTGCTGTACGACAAGAACAGCGACGAAGTGCGCCCCATTGCGTCCATCTCGAAGCTGATGACCGCCCTGGTGGTGGCCGAATCGGGCCTGCCCATGAACGAAATGCTGCGCATTTCGGATGCCGACGTGGACCGCATGCGCTATTCCCGGTCGCGTCTGCCCGTGGGCGCGGAACTGAGCCGCGCCGATATGCTGCACCTGGCGCTGATGTCTTCCGAGAATCGGGCGGCCCACGCATTGGGGCGCCATTATCCCGGCGGCATGCCCGCCTTCGTGCGCGCCATGAACGACAAGGCCCGCGCCCTGGGCATGCGCAATACCCGCTTCGTCGAACCCACGGGCCTGTCCAGCGAGAACGTGTCGTCTCCGCGCGATCTGGTCAAGCTGCTGCAGGCCGCCAGCAAGCAGGCCTTGATACACCGCTACACCACGGACGACAAATACGAAATCGAAGTCGGCCGGGGCCGCCAGCTGGTCTATAACAACACCAATCGCCTGGTGCGCAACGCGGACTGGGACATCAAGGTGTCCAAGACCGGCTTCATCAACGAAGCGGGGGAATGCCTGGTGATGCTGACGCGCATCGACAATCGCGACGTCGCCATCGTGCTGCTCAACTCCACGGGCCGCTATTCACGCATAGGCGATGCCGTGCGCATCCGCACGCTGGTCGAAAACAGCAGCAACCTGGCGATGCTCTGAAGCAAGGAAACGCGCCGCCGCTTTATGTGCATTGCTTATCTGGCCATTCGGGCGCATCCGGAATGGCCTTTGTTCATCGCAGCCAATCGGGATGAATTCCACGCCCGGCCCTGCATGGCGGCGGCGCCGTGGCCCGGGCGTCCCGACATCCTGGGCGGCATAGACTGCCAGGGGCAAGGCAGTTGGCTGGGCGTTACGCGGCAAGGCCGGTACGCGCTGATCACCAACTACCGCGACTCCGGACGCCTGATCCCGGGCGCGCCTTCCCGGGGCGAACTGGTCAGCCGCTATCTGCGGGGAACGGAATCGCCGGCCTCCTATGCACTGGCCGTACATGCGGCGGGCGCCGCCTATAACGGCTTCAATCTCATCGTGGGGGACGCGGAGCAGGCCTGCTATGTGGGCAATCGCACGGGCGACCCCGGCCCCCGGCCGCTGGCTGCCGGCCGCTACGTACTTTCCAACCACTTGCTGGATACGCCCTGGCCCAAGGCCGAGCGCCTGCGCTTGTCGCTGAATGCGCTGCCCATGGATCAACTGGGCACATCCCTTGCGCCGGTCTTCGCGCTGCTCAAAGACGGCACGCCCGCCCAGGATCACGCCTTGCCCAGGACGGGGCTGTCCATCGAACGCGAGCGTCTGCTCAGCAGCCCTTTCATCATCAGTTCCGACTACGGCACGCGCTGCTCCACCATCGTCACCTTGCATGCCAGCGGCCGTGCTCTTTTGAGCGAAGTCAGCTACGATGAATCCGGTCTATCCACCCAAAGGCACGACTGGCCTTTTACTCTTGATCAACGGAACGCAACGAGGCTGTGAAATGAAAACACTGAAATCGATGGCGGGCGCGGCTGTGCTGGCGGCCGGCTTTCTGTCCGCGGGCGCGTACGCGGAATTGCCCCCCACGCAAACCCAGGGCGGCGTGGAATATGTCAGCGGAGGTTTCGGGCTGGACGAATCGACGGCTTTCAAGCAGGCCATCCGCCAATGGCCGCTGGCCTTGACCTTTGCCAGCTCCAGCAACGGCGTCAACGCCTACGCCAGCGATGTGCAAGTCGTCATACGGGACAAGCAGGACGCCACGGTGCTGAACGCCCTGTCCGAAGGGCCTTATTTCCTGGCCAGGCTGCCCGCCGGCTCCTACAGCGTATTCGTGACTTACGAAGGCCAGACCCAGTCGCGGAAAATCACCATAGGCGCCAGCGGCGGCACCCATGTGACCTTCCATTGGAAAAGGCCGGCATCCGGTCCGGATTGAGCGCTGAAAAGCGCTAATGCAGCGTCGGCCCCTTGCGCCTTTTCGCGCCTTGCTCTTTCGCCTGCCGTTCCAGAGACTGCAAAGCGTCTTCCCAGTTGCGCAAGGGAACACAGGTCTGCAGGCGCACGATGGCCTGCTTGATCAAAGCCTGATGAAGCTCGTGGCCGATGCGCGAGGCGACATCCAGGGTGGCGTCGCCCTGGAGCTCGGCCAGGCGCAGCAAGGTGGATTCCACTTCAGCCACGGAAACCTGCTGGTCGTTGGCGCCATGGAAAAAATGCAGCGTCGTCGTGGAAGGAACGTGGCTGGGCGGCTGCACGTACAGCCCTGAAAACGCCAGCACCCGCCCGGCGATTCCCGGTTTTGCACAGCTGGCTTCCAGAGCCATAGTGGCGCCCTGCGAAAAGCCTGCCAGCGCCGTCTGCGCCCCCGACAGGCCGTAGTCGGTCTGAAGCCGGCTGATCTGCTCGATGAGCCGCGGCAAAGACCGCCCCACCCGTTCAGCGTAACTGCCCTCATTCAGGCCCAGAGGATCGACCCAGTGATAGCCCGCTATGCCCTGGCTGCCGAGCGCGCCCGCGGAGCTGTCGGCGGGGATGTTCTGGAAGGCATAGGGCAGCACCACCATGGCCAGGGGAAAGGCGCTTTTGATGGCATCGGCCAAAGGAAACAATTGCTGAGGAGTGCCGGCTTCGCCGTGCAATAGAACGAACAGCAATTGCGGCCTGCCTTGGCTGGGTACGAAGATAAAAGGATCGGGCAAGCCGGACTTTGCCGCCATCATCATAAAGCAACTCCAAAAAGCCTGATTTCTTCCAGCGTTGCAAAATTGTACGCCAGTTGGCCGCCTGGATTCTTTTATACTGTATATTTACACAGTATAAATGCAGCCAAAGGCAGGCGCTTCTTCGGAACCGATCCGGGCCCGGCCGCACTGAAGGCTGCAGGCCGCTTGTCGGGAAAAGCTGCGGCCGCAAAACCGGCATCGCGCGTTTCAGCCGGCCGGGCTTACTTGATCATGATTATGCTATGCGTTCCCCTTCCGTCCGGCAACCCGAATCCATACACCCCGCCCTCTGGCGCGGTTCGCAGCTGGCGCGCTCCCGCCAGGCGGCGGCGCCCACAGGCTTTCCCATCCTGGATCAGGAACTGCCCGCCCGCGGCTGGCCGCTGGGGTCCTTGATCGAATTCATGCCCAGCCAGCCCGGCATAGGCGAAATCCACCTGCTGCGTCCGGCGCTGGCCAGGCTGGACACCGGCCGCAGCATAGCGCTGGTCGATCCTCCCTACGAGCCCTGTTTCCATTGCTGGCTGAATTGGGGGCTGCAGGCTCATCGTCCTTTATGGATCCAGCCGAAGACTTCCAGCGACACGCTTTGGGCCGCCGAGCAAATCCTCAAGCACAATGCCTGCTCCGCCCTGCTTTGCTGGGTCGACAGGCTGCGCCCCGCCTCGCTGCGGCGGCTGCATCTGGCCGCCCAGCAGACCGACATGCTGTTCATATTATTGCGCCCGCCTTCCGCGGCGCAGCAAGCCAGCGCGGCGCCTTTGCGCCTTTCCCTGTCCGCCTGGGGACAAGGCGTGCAGGTCTCCATCATCAAGCGGCGCGGCCCGCTGTGCAGCCGGCCTCTACCCATTGTTCTGTACCCCGAACGCATGCCGCATACCATGGTGAATGCTCATGAAACAACTCTGGATCAGCGTCTACCTGCCCACGCATTGTCTGGATCTGTGCTTTCCCTCGTGGGCCACTGAAGCTCTGCCCGCCGCCGTGCTGGAACAGGGCCGGGTCCTGGCCTGCACGCCCAGCGCCCGCGCCCAGGGCGTGCAGCCGGGCATGCGGGCCGGCGCGGCGCAGGCCATGGTTCCCGGCCTGCTCACCGCTCCCGACGATCCCGCGGCGCGGCGCCGAAGCCTGCACGACATCGCCCTGGACCTGCTGCAATACACGCCCAATGTCGTTTGCTACCAGGACAGCGCCGTCCTGCTGGAAGTCAGCGCCAGCCTCAGCCTGTTCCACGGGCCGCATAACTTATGCCGGCTGCTGCGCCGCAGCCTTGCACAGCCCGGCCTTACGCGACCCGGCCTTACGCGGCTCGACCCGGCAGTACCGCGCGTCCAGACATGCCTGGGCATGGCGCCCACCGCCTTGGGGGCCTGGGTGCTGGCCAGCCAGGCCCCTGGGGCAGGCTACGCCGGCGCGAACCTTACCGGGCCGCGCCAGGCCGGGCCGGGCCGCGTAAGGCCGGGCCGCGCAAGGCAGCGCCGCGTCTGCACCCTGGCTGCCCTGCAGCGCCTGCTCGACCCGCTAGCGGTGCACTGCCTGCCCGCCGCGGCGCCTTATGCCGATTGGCTGTCCGGCATAGGCTGCCACACGCTGGCGCAATTGCGCCGATTGCCGCGCGCAGGCCTGCAGCGGCGCAGCAGCCCCCTGCTGCTTCAAGAACTGGATGCCGCCTACGGCCGGGCCGAAGGGCATTTTTCCTGGTTCCAGGCGCCGCCGCTTTTTTCCCGGCGCCATGATCTGCTCGAAAGACTGGAGCACAGCACCGCCATCCAGGCCGTGGGGCGGCGTCTCATCGAGCAGTTGTGCGACTGGCTCGAGGCCCGCAAGCTGAGCGTGCATGGCCTGGACTTGCTGCTGCATCACGAAAAAGGCCGCCATGCGCGCCCGCCTACCCGCATCGCCCTGCGCCTGTCCCAGGCCGCCTGGCTGCCTGCGGATTTCATGGACGTCCTGCGGGAACAGCTTGCGCAACTGGCCTTGGCGGCCCCGGTCATTGCGCTGGAGCTGTCCATAGACCACGCCGGCCCCAGGCCGCCGGCCAATGCCAGCCTGATTCCCGAACCCGGGCAATGGCAGCGCGACGAACACCGCATGCTGGACATCCTGCGCGCCCGCCTGGGCCAGGACGGGGTGCGCGCGCCCCGCCCCGTAGCCAGCCATCTGCCCGAACAAGCCAATGCCTGGGCCTGCGCCGCCGACGCCGGCACGCCCGCCCCGTCCAGCCTTCCGCCCACGCTGGGTCCGCATGCCCGGCCTTTGTGGCTGCTCCACCAGCCGCTGGCCCTGCAAACGCAAAACCACCGCCCGCTGCACAATGGCCGCGCCCTGCGGCTGCTGGCGGGCCCGGAGCGCCTGGAAACCGGGTGGTGGCAGCCTCGCGGCCACACGCAGCGCGATTACTTCATCGCCCAAGACATGGGCGGCGTACGTTATTGGGTGTACCAGGAACGCGAAAAAACCGCTGGCGGCTGGTTCCTGCACGGCCTTTTCGCTTAGGAATTACGGCCATGACATCCTACGCCCCCATCTCGTACGCGGAACTGGACTGCTTGTCCAACTTCTCTTTCCTGAAAGGCGCTTCGCATCCCGAAGAGCTGGTGGAACGGGCCGCCGAACTGGGATACGAAGCCTTGGCGCTGGCCGACGAATGTTCCCTGGCCGGGGTGGTGCGCGCCCACGTCGAAGCGAAAAAGCTCGGGCTGAAGCTCATCGTGGGAAGCCGCTTCGTGCTCGACGGCATGGAAATCATCGTCCTGGCCCGCAACAAGCAAGGCTACGGGGACCTCTCCGAGCTCATCACTTTGGCGCGGCGGCGCAGCGGGAAAGGCCAGTACAGCCTGAGCCTGCTCGACATTGCGCAGCCCCCGCCCGATCACCGGCATCTGCGGGGCCTGCCCGATTGCCTGGCCATATTCAAGCCGGGCTATGGCATGGATCCCGCCCTTCTGCACGAACAACTGGGCCGCTTGAAGCAGGCCTTCCCGGGCCGCCTGTGGCTGGGCCTGGGCCTGCGCCACCGGCATGCCGACGCCGCCCACCAGGCCATGCTGGAGCACGCCGGACTACAGTTTTCCCTGCCCCTGGCGGCCATCGGCGAAGTGCAGATGCACAGGCGTTCGCGCCAGCCCCTGCACGACGCGCTCGCCGCCGTCCGGCTGAAACGGCCCATACAGGATTGCGGCTACGCTCTGCAGCCCAATGCCGAGCACCACTTGCGCAGCCGCCTGCGGCTGGCCAATCTGTATCCCGCCCATGCATTGCGGGAAACCGTCAGCATTGCCCGCCTATGCGTGTTTTCCCTGGACGATATCCGCTATCAGTATCCGGAGGAAATCGTGCCTGCGGGCCTGAGCGCCTCTGAATACCTGCGCGCCGAAACCTTTGCGGGCGCGGCCCGGCGCTACCCCGGCGGGGTCAGCGACAAGATCAAGAGCCAGCTGGAAAACGAGCTGCTCATCATCGCCACCCTGAAATACGAGCCTTATTTTCTTACCGTCTACGACATCGTCAAATTCGCCCGCAAGCAGAACATCTTGTGCCAGGGGCGCGGCTCGGCGGCCAATTCGGCCGTCTGCTACTGCCTGGGCATTACCGAAGTGGATCCTGAAAACGGCAATGCCTTGTTCGCCCGCTTCATCAGCCAGGCGCGCAACGAGCCGCCCGATATCGATGTGGATTTCGAGCACGAACGCCGTGAGGAGATCATCCAATATATCTATGAAAGATACGGCCGCGACCGGGCCGCCCTGACCGCCGTGGTCAGCACCTATCGCACGCGCAGCGTGCTGCGCGACACCGGCAAGGCGCTGGGGCTGGATGCGGACTTGATCGACCGCGTCGCCAAATCCCTTCAATATTGGGACGGCCGGCAAGGCCTGCTGGATCGGATCGCCGAGCACGGGCTGGACGCCGATGCGCCCGCGGCTCAAATGTGGGTGACCCTGGCCCAGATCCTGATCGGCTTCCCGCGGCATCTTTCGCAGCATCCGGGCGGCTTCGTCATCGCAAGAGACAAGCTCAGCCGCCTGGTGCCCATAGAAAACGCCGCCATGCCGGACCGCAGCGTCGTGCAATGGGACAAAGACGACCTGGACGCCATGGGCTTCATGAAAGTGGATGTGCTGGCGCTGGGCATGCTGTCGGCGCTGCACCGCTGCCTGGACCTGGTCGGCGAAAGGCGGGGCCGGCCATTCGCCATGCAGGATATCCGCGGCGAAGACGCCGCGACCTACCAGATGATACAAAAAGCCGACACCATAGGGGTTTTCCAGATCGAATCGCGCGCCCAGATGAGCATGCTGCCGCGCCTGAAGCCGCAGGCCTTCTACGATCTGGTGGTGCAAGTGGCCATCGTGCGCCCCGGGCCTATACAGGGGGGCATGGTGCATCCTTACCTGCGCCGCCGGCAAAAAAAAGAAAAGCCGGATGATGCGCCGACCCCGGAGATCGGCAAGGTGCTCGAACGCACGCTGGGCGTACCCATTTTTCAGGAGCAGGCCATGCAGATCGCCATGGTGGCGGCGGATTTCACCGCCGACGAAGCCGATCAGCTGCGCCGCTCCATGGCGGCCTGGCGGCGCAAGGGCGGCGTGGAGCAATTCCGGGAACGCCTGATCAAGGGCATGAAAGACAAAGGCTGCGATGCGGATTTCGCCGAACGCATTTACCGGCAACTGGAAGGCTTCGGCGAATACGGCTTCCCCGAAAGCCATGCGGCCAGCTTCGCCAAGCTGGCCTATATCAGCGCCTGGCTGAAATGCCATGAGCCCGAGGCCTTTCTGGCCGCCCTGCTCAATGCCCAGCCCATGGGTTTTTATTCACCCAGCCAGCTCGTGCAGGACGCCCGGCGGCATGGCGTGCAGGTCTTGCCCGTGGACATCGGCATCAGCCACTGGGATACGCGGCTGGAACCGGCCGGCGAGCGTCCCGCGGTGCGCCTGGGCCTGAGCCGCGTCAAAGGCCTTTCCAAAGAGGCCGGCCTGCGCATCGTGGCGGCGCGCGACGCGCAGGCCTTCGACAGCGTACAGGACGCGGCAGCCCGCGCCGACTTGAGCCGCCACGACATGGACGCCCTGGCCGCCGCCGACGCCTTGCGGGCCTTGGGCGGCCATCGCCATCAGGCCCGCTGGCTGGCCGCCGCCCAGCCGCTCAAGGGTTTATTGCGCGCTGCGCCCATCGTCGGCGAGGCTCAGCCCGCATTGTCCGCGCCCAGCGAAGGCCAGAATATCGTGGCTGACTATCAGGCCCTGGCCCTGACCTTGAGGCGGCACCCGGTGGCCCTGCTGCGGGGCGCCCTGCAGGCCCGGCGCTTTGTCGATGCCGGCGCCCTGGCGGGCGATTGCCCCGACCGGCGGCTGGTGCGGGCCTGCGGCATCGTCACCGGCCGCCAGCGTCCCCAAACCGCCAAGGGCACGGTGTTCGTCACTCTCGAAGACGAAACAGGCAATGTGAATGTCATCGTCCATGCCGAGCTGGCCCAGCGCCAAAGGACGGAGCTGGTGGGCTCCAGGCTGCTGGGGGTCTACGGCATCTGGCAGAAGCAGGAGGGCATGCATCACCTGCTCGCCCGCCGGCTGGTGGATCTGACACACCTGCTCGGCCAGTTGCCGACCCGGAGCCGGAACTTCCATTAAAATGGATGCTTTATTCAGGATGCCATCATGAGCAACACGCTCAAGCCGAAACTGGCCGACGCCGTCAAGGCCGCCATGCGCGCCAAGGATTCCGCCCGCCTGGGCACCTTGCGTTTCCTGCAAGCCGCCATCAAGCAAAAAGAAGTGGACGACCGGCGCGAACTCGACGACGCCGCGGTATTGGCCATTATCGAAAAACAGGTCAAGCAGCGCCGCGAATCCATCGCCGCCTTCGAGCAGGCGGGCCGCAGCGAAACAGCCGCACAGGAAAAAGCCGAATTGGCCGTCCTGCAGGAATTCCTGCCGCAGGCGGCCAGTCCCCAAGAGCTGGAAGCCGCCATCACGGCTGCGATAGCCGAAGTGCAGGCGCAAGGGGTGTCGGGCGCTCCGGCCATGGGCAAGGTCATGGCGCTGATCAAGACGCGCCTGGCGGGCCGCGCGGACATGTCGGCCGTATCGGCGCAAGTAAAGTCGCGCCTGGCTTAGCGGCCAGGCCCGCGGTCCCGCCTTGGCGAAATCTTGGCGGGCCCCTGGCGGAGGATCAACGGTAGCTGACGCAGACCGACATATCCATCAGCACCGATTGCTTCATGGCTTCCAGCGCCGCCTTGTCCCAAGGGCTGCGCCCCCATACGGTGTGCGTGACTTCGGTATGCTGGGCGTCCACGGCCTTGATGTCGGTGCGCGCCACTTCCACGCTCGCGAACGGCCCGCGTACGGCGACCATGCCGGTCTGCATGATGGGATCGACGGTGGCGTAGACATCGTATTGCTTTTTGCCACGCAGGCATTCATCCGCCTGGTTCTGGGCGCGCAGGTATACCGTCTGGTAGCTGCGCGGCACGGTGTAGGAAAGGCTGGGCGAATCGCCGCCCGGCTGTATGCCCATGGCGCAGCCGGACAATAATGCAGCCGCCCCGATGCCTATGACGTACCCTTTCACCCTGCCTCCCAGAATATGAAGTGACTCCGCCTTTTGGTTCGAAGGCGCCTACAACAACTGGAAAGTTAGCACGCCCAGGCCTGCCGTTGGGAAATTTTTGCGCCCGCCGGGCATTCGCCCATGGCCGCCGCGCCGGCGTTCAGGACGGGATAGTCGACATAGCCCTGGGGTCCGGCCGTGTAGAAAGTGGCGACATCCCACTCGTTCAGCGGCGCGCCGGTTCTCAGACGGGTGACCAGATCCGGGTTGGCGATGAACGCCCTGCCGAATGCCACGGCATCGGCCCGGGCCGACGCCACCGCATCCAGGGCCTCTTGAATATCGTATTTTTCGTTCACGATCACGGGGCCGCCGAACAGGCGCCGGATTTCCGCCGTCAGGCTGTCCTTGCCCAGCGATTCCCGCGTAAAGATAAAGGCGATGCGCCGCTCTCCCAGGGCGCGCGCCACATAAGAGAACAGCAGGCGCGGGTCGGAATCGGATACGGCATGGGCGTCCCCGCGCGGCGACAAGTGCACCCCCACGCGGCCCGCGCCCCATATCCCTATGCAGGCGTCGACGATTTCCAGCAGCAGGCGCGCCCGGTTCTCTACCCTGCCGCCGTATTCATCCGTCCGTTTATTCGAGCCGTCCTGCAGGAACTGGTCGATCAGATAGCCATTGGCCGCATGGACTTCCACGCCGTCGAAGCCGGCTTCGCGGGCATTGCGGGCGCCTTCGGCGAAATCCGCGACTATCCCGGCGATTTCTTCGGTATGCAGCGCGCGCGGAACGACATAGGGACGCTTGGGACGCAAAAGGCTGACGTGGCCTTCGCAGGCGATGGCGCTGGGTGCGACGGGAATGCCGCCATTCAGGTATTCGGGATCCGAAACCCGTCCCACATGCCATAGCTGCAGGAAAATCTTGCCGCCCTTGTCATGCACCGCCTGGGTGATCTTCTTCCACCCATCCACCTGGGCGCTGCTCCAGATCCCGGGCGTGCTGGGGTAGCCCACCCCTTGCGGCGAGATCGATGTCCCCTCGGACAGGATCAGCCCGGCGGTGGCGCGCTGGCAGTAATATCGTCGCATCAAGTCATTGGGAACCCGGCCTTCGGAGGCGCGATTGCGCGTCAGCGGCGCCATTACAATTCTGTTGCTCAACTGCACAGACCCGAGCTGCAAGGGGTCAAACAAACTCGTCATGTCACGACTGCTCGAAATAAAATCTGATGTCCATAAGGGTTTTTACCAGAATTCACAGTGATTTAGCAATCCGCCATTGTAGGCTTGCGCGGGTAAACTGCCGGCTGTACCGAACTCGGGAACAAGGATACGCATGGCGCAATTCGCAATCATAGGCCTGGGCCGATTCGGCTCGGCGGCCGCTCTGGAGCTCATGAAAATGGGCCACTCGGTGCTGGGCGTGGACACGGACGCCAAGGTCGTGGACCATTACGCGGATCAGATCACCCGCGCCGCGATCGCCGACGTCACCGACAAGGCCGCCCTGGAAGAATTGGGGCTGGACAACTACGACGTGGTGCTGGTGGCCATAGGCGAGGAAATCCAGGCCAGCCTGCTTTGCGTGGTGCACCTGAAGTCCCTGGGCATCGGCACCATCTGGGTGAAAGCCAGTTCGCATGCGCACCACCTGATACTCAGCAAGCTGGGCGTCAATCGCATCGTGCATCCCGAGGAAGAAATGGGCATACGGGTGGCCCAGGCGCTGAGCTATCCCATGGTCAATGACTATATATCACTGGGCAACGGCGAATTCGTCGTTGAAATCGATATCAGCGATCGCCTGGAGGGCGTGCCGCTGCAGCAGGTGCTGAAGGGCGTGCCCGATACCATCCATGTGCTGGTGCTCAAGCGCAAGGCCCGGGTCACGGTGCATCCGCCCGGGGATTTCGTGCTGGCCGCCAAAGACGTGGTCCTGCTGCTGGGTCAGTTGAGCACGCTCAAGACCATCGCTCCCAAGCTCGTCTGACCATGCGCAACTGGCTGCCGCTGTACGGCTATCAATCCTACAAACGCATCAAGCGCAGCGGCCTGCTGCAGGCCAGCCCTCCGGCCGTGCTGGCCCTGGGTTTCTTGGCGCTGATCCTGCTGGGAACGCTGCTGCTTTCCCTGCCCGCCGCCAGCCACGAGCCCTTGAGCCTGTCCACCGCTTTCTTCATGGCCACCTCGGCGGTCACCGTGACCGGCCTGGCGGTCATCGATCCCGGCGCCGACCTGACCCATTTCGGCCAAATCGTCCTGATAGCCCTGGTCCAGTTGGGAGGCCTGGGCTTCGTGACCTTCGCGGTCGTGGCCGCCATCACGCTGGGCAAGAAAATGAGCCTGAAACATCAGGCCCTGGCGCTGGAAGCCTTCAACCAGACCAGCGTGTCGCGCATCCGGCATACCGCCTTGTCCGTGATCAAGATTTCGCTGGCCATCGAAGCGGTGGCCGCCATCGGGCTGACGCTGTGGTGGTGGCGCGATCATCCCCTGCCGACCGCCGCGTACCGGGCGGTGTTCCACGCCATCGCCGCCTTCAACAATGCCGGGTTCTCGCTCTTTCCCTCCAGCCTGGCCGGGTTCGTCGACGACCCGGTGACCATACTCATCATCAGCTTTTCCATCATATTGGGAGGCATCGGCTTTTCCGTGCTGCACGACGCCGGCAGCAAAAGAAAATGGCGCACGCTGATGCCCTACACCAAGCTGATCGTGGCGGGCACGCTGGCCCTGAACCTGATCGGCTTCGCCCTGATCTGGGCGCTGGAAGCCGGCAATCCGGATACGCTGGCGGGGCTGTCCGTGCACGGGCAGGCGCTGGCCGCCTGGATGCAAAGCGTCACCAGCCGCACGGCGGGCTTCACCAGCGTGGACATCACCCGGCTGCACGACAGCTCCACCCTCATCATCATGCTGCTGATGTTCATAGGCGGCGGCTCTTTGAGCACCGCCAGCGGCATCAAGCTGGGCACCTTCATCGTGCTGCTGGCGGCGGTGTATTCCTATATATTCCAGCGCAAGGAAGTGGTGCTGCTGAACCGCTCCATTCCTCCCGACACCGTGCAGAAAGCGCTGGCCCTGGTGCTGGTCACCTGCGTCTTCATTTTCACGGGCACGCTGCTGATGACCATCTTCGAAAAAGCGCCTTTCCTCACCATCCTGTTCGAGATCGTGTCGGCGGTGAGCACCACCGGCTTGAGCCGCGATCTCACTCCCGATCTTTCACTGCCCAGCCAGATGCTGATCGCCATGCTGATGTTCGCGGGCAGGCTGGGCCCGCTGACGCTGGTATACAGCCTGGCCACCCAAAAGCGCAGCCGCGTGCGCTATCCCGAAACGGAATTCCAGGTCGGCTGAGGCCCTGCCGGCCTGGACCCGCCTTTCCCCTGATGTGCGCATCAATCTGGCGAAGCGGCATCAGTCTACCGTCCGAACTCGAATCGCCTTGCGCGTTGGCCGCCTTACTTTGCCGTGATCCCCGCATCGGTCAATACAGCGCCCCACTTCTTCAGTTCGTCGTCCATATAGGCTGCGAGCTCCTGGCGGGTACCGCCGATTGTCGTGGCACCCATGGCGCCAAGCTTGTCGATGACGGCGGGGTCTTTCAGGATTTCGTTCAGGGCGCCGTTCACCCGATCGGTGATGGATGCAGGCGTCGAGCGCGGCGCCAGCAGGGCGAACCAGGTGGAGGACAACAACTTAGGGTAGCCCAACGACGCCGTTGTCGGCACACCGGGCAAGCTGGGCGAC
>Ga0180220_1000885_pt1 | contig 26413 bp, 19 predicted proteins | sample eDN5th37CBELigBY_FD_151335 | JGI IMG/M metagenome (GOLD analysis project Ga0180220, IMG submission 151335) | Enriched backyard soil microbial communities from Emeryville, California, USA - eDNA 5th pass 37_C BE-Lig BY (version 2) (version 2) | ecosystem: Environmental > Terrestrial > Soil >...
CGGCGTCCAGGGCGATTTCCACCGGCGGCTTGCCATGGTTCAGCCCGTTGGTGATCAGATTGTCCAGCAGCCGCCCCAAGGCCATTTTGTCGGCGTTGACGAGCAGGCGTTCCGGGGCCGTCCTGACAAGCTTGACCTGACTGCCCACGCTTTCCCATGAAGAGACCTGTTCCTCCAGCCATTCATTGAGGGCCAGCGGCGAGAACTGGTAGGAAGCCGGGTCCGAGCCGCGCACGAAGCCGATGAACTGGTTCACCATGCGCTGCATGTCCTGCAAGTCCTTGCGCATGCCTTCCTGGAAAGTGGAATCATCCAGCATTTCGATGCGCAGCCACATCCGGGACAAAGGGCCTTTCAAGTCATGGGGCAGGCCGGCCAGCAAGGTGCGCTGCACGGCGCTGGACTCGGCCAGCGTATCCAGCATGGCGTTGAAGCGCTCGGCCAGCACCCGCGTTTCCCGCGGCCCGGACGGCGCCACGCGCTGCGGCTGGCCCGCGGCCAACTGGTCGGCAGCCTTGGCCAGCCTGGTCAAAGGCCGGGTGATATGCCAGGAAAAAGCGGCGGCCAGCAGCAGGAACAGCCCCATGCCGGCCAGCCAGACAACGATCACGGGCGTGGCGACCGGGGGTGCGATGCGGTCCAGGGGGATGACCAGCCATTCGCGGCTGTAGCGTCCGTCTTCGGCTTCCGGCTGGGGCAGCAAAGAAATGTACAGCCTGGGCTCGGGCCCCCTGGACAGCGCCACGCGGGTGTCGTCGTTCAGCTTTTGATTCAGCGCTTTCACGAAGAAGCGCAGATTATTGCGTATGTCGCTGGCCGTGGGAGGCGGCGGCGGGTGGTGATGGTCGCGCCCCCGGCGCGGCGGCGGCGGGCGGCCCCCTTCCAGGCTGGCGTCCGAGGGCAGGCTGCGCGACCATAGGTGCCATTCGTTGTGAGAGGCGCGGCGCACGAAATCGGCGCGCCCCTCGGCGGGTATTTCGGCCAGCGAGGCGCGCAGCGTGCGTATGGTCGTGGCGGTGAATTCCACCGCCACTTCTTCGGTGAATTTCTTGCGGTAATAGGTCAGGGTCGCGAAGGTGGCGGCCTGCACGAGCAATATCGTGGCGAGGATGAGCAACACCATGCGGGTGCTGAGCGAGCGGGGCAGCAGGGAATGCAGCATGAATCGGCGCCGCTCAAGGCGAGAAGCGATAGCCTACGCCCCATACGGTCTGGATCCAGCGCGGCTGCTTGGGATCGTCTTCGATGGCGCGGCGCAGGCGCAGCACGGCGATGTCGATGGCCCTGTCATTGCGCTCGCCCTCGTCGTCGTCGCGCGCCAGGGCGAGCAAACGGTCGCGCGACAAAGGCTTGCCGGGGTTGTTGACCAGCGCTTCCAGCAAATTGACTTCGCCGCCGGTGAGCTTGATGATTTGCTGATCCTTGAACAACTGGCGCGTGGCGGGATCGAAAACAAAGGGCCCGAAAGCGACCGGCTTGTCTTTGTTCAGGGCGGACGCCCCCTTCTTGCGCCGCAGTACGGCTTCGATGCGCGCCAGCAGTTCGCGCGGGTCGAAGGGCTTGCCTACGTAGTCGTCCGCGCCGGCCTCCAGGCCTATGACGCGGTCCACGGTTTCGTCGCGGCCCGTCAGTAAAATGACCGGAATGTCTTCGCCCTGCTGCCGCAGGCGCCGGCAGGCCTCGGCCCCGTCGCCGTCGGGCATCATGCGGTCCAGCACGATCAGGTCCGGCGAATAGCGCTGGATGCGCGCGGCCAGATCGCTGGCATCGGGCGCGAGCAAGGTATCGTAGTTGTGGCGGTTAAGATAGTCGGCCAACAACTGCCTCAAGGCCGGGTCATCGTCCACCACCAGGATTTTTGCCAGAATGTTTTCCATAGGTCGCAAGTGTGCCCCGCGGCCCGATAGCTGGCAAGCGGTGGAAATGGATTGAAATGGATATGGCGCTTGCGGTATGGTTCTTCCTTCTTTAATACGGGCGGCGGCATGAAGCGAAACCCAGTACAGTCGGTGCGTGAGCGGCTCGCGGGCTACTCGTGGCTGTCGGACCTTCCAGCCATGCTGTGCTGGGCCGTGCTGGTGGGCGCGGCCGGCGCCTTCGCCACCATAGGCTTCCACGAAGCCATGCATCTGGCGCAGCACGCGTTCACGGGCCGCAGCGGCTCCATCGTGGGCGTCATCGACAGCCTGCCTTGGTACGGGCGGCTGATCTTCCCCTTGGGCGGGGGCGTGGCGGCCGGGTTCTTGCTGTGGGCCTCGAAAAAACTCAAGGCGGGCGCCAACTCGGACTACATGGAAGCGGTCGCCATCGGCGATGGGCGGCTGTCCATCCGGCAAGGCCTGTTGCGTTCCGCGTCGTCCCTGTGCACCGTGGTGTCGGGCGGGTCCATAGGACGCGAGGGCGCCATGGTGCATCTGGCGGCGCTCAGCGCCTCGGCACTGGGGCGCTTCACTTATTTCAGCACGGCGCGGCTGCGGCTGCTGGTGGCCTGCGGCGCGGCCGCAGGTGTCGCGTCGGCTTATGGCGCGCCCATCGCCGGCGCGCTTTTCGTGGCGGAAATCATCCTGGGCACCATGAGCATGCAAAGCATGGGGCCTCTGCTGGTGGCGGCCGCGTCGGCCAACGCGGTCATGCGCATGACCGGCCATTACCAGACGACGTATGCCATGTCGGGCATGCCACAGATTCCGCCCCTGGAAGTCCTGCCCTTCCTGCTGCTGGGCATGCTTTCCGGCCTGGGCGCGCCCTTGTTCCTGAAGTTCCTGGACTTTACCAAACGGCAGTTCCAGCGCACTGCCCTGCCCTTGCCGGTTCGCCTCGGACTCGGCGGCGGCTTGCTGGGCCTGCTGCTGACGGCGCTGCCGCAGGTCGCCGGCAACGGATACAGCGTCGTATCCTCTCTGCTGCATACATCGTGGGCCTGGCAGGCGGTGGTGCTGGTGCTGCTGTGCAAAGTGCTCGCCACGGCGCTGACCGCCGGGTCGGGCGCGGTGGGCGGGGTATTCACGCCCGCGCTCTTCGTCGGCGGCGCCCTGGGCACGCTGTTCGGGCAAGTGGTCACCGGCTTGCTGCCGGGCCTGGACACGCCGGTCTATATGTACACCCTGGTCGGCATGGGCAGTTTCTTAGGGGCGGCCACCAGCGCGCCCTTGATGGCCATCCTGATGATTTTCGAAATGACATTGAGCTACCAGATCGTGCTGCCGCTCATGCTGGCGGGCGTGGTGGCCTACTTCGTTTCGCGGGCGGTCGCGGAAATCGCGATGTATGATGTGACGGTGGCGCGCGAGCGCGATGCGCGGCTGCGCTACCAGTTGCGGCACACCCGCATCGCCGACCTGGTGCGCCCGGCCGATACGGTCGTGGCCACCACTGCGCCCTTGCGCGAGGCGCTGCAGCTCTTCATGGACTATCCGGTCAAGTACCTGTATGTCGTCGATGACGCGGGCATATACCAGGGCGTGATCGCCCAGCAGGACTTGACCCGGCTGCTGGTGGGCCAAAGCGACCTGCAGCAGAAGCAGGCAGGCGATGTGCTGCGGCTGGATTTCGTGAAAACTTTGCACCCCGACATGAGCCTGGACCAAGCGCAGGATTATTTCATTCAATTCCGCGGGGAGCGCCTGCCGGTGGTCGCCCGCGAAGGCCCGCCGCGCTTGCTGGGGGCGGTGTACAAATCCGCCGTGCTGGAAAAATACAGCGCCCTGAAGAAATCCGTCGATGCCAGCAGCGAAGCCATCATGGATTTCACCGCGGACCGGCGGATACGCTGAGAACCGTACTATTGATGATGTGTATGCTTATCTTGCGGCGATGCAAACCGCTACTGGCGCAACAGGCGCCGGTCACTGCGCGAATCGCCTTGCCGGCCCTTCTGGGCGCCTTCGCCTGCCCCGGCGCCTGGGCTGCCGGGCCGCAATTGGCCGACCTGGCTCCCGCGCGGGCTTTCGCCGCGCCGCAGATTTCCGTCGCGCCGCCCCGCCCCCTGCCCGACAGGCCCGCCATGGACGATCTCTTCATCGGCATGGAAGAACCAGTGCCGCAGGCCGAGCCAACGCCGGATATATCCTATGATTTTTTCTGGAAACCCAGCGCCGAACCGGCATGGAACCGCGGCACGTCCTCGGCGGCATCCCCGGGCCTGCGCGAAACCAGGAACTGGCGCCGCGCATCGCGGCTGGGCGCGCGCTGGGTGGGGAAGTCGGACCGCCCCTGGACATTCGGCGCCAGCAACTGGCGCTATGCCGACGCGCAAGGCCTGAGCGTAACGCTGGGCAATGAAGAAATCGCCGCGCCGGCCTGGGGCAACTCCGCTCGCCTGGGCGGCATCAGCGTCTCGCAGTCCTCGCTGGTCAGCGCCGGCGACGCCCATGCCTGGCAATACACCATGGCGGTCGGGGCGCTGGACTATTCCACAGGACAGGAAGATCTGAACTACGGGCCCAAGGCCGGCAATACCGTCGTCCGCTATGGCCTGAGCCCCGCATTCACCCTGGAGTCCCAGCTCGAGCTCGCGCCGAATCTGATGACTTCCGGCATCGGCGGACAGTACCAGACCGATTGGGGCGCCTGGAGCGCCGGCGTCGCCCGGGCCAGCCAAGGCCTGTACAAGGGCTGGCGCTACCAGGCGTCCTACTCCGTCGACCTCGCCGACACGCTGCGCCTGTCATGGCTGAACGAGCGGCATACCGAGGGCTTCGCCGACCTGAGCCGCTACCAGAACGGCGCAGCGGCGCCCGGCGCGACGGCGCCCGGCGGGATACGCCAGCGCTGGACGGCCACCGTGCCCATGGGACGCTGGGGAGACGTCAGCGGCACTTATGAAAGCGCGCGCACATCGCTGGGCGACCAGCAGCGCAGTTTCGGCTTCACCCAGCAGTTCTGGTACAGCCCCAACCTGCGGGTGGGCTTGCGCGCGGAACGGGAAGTGGTCAGCGGCGACTATGATATAGGGATTCGTTTTTCCGTACCCATTTATTAAGCATGCCCTCTTCTCCTCTTGAAACACTGCAGCGCGTCTTCGGTTACGAGTCTTTTCGCGGCGATCAGCAAGCCATTATCGAACACGTGGTGCAGGGGGGCGATGCGCTGGTGCTGATGCCCACGGGCGGAGGCAAATCGCTCTGCTATCAAATTCCGGCCCTGGTCCGCCCCGGCACGGGCGTGGTGATTTCCCCCTTGATCGCCTTGATGCAGGACCAGGTGGACGCCTTGCTGGAACTCGGGGTAAGGGCCGCTTTTCTGAACTCCTCGCAGGACTGGCGCACGGCGCGCGAGGTCGAGCAGGCTTTCCTGGCCGGCGAACTGGATCTGCTGTATGTGGCGCCCGAGCGCCTCTTGACGGACCGCTGCCTGGATTTGCTGGACCAGGCGCGGATCGCCCTGTTCGCCATCGACGAAGCGCATTGCGTATCGCAATGGGGCCACGATTTCCGCCCCGAATACCTGGGCTTGTCGATATTGCACGAGCGCTGGCCCGACGTGCCGCGCCTGGCGCTGACCGCCACCGCCACCTCGGCGACCCGGCGCGAAATCGCCGAACGCCTGGAACTGAACGATGCGCCCCATTTCGTCGCCAGTTTCGACCGGCCCAACATCCAGTACCGCATCGTCGAGAAAAACGAAGTCAAGCGCCAGCTATTGTCTTTCATCAAGGCCGAGCACGAAGGCGACTGCGGCATCGTGTACTGCCTGTCGCGCGCGCGGGTCGAGGAAACGGCCGACTTCCTCAGCGACAACGGCATCCCGGCGCTGCCCTACCATGCCGGCCTGAGCGCCCAGGTCCGGGCGGCGAACCAGGCCCGCTTCCTGCGCGAGGAAGGCATGATCATGGTGGCCACCATCGCTTTCGGCATGGGGGTCAACAAACCCGACGTACGCTTCGTGGCCCACATCGACCTGCCCAAGTCGGTGGAAGGCTATTATCAGGAAACCGGACGCGCGGGGCGCGACGGCCTGCCGGCCACCGCCTGGCTGGCCTATGGCCTGCAGGACGTGGTGCAGCAGCGGCGCATGATAGACGAATCGGCGGGCGATGAAAGCTTCCGCCGCCGCCTGGGCGCGCAGCTCGATGCCATGCTGGGCTTGTGCGAAACCGTCGCGTGCCGGCGGCAGCGGCTGCTGGCCTATTTCGATCAGTCCATACAGCCCTGCGGCAATTGCGACACCTGTCTGGAACCGCCCCAGGCCTGGGACGGCACCGTGGCGGCGCAGAAGATACTGTCGGCCGTATACCGCCTATGGCGCGAACGCGGCCAGCGCTTCGGCGCCGGCCACTTGATCGACATACTGCGCGGCAAGCTCACCGAGCGCATCCAGCAGTATGGCCACGACAGCCTGACGGTGTTCGGCATCGGCCAGGACCTGTCGGAACAGGCCTGGCGCGGCGTATTGCGCCAATTGCTGGCGCAAAGCCTGCTGACCGTCGATCACGAAGGCTACGGCACCCTGGCGCTGACGGAAAGCAGCCGCGCGGTCCTGAAAGGCGAAACCACCTTGATGCTGCGGCGCGAGCCGGAAAGAAAGGCGCGCAGCGGGCGCTCCGGCGCAAAAAGCAAAAAGGCGGGCATAGGCATCGACTTGCCGCAGGAAGCGCAGCAGCGCTTCGACAGCCTGCGCAGCTGGCGCTCGGAAGTGGCCCGAAGCCACGGCGTGCCCGCCTACGTCATTTTCCATGACGCCACACTGCGCGAAATCGCCCTGAACCAGCCCCAGACCCTGGACGAACTCGGCGCCATCAGCGGCGTCGGCGCCCGCAAGCTCGAGGCATACGGCGAAGAGCTGCTGCGCTGCGTGCACGCGCCGCTATGATCAACAAGGCTGCACCCCCGTCTGCATCAGCGCTTGCGCGGTAACCTCTCAACGTTGAGTCACGTATTTGAACTGTGTGAACAAAGCCGACGTGAGCTGTGTGGTCGTCGTCAGTTAGGCCAAACGACAAAAGCCGACGACTACACCTACATGCTGACCGAGCTGGTACTGAACAGGGTGCTCGCGAAGTGAGCGGAGGGCGACCGCACTACCCTTCGTAATCCGGCGGCGTCGGCGGGATGGACAGGCCGAACATGCGCCAGTACACCCAGATGTTGAAGATGAAGGCGACGGGCAGGGCGATGACGACGCCTGACAGGATCAGGCGCAGGGACTCCACCGACGCCGCCGCATCCCATATGGTGATATCGTCCAGCACGAGGTAGGGAAAGAAGCTGTAGCCCAGCCCGCCCAGCAGCACCAGGAAGATGAGCAGGGTCATGAAGAAAGGCAGCGCGGTGGTGCGATAGCTGCTGTTGATCATGCGCTGCAGGCACATTTCTATGGACACGAAGCCTAGAAGCAGGAAACCCCACAGGCCCAGCACCACCGGCCAGTGCAGGCCTTCGCTCCATTTCAGGAATACGCCGGCATTGGCGAAGGCCAGCACCACGGATACGCCCACGGCGCCCGCCGCGGACCAGCGCACCGCGCGGCGGCCCCACATCACGGCGCGCGCGCGCAGTTCGCCGGCGACCCGCATGATCAGCCAGGCCGAGCCCAGCAGGCAATAGGCGGCGATGGCGCAAAGGCCCACGAAGAGCGAGAACCACAGATAGCCGAACTGCCCCTGGTAGGACACCACCACCTGGGCCAGCAGGAAGCCGTGGGCGCAGGCCGTAAGCAGCGAACCCAGCCCGAAGCCCAGCACCCACCGCCACTGCAGTTCCTGCGGCGCGCGCAGCCGCATTTCGAAGGACGCCGACCGCAGGAACACGCCCAGTCCGAGCAGGCACAGAGGAATATAGAGCGCCCCCATGATGGCGCCCCAGGCGTTCGGAAAGGCGGCCAGGAACAGCCCGAGCCCCAGGAACAGCCAGAATTCATTGGCGTCCCGCCACGGGCTGAGTAAAGACAGCATGCGCATGCGCAATTCCGGCGGGGCGAACAGGGCCAGGCAGCCCACCCCCACATCGAAGCCGTCCAGAATGGCGCCCGCGACGATGATGGCAAAAAACAGGGCCATGAATACCAGAGGCATCCAGAAGGAGGGATCATGCGCTCCTAGTCCCAAGGCGGCCGCCAACGAATCTATCATGCGCGCCCCCGCCGCCTGGCCACCGGCACGACACCGTAGCGTGCGATATGCCTGAGCAGATGGAAAAACCCGGCGAGAAAGACCAGATAAAAAAGCATGTATGCCGTGAAGCCGCCCAGCAGCGCATTGAAACCGGTATCGCCCAGGATCTCGCTGATCGTGATGGTGCCCTGGACGGCATAAGGGAAGGCCCCAAGCTGCAGATGCGCCGAACCGGCGAGCAGCAGCAGCCAGCCGGAAAAAGTCATGCCGGCCAGGACGCGGCGCCATCGCCTGGACAATGCGGCCGGATCGTAGTGCGCGCGCCGCGCCCGCCACAAGCCGCCCCAGGCGGCCGCCGTCATGCACAGGCCGGCCAGGACGGCCAGGCGCAAGGACCAGAATGTCGGCGCCACGGGCGGCGCCATGCCCGCGAACTGGTCCAGGCCCCGCAGGCGGCCCTGCTGGTCGCGGCCCAGCCAGACGGCTCCAGCGTTCGGCCAGGACCACGCGGCGCGATTGACGCCCGCCTTGGCGTCGGGCAGCGCGAACAGGACGAGTTCCGGCGGCGAGCCGCTATGCCAGTAGGCCGCCGCGGCCGCGGCCCTGGCCGGCTGATAGCGGGCGCTGACGACGCCGGCGCCCGCCGCCGTCAAGGCCATCAGCAGCATGCTGAATGCCGCAAGCCATGAACCGGTCTTGAATACCAGGCGCCCGCTGTCGTCCAGCGGGCGCCTGAGCGACTGAGCGGCGACCACGCCCAGCATGATGAACGCCACCGTCGCGGCGCTGGCCAGAAAAAACAGGCCCACATACCACGGCAAGGCGGGGTTGAACAAGACCGAAGCCCAGTCCAGCACCCGGTAGCTGCCGTCGATGAACAGCGCCCCGGCGGGCGTGTGCATCCACGAAAGCAGCGCCAGCAGCCAGAACGACGACACCGCCACGCCCAGCCCCACCATGAGGACGACGGCGGTGTGGACGTTTTCGGAAAGATGCCGCTGCCCGAAGAGCATGGCGCCCAGGAAACAGGATTTGAATATGAAGGTCGAGAGTATCCCCGCGGCCAGCAGTGGCCCCGCCACGTTGCCTATCTTGTCCATCAACTGCGGCCACAGACTGCCGAACTGGACCAGCACCGGCATGCTGGAGGCGAAGCTGAGGATGAAGGCCAGCGCGAACACCCGCACCCAGAAGCGGTAGGCCGCCGTCCAGGCGGCGTGATCCCCGCCTCGGGCGCGGATCTTGAAATACAGCAGAACCCAGGCCAGGCCGAGCTCCACCACCAGGAATAGCAGCATGAACCCCAGGCTGGAGAAAAACTGGATTTGCGCCAGCCATAGTGTCGAATACGTCATAATTGGCCAAGGCCCTATGCCCGCTATAGAAAGAACAGGCCCAAGTTTAGAGCCAGTTCTGCATTTGTAAACCCGGCGGGCGGGCAAAATATGCCGAACGTGGCAAAATGCTTACTTTGCCCGACCATTTTTTGCCTGAGCTATCTTTTTTTCTTGTATGACCTCTGATCCTACCGCCCCCGTATCCAATTTCCTGCGCACCATCATCGACAACGACCTGGCGCAGGGCCGCTACGCGGAAAAACGCTGGGCGGGCAAACCCGGCCCCGCCGCCGTCCAGCAGCGGGGCGGCGTGGATCCGGCCCGCATACGCACACGCTTCCCGCCGGAGCCTAACGGCTACCTGCATATCGGCCACGCCAAAAGCATATGCCTGAATTTCGGCCTGGCGCGCGACTACCAGGGCGCCTGCCATCTGCGCTTCGACGACACCAATCCCGAAAAAGAAGAAGAAGAATACGTGCGCGCCATCATAGAGATGGTCAAATGGCTGGGCTTCGACTGGCGCTACGGCGACGAAGATAATTGCTACTTCGCCAGCGACTACTTCGGCTATATGTATCAGTTCGCCGAAGCGCTGGTCTCGGCGGGCCATGCCTATGTGGACGAACAAAGCGCGGACGAAATGCGCGCCACGCGCGGCACCTTGACGGAAAAAGGCAGCAATTCCCCGTGGCGCGACCGCCCCGCGGAAGACTCCCTGCGCCTGTTGCGCGAAATGCGCGACGGCAAGCATCCGGACGGCGGCATGGCCTTGCGCGCCAAGATCGACATGGCTTCGCCCAACATCAATATGCGCGATCCGGTGCTGTATCGCATCCGCCACGTGCCGCATCACCGCACAGGCACGGAATGGTGCATCTACCCCATGTATTCCTGGGCCCATCCGGTGGAAGACGCCCTGGAAGGCATCACCCACAGCATCTGCACGCTGGAATTCGAAGACCAGCGCCCGTTCTACGATTGGATACTCGAACGCCTGGCGGAACTGGGGCAGCTGGCGCATCCGCTGCCCCGTCAGCATGAATTCGCGCGCCTGAACCTCAGCTACGTCGTGACCAGCAAGCGCAAACTGCTGCAGCTGGTGCGCGAAGGCCATGTCGGCGGCTGGGACGACCCCCGCCTGCCCACTTTGGCGGGCCTGCGCCGCCGCGGCTATACGCCCTCTTCCATCCGGCTGTTCTGCGAACGGCTGGGGGTTTCCAAGGCCGATTCCCGCATCGACTACAGCGTGCTGGAACAGGCCCTGCGCGACGACCTGGACCCGACGGCGCAGCGCCTGGTCGCCGTCCTGGACCCGGTCAAGCTGGTCATCACCAATTACCCCGAGGGGCGGTCCGAACTCTGCCATGCGCCGCGCAATCCCCATGACGCCGACGCGGGCCAGCGCGAATTTCCCTTCACGCGCGAACTATGGATAGAGCGCGACGACTTCCGCGAAGATCCCCCGAAGAAATATTTCCGCCTCTTTCCCGGCAACCTGGTCAGGCTGAAGTACGGCTATGTCGTGCGCTGCACCGGTTGCGTCAAGGACGCCGGCGGCAAGGTCACGGAAGTGCATGCGGAATATCTGCCGGACACCAAAAGCGGCACGGCCGGCGCGGATTCGGTCAAAGTCAAAGGCAACATCACCTGGGTCAGCGCCGCGCACGCCGTGCCGGCGCAGGTCAGGCTGTACGACCGGCTCTTCATGGACCCGCACCCGGATGCGGGCGACAAGGACTTCCTGCAGGCGCTGAATCCGGATTCCTGCAAGACGGTGCAGGCATGGCTGGAACCGGGAGCCCGGGCCGCGCCCGGGACATGCTGGCAGTTCGAACGCCTGGGCTATTTCGTCGCCGACCGCGAAGATTCCACCATCGAGCGCCCGGTCATCAACCGGGCCGTCACGCTGAAGGATTCCTGGGCGGCGCAAAAATAGCCGGATACAAGACTCGGCATCCCTACTATCTCCTGAGCGATAAAGTGAGCGATTCTTCTCCCAAACGTAAAAACCAGATGGCGCTGGATTTCAAAAGCGCCACTTTGTACGCGTTGCGCGTGGTACTGCACAGCGCGGATGCGTCCGCGCTGCTGGGCGCGCTGGAACGCCGCATGAAAGACGCCGGCTCGTTCTTTGAAAACGAGCCCGTGGTCATCGACGCCGAACAGATCTCGGACCCCATCGACTGGCCCGCCCTGCTGCAGGCCTTGCGCAGCCACAGCCTGCACCCCGTGGGCGTCGTAGCCCAGGGCGCCAATCTGGAAGCCGCCCAGGCCGAAGGCCTGGCCGCGGTGGACCTGGCGCAACCCGTAACGCGGCCCACCGCCACGCCCGCCCCCGAAAAGGAAGTGCCCGTCGTGGCGCCGCCGCCGGCGGACGAAGCCCGGAAAGAGCCCGCGCCCAAGCCGCCGGCCAGCCCCGAGGCGCCGGCGCTGCCCGAGGTCGCGCCCGCCGCCATGGTCATCAATCGGCCCCTGCGGTCCGGGCAGCGCATATATGCGCGCAATACCGACCTGATCGTCATCGGCGTGGTCAGCCAGGGCGCCGAAGTCATTGCCGACGGCAACATCCATGTCTACGGACCTTTGCGGGGCAAGGCCATGGCCGGCGCGCGGGGCGATGCCAACGCGCGCATCTTCACCACCCAGCTGGACCCCGAACTGCTGGCCATCGCGGGCGTCTACCGGGTCATCGAAACCCAGCTCGACGACAGCTTGCGCAATCAGCCCACCATCGTCCAACTGGACGGCGATGCGCTGCACATAATGCCGCTGGGCAGGTAATGGATATTTTTTGTTGCGAAGCCAGGCCTAAATAAGTGCAAATTCGGGCTGACTTATTGCGGTTTTGCTTTACGATTACGTGATTTATCAAACAAGAGGAATTCTACAGTCATGGCGCGAATAGTTGTGGTGACTTCCGGCAAAGGCGGCGTGGGCAAAACCACCACCAGTGCAAGCTTCTCATCCGGCCTGGCGATGCGGGGCCACAAAACGGTGGTCATCGATTTCGACGTCGGGCTGCGCAACCTGGATCTCATCATGGGATGCGAACGCCGCGTCGTCTACGACTTCGTCAATGTCATCCAGGGCGAGGCCACGCTCAACCAGGCCCTTATCCGCGACAAGCAGCTGGAAAACCTGTTCATCCTGCCCGCCTCGCAGACCCGCGACAAAGACGCGCTGACCAAGGAAGGCGTGGCCAAGGCCCTGAAGGAACTGGGCGAAATGGGCTTCGAATACATCGTCTGCGATTCGCCGGCCGGCATTGAAACAGGCGCGCTCATGGCGTCGTACTTCGCCGACGACGCGCTGGTCGTCACCAACCCCGAAGTCTCGTCCGTGCGCGATTCGGATCGCATCCTGGGTATTCTGTCCGCCAAATCGAAGCGCGCCGAAGACGGGTCCGAGCCCATCAAGGAATACTTGCTGCTGACCCGCTACAACCCCAAGCGCGTGGCCGAGGGCGAAATGCTTTCGCTCAAGGACATCGAAGACATCCTGCGCATCAAGCTCATCGGCGTCATCCCCGAATCGGAGTCGGTGCTGCAAGCCTCGAACCAGGGCATTCCCGCCATCCATCTGCGCGACAGCGATGTCGCCGCGGCCTATCAGGATGTCGTCGCCCGCTACCTGGGCGAGGAGAAACCTTTGCGCTTCGTCGATTACGAGAAACCCGGCCTGTTCAAGCGCCTGTTCGGAGGGAAATAATATGTCCTTTCTGTCCTTCCTGCGCGGCCAGAAGAAAACATCCGCCAGCGTCGCCCGCGACCGCCTGCAGCTTATTCTGATCAATGAACGGGGGGACGGCGTCACACCAGATTACCTTCCCCGGCTGCAGAAAGAGCTGGTCGAAGTCATTTCACGCTACGTCAAGATCAATCCGAACGACATCAAGGTCAACCTGGACCGCCAGGACTCGCTGGAGATCCTGGAAGTCAAGATCGAAATGCCGCAGACCGAAAGCAACTGACGCGCGGGTCTGGCCGGCTTGGCGGCTGCCGGGCCGAGCGGTCGAGCCGCGGCCGGCCCAGCGCCCGAAGCGATTCGCCCCCTGGGATCCTTCCGGAACCCAGGGGGCGAATCGTTTTACAAAGAATGATCACGGTTGGCCGATGCCGGGCGGCCTAGGGCGGCCCGCCCGGGGGCGACCTACCCGGAGCGGAGCGGGCCCGCCCGGAGCAACTGCCCGGGACAGCCTGCGCACCGCCGGCCGTGCTTTAGCGGTTCTTGCCGACCTGGTCGCCGATGACGCCGCCGATGGCCGCGCCGCCCACGGTGCCCAGCACGCCGCCGCCCGAGATCACGGCGCCCGCGACGCCGCCCAGCCCTGCTCCTGTGACGGCGCTTTTCTGCCTGTGGCTCATGTTGTCCCAGGAAGAGCAGCCGCCAAGGGCGACGAACAGGACCGCAACCGCGCTGAATTTAATTATGTTTGCCGACTTCATCGATATCTCCAAAAATGCGAGCAACGGGGCATAAAGTACCCGAAATTTCATGGAGATGCCATGCTATCTGCAAGCAGCTTGTTAGCTTAGGTAACTTTGTATCAGAGCCAGGCCTTTCAGCGCCGGCGCCTTGCTTAAACCGCCTTTATCAGCTCCAGCACCGCTTTGAATTGCGGGTGCGCGGGCGTTTCCAGCCATTCGAACATGGCCATTTCCGATGTAAGCGCCTCCAAGCCATGGTGATTCCAGCGCGCCAGCGCCGCCGCCAGGTCCGCAGGCCGGCGGGACCCTATGCAGTCGCTGACCAGCATGGGGGCGTAGCCGAGGGCGGCCAAACCCAGGCCGGTTTGTAACACGCACACATGGGCTTCGGTGCCGATAAGCAACACATTGGTCCGCCCCTTGGGCAATTCCGATAGGAAATGCGTTTCGCGCGTCGCATCGAAATGCGTTTTATGGATGACATGGTCCACCCAGTGCAGGAGCGCGGGCGCCGTGGCCCCGATCTTGGCGGCGCAATGCTCGGTGGCGTACACCGGCACGCCCAGTAACTGGGCGGCCTGCGCCAGGCGCAGTGTGCGCGCGGTCAAGGCCTCGTTCGCGTCGATGGCCGGCAGCAGGGCGGACTGCATGTCCACCATCAACAGCATCGAATCATGAGTGCTCAGAACTGGCATGATGCCCCCCCTGCTGGGCAAGGCTGGGACGGCGGGCGTTCCACCTTGCTCGACGACGGCTCGAACCGGATTACTTAAGCGCTTTATAGCGCAAACGCTTGGGCTTCGCACCTTCCTCGCCCAGCCGGCGCTTCTTGTCGGCCTCGTATTCCTGGTAGTTGCCATCAAAGAACACCACCTGGGAATCGCCCTCGAAGGCCAGGATGTGCGTGGCGATGCGGTCCAGGAACCAGCGGTCGTGGCTGATGACCATGACGCTGCCGGCAAACTCCAGCAAGGCGTCTTCCAGAGCGCGCAAGGTCTCGACATCCAGGTCGTTGGAAGGCTCGTCCAGCAACAGCACATTGCCGCCGGCGATCAAGGTCTTGGCCAGATGCAGGCGCCCGCGCTCTCCGCCGGAAAGCTTGCCCACCAGCTTGTTCTGGTCCGCGCCCTTGAAGTTGAAACGCCCGAGATAGGCGCGCGAGGGCATTTCAAAGCGCCCGACCGTGAGCAGATCCGAGCCGTCCGACACGGCGTCGAACACTGTCTTGTCGTCGGGCAGCGATTCGCGCGACTGGTCCACAAAGGCCAGCTTGACCGTCTTGCCGATGTTCACCGACCCGGAATCCGGCTGTTCCCTGCCGGCTATCATGCGGAACAAGGTCGACTTGCCGGCGCCATTGGGGCCGATGATGCCCACGATGGCGCCCGCCGGCACCTTGAAGCTGAGATTGTCGATCAGCAGCCGGTCGCCATAGGCCTTGCTGACGTTCTCGAACTCGATGACCTCGTTGCCCAGCCGCTCGGCGACGGGAATGAAGATCTCCTGGGTTTCGTTGCGCTTCTGGTATTCGTGCGAAGAAAGTTCCTCGAAGCGGGTCAGGCGCGCCTTGGCCTTGGCCTGTCGGCCCTTGGGATTCTGCCGGACCCATTCCAGCTCTTTCTTGATGGTGCGCTGGCGCGCCGATTCCGAGGCTTCTTCCTGCTTCAGCCGCTGATCCTTCTGCTCAAGCCAGGAGCTGTAATTGCCCTTCCAGGGGATGCCGTGCCCGCGGTCCAGCTCCAGTATCCATTCGGCCGCGTTGTCCAGGAAATAGCGGTCGTGGGTCACGCCCACCACCGTGCCGGGAAATTTGCGCAGAAATTGCTCCAGCCATTCCACGCTCTCGGCGTCCAGGTGGTTGGTGGGTTCGTCCAGCAGCAGCATGTCGGGCTTGGAAAGCAGCAGCCTGCACAGCGCCACCCGGCGCTTTTCCCCGCCGGAAAGTTGGCCGATCAAGGCGTCCCAAGGCGGCAACCGCAAGGCGTCGGCGGCGATTTCCATCTGGTGCTCGATATCGTCGGACCCGGATGACGCCGCCGCCGCGATCACGGCTTCGAGCTCGGCCTGCTCGGTGGCCAGCTGGTCGAAGTCCGCGTCGGGCTCCGAGTAAGCCGCATAAACCTCTTCCAGGCGCTTGCGCGCGCTGAACAACTCGCCCAGCCCTTCCTCGACCGATTCCCTGACGGTGTGCTCCGGGTTCAGGACGGGCTCTTGCGGCAGATAGCCGATCTTGATGCCGGGCATGGGCAGGGCTTCGCCTTCGATCTCGCGGTCTATGCCGGCCATGATCTTCAGCAGCGTCGACTTGCCCGAGCCATTCAGGCCCAGCACGCCTATCTTGGCGCCCGGGAAAAACGACAGAGAGATATCGCGCAGAATCTGGCGCTTGGGCGGCACGATCTTGCCGACCCGATTCATCGTGTATACGTATTGAGCCATATAACCAGCAAATCAAAGAAAAAAGGGATAAAGGCCTGATTGTAGGCGGTGTATGAAAATAAAGCGCCGGCCCGAGCGCCGCCCCCGCGCCGCGTGCACGCCGCGCTGACCCGCCAGGCGCCGCCCGGCCGAGAATCACTTAAAATGGTTCTTTCGTTCCGCCGCCGCAGACGCCCATGACAAGCTCCCAAGACACGCCCCTGGTCTTCACCGCCGACGAACTCGACCTGCTGGGCCGCACCGCCGACGCGCTCAGCGCCTACATGGGCAAGCCCGTGCTGGCCGAAGTCGTGGACGCCGACGAAACAGGCTACGAATGGGTGATCTTCTGCGTGCCGCTGGGCGTGGACGACGATCCGGCCGAATATGTCGTGGTGCAGGTCGGCGGCGCCGGCGCGCGGCTGCTGGGCAATACCGGCGGCCTGAAGCTGGCCGAAGGCGAAGTCTACGATTGCGAATACCTGTGGGCGATACAGCTGTCGGACCTGGAAGGCGTGCGCTTCATCAAGATCGATCAGCAGGGGGATGAAGTCGCCTGGGCGGACACGCTGGCCGATGTGCTGCCTTTCGCCATGCTGGACGAGCCCAAAGCGCCGGACGACGACGATGATCAGGATTCCGGCGACGACGATGACGACGATTCCTACGATGTGGAAGACTACGGCGCGCCGCGCACCCTGCATTGACGGGCAAGCTTCCGGCGGGTCGAAGGGCTTGGGCTTAGGCGGGGCCAGGCAGGGGTCCTCTGCCCGCTTTCCGCACGCCGCTCGACCCTGCGCTTCAGGCCATCACGGCCCGTGCCCGGTCGCGCACATAAAGCAGGGCGCCTACCGGCCACATCACGCCCACCAGGGCGCGCGATGCAATGCCCCGCAGCGTCCGGCCCTTGGGCAGGGGCTGATTGCTGTGCCGCAAATGCAATGAGAAACGCGTATAGCGCGCGGCCGCCATCAGAAAGGCCTGCGGCCTGTACCGGAACCAGGGCAGGCATTCGACCACCGTATCCTGGGCCAGGAGCCACAAGCCCAAGGCATGCTGCTGGCTTTCCTTGCCCTGGCTGGATATGGAATCGCGGCTGTCGTGATAGACGCGGAACACCTGGTTCACAAAACGCGTAAGAAATCCCGCGCGCGCGATGGCCCGCCATACCAGGCTTTCCGGCACGAAGCCGGCGATCTCTTCCGGGAAAGGGAACTGCAGCAGCACGTCGGTGCGCAGGCAGCCGAACTTCTCGCCCTTGACGTGATACTTGAATGTCATGTCCAGCGCGGTGGCGTCGAAGACATCGCGCGGATACATATCCCCCACGATATGGCCGTCGGGCCGGGCGCACAGGCCGGTAATGGCCACGAATTGGGAGCGCTCGGAGGGCGGTATTTCCCTCCAGGCGGTGGCCATGGCATACAAGGCGTTGGTATCCAGGCTGTCGTCGCTGTCCAGCGCCACCACGAGCTCGCCATTGGCCTTTCTTACGCCCCGGTTGAAGGCGGTCTTCTTGTGCTGATTCTTCTGCCACATATAGTGGATGGGAAAGCTGGCTTCCTGCTGCCAGCCCATGACCATGGCGCGCGTGTTGTCTGTGGACCCGTCATCGACGATGACCCACTCGAAATCCTGGAAGGATTGTTCCCGCAGCGATGAATAGACTCTTTCCAGGGTGTGGGCCCGATTATACGTGGGCGTTATAACCGTAAAAAGATGGCGCCAAGTGGACATGGGGTGAACTGACTTTCTACTTTCTGATATTTATTTATATCCTGCCAAGTTCAATCATAGGCGAAAAAAAATCCGCAGCTCGGTAATCTGCGGATTTCTTGCCATACTTGCATTTTGATACAAGACCCGCGCCCTAAGGGCCGCGAGCGGCGTCCAGACCCGGCGCGCGAGAAGCATTTGCGGCCGCTTGCCGCGGCGGCGGAGCCGGAATGCCGGGGCTGCCGGGTCGGCGCACCCCGTGCAACCGGGTTGGCAAACCCGGGTTTGCAATACTACCTTAAGCGCGCTTGACCTTTTCCAGCATCTTGAACACGCCTTTGGGCGCACGCACGAATAGGCGCTTGAATGCCTTGCCAAGGCAGCGGCGTTCCAGGGTGTTGCGGCGCGTGCGTTTGATTTCTGCCATGATGATCTCCGAGTCTTTACATGAAGGCTCGCTACCATGCGGGCCCGAAATAAGATAACCAATAATTGTACTTCAAAACTGCTGCGTAGCACAAAAGCCGGGCGGCCGCGGCTGGGCGCCGAAGAAAGATTATCATAGCGTCATGAGCTCAGAAATCCGCATCTTCGGCGCACGCCAGAACAACCTCAAAAACCTCGACCTCGCTATCCATACCGGCGAATTGCTGGTCCTGACCGGTGTCTCCGGTTCGGGCAAAAGTTCGCTGGCTTTCGACACGCTGTATGCCGAAGGGCAGCGCCGCTATGTGGAAACGTTCTCGCCCTATGCGCGCCAGTTCCTGGACCGCATGGACAAGCCACAGGTGGATCGCATCGAAGGCATACTGCCGGCCATCGCCATCGACCAGGTCAACCCGGTGCGCAATTCGCGCAGCACCGTGGGCACCATGACCGAGCTGAACGACCATCTGAAACTGCTTTTCGCCCGCCTGGGCCACTTGCACTGCCAGTGCTGCGGGCAGCGCGTGCAGCGCGACAGCGCGCAATCCATACAGCAGCAGCTGGCCGCGCTGGCCGGCCCGGCGGATCCGCGCCTGGTCATTACCTTCCCCATCGTCGTTCCCGCCAACTTCACCGAAGACGAGGTGCGCGGCTTCCTGGAGCAGCAGGGCTACACGCGCGTGCATCATGAAGAAACCCGTCTGCATGCGCCGCCCGCCGGCCAGGGCAAAGGCAAGGCCAAGCGCGCCCCCAAGGCCGAGAAGCTGCGGGTGCTGCATGTGGTGCAGGACCGTTTCCGCTTCAGCTCGGCGGAGCCGCAGCGCGTAATGGAAGCGCTGGACGCCGCGCTCAAGCAGGGGGCGGGCCACCTGGCGGTCTACGCCATGCCCGAAGCGGGCGAGGCGGATGCGCAAGAAACAGTCTGGCGCTTCAGCAACCGCCTGCATTGCGCCCGCTGCGATATCGAATACAGCACTCCCCTGCCCAGCACCTTTTCATTCAACTCGCCATTGGGGGCCTGCGTATCCTGCCGGGGCTTTGGCCGCGTCATGGGCATCGATTACGGCCTGGTGGTGCCGGATGAAACCAAGACGCTGCGCGAAGGCGCGATCAAGCCTTGGCAAACCACCAGCTACAAAGAATGCCAGACGGAAATGGAGCAATACGCGCCGGCCGCCGGCGTGCGCCTGGATGTGCCCTGGCGGGATCTGGACGAGCGCGAGAAACGCTGGGTCATAGACGGCGCGGCCGACTGGAAAGGCGGGCCGCAAGCCTGGAAAACGCAATGGTACGGCACCCAGCGCTTTTTCGACTGGCTGGAGTCGCGCGCCTACAAAATGCACGTGCGGGTGCTGCTGTCCAAATACCGCAGCTACACGCCCTGCCCCGCCTGCGGCGGCGCGCGCCTCAAGCCCGAGGCGACGCTGTGGCGCCTGGGCGCCGCCACAGCGCAGGACGGCGACGGCGGCTACCCGCGCTTCATGCCTGTCGGCGCCGCCTGGGATCGCGATCAACTGAACGCCATGCCGGGGCTGGGCCTGCACGATCTGATGCGCCTGCCGATAGAGCGGGTGCGCGACTACTTCGCCGACATCAGCTTCGGCGCGAGCATCGACGCCGCCATCGACCTGCTGTTGAACGAAGTGCGCACACGACTGAAGTTTCTGTGCGATGTGGGCCTGGGCTATCTTTCGCTGGACCGCCAGAGCCGCACGCTGTCCGGAGGCGAAGTGCAGCGCATCAATCTCACCACGGCGCTGGGCACCTCGCTGGTCAATACCCTGTTCGTGCTGGACGAGCCTTCGATAGGCCTGCATCCGCGCGACATGCACCGCGTGGTCGAAGTCATGCACCGCCTGCGCGCCAACGGCAATACGCTGGTCGTGGTCGAGCACGATCCTCAGGTCATGGTCGCGGCGGACCGCATCATGGACATCGGGCCCGGCCCAGGCGAACGCGGCGGCCGCATCGTGTTCGACGGCACACCGGACCAACTGCGCAAGGCCGATACGCTGACGGGCAATTACCTGGGCGGCCGCCTGCGCGTCGAAGCGCCCCGCCCCATGCCTGTCGCGGACAACACACCGCGCCTGGTGCTCGAGGGCGTGCGCGCCAATAACCTGAAGAACATATCGGTTTCCATTCCGCTGGGCAGGCTGGTGTGCGTCACCGGCGTGTCCGGATCGGGCAAGTCCACGCTGATACAGGATGTGCTCTACCCGGCCATACTGAAGCAGCGCGGCAAGCCCACCGAAGCGCCGGGCGAATACGACCGCCTGCTGGGCGCCGAGCAATTGTCGGAAGTGGTCCTGGTCGATCAAACCCCCATCGGCAAGACCGCGCGCTCCAACCCCGCCAGCTATGTCGGCGCTTTCGACCCCATACGCAAGCTGTTCGCGGCCGCTCCGCTGGCGCGCGAGCGCGGCTACACGGCGGGCACCTTCAGCTTCAACACGGGCGATGGGCGCTGTCCGACCTGCGGCGGCACCGGCTTCGAGCACGTCGAAATGCAATTCCTTTCCGACGTCTATCTGCGCTGCCCGGATTGCGACGGCAAGCGTTTCCGCCCTGAAATCCTGGAAGTCAGGGTCGAGCATCTGGGGCGCAGCGCCTCCATAGCCGAAGTCCTGGACATGACCATCAGCGAAGCCGTGGATTTCTTCAGCGGCTTGCGCGACGTGCAATGGGGGCTCGCGCCGCTGGCCGATGTCGGGCTCGAATATGTGCGCCTGGGCCAGCCCGTGCCCACCCTGTCCGGCGGCGAGGCGCAGCGGCTCAAGCTCGCGGGCCACCTGGCGGCCGCGGCGCGCAGCGGCATATCCGCAGCCAAGGTCGCCAAGAAAGGCAGCCTCTTCCTGTTCGACGAGCCCACCACCGGCCTGCACTTCGACGACGTGGCGCGCCTGATGCGCGCCTTCCGCAAGCTGCTGGCGGCGGGCCATTCCTTGCTCATCATCGAGCACAATCTGGATGTGATCCGGGCCGCCGACTGGCTCATCGACCTGGGCCCCGAAGGCGGCGACGCCGGCGGGCGGGTGGTCGACGCCGGCACGCCGGAACAACTGATGCGCAATCCGGCTTCGCACACGGGCCGGGCGCTGGCGGACTACATCGACGCCGTGGTCTATGAAGACAAATCCCTGCAGGCCAAGTCGCTGGCCGAGCCGGCCCCCGCCTATACCCGCGACGCCGGCACGCCGCTGCAAAGCCTGCTCAAGCGCCGCCGCGGAGGCGCCACCAGCATCGACATCGTCAATGCCCGGGAACACAACCTGAAAGGCGTCAATGTCAGTATCCCGCGGGATACGTTCACGGTGATCACCGGGGTATCGGGTTCGGGTAAATCCACCCTAGCCTTCGACATCCTCTTCAATGAAGGCCAGCGCCGCTATCTGGAGTCGCTGAATGCCTATGCGCGTGCCATCGTCCAGCCGGCCGGCAAGCCGGACGTGGACGCCATCTACGGCATACCGCCCACCGTGGCCATAGAGCAGCGCACCAGCCGCGGCGGGCGCAAGTCCACCGTGGCGACCATGACGGAGATCCACCACTTCCTGCGCCTGCTGTATGTCAAGCTGGGCACCCAGATGTGCCCCAACTGCCATGTACCGGTCGAGCCGCAGACGGCCGATCAGATCGCCGCGCAAATACTCAGCCAGTACAAGGGCCGCCACATCGGGCTGCTGGCGCCGCTGGTCACCGCGCGCAAAGGGTATTACACCGATCTGGCCAAGTGGGCCGCCGGCAAGGGCTACACCCATCTGCGCGTGGACGGCGAGTTCATCCCCGTTGCGCCCTGGCCGCGCCTGGACCGGTACAAAGAACACACGATAGAACTGCCTGTGGCGGACCTGCTGGTCGATGCCCGGGATGAGCCCGCCTTGCGGGCCGCGATCCGCGCGGCGCTGGAGCATGGCCAGGGCAGTTTCAGCGTGCTGCTGGATGTCACCGCCGACTCGGACGCCAGCCTGGACGAGCGCCGCAGCGCGGGCATACAGCCGGCGCCGCAGCAGCAGGGTTTTTCCGTCAAGCGCGCCTGCCCGGGTTGCGGCGCCAGCTTTCCCGAACCCGATCCGCGCATGTTCTCTTACAACTCCAAGCATGGCTGGTGCACCAGCTGCTATGGCACCGGGTTGCAGCTCACCGGTTTCGATGCCGAGCAGACCGGCGAAGAAACCGCCTGGAACGCCTGGTACGAGGGCGAAGCCGAAACCTGCGCGAGCTGCCATGGCGCCAGGCTGAACCCGGTTTCGCGCGCCTTCCTCTGGCGCGGGCGGTCCATCGCCGAGCTCGCGTCCATGCCGGTGTCCGAAGCGCAGGCATTTTTCGCCGGCCTGGTGAGCCGCGATCGCGAAGGCGAAATCGCTCGCGACATATTGGCCGAAATCCAGGGCCGGCTGAACTTCATGCGCGAGGTGGGGCTGGGCTACCTGGTGCTGGATCGCGCCGCCCCCACGCTTTCGGGCGGCGAAGCGCAACGCATACGCCTGGCGGCGCAGCTGGGGTCCAATCTGCAGGGCGTATGCTATGTGCTGGACGAACCGACCATAGGCCTGCATCCGCGCGACAACCAGATCCTCCTGAATGCGCTGGCCGCGCTGGAAGGCAACGGCAATACGCTGGTCGTGGTCGAACATGACGAAGACACCATACGGCGCGCCCGACACATCATCGACATCGGGCCGGGCGCGGGCGTGCGCGGCGGCATGGTCGTGGCGCAAGGTTCCGCGCAAGACCTCATGGACAATCCTCGCTCCGTGACCGGCCGCTATCTCAAGCATCCCTTGCAACACCCCTTGCAGGACCGCCGCGCCGTTCCCGGCGACCACCCCATGGTTCAGGTGCACAAAGCGCACCTGCATAATCTGCGCAACGTCGACGCCGGCCTGCCGGTGGGCCGGCTGACCGTCGTGACCGGGGTATCGGGCTCGGGCAAGTCGACGCTGGCGCGCGATGTCATGCTGAACAACATCGCGCAGGCGATCTCCACCCGCAAGGAGCCCGCATGGCATGGCTGCGTGGGCATCAGCGGCTGGGAACACCTCGATCGCGTGCTGGAGGTGGACCAGACCCCCATCGGAAAAACGCCGCGCTCCTGCCCGGCCACCTACGTGGGGTTCTGGGACGACGTACGCAAACTGTTCGCCGATACGCGGGAAGCGCGCATGCGGGGCTGGACGGCGGCGCGCTTTTCCTTCAACACCGGCGAGGGGCGCTGCCCGGTCTGCGAAGGGCAAGGCATGCGCACCCTGGAAATGAGCTTTCTTCCCGACGTGAAAGTGCCGTGCGACGCCTGCAACGGCGAGCGCTTCAATCGCGATACCCTGGGCGTCACCTGGCGCGGCAAAAGCGCCGGCGAAGTGCTGAAGATGGAGGTGGACGAGGCGGTGGAATTCTTTGCCGCCCATTCACGGATATCGCGCATACTGCGGCTGATGCAGGACGTGGGCCTGGGCTATCTGACGCTGGGGCAGCCCTCGCCCACGCTGTCCGGCGGCGAGGCCCAGCGCATCAAGCTGGTCACCGAACTGGCCAAGGCCAGGCTGACCGACGGCGTCATCAAGACCGGGCGCGCTTCGCGCATTCCGCACACGCTCTATGTGCTGGACGAGCCCACGGTGGGGCTGTCCATGGCCGATGTGGAAAAGCTGATCCACGTACTGCACCGGCTGGTCGCCGCGGGCAATACGGTGGTCGTCATCGAGCACAATCTGGATGTCATCGCGGAAGCCGACTGGATACTGGACCTGGGTCCCGAAGGCGGCACGGGTGGCGGACGGGTGGTGGCGCAGGGCTCGCCCGAGCAGGTGATGGAACGGAAGCACGCATCGCATACCGGCTCGGTGCTGTACGATTTCCTGAAGAAATCGGCGGAAAGCGAAGCATCTCCTTCCACCGCTCTGGCGCAGCAGATGGATCACTGAATGCTCTGCCGGTTTGAAGATCGCCTGTCCGGGCAGGCCCTGGAAATGGAGGGCTACAGCCATCGCATCACGGCCTGCGCGCCGCAAGACTTGCCCTCGGCGTTCGCCGAAATCCAGGCGGCGCAGGCGCGCGGATACTGGGTGGCGCTGCTGCTGGACTACGAGCTGGGTGAATGGCTGGAGCCGGCCTTCTCGGGCGGCGCCTCGCCGGCGGCGCCCGCCATGGCCCGCCACACCGGCGGCGATGCCGGCCAGGCGCCGTCCCGGCCGCCGGCTGCCAATCAGCCGCCCGCCCTGCTGACGGCATTGGTTTATCGGCAAGCGCGGCGGCGTCCGGTGTGGGGGCCGCTCGAGCATGGCGGGCATCCGGCGCTGGGCATCCGCCCCATCATCGAACAGCGCCGCTACCTTGGCAATATCGAGGTCCTGCGCGCCAGCATAGGGCGCGGCGAGCTGTATCAGGCCAACTATACTTTTCCCATTGCGATCGAAAGCCCGGTCGCCCCGCGCGAGCTGTACCGGCACATCGCGGCGCGCCACCCCGCGGCGCATGCCGCGTACATCGAGGATGCCTCGCGCAGCATACTGTCGTTCTCCCCCGAACTGTTCTTCGCCCGCAAGGGCGCGACGCTGACGGTACGTCCCATGAAGGGCACGGCGCCGCGGCACGCCGACCCGGCGCTGGATGCCGCCGCCGGCCAAGGCTTGCTGCACAGCGAAAAGAACCGCGCCGAGAATCTGATGATCGTCGATCTATTGCGCAATGACCTCGGCCGCCTGGCCGTTCCGGGTTCCGTGAAAGTAGATACATTGTTTTCACTTGAAAAATACCCGTCAGTGTGGACGCTGACATCCACCATCAGCGCCGAGGCGCCCGGCGCCGGCCTTGAAGACATGCTGCGCGCGCTCTTTCCCTGCGGCTCGATTACCGGCGCGCCCAAGATCGCCGCCATGCGGAAGATAAAGAGCCTGGAGACGGCGCCGCGCGGCATTTATTGCGGCAGCGTGGGCTGGCTCGCCCCCGACGGCGACTGCTCGCTCAATGTCGCGATACGCACGATAGAAATGCATGACGAGCACCATGGCATTTTCGGCGTGGGCGGCGGCATCGTGTACGACTCCGAACCCGCGCTGGAGTGGCAAGAATGCCTATGGAAGGCGCGCATCCTCGGCGGACGCTATGAGGGCGGTGGCGAAGGGCTATATTCGGGCCCAGCGGCCCGGCGCAAAAGAAGCGGGGTCTGGCATGACGGATCGGAATAGCGTCCAGCTCATCGAAACCATGCGCGTCGAGCCGGGGCGCAGCCTGCCCTTGCTGGCGGGCCATATGCGGCGGCTGCAGGCGTCTTGCCTGGCGCTGGGCTTCGCGCAGCCGGATGCGGAACTGGCCCGCGCGGTCTCGCATCGCGTCCGGGACCTGGACGAACATTCCAGCCATCGCCTGCGCTTGCTGGTCCGGGCCGACGGCGGCTACACGCTCGAATCCGCCCCATTGCCGCCGACGCCCGAGCCCGTGAAGCTGCACCTGAGCCCCGCCCCGCTGCGCGCCGACGCCTTCTGGCTGCGGCACAAGACCACCCGGCGCGACTGGTTCGATGGCGCGCAATCCTGGCTGGCCCGTCATCCCGACTACTTCGACGTGCTGTTCTGCAATGAGCGGGATGAAGTGTGCGAAGGCAGCCGCAGTAATATCTATATCCAGGACCAGGCCGGCCGCTGGCTGACGCCGCCCGTCTCCTGCGGCCTGCTGCCGGGCGTGCAGCGCCAGGCTTTGCTGGATGCAGGCCTGGCCCAGGAAGCCGTGCTGAGCCGCAAGGACTTGCTGGACGCGCAGCGATTGCGCATATCCAACGCCCTGCGCGGCTGGCTGGACGGCGTGATCGCGCGCTAGCCTGGTCCGGAGCGTGCGCGGCGGCGCCGGCCGATATGATTTTGCCGCCGCCCGGGTTTTGTGAGTATTCTTATCGTTTGATTCTGTTAGCGTAAAAAAGGACGCAGCATGGCCGATCTCTCCGACTTTCCCATCACCCGCAAATGGCCCGCGCAGTACCCGGACCGCATCCAGCTTTATTCCCTGCCCACGCCCAACGGCGTCAAGGCTTCCATCATGCT
>Ga0180220_1000886_pt1 | contig 26408 bp, 23 predicted proteins | sample eDN5th37CBELigBY_FD_151335 | JGI IMG/M metagenome (GOLD analysis project Ga0180220, IMG submission 151335) | Enriched backyard soil microbial communities from Emeryville, California, USA - eDNA 5th pass 37_C BE-Lig BY (version 2) (version 2) | ecosystem: Environmental > Terrestrial > Soil >...
GAAGAAGACGCGGAATCCGGCACGCCTGAGCTGGTGTTGGTACTGGCGGTGGCCGGGTACGGCGTCGTCGATACCCTTGATGTGTTTGCGCCGCCTTCGCCGCAAGTTATCTACGTGGGGACACATGAGCTGCCGGTGGACCCACCCTTCGCGGCGTACCCCAGCTTCGCGGTGTCCCCCGACGGACTGATCGCGGTGACGCGGGGAGACGAGTACCGGGTGACGATCTTCGACGCGGCGGGACAACCGTACGCGGAGATCCGCGGAAGAGACGAGGCGCCCGCGGTCACGAGGGCGGACCGGCGCGCCTTCGGCCGGCTGCTGCCGGACACCCTCCTCGTCGATCAGCTCACCTTCCCGGCGACCCGCCCGGCGATCACGGCGATCGCGACGACGGCCGATGGCCACCTCCTGGTCCGCACCTCCTGGACTCGCAAGGACCAGGTACGTTGGGACCGCTGGACGCTCACGGGCGAGTACGTAGACTCGTTCATGCTGCCCACCGAGCTGCTGCCGGCGACCGGTGTGGGGAACCTGATCTATGGCCGCTCGGTCGACGAGATCGGCGCCCAGCACCTCGCCCTGTACAACCTATCCGGCCCGTCTACCTGCCCTGGCCCGGCGGCTCCCAGCGGTGCGGACGAGGCGCGAGGAGGGCGTTGAACCGGAGCGTTTCAGCGCCCGCCCTGATCGAGTGGGCCTCGCCCGGCGCGTAGACTGCGCTCTCACCCACCCGCAACTCACTCTCCCCATCCTCACCGACGAAGGTGCCCGATCCCTCGGTGACCGTGACGATCACGGTGGAGTCGTTACGGTGCGGCGGGATCACCTGACCCGGGAGGAGAGTGAAAGCGATGATCCGGACGTTCGGCTCGTCGTGCAATATCTTCGGCGCCGGCCGCTCCTCGCGCGGCGGCGGTCCGGCTTCGAGTACCTTCATGGCTGCTCCTCCGATTGTGCGGCCTGCGCGGCCAGGCGCTCCGCGGAGAGGATCCTGATATGCGGACCGTCCTGGACGATGATCCCCGCCCGGCGGAACTTCCTCAGCGCACGCGCCACGCTCTCGCGCGTCGTGGCGAGCTCCGCCGCGAGCTCCTCCTGCGTGCGAGGGAGGAGGAAGACCGCGCCGTCCCGAAAGGAATCGGCCGCCTCGGCGTAGTCGATCAGCGCGGTAGCGACCCGGGCGCCGACATCCTTCAGCGAGACCCGGTGCACGAGCTGGACTAGGCGACGCAGACGCCGGCCGAGGTCGTGGATCACCGCGTCCGCGATCTCAGGGTTCCGACGATAGAGCGATTGGAAGGCATCGAGCGGGAGGAAGAGGAGACGACTCTCCTCCAAGGTACGGGCCGAGGCGGGGTACGGCCCGCCGTCGAAGAGCGGGAGCTCCGCCAACGGTTCGCCCGGCCCCTCGACGTGCAGCACCTGCTCGCGCCCGTCCGGGCTCGAACGGTAGATCTTGACCTCGCCCTCGAGGACCACGTACAGGCCGTGGCAGGTCTCGCCTCGGCGAAAGACCATCGCGCCACGGGGATAGACACGCTCCACAGTACGATCGGCTACGGCCGCCAACGAGACGTCGCTCAGACTGGAGAAGAGGGTGAGACCCTTCAACAACTCGATCTTGTCCTGCTGGCCATCCACACGGCGGCCCATTCTGGAATCCCTGTTGGACGACGTCATCCCCCTCAACCTCCTCGCGCCAACCGCACCGCCGCGATCACCACGACCAGACCGACGAGGGCGTTCACGCGGGCAAGCAAGGCCGCCCAGCGTCGCCAGCGCAGAGCTTCCGGGGTGCCGGCCCGCGCCGCGGAGGCGGCCGGGCCGAGGACGAAATCGTGTAAGGCGCTGATCACGAGCATGGCGGCGACCGCCACGAGCTTCCAGGCGAGCACGTGCCCGTAGGACGTCGCCCAGAACTGCGCCGAACCGAGCACCGCCCAGCTGAGCAGCCCGCGGAACCAGAGGTTGCCGACGCCGGTGACGAGAAGGACAGCGATCGCGATCCAGCCGACCCCGCGGAAGCGCAGCCCCAGATCCTTGAAGAGCGCCGCCCGGAGCGCCGGCGGCTCGACTCGCCGCAGGACCGGCGCGCCCACCACACCCAAGAAGAACATCCCGCCCAGCCACAAGAGCGCGGCCAGGACATGCACCGTCACATTGAGATGATACAGCGACATCGCCCCTCCATCTGCTCGCCCCTTCAGAACCTCTCGCCCGCCGCCTCCCGCAGGTGGCTCCCCACCGGCCGGATCCGGCCCCACATCGCCCAGAAGTAGACGACGAGCCCCACCACCTGCGCGCCCCCGCTCAACACCACGACCCAAGCCAACCACCGCGCAGACACCCACACCCGCACCATCTCCCCCAAGAACCTGCAACCCGTTCCCAGAAGAAGGAACCAATAGGCGGCGGCGATCCGGGACGGGCGGTAGCGCGTGTCGTCCTTCGACGCGCGGGGGAAGAGCCAGAGTGCGACGCCGAGGATCAGGAAGATCACGAAACCGACCAGCACCGCGTGCACGTGGGCGGTGACCAGGTGCGGGTGGGGCCAGATCCCCCACAGCTCCCGTCGCACCAAGAGGACGGCGCCGACGGCCAACCCGGCGAAGAGGAAGGTGATCCCGGTCTTGATGAAGCGTCGCACGAGGGAGTACATGGTGCTGGCGCCTCCTCAGAGCTTCGTGACGAGGACGCGCCAGTCGACAGGCCCCCGCTCGAGGTACTCGAAGCCGAAGGCGTCGTCGCCGCGCGTCGCTTTCAGCGTAAAGTACATGCACTCCGGGTCGTGGTCCACGATGAGCTCCATCGTAGCGCCCGGGGCGAGGGCCTCGTAGGTCCCCATGATCAGGTCGAAGCGGCGCTTGGGCTCGACGTCGCGCACGTCGAGGCGGGTGATCCCGTGGTCGTCAGGCATATCTCAACAACTCCCTGCTACGTTCACGCACCGACTCGCCCTGGCGACCCGTTACACCTGCGCCTTAGTCCGGATGATCGAGCGGACCGGAGCGAGTTCGGTATCCATAATCAGGACAGGCTCACCAGCGAATCGTCGCTGGTCTTGCTCCCGCACCCCCACCCCCCGCGCCCGCGGCCGAGCCAGGCGTTCCAGGCGTACCGGTAACGCGGGGTGCTGGGCGCGATGGCGATGCAGCCGGGATATCTTGCCAGGGTCAGACGTCCCATGAGGGAGCCGATCCCCTGCCCTTCCCCTCGCGCCGTCTCGGGTCCGCCGCCGCGTAGGCGGATGTGCCCCAGGAGCGGGCCGGCCGCGGCGATGATCTCGGCGGCGGCGTCCAGCCCCCCATCGGCCGGGTCGGCGTCCCAGGCGAGGCCGAGGGCGTGGGGCGCGGCGCGTTCGGCGAGGGCGCGCAACTCGGCGACCTCGCCTGGAGCGGAGCGGTGTTCGACGAGGAGACGGGCGCCGACCGCGGCGTAGCGGTGCGCGGCGTTGATGACGTCGACGACGTCGTCTTCGCTCTCATCCAGGGTGACGACGACCGGCGCGCCGAGCCAGGCGGCGAGCCGGACGGTCTCGGGGGCGGTGGCCTCCCAGAGGCCGCGGGAGCGGTAGGCCGCGATCGTGACCCCTCGCGCCCCGGCCTCCTCGACGATCTCGAGGACCTCCCGTTGTTCCAGCTCTGGGCCGACGCCGTGGCGATCGTCGGCGACGAGTTCGAGGGCGGCTAGCCCCCGGCGGACGCAGGCGTCGAAGAGCTCCGCCAGCGTGTAGTCGGGGGCCGCGGCCGTGCTCAGCGCGAGCTTCACGGCGCTACCTCCGCGAAATCTCGACTCGCCAGACCGCCGGTCCGCGCTCGAGATAGTTCCAGGCGAACTTGTCCGGGAACTGGAACTCGAACTGGAAGCGCAGCGGCAACGGGTCGTGATCGTTGACCAGGATGAACGACTCCCCGGGCTGGAGCGCCAGGAAGGTCTGGAAGATCGTGGGGTGTTTCTCCCTGGGCGGGATCACGCGCACGTCGAGTTCGGCCGGCTGGTTGGTGGTATTGGACATCGAATCACTCCTATCGTCGATCGTTATAAGCAGTTGCCCCACCGTTGGGGCGCTGGCGCCGCGGGCGGACCACCCCGCCCGCCGGCATGGGTACCGGCTCGGCGGCCGGCTCATTCGTCGTCCGCCGAGTGGCGGATGAAGATCCGCACGAGATCCTTCCCCTGCTCGCGAACCTCGTAGGTGAACCCCCGCTCCGCGAGCTGCGGGAGGAGGAACTGCGGGACGCGGACGTTGAGCTGGACCAAGGTCTTCCCGCGCGGGAGGCGTTCCAGCGCCTCCAGGGTGCGCAGCATCGGCTCGGGGGGCTCGAGTCCGCGGACGTCGAGGACGACGACGTCGTCATCATGGCCCGCGGCGGGACTCGCCGGGCCATCGGCCTCCGCCGCCTCCGCGGCGCGCGTGGCGCCGGGCGGTACGGCGAGGTCGGGTGCGACGGGTGCGGAGTAGAACCAGACCCGCCAGTCGTCGTCGGCGAGGCGTTCGGTCCAGTGCTCGAACCCCTGCTTCCCGAGGACGGCGTAGAGCGGGACGGGCTCGAAGGTGACGCGGACGCGCAGTACCCCTCCAGGCGGCACCCGCCTCCGCGCCGCCATGATCTTGCTGAACGGCTCCTCCCCCCGGCGCAGGTCGGGGCGGACGTCGATATCGACTATGGCGGCCTCGGGGACGGCGGCCAGGGTCGGCGGGATCGCGGCCGGGCGATCCGCGGCCGAGACCGGCGAGATGGTGCTCGGCACTTGGGCGGTTGGCGGCGAAGTGTCGCCTCGGCCGGACGGCACCGGCTCCGCGCCGAGCCTAGCGCCGCCTCCATCCAGCGCCGCGTTCAACCTCTCGATGAGGAGCAGCGGATCGATCCCCGCTACCCGCGCGGCTTGCTCCACCGTCACCAGGCGCGCCATGACCTTGCGCATGGCGGGGTTACGGAGCTTCTCGAAGGTCGGCGCCAGGGAGACGAAGACTTCGATGAGGCGCTCGTCGCGGGCCAGGACCGCGGCTACGCGGTCGGTCAGGCGGATCACCATGACACCAACCGGATCATCCCCGGGTGCCAGCGCGGCTCCCAGGTCAGGTTCGGCACTACCTCCGCCACCCCCGGTACCGCGCCGGCGGCGTTGACGATCCCGTTGGTGATATGCTGCTCCAGCGGGCAACCGGGCGTGGTGAGGGAGAAGGTGACGTGAACGGCGTCCCCCTCGGCGGTCAGGTCGTAGACGAGGCCGAGCGTCACGATGTCGAGCCCGATCTCGGGGTCGATCACGGCGCGGAGCGCGTCCCAGACCAGATCGAGGTCGATCGACTCGCCCTTCGTCTCCGGACTCGCCTCGCCTACCACTGGCGGCCCATCATCCAGCTCCGCCGCGGCGAGCCGGAACTCGTCGGAATACTCGTTCATTCGGGTCTCCTCCGTGATACGCCGGAGATCTGGTAGACGACGACGCCCGCGCCACCCGCGAAGAGTACCGCCGCCCCGCGGGCGAGCCCCGGCGCCCCGGCCAGGATACCGGCAGAGAGGGCGAGCGCGCCGAACGCGAGGAAGAATACGGCGACGCGGGCCGTACGCGCCGAATAGAGCTCCGCGACGCGCGGGACCGGGCGCTTCCCGGCAAGCGGTCCGAAGCGGTGGTACCAGACCAGGAAGGGGACGATCTTGTAGTAGTGCGCGACGACGAAGAGCGTGAAGCCACCGACGATCACCGTGGTCAGGTAACCGACCATGAGCCCCGGCGCGGCCGGCCCGCGCGCCAGGGCGATCGGCGCGAGCGCGATCCCGACGACCAGGAACCCCACCGCGATCGCGGCCAGCCGCATCCCGGGGTCGAGGACTCGCCTCACCCGGTGCCGGTAGTAGAGCCGGGCCTGCACCACGAAGGAGAGCGCGCCCGCACCGATCAGGACCGCCGGAAGGTAGAACGCGGCCAGCGGGATCGCATGATAGAGCAGCATCAGACCGAGAGCGCCGCCACCGACCAGGACCGCGGCCAGGCGGCCAGGCCACTCGGGAGCGCCGTGGCTGAGCAGGAACATCGGGAGCAGCCGGTGCGCCACCCCGATCACCACCAGCATGACCCAACCCGCCAGCGCGAGGTGGAGGTGTACGCCAACGGCGAGGAAGCGGCTGCCGCCGAGGAATCCCCAACGGAGATTCGCGGCTAGGGTGACCCCGAGCGCGACCGTCGCAGCCAGGAAGAGCGCCGCCCCGGCGAGCGACCACCAGGTCAGCCCGCGCTCCCGCGCACGTACCAGCGTTATCGTCAGATTGACCAGAAAGACCAGAAGCCCAGTTCCAAACAGGGCCGCGCCCGGGAGCGAGAGCTCGGGCCGCCGCAGCACCAGCCCAGCGACGAAGAGGGCGAGCCCCGGGGCGTAGAGCCAGAACGAGAGGTGCGCCCAACGTTCCGACCGGATCGGAACCCAGAGCGCGACCGGCAAGAACTGATAGAGCGCGCCCATGATCGACGTCGTGATCCAACCGAGGGTGAAGAGGTGGGTCACCCCTGCCACCCGCGGGAGCGGAAAGAGGCCGTGAGCCAGGTCGGGCGCGACCCAGACGAGCCCGAGCGAGCCGAGCACCAGGAACGCGAGGGCCGCGGCGAAGTGCTCGCCGGGGAGCCGGAACGGCGGCGCGGGCACACCCGCCGGCACGGTCGGGGATCCAGGCACGGCTTGGCCTCGCTGATCCGCAGGCGCGGCCGAGCCCACCACCCCGGGCGAGGCGACCTCGCGGCCCCGCCCTCGATAGCGTCCTCCTGCCAGTCCTCGCCGCACTTCAGCTCCGTCCAACACACCAACCTCGTCTCACGGATGAGAGTCATTCTCAGATGACCCCTGAATCTCGTGGCACGGCCGGCGGGTCGCTGTGACGTATGTCACATCGGTCGGGCACAGGATCGGGATGCGGGCCGGCCTTGGCCCTGGCCACGTATTTGCTACCGTGCAGCAGCCCTTGCGGGCGGCCCTGACCACGGTGGCGTCGATGTACGCGCGGATCTGTACTAAGCTCGAGGTACTGCTGGTGCTGCTATTCGCATCGACGGCGTCGGCGCAGGAGAGGTCGGCCGCGCTCCCGCTCTCGCTCGAGGAGGCGCTGCGGCGCGCGGAGGGGACGAACGAGGCGCTGGTGATCGCGGCGGCGGGGGTCGAGCGCGCGCGCGGCGAGCGGCGTCGGGCGCGGAGTGAGTATTATCCGCAGATCGGTGGTTCGGTGGCGTTTACACGCACCTTCGCGAACGAGTTCTCCGATTTCGGCGGCGGCGGCGATGGGCGCGGTCCTCCCGCGGAGCCCTGTCCTCCGTTCACCCCCGACCCTAACCTCCCACTCTCGACGCGGGTCGACTCCCTGGAGAGTGCGGTCATTTGTCTGTCGCGGGAGGAGAGGAGTGTCCTCGGCGATCTCCGTAGTATCTTCGGCGATGACAGCGGTCCGTTCGGCCGGGGGAATCGCTTCGATCTCGGTCTCACGTTGGACTTCCCACTCTATACCGGTGGACGACGGCGGGCGCAGACGCGGATCGCGGCGGCGGGGCTGCGGAGCGCGGAGATCGAGGTCACAGCGCAGGAGGCGCAGCTGACCTTCGACGTGACCCGCGCCTACTTCGACGCCGTGCTCGCGGACCGGCTGGTCGCCATCGCGGAGCAGGCGCTGGCACAGGCCGAGCGGACGCTCGAGGTGACGCTGGTCGCGGTCCGGGCCGGTAACCAGCCCGAGTTCGACGCGCTGCGGGCGCGGGTAGCGCGAGACAACCAGAGGTCGGTGCTGTTGCGACGGGTCGCGGAGCGGGAAGTCGCGCTCGCCCGGCTCCGCAACCTGGTCGGGCTCCCGATCGACCAGCCGCTACGGCTGACGACGCCGTTGAGCGCCGACCTCCCGGCCGCGGTCACGCGCCGGGCGCCGGACGCTGCCGGTCCGGACACGGTCGCATCGCTCCGGTCGACGGTCCGGCAGGCGGAGGAGACGGTCCGGATCCAGGAGAACCTGGTGCGGATCGCGCGGTCCCAGCGTCTGCCCACCGTCAGTCTGAGCGGTCAGTTCGGCCAGGTCGCCTTCCCTTCGTTCGCCATCCCGAGCTTCGCCGATTTCCGGGTCACCTCGTCACTCACCTTGGGCGCCTCGATCCCGATCTTCACCGGCGGCCGGATCCGCGGCGACATCATGGTCGCGGAGGCGGACCTGCGCGAGGCGCGGGCACGACTCGAGGATCTGCGCGACCTCGCGGCGGAGGACGCGTATTCGAGCCTCGCCCAGCTAGAGGCGGCGCGGGCAACCTACGAGGCGACGGGAGCGACGATCGCCGAGGCGGAGCGGGCGTACGAGATCGCGGAGCTGAGATACCGGGAGGGGGTCGCCTCGCTCCTCGAACTGACCGACACCCGGCTCCTCCTCGAGGAAGCGCTCGCCAACCGCGCGGTCGCGGCGCGGGACCTGCTGGTCGCGCAGGCGCGGTTGGCGCTCCTCCCGGACCTGCCGCTCGGGGTGGAGACGGGGTTGGGGGCGGGGGGGGCGGCGGTGCCGGGGGCGGGGGGGGTGGTCGCGCCGGCGAGTGGGGCGGGGCTCACGCGGATACGCGACGCGACGACGTCGTCGGACACGGGGTTCAACATCCCGACGACGGGACCCGCCTCCGCGGCGGGCTCCGCCATCCAGCCGCGGCAAGCGGCGGGAGCGCCGGCGCCATGACCCACCGGCACCGGGGCGGCGCGCGGCTCGCGGCGGCCATCCTGCTCCTCATCCTCGCCACCTGCCGCCGCGCCCCCGAGCCGCCGTCGGGCGAGACGCCGGTGGTGATGCCACCCGAGAACGTCGCGATCGCGCGGATCGCGACCCTCGAGACCGGCCCCTATATCTCCGGCGCGCTCAAACCGCGTCTGGAGGCGACGCTGCGTGCGGAGCTCGCGTCGCGGGTCGTGGCGGTCTACGCCGAGCGCGGTGATGCGGTCGCCGCCGGCCAGCTCCTTGCCCGGCTCGACGCCAGGGAGCTCGAGGCGACGCGTGGCTCGGCGCTACGCGCGGTCGAGACCGCGGAGCGGGCGGCCGAGTTCGCGCGGAGCAATCTGCGGCGCGCCGAGGTCCTCTACGGGGCGGGCGGTGTGGCGCTGCGGGATGTCGAAAACGCCCGGCTCGAGCTGGCCACCGCGGAGGCGCAGCTCGCCGAGGCGCTGGCCCGGCTCGCCACGGTCGAGGAGCAACTCGCCGACACCGAGATCCGCGCCCCTTTCACCGGGAGGGTGGCGACACGCAACGTGAGCATCGGGGATGTAGTGCAACCCGGGTCGGAGCTCTTCACGGTGATCGACCCGAGCACGATGCGGCTCGAGGCGCGGGTCCCGGCTGAGCACCTGCGCGAGGTGAACATCGGCGCGCCGGTGCGGTTCCAGGTGCGGGGGTACCCGGCGGTCGACTTCGAGGGGACGGTCTCCCGGATCGGGCCGGCGGCGGATTCGGCGACGCGCCAGCTCGAGATCGTCGTCACGATCCCCAACGAGTCGGGGGCGCTGGTGGCCGACCTCTTCGCCGACGGGCGCGTCGAGAGCGAGATCCGGAGAGGGGTCGTGATCCCGGAGTCAGGGGTCGTCGAGACCGATCTCGGGCCGTCGGTGCTGGTGGTCCGGCAAGGGCGGGCGGTACGGGTGCGGGTCGAACTGGGGGTACACGACGATCGGCGCGGTCTGGTCCTCGTCGTCTCGGGGCTCGTCGCGGGGGACACGATCCTGATCGGCGCGGCGAGCACGATCGGCGAGGGGACCCCGGTCGTGGTACGTGGACCGGGCGCACCGGTGCGGTGAGGAGGAGGGAATGTTCATCTCCGAGTTCGCGATCCGCCAGCCGATCGTCACGATCGTCTCGATGATCGCGCTCGTCGCCTTCGGGACCTACGCGCTCCTCCAGCTCGAGACCGACGAGTTCCCGGAGATCGACGCGCCGGTCGTGGTGGTGACGATCCCCTACCCCGGCGCGGACCCGACCGTGGTCGAGCGTGAGGTGGTCGAGCCGGTCGAGGAGGCGATCCGCGGGATCAACGGGATCGACGAGGTCCAGTCCACCGCGTCCGACGGGGTCGCGGTGATCACGGCGATCTTCGTCTACGAGCGCGAGGTCGAACAGGCCGCGCAGGACGTACGCGACGAGCTCTCCGCGATCCGGGGGGAGTTGCCGCAACAGATCGAGGAGCCGATCATCCGCCGCTTCGACCCGGCAGACCTCCCGATCGTCTCGCTCACCCTCTCGTCGGAGACCCTCGACCAGGCTGAGCTGACCCGGATCGCCGACCCGGGGATCACCAGGGCGTTGCGCGGGGTGCAGGGGGTGGCGCAGGTGAACCTGGCCGGGGGCGCGGAGCGGGAGCTCACGGTCCTCGTCCGCCCGGACGCCCTGGCCGAGGCGCGGGTCGGGATAGACGAGGTCGTCCAGGCGGTAACGACACAGAGTCTGGCCGCGCCGGTCGGGAGGATCACCGGCCCGATCCGCGAACGGTCGATCCGGCTCGAGGGGCGGATCGAGCGGCCGGAGGACTTCCTGCGCATCGCGGTCGCCGAGCGGGACGGCGGGACGATCCGGCTCGGCCAGCTCGCCGAGGTGGTCGACGGGACCGAGGAGCCGCGCTCGCTCGCGCTCTTCAACGGCCGGCAGGCGGTCGGGATCGACGTCGTCAAGACGACCGGCGCGAGCACGACGACGGTCGCCGACCGGGTCCTCGAACGGGTCGCGGAGCTCGGCGCGACGCTACCACCAGAGGTCCGCCTCGACGTGGTCCGCAACGCCGGCGAGCGGGTCCAACGCTCGGTCGCCAACGTGCAGAGCGCTCTCGTCGAAGGAGCGTTCCTCACCGTGCTCGTCGTCTTCGTCTTCCTCAATTCCTGGCGCAGCACGATCATCACCGGGCTCGCCCTCCCGATCAGCGTCCTCTCGTCCTTCATCGCCGTCTGGGCGTTCGGCTTCACCCTCAACACGATGTCACTCCTCGGGCTCTCTCTCGCCATCGGGATCCTGATCGACGACGCGATCGTCGTTCGCGAGAACATCGTCCGGCACATGGAGCTGGGGAAGGACCACTACACCGCCGCGCGGGAGGGGACGAGCGAGATCGGGCTCGCCGTGACCGCGACGACCTTCTCGATCGTGGCGGTATTCGTGCCGGTCGCCTTCATGGGGGGGATCTCGGGGCAGTGGTTCAAACCGTTCGCCCTCACGATCGCCTGCTCCGTCCTGGTCTCGCTCCTCGTGGCCTTCTCCCTCGACCCGATGCTCTCGGCGTACTGGCCCGACCCACAGGTCGAGGCGGGGGGGATGGGCGGCGGGGGGTGGATCTCCCGCAGCTTGGGTAGATTCAACCGCTGGTTCGATCGCCAGGCAGACCGCTACCGCACCGTCATCGCCTGGGCGCTCGACCACCGGCTGGCTGTGGTAGGGATCGCCGCCGGCTCGTTGATCGGCGCGCTCGCCCTCCAATTCCTCTTCGGCGGCTTCGGCTTCGTCCCGATCAGCGACCGGAGCGAGATCGACATCGAGTTCGAAACCCCGCCCGGCTCCTCGCTCGAGTACACACGGATCAAGGCGCTCGAGCTCGACCGGCTCATCCGTTCGCACGACTACGTCGCCTACACCTACACCACGGTCGGCGGAGGGACGCTGGAGCTCGGTACCGCCGGGGTCGACGAGGGGAACATCTACGTCCGGCTCCGCCCCAAGCACGAGCGACGCCTCTCGCAGGACGAGATCGGCCGCCAGCTCCGCGACGAACTCGCCAGCGTCGGCGGGGTGACCGCCTTCGTCTTCTCAGGTGGGTTCGGCGGCGCGCAGAAACAGATCCAACTCGAGCTACGCGGCCCGGACGCCGAACGGCTCGCGGTGCTCGCCGAGGAGATCGCCGCGGTCGTACGCGAGGTCCCCGGCGCAGTCGACGTCGGGCTCTCGACCCGCGGGCGACGCCCCGACCTCGGGATCAGTATCGACCGCGGCCTCGCCGGCGACCTCGGCGTCACCGTCGGTCAGATCGCCAACGCGCTCCGGCCCGCCTTCGCCGGGATCGACGCGGGGGATTGGGTCGACCCGACCGGCGAAACCCGAAAGGTACAGATCAGATACGCGCCGGAGTTCCGCGAGAACACCGCCGACGTACGTACCATGCCGCTCGTCCTGAACCTCCCGCCAGGGCTGCCACAAATCATCCCACTCGAACAGGTCGCGCGCGTCACCGAGGGGCTCGGCCCGGCCCGGATCGACCACCTCGATGGCGAGAACGTCGTCGTCATCGGCGCGAACGTGCAGGGGCGCCCCCTCGGCGCGGTCTCGGCGGATGTGAGCCGGGCGATCCAGTCGGTCCGACTCCCGGCCGGTTATCGGGTAGATTTCGGCGGCGAGGTCGAGGACCAACAGGAGGTCTTCGGCGCGATCTTCCTCGCCCTCGGCTTCGCACTCCTCCTAATGTACCTGATCCTGGTCATGCAGTTTGGAAGCTTCCTCGACCCGGTCGCGATCCTCCTCTCCCTCCCCCTCTCCATGATCGGCGTCGTGCTCGCACTCCTCCTCACCGGCGATACGATCAACCTGATGAGCCTCATCGGGGTGATCCTCCTGGCGGGGATCGTGGCCAAGAACGCGATCCTCTTGATCGACTTCGCCAAGTGGGGGATGGAACGGTCGGGGCTCGACCTGCGTACGGCGCTCATCGAGGCGGGGCGGATCCGCCTCAGGCCAATCATCATGACGAGCGTCGCGCTCATCGCGGGGATGACCCCGATCGCGCTCGGGTTGGGCGAGGGGGCGGACTTCCGGGCACCTCTGGGACGCGCGGTAATCGGCGGCGTCGTCACCTCGACCCTCCTCACCCTCCTCGTGATCCCCACCATCTACGAGATCCTCATGGAGTCGAGAGCGTGGGTGGCGACACGGTGGCGGCGGTGGCGGAGCGGTGGCAAGTAGGGCGGTCGTGACCGCGGCGCGTGAGCCGCTCCCCTCACGACTGCCTAATACCGAATACGATTGTTTTGTGCCTGGAGCGTAGGTACGGGATTCGGCATTCGGGATTCAGGGTGGTGCTGTGCTGGAGCAATTTCTGATTAGCCGAACTTGGTATAAGCCATACCATTGCCCCGAAACAACATATACCGCTCCGTCGCGACGCCCCGCCGTGGAACCCCCTACCCCACCCCCGGTGTAGCCATCCCAACCCCAGAAACATCTGTTTCTGGCGACGTCGCCGACCGCTGCTGAAACGCGAACGGCCGGCGTCATCGGCGCCCCGGCCCGCCCACCCCGCAGCTGACGCCGTGTCGGCGGGCCGCCGGGCGCCGCGGCCGCCCTCGACAGAAGGACTATTTCGATTCTCATGAGCAGTAATTCTCGGCCCGATGCACCGGGCACCCGCACCTCGTCCCCCGAGTCGCGCGCTGCGTGGCTCGCGGCGCGAGTAGACACGTCCCCCGCCGCCGTGGCGTCGGAACTGCGCACTGGCGCGAGCACCAACCGTCGCGCCTTCCTCACTCGCTCTCTATCCACCGGATTCATCGCGCTCGCCGCCCTCGCGCTCGGTTCGTGCGAAGAATCGGTCACTACGGGGATAGGCGAGTACTGCGCCGCGGCGCGCGATCCGCTCCTCCTCACGCAGTCGCAGCCACCGAACTACTCGGAGGGCGTCCCCCCCTCGGCCGTGTTGGTCGTGGAGGAATCCACGGCGCCGGGGTGCCAGCCCTGGGACTGGAATGGTGACCACACCGCCTGCATCAACGCGACGATCGCGCAAGCCCAGAGCAACGGCACCAAGTACGTTGGGCTCACCCGCGGCCGGCAGTACCGCTACAGCGATCGTATCTACATCCTCCCCAACACCGTGCTCATGGCGGTGGGCGATCCGGCGCGCGACCGTCCAATCCTCGCCACGAACGTTCCTGTGTGGGATGGTATCGCCCTCGAGTCGGGGGCGGAGATCCGGAACCTCGACATCCGTGGCCCGCACTACGGCAAGAACAAGTTCCCCGTACAGAAGCAAGGCGACTGGGCGTACAAGGGGATCAACGGCGCAAACTCCAGCGGGTGGGCGGTCCTCGGGACGAGCGTGAGCGGCTTCGCCGGCACCGGGATCCTCGCCGCGCAGTCGAACGACATCCGGATCGAGGGGAATACGATCAGCCGCAACGGCTACTCAGGCATCTCTCTCTTCTACGGCGATAGCAGCTGCGGCCGAGGAGCCCGGGTCGTCGGCAACGTCATCGAGTACAACGGTGAGGACGGGATAGACACCTGCGCCTCCGACGTACTCTTCGCCAACAACACGATCCGCTACAACGGCTGGGACCTGAGATCCGGCGACCGCAACGGTCTCCTAGTCTTCGCCTGGGCCAAGGGGGGGGCGGAGAAGATCCAGATCGTCGACAACAACCTCTACGGCAATGGGGAGAGCGGGATAAGGATCTCGGGGATCACGGTCTCCGACATCGTCATCAGGGGCAATTACATGACCGAGAACGGGCACTGGGGGCTCGATCCGGGCGCGCCGGAAGGGGCGCTGTCCCGCGTCGAGGTGCGCAACAACTCCTGCGGCCGCAACATCCTCGGCTGCCTCAACAAGAAGTACCTCAACGGCGTCGAGGTGACCCCCAACTCCTGCTTCCAATGAACTTACCGGGCTGCGCGGACGCCCCGCGCTTCGATGCCCGCGCCGCGCTCGCCAGTCCACGCCGCGTGAAAGGCCTTGGGCTGGATTACCACCGGTGCCGTGTAATCCCGACCTTTCATCGGCACCGGGCGCGTTGCGGGCTCGGCGGGAGTTGCGGGAGTCGTGGCACCGCGCCAGACCCTTGCGGCAGGACCGAAACCCCTTGTGCTACGACCCCGTAAGGTACTATATGTACAGGATGCACTCCCGCGCCTTCCCAGGCGCCGCAGGTCATCCCCGACCACCGAGAGCGATGAGCAGACCGCAGTTTCCTCTATACAGCGCCGTGATCGCCACCGTCGCGCTCCTCGCCACGTCCTGCAGCCACGCCAGCAGACCTGCCCGGAGCTCGGCACCACCCGCGGCGACCATCTCCGCCGCCGAGTTCGAAACGCTCTACAACGCCCGGCAGGCCGAAGCCAAGAGCCGGTTCACCGAGGCCGACGTCAACTTCATGACCGGGATGATCGCGCACCACGCGCAGGCACTCGTCATGGCGGGGATGGCGCCGACCCACGGTGCGAGCCGCTCGGTCCAGACCCTCGCCGCCCGCATCATCAACGCGCAGCGCGACGAGATCGCAACCATGCAGCAGTGGCTCCGCGAGCGCGGCCAGCCGGTCCCCGAGGTGCACATCATGGGGACCGAAGTCCACATCATGGGCCCGGGCGGGATGGGGCACGGCGCCGGTCACCACCACGACATGCCCGGGATGCTCACCCCCGAGCAGATGAAGGAGCTCGATACCGCCCGCGGCCCGGAGTTCGACCGGCTCTTCCTCACCTATATGATCCAGCATCACCGCGGAGCCGTCCTCATGGTACGCGACCTCTTCGCCACCGACGGCGCCGCTCGCGACGAGGAGGTCTTCAAGATCGCCTCCGATATCCACGTCGATCAGATCACCGAGATAGCAAGGATGGAATCGATGCTCGCCGCGCTCGGCGGCGCGGGCACGCACTCCCACCGGCACTGAGCCACAACGACCGGCTCAACCCCAAGGCGTCAACCAGGAGACCGCCATGACCGATACCCTGCCATCCAATCACCTCGCGCCCCCGCGGGGACGCGCCCCAGAATCTCTCGTTCGGACGACGACGTCACGCCCGGCGCGCCGCCGGCCCGCACACATCCTCGGCGCGGCCGCGCTCGCCGCGGCCCTCGGCGCCGCTGCCTGCGCCCCCTCGATCAGCAGCACCTCGGGCGCGGTCAGCACCGCGGAGCCGGCCGCCACGGCCAGGCAGACCACACCGGCGCCCCAGGCGACGACGTCGCCTGAAACGCCGCGCCGCGACCCGCGGATCGGGTTGCGCGCCGGTCTCCTCGACGCCGAGGAAGCGGTCTGGAACCTCCGCGTCGTCTCCCGCACACCACCGCCGCGCGAGTTCATCGGCGCCCCCAACACCGATCTCGCCTTCATCGGCAACTACGCCATCCAGGGCAACTACAACGGGTTCCAGATCTGGGACATCGCCGATCCGGCCAACCCCAAGCTCGAGGTCTCCTACGTCTGCCCGGCCTCGCAGAGCGACGTCTCGGTCTACAAGAATCTGCTCTTCGTCTCGGGCGAGGGGCTCGAGGGGAGGTTGGACTGCGGTACGCAGGGGGTACAGACTGCGGTCAGCAAGGACCGCCTGCGCGGGATCCGGATCTTCGACATCAGCGACATCCGCAACCCGAAGTACATCGCGAACGTGCAGACCTGCCGCGGCTCGCACACCAACTCCGTCTTCGCCCACCCGCTCGACCCGGACCACGTCTACATCTACGTCTCCGGTTCGGCACCGGTGCGCCCTGAAGCGGAGCTCCCCGGGTGTTCGGCGCTCCCGCCGGACAAGGATCCCAACAGTGCGCTCTTCCGCATCGAGGTGATCAAGGTCCCGCTCGCGAACCCGGAGAAGGCCGCGATCGTCAGCTCGCCGCGCATCTTCGACGGCCTCGTCGCCCCGCCGGTGCACGGCATGGCGCCGGAGGACCGCGCCGAGATCGAAAGCGCGCGCGCCAAGGGCGCCTTCATAGTGGAGATCGGGAAGGAGGCGTTCGTCCTCCCCGACCGCTATGTCGCCTTCTTCCTCGACAGCATCGTCAAGGCGCGCGGCGGAACGGGTAACCCGACCTCCGCCGACAGTGCCGCGCTTCGCGAGGCGCTCCCCAAGATGATCGCGCAGATGGCCGGAGAAGAGGCCGGAGACGGCCCGCGCCCAGGCCCCACGCAGTGCCACGACATCACCGTCTACCCCGAGCTCGGACTCGCCGGCGGCGCCTGCGAGGGCTACGGCTTCCTCCTCGACGTCAGCGATCCGGTCAACCCGAAGCGGATCCAGGCGGTGGCAGATTCCAACTTCTCGTACTGGCACTCGGCCACCTTCAACAACGACGGCACCAAGCTCCTCTTCTCCGACGAATGGGGCGGCGGCGGCCAGGCCAAGTGCCGCGCGAACGATCCCAAGGAATGGGGCGCCGACGCCATCTTCACCATCCAGGACCGGAAGCTAGAGTTCAAGAGCTACTACAAGCTCCCGGCCGCCCAGTCCCCGCAGGAGAACTGCGTCGCCCACAACGGGTCCCTCATCCCGATCCCTGGCCGTGACGTCATGGTCCAGGCCTGGTACCAGGGCGGGATCTCCGTCTTCGATTGGACCGCCCCCGCGAATCCCGTGGAGATCGCCTTCCACGATCGCGGCCCGGTCAACCCCAACCGACTGACGATGGGCGGCTCCTGGTCCGTCTATTGGTACAACGGTGTGGTGGTCAGCTCGGAGATCGCGCGCGGGCTCGACATCTTCGAGCTCGTGCCGAGCGAGTACCTCACCCAGAACGAGATCGACGCCGCCAAGACCGTGCGGCTCGAGTTCCTGAACCCGCAGGGCCAACCCAGATTCACCTGGCCAGCGACCTTCGTCCTGGCTCGGGCCTACATCGACCAGCTCGAGCGGTCGAAGGGGCTCTCCACGGCGCGCATCGCACAGCTCCGGCAGGAGCTGGACAGCGCCGAACGCCTCTCCGGTTCCGCTCGGCGCAACGCCCTCAACGGGCTGGCGAGTAGCTTGGAGCGGGAGGCTCAGGGGAGCAGCGATCCGCAGAAGGTGCGGCTCCTCACCGAAACGGTCAGGGCGCTCGCGGAGGGTTGACCGGCAGGGTGCGCCGGGGGTAGGTCGGGATGATCCCGATCTACCCCCGGCGAGGCGACGCGCGCCGTGAAATCCAACCGATCCGTATAATACCGAACACGGCCGTTCAATACCTGTAGCGTAGGCGGGGTGTACTCCCCTGGAGCGAAATTACGCAGGAGGGAGCGGAGACCCCGCAGGGGCGGCACACGCCGCCCCGAGGGGGAGGCCCCGTCTGGAGGACCCGAGGGGAAGGGTCGGGCGGGGGAGGCTCCGCGACCGGGCGCCCGGAGCGGAAGGGGAGCACACCCCGCCGGAGCAATCCCCGAGCTCCCGGATTTGGTATCACGCGTACCGCACGAGCCGCTCGACGCTGTGGCGATGCGAGGGGAACCCCTCCTCCGCACCACGCCCGATCGCTACCAGCGCCGGGACCCCCGCGGTCGGCGGGAGCTGCAGCAGCTCCTTCACCGCCTCCGGATCGAACCCCGTCATCGCCGAGGTCTGGTAGCCGTGCGCCTCCGCCGCCAGCAGTAGATAGCCGAGCGCAATGTACCCCTGACCTACCGCCCACGCCGCGCGCTCAGCCGCTTCCATCCCCCCGAACCTCCGCAGGATCAACTCTCGCGTCTGGGCACGCTGCACCGCGTCGAGCCCCGGGTGCACCACCTCGTCCACCCGATCGAGCACATCTTCCATATCGGTGTAGAGCACGATCACCGCCGGCGCCAAACGCACCTGGCGCTGGTTGTACGCCGCCTCCGCCAGTCGCTCCTTCACCTCCGGCGTCTCCACCACCACGAACCGCCACGGCTGGAGATTGTACGCCGACGGCGCCAACCGCACCACGTCCAGGATCGCCTCGATATCTTCGCGGGGGATCGGTACCGGCTCGTAGGCGCGAATCGAGCGCCGACGCACCGCAGCCGTCCTCACATCCAGGATCTTCACTCCCTTGACCGCCATACGATCTTCTCCTAACAACTATCCAGAACCGCCTCGGCCGTACCACCGCCGAGGGGAACCCACTTAATACTTCATGGTAGTTACTATACAATAGTAAGCACGTGGCGTCAAGCGCGCGTTCCGCGTATCGTTCTTGTATGGAACATCAGACCGCATCCGTCTGCCCACTCTTCCACCGAGCCGTCGAGCTGATCGGACGGCGCTGGACCGGTGCGATCGTCTTCGTCCTGTTGCGAGGGCGGGCACGGTTCGCCGAGATACGCGCCGGGATCCCCGAGATCACCGATCGGATGCTCGCGGAGCGTCTGCGTGAGTTGGAGCAGGAGGGGATCGTCGCGCGCACGGTGATCCCCATGCAACCCGTGCGCGTGGAGTATTCATTGACGGAGAAGGGGCTCGCCCTCGCCGGCGCGATCGATGCCCTGGTCGATTGGGCGCACCGCTGGACCGGCGAAGAGCGGGGAGACGCCGCGGCAGCCGGGCCTGCCGCCTGATTGCGCGCACGGGTGGCCCACCCCGGCGAGGTCGCGCCGAGCGCGGGAGCTCGGTAGACGACGTCGCCTGCCCGCTCCCCTGTACCCTGGGCCTGCCCGCCGCGGTGAGTTACCCACCGGTTCGTTGGAGCCGCTATGCAAGCACACGACTTCATGAGGGAGGCTGCCCGGCTCGCCGTCGAGAACGTCCAGACCGCCAACGGCGGCCCCTTCGGCGCGATAGTAGTGCGGGACGGCCAGATCGTCGCGCGGGGTGTCAACACCGTCACCCGCGACAACGACCCCACAGCCCATGCCGAGGTCAACGCGATTCGCGCCGCCGGCCGGGCTCTCGGCACCTTCGACCTCACCGGCTGCGAGCTCTACACGAGCTGCGAGCCCTGCCCGATGTGCCTCTCCGCAATCTATTGGGCCAGGATCGAGAAGATCTACTACGGCTGCACCGCCGAGGACGCCGCCAGGTACGGCTTCGCCGATGCCTTCATCTATCGGGAGCTCTCTCGCCCTCGTGCCGAGCGCACGATCCCCATGGTCGAGATCGACCGGGAGAGCTGCCTGGCCGCATTCCAGGCGTGGCAGATCGATACGAGGAAGATCCCATACTGATACCAAGTTCGGCTATCCAGACATCGTTCCGGCACAGCACCACCCTGAATCCCGAATGCCGAATCCCGAATCCCGTACCTACGCTCCAGACACGAAACAACCGGATTCGGTATGAAAGGTAGGCGTGGGATCGACACCGGGAGCACGGCCGCTACGTCGTTGCGGATGACGGTATCTCTCCGGTCCCGAAAAAATCGAAGGCGGCCCTGGTTCGGGCCGCCTTGCCGAGCTGGTGACGCCACAGTTCGCGGCACCTGGTAATTTCTTTATCGGAACCGCATCCCGTTCGGCGCCACCTCCCCGGACCTGGGCAGCGCGCGCTCCGGTTCCCGCTTGGCCGCTTTCGCGCTCCGGGCACCGTTCCCTTCCGGCCTCGCTCCCCGCCCCGCATCCTTGCGCATGCTGAGCCCGATCCGGTTCCTCTCGAGGTCGACGGAGACCACGGTCACCTTGACCTTGTCCCCCACCCGCACCACCTCGCTCGGGTCCTTGACGTACCTGTCGGCGAGCTGGGAGATGTGGACGAGCCCGTCCTGGTGCACCCCGATGTCGACGAAGACCCCGAAGGCGACGATGTTCGTGACCACCCCTTCGAGGGTCATCCCCTCCTTCAGGTCCTTCAACTCCTTGACGTCGTCGCGGAACGCCGGGGGTTCGAAGGTAGCGCGGGGGTCGCGCCCCGGCTTGCGCAGCTCCTCGACGATGTCCTGCAGCGTCGGCAGCCCCACGTCGTCTCCGATGTAACGCTGCAGATCGATCTGCGAGAGAAGCCCCTCGTTGGCCACCATGTCTATGATAGAGCTCCCCAGGTCTTGGGCGATCCGCTCCACCAGCCCATACCGCTCCGGGTGCACCGCACTCGCGTCGAGGGGGTGAACCCCATCCCGGATCCGGAGGAACCCGGCCGCCTGTTCGAACGCCCGCGCCCCGAGGCGGGGAACGTCGAGGAGCTCCTTGCGCGAGCGGAACCCGCCGCGCTCGTCCCGTACCCGCACGATGTTCTGCGCCAGCGTCGGCCCGATCCCGGCCACGTAGGAGAGGAGCGAGACGGAGGCGGTGTTGACCTCCACCCCCACCCGGTTGACGCAGCTCTCCACCACCTCGTCCAGCCGGCTCTTGAGGCGCGGCTGGTTGACGTCGTGCTGGTACTGCCCCACCCCGATCGACTTCGGATCGATCTTGACCAGCTCGGCGAGCGGGTCCTGCAGCCGCCGCGCGATCGAGACAGCGCCGCGCAGCGAGACATCCAGCTCGGGCAGTTCCTCGCGCGCCAGCTCCGACGCCGAATAGACCGACGCGCCGGCCTCGTTGACCACCACCACCTGCGGCCGGTCGCCGTCCATGCTCCGCACCGCCTCGCGTACCGCGCTCTCCGTCTCCCGCGATGCGGTCCCGTTCCCGATCGCGACCAGCTCGACGCCGTGCCGGCGTATCAGCCCCGTCACCTGCGCCGCGAACCGGTCCGGCTGGTGCAGGTAGAGCGTATCCGTCTCCAGTACCGCACCGGTACGCGAGACCACGGCCGCCTTCACCCCGGTCCGGTACCCCGGGTCTAGGCCGAGGACCACCCGCTCCCCGGCGGGCGGAGCGAGCAGCAGCTGCTCCAGGTTCTGGCCGAAGATCGCGATCGCCTCCTCGTCCGCGCGGTTCTTCAGCTCCAACCGCAGCTCCACCTCGATCGAGGGGGAGAGCAACCGCTTGTAGGCGTCGTGAGCGACCTGCGTCAGTTGGCCGACCGCCCGACGTCCCTCCGAGACGTGCCGCTCCACCCCCGGCAGGATCTCCTCGACCGGCGCCTCGATCCCCCAGTACAGGTACCCTTCCGCCTCGCCTCGCCTGATCGCCAGCATCCGGTGCGACGGGATCTCGGTCAGCTTTTGGCTGAAGTCGTAGTAGTCCTGGAACTTCGAGACCTCGGTCTCCTTCCCGGCCACCACCCGGGACCGGACCACCCCACGCGAACGGGTCAGGTCGCGGACCCAACCGCGCAGCTCGGCGTCTTCCGCCACCCGCTCGGCCAGGATGTCCCGCGCCCCCTGCAGCGCCTCGACCACGGAGCCTACCCCCTTCTCCTCGTCGACGTAGGCGACGGCGGCGGCCTCCACCTCGGCATCGTCCGCCTCGCCACCCCAGATCAGCTCCGCCAGCGGCTCGAGCCCCCGCTCCCGCGCGATCGTGGCGCGCGTCCTACGCTTCGGCCGGTAGGGGAGATAGAGGTCCTCCAGCGCCTGCTTCGTCTCCGCCGCCTCGATCTTCGCCCGGAGCTCGTCGTCGAGCTTCCCCTGCTCCTCGATCGACGCCAAGATCTGCGCGCGACGCTCCTCCAGCTCCCTCAGGTACGCCGCCCGGTCACGTACATCGCGCAGCTGGATCTCGTCCAGCCCACCGGTCGCTTCTTTACGATAGCGCGCGATGAAGGGGAGGGTGTTCCCCTCGTCGAAGAGGGCCAGCGCCCCCGCCACCTGCCGCGGCGAGAGAGAGAGCTCCGCTGCGACCTTGGCAATCAACTTCTCGTTAGACATCTGCTGCTCTTCAGATCGACTCCAGTTTTTCCGTCCCGATGACCGGGTGCCACGGGATCAGCTCGTACTGCGCCACCCCGGCCCGCGCGTACGGATCGCCGTCGCGGATCGCGTCCAGCGCCTCCAGCGCCCCCTCGTCGGGCACACGCAGCAGGAGGATCCCGCCGCTGCGCGGCTCCTGCGGCCCCGACGCCAGCAGGATACCCTGCTCGTGGAGCCCGCGCAGGTAGGCGCGATGCTCATCCTGGTGCACCAGGACCTCCTCCAGAGGCCTGCGATAACGGATCACTGCCACAGCGTACATCGAATCCTCCACTCACGTTCTTGCCGGCTCGGCGCGATCAACCGCCGAACCTCTCCAACATCCGCGCGACCCCCTCTCGTAGCACCGCGGCCCGTTCGGGCGCCACCAGCGCTATCGCGGTACGTCGCCTCAGGTAATCATCAGGGAAGACCGCCATCTCCTCCCGCGCCGCGTACGCTACCTCCACCCCCCGCTCTACCCCGCCCGGCACGATCGGCTCGGCCAGCTCCGGGTGCTCCCGCAGCAGCGCGGCCTCCACCTCCGGGCGCCTGTCCACGAGCGGCGTCTCCCCCGTCCGGCACTCGACGGGCCCGCGCCCCAACCTGCGCAGCACGAGGTCGGTTACCTCCGCGGCCATCGTCCGGTACGTGGTCAACTTCCCCCCGGCGATCGAGATCAGCCCCGAAGCCCCTTCCCAGATCCGATGCTCGCGCGAGAGCTGGGAGGTCGTCGCCGCCTCGGCCGCTATCAGCGGTCGGAGCCCGACGATCGTACCGATGATGTCCGCGGAGGTGAGGTGGAGCCCCGGGAAGAGTCGGTTGACTGCGGTCAGGATGTAGGCGACGTCGTCTTCGACCACCTCCACTGCATCCGGATCCCCCGTGTAGGGCGTATCCGTCGGGCCGAGCAGCACCGCGCCCTGCCACGGGACCACAAAGATATAGCGCCCATCCCCATGAGGCGAGGGCGCGAGGACGGCCGCGCCCTTGGCGCCGAGCCGCTCCGCCGCCACGATCAGGTGCACCCCCTTCGATGGACGGAGGTGCGGCGGGGTGCCCGGATCCGCCAGCGCCGAGACGACGTCCGCCCATACCCCGGTCGCGTTCACCACGCACCGGGCGCGGACCCGCAACTCCGTGCCGCTCACCTCGTCCCGCACCACCGCGCCGCTGAGCCGGCCATCCGCCTTCATGAACTCCATCACCCGGCAATAGTTCGCGGTCACCGCACCCGCGTCCCGCGCCGCGCGCAGCACCGCCAGCGTCAGCCGTGCGTCGTTGGTCCGGCAGTCGTAATAGAGGAATGCCCCCCGCAGCCCAGCCGGGTTCAGGAACGGCGCCAGGCGCAGCGCCTCGTCCCGCCCGATTCGGCGGTGCAAGCGACCCGGCGGGCGGCCGGCCAGGAGATCGTACAGCCATAGCCCGATACGGACCCGCCAGACACCCCAACCACCACCGTAAATAGGGATCAGGAAGGGGAGCCACTCCGCCAGCTCCGGCGCGAGGCGCGTCAGCCGGTTCCGCTCGTGCAGCGCTTCGTACATGAGCCGGAACTCGAACTGCTCCAGGTACCGCAGCCCGCCGTGCAGCAGTTTGGTAGACGACTGCGTCGTCCCCGACGCGAAGTCCCCCTTCTCCACCAACGCGGTCCGCAGCCCGCGCTGCGCCGCGTCCTGCGCGATCCCGGCCCCCGTGATACCACCGCCCACCACCAGCAGGTCGAACTCCTCCGAGCCCAACCGCCGGACCGACTCAGCTCGCTTTGCCATCACCTGGATCGCCCCCTGGGATAAGGTCTTCTCGCCTGTTCAAGCCCCTCACCCCCAACCGCGAGGTACGGGGAGCTCAGCCGATGGGAAAGCCGACGTCGTCCTCTCATGATGACGTCGCCGACCATGATGGCGCCGCATGCCCGCCCAATGGGCACTTCCCCCCGCCGTCACGATCACTCTCCCCCCTCCCATTCGCACCTCGAAGGATATAATTTCCGAGTGCGGTGTATCACGACGCTCTCACCCCCGACCCTTGCCGGTGCCGGGGGCATATTCATTGGTGGCAGCTGTTTGTCAATCGAAACCCGGACGCACTGAAGTGCAGCAAACATTCGTGCCCGAGCTGCTGAGGAGCCTGCGCGGCTACTCGCGGCGTGACGCGCTGGCGGACCTCACCGCCGGCGTGATCGTAGGGATCGTAGCGCTTCCTCTGACCATCGCCTTCGCCATCGCCTCCGGACTCCCCCCGGAATATGGCCTCTACACCGGGATAGTCGCCGGTTTCCTCATCTCCGCGCTCGGCGGCTCGCGCGTACAGATCGGCGGACCGACCGGCGCCTTCGTCGTGATCGTCTACGGCGTCGTACAGCAGTATGGCATCGCCGGGCTGACCATCGCCACCATCATGGCGGGGGCGATCCTCGTGATCCTCGGCGCGGCCAGACTCGGAGCCACGATCAAGTTCATCCCCTTCCCCGTCACCCTCGGCTTCACCTCAGGGATCGCGGTGGTGATCTTCACCAGCCAGATCGCCGATCTCCTCGGGTTGCGGATCGAGTCGGTGCCGGCGGAGTTCCTGGCCAAGTGGTCGGCCTACGCGCAGCACATCGGCACAGCCAACCCCCAGGCGATCGCGATCGCAGTCGTCACCCTCGCGATACTGATCTTCTGGCCGCGCGTCACCCGGAGAGTTCCCGCGCCCTTCGTGGCGATCCTCGTGGCGACGCTCGCCACCGCGCTCCTCGGCCTCGAAGTCGAGACGATCGGTTCCCGCTTCGGCGAGATTCGCGCCTCGCTACCCAAGCCGCAGTTCCCCGAGGTCGACCTGAACACCATGCTCACCCTCGTCGGGCCGGCCTTCACGATCGCCTTCCTCGGCGCCATCGAATCGCTCCTCTCGGCCGTCGTCGCCGACGGTATGGTCGGGACCAGGCACAACTCCAATACCGAGCTGATCGCTCAGGGGATCGCCAACATCGCCGCGCCGATCTTCGGCGGGATGCCAGCCACCGGGGCGATCGCCCGGACCGCGACCAACATCAACAACGGCGGCCGCACCCCGATCGCGGGGATGGTCCACGCCGTGACCCTCCTCCTGATCACCCTCTTCCTCGGCCGCTGGGTCGCCTACATCCCCCTCGCCGCACTCGCCGGCGTCCTCGTCATGGTCGCCTATCACATGAGCGGGTGGCGCTCCTTCAAGGCCGAGCTCACCGCGCCCAAGAGCGACGTCCTGGTGATGCTCACCACCTTCGTCCTGACCGTCATCGTCGACCTCACCGTCGCGATCGAGGTCGGGATGGTCCTCGCCGCCTTCCTCTTCATGAAGCGGATGGCCGAGGTCACCAACATCACCGCGCTCACCCGCGAGATCGACGGTAGCTCCCCGCAGCGCCACCCCGACCCCGCCCTCGCCGGCGGGATCCCCCGCGGCGTCATGATCTACGAGATCAACGGCCCCTTCTTCTTCGGCGCGGCCGGTAAGTTCCGCGAGACGATCAGCGGGATCGAGAACCCACCCCGCGTCCTCATCATCAGGATGCGCGACGTCCCGGCCATCGACTCCACCGCGATGCACGCCCTGCGCGAGGTCGTCCGCCGCACCCGCAACGACGGCACGCTCCTCCTCCTCGCCGACGTGCACGCCCAACCCATGGTCGCCCTCGCCCGCTCCGAGCTCCTCGACGAAATCGGCGAGGAAAACCTCTGCGGCGACATGGAAACCGCGCTCCAACGGGCGCGGGAGTATGTTGAGGGGCAAACGGAGGCGGGGGGTAAGAGTTTGGGGGACTAGCTGAGGGATTCGGGGGCTGGGATTCGGGATTCGGGGGGCTCGGGATGTCCCTAGCTCCCCGGAGAGCCACTGATACTCCGGGGTACGCCGTGCGCCCATACCCCCGCGGCCCCGGACTCCCGAAGCCCCCGGTCACCTCGGCACTTCGCTCCCCCAGCCCCCGCCCCCCCGAACCCCGCCCCCTGAATGCCTACCCAGATCCCTGCCCCTGCCCCCCCCACCCCCGAATGCCA
>Ga0180220_1000887_pt1 | contig 26373 bp, 21 predicted proteins | sample eDN5th37CBELigBY_FD_151335 | JGI IMG/M metagenome (GOLD analysis project Ga0180220, IMG submission 151335) | Enriched backyard soil microbial communities from Emeryville, California, USA - eDNA 5th pass 37_C BE-Lig BY (version 2) (version 2) | ecosystem: Environmental > Terrestrial > Soil >...
ACCTGTTCGAGCACGCGACGTTCGGCCGGGCCCTGTTGTTCGTCACTCCGATGGTGGGCGCCTACGGGGTGATCCGGCTCGTGCTGCCGATCGCGCCGGACTGGATTTTGGAAGTCATCTCGATCATGTCGCTGTTCACCGCGATTTACGCGGCGGGCATGGCGCTCATCCAGCGCGAGGCGCGGCGGTTTTTCTGCTACCTGTTCCTCAGCCACTCGTCGCTCGTGCTGGTCGGCATCGAGACGGCCACTCCGATCGGCTTGACCGCCTCGCTCAGCCTATTGCTTTCGGTTTCCCTCTCCCTGACCGGGTTTGGTCTGGCCCTGCGATGCGTCGAGGCGCGCGTGGGACGGTGCCTCATGACCGAGTTTCATGGGCTGTATGACCACATTCCGATGATGGCCGGTCTCTTCCTGCTGTCGGGCTTGGCGAGCATCGGGTTTCCCGGAACGGCCGGTTTCGTCGGACTCGACTTGCTCGTGAACGCGGCCGCGCGGGCCATGCCGTTCATCGGGATCTCGATCGTGATCGTCGCCGCCTTGAACGGCTTGGCGGTCATTCAGGCGTATTTCCGGATCTTCACGGGGCCGCCCCGGTCCACGTCGATCGATTTGAGAATCGGCCCCTCGGAGCGGATCGCGATTCTCATCATCTCGGCGCTGATTCTTGGCGCTGGGATTTACCCGCGGGCCGGGGTGAGCGACCGCCACGAGGCGGCCGTCAGGCTTCTCCGGGCGCGGGCCGTTGGCGAAGCGCCCCCGCCCCCGGAAGCCCGCCGACTACGGAACGGACCATCGCGCCCCGATCACCCTAGCGCCTTGGAGGAGAGGACCGCTCCGTTGGGATTTTCGCCAACGTCTTTGGGTCGCAGGATGGTCGCCAGCTCGCGGGCGAGGGCCGCCAACTCGTCGGGATGGCTTGGGGCGCGCGCGAGATTGACCAGGTCGGGCATCTCGGGGTCGAAGGGACGGGTCGGCATGCAGACCTGATGCGTCCGCACGTCGTAAACCCCGTAGAGGACCTCGGCCCCCCATTCCGGGCTCTCCTCGTATTCCTGGCGCAAGGCCAGCGCCGTGTGGGCCGCGTTCATGCACACGGCCGCGTCGATGAGGGCCCCCCGGTACTCGGGATGAGAGGGAGCGTCGGAGCCCCAGACCTCGCGGATCATCTTGTCGGCTTCGCGAACCGCGCCGAAGATCCCTTTGTAAATCAGCCGAAGATTCGGGGAGTTGGATTTCGACCAGAACTTCGTGGGCTCCAGGTACGCGGAAACCGCGCCCGTGACCGCGCCGCAGTTCGTGTGTCCCAGGACGACGACGACCTGAACGCTGTCGTTCAGGGCCGTCGCCGAGAAGTCCAGGCTTCCCAGCACCACGTCGTTGAGCACGTTCCCCGCCACGCGGACGACGAACAGATCATTGAAGCCCCGCCCGAAGAGCATCTCCGTCGGCACTCGGGCGTCGGAGCATCCCAAAACCACGGCGAATGGCTTCTGCGTCGGATACTCGCCCGGCTGGGCGGGGAAACCCGACTCCAAGCCGACGCATTCCACAACGTGCCACGAGTCGGCGTGAGCGGCGTCCGCGCCCTGGCAGCGGCACATCCAGCCGGAGAAAACGCGGTTGCCCCGCATCAACGCCTCACGCGCCTCTTCGGGCGACGTCGGCTTGGGCCGGGGGTTCGGCGCTCCAGGCTGATATCGAAAAGTATAGTCAATCATTGAGAGTTTCTCGTGGTTCGTTTTCCGTCAACGGAATCAATTCTAGCCGCTCGAACCTCGACGCGTCATGTCGCCCGAGCGCTGGGACGGCGCTTCCCGCCCAGCTCGGCTCGCGCCGGTTGGAACCAAGCCAGTTCCCGCTTGCAAGGCGCGCGCCATCAACGGGCTTCATGAGAGAGCTACGGCGCGCGGGTGGCGTGGACGACGCGGGGATGCGATTGCAGGTCACGGGTCGTGGGCCTCAAGTCCCAGGTTCGCGCGTCGGAGAGAAGGTCGCGCACCGGACCTTCCTGGGCGGTGCCGATTTCCAGGATCAGATGCCCGCCGGGCTTCAGCAGAGGGGCCGCTTGCCGAATCAGCCGACGGACGACGTCGAGGCCGTCGGGGCCTCCGTCCAGCGCGAGCGCCGGCTCGTGGTCTCGAACGCCCGGTTCAAGGGTCGCCAGGTCGGCGGTCGGGATGTAGGGAGGGTTGGAGATGATCGCGTCGAACGGCGGGGCGTCGGCCAAGGGGGCGAGGAGATCGCCTTGGAGGAACTCAATCCGATCGGCCAGTTTGTGCCGCTCGGCGTTCTTGCGGGCGACTTCGAGGGCCTCGGGCGAGATGTCGATGGCCGTGACGCGGGCCTTGGAAAGCTGGTGAGCGCCCGCGACCGCCAGACAACCCGAGCCGGTCCCAACGTCCACCACGCGGGGCTCCTCTTGGTCCTTGAGGGCCTCAACCAACTCGACGATGACGAACTCGGACTCGGGGCGGGGGATGAGGACGGCCGGGGAGACGTCGAACCGTAGCGAATAGAATTCTTTGCGGCCCACGAGATAGGCCACCGGAGCGCCATCGGCCCGCCGTCGAACCAACTCGCGAAAGCGGGTTCTCTCGGGTTCGCCGACCACGTCCTCGTAGTGGGTGTAGAGCTGCACGCGCTCCCACGCGAGGACCGACGCGAGCATGACCTCGGCGTCGAGCCGGGGGCTTTCGGACCCTCGTTTTCGAAGAAAGTCGGTCGTCCAGGAGAGGAGCCGGCCGATGGTCCAGGTGTCCTCGGAGCGACTCGGAGGAACCGCGCCCGGGTTGTCGCCCGGGGCTGCTTCGCGAGATTCCGACCCCATGAGACTCCCTCCCTCGTTCCGCGATGACGCTTCCAATCAAAGATCCCCGAGTTGTTCGCGGCGATCGTGATCGATGAGGGCCTCGGTAAGCCCCTCCAGATCGCCTTGGATCACCTGGTCGAGGTTGTAGAGCGTCAGGCCGATTCGGTGGTCGGTCACGCGGTTTTGGGGAAAGTTGTAGGTTCGAATCCGTTGAGAGCGATCGCCCGAACCGATCAGGGTGCGCCTGGCTTGGTCGCGCTGGGACCTCGCTTTTTCGTGGATCTGATCGTAAAGGCGGGTCCGAAGGATCCGAAGCGCCTTGGTCTTGTTTTTGTGTTGGCTGCGCTCGTCGCGGCAGTTGACGACAATGCCCGAGGGAAGGTGGGTGATGCGCACGCCGCTCTCGGTCTTGTTTTGGTGCTGTCCGCCGGGGCCGCCGGCGCGCATCACGTCGATGTGGAGATCCTCGTTGCGGATCTCGATCTCGACGTCTTCGGGTTCGGGGAGGACCGCGACGGTGGCCGCCGAGGTGTGGATCCGCCCCTGGGTCTCGGTTTGGGGCACGCGCTGGACGCGGTGGCCGCCGCTTTCGAATTGGAGGTGGCGAAACGCTCCGTCTCCCTTGATGCTCAGAGAGACCTCTTTAAAGCCGCCGAGTTCGGTCGCCTCCATGTCCATGACCTCGAGCTTCCAGCCCGTGACTTCGGCGTACCGGCGATACATTTCGTAGAGGTCGCGGGCGAAGAGGGCGGCTTCGTCGCCTCCGGCGCCGGCGCGAATTTCCATGATGAGGGCCGGGTGATCGGCCCCCGATTCGCGGTCGTAGAGCAGGTTGCGCAGGGTCTCCGCCTCGGTCTCGCGCTGATCGCGGAGCGCGGCGAGCTCGCCCTCGGCGTAGTCGCGCATCTCTTCGTCGGCCTCGGCTTCGAGAAGCGCTTCGGCTTGTTCGATTTCTTTACCGAGCGTCAGGTATCGATCATAGTGCACGGCCGTCTTGGCGAGCCGCCCTCGTTCGCGGGACAGGGCGGTCACCCGCGCCACGTCCGCGGTCACGGTCGGATCGAGCAACGCTTGTTCGATTTCGAGGAATCGCCGGTGGTCGGCTTGGAGCTTCTCGAACACGGGAGGTGGAAACCTGAAGGGGTCGGAGATCGATTTCTCCGGCCGCGCGACGAACGCGGCGGGGGAAAAGGAGAAGGACGGGAGCCGCGGTGGTCGAGGTCAACCAAAACGGCCCGGGGGGATCGCGGAGATCCCTCGGGCCGTTGCGCATGGTCGAAGGGAGGCTAGGCGTTCTGAGCTTGCTCGGCGGCGGCTTGCTTCGCCTTGCCATACCTGCCCTGGAACTTCTTGTTGAACTTGTCGACTCGGCCGGCCGCGTCGACGAACTTCACCGAGCCGGTGAAGAACGGGTGGCACTTCGAGCAGACTTCGACCGTGATCTTGGGCCGGGTGCTGCGGGTCTGGAAGGTGTTGCCGCAACCGCACGTCACCGTCGATTCAACGTAATTGGGGTGAATGCCGTCTTTCATCGCCGTTGTTTCTTGTTTGAGGGAGCGGCTGGGGCGAATCCGGCGCAATCGTCGTGGCGAACTCGCTTGGCGACCGCTGGTCTAAAGGAACATCCTATCATATGGAAGGAGAGCTTCCCAAGTCCAATTCGATCCTGGCGGATCAATTCGCCGCCGCCCCCCATCCCGCCCAGGAAAAACCAAACGCCAGGTCGGACTCCACTTTCCGAACGGCCCCCCTCAGCGCGGACCCTCGCGTCTCGCCCCCTTGCGATAGCGAACGATGCGCGCCTCGCCCTCGAATTCGATCGAGCGTAGCTCATCGCGGATTAGGTCGAGGATCCGCTCGGGGCCGCCGCCACCCGTGCCCGCGCCAATGAGCGGGAAGGCGACCGAGCGATAGCCCTTCGATTTGACGATCTCCATTGCCGAGCGGACGGAGCGCCGGATCGATCCCTCCGACGACCGCCACAGCATGTTGATGCCGGCAACATGAATGATGGCCCGAAACGGCAGGCGCCCCGCGCCGGTCTCCACCGCCCCGCCGAGTGGGATCGGCCCCGCCCGCGCCAGTTCTCGGAACGGGGCGAAGCCCGCCCGGCGCTTAATCGCCCCCGAGACGCCTTGGGGCAAGAGCAGCCACCAGGGGATGACGTTGCGATTCCAGGGATTGACGATGACCTCGACATCCTGGTCGAGCACGTCGCCTTCGACAACCATCGGTTCCATTGGCGCCTCCCGTCGCGACTTCGCTCCGAGCCCCCGAAAGACGGCCCGCACACCTCCGCCCGGAAAAAGGAGTCGAGAGCTGATCTCGCACGGGGGGCCAAGAAACAAGGTTCCAATGTGTCTGGCCGATCGAACTCTTTCTGCCCCCTCCACAAGGAGGGGAGGACGCTGCTCGCGATACCGTTACCGGTCTGGCGAGCTCTCATCGGATCACGGTCTCATCTCGTTCTTGCTCTGGGATCGACAATGACTCTCCCACGACCTGATCTCGACCAGGCTTGCCGAAGGCCGTCCAGTTGCACCGTGATCATTCCGAGGACTGACAAGAAAAATGGGCGGGAGCCGATCTTGGACCGCTGTCGGCTCTTGCCCCATTTTCCTAAGCAACTACGGCAAGTTGGACCACGCGCGAACGGATTTCGCAAGCGTCTCGCCTCCCTCGGTTCCTGGCCCTTTATCCTCTCCGAAGGGGGCCCGGGCAAGGTTTTCTTAAAGCGATTTTGTGTTGAGCGTATCGCTTGGATTTCGGAGCGTGCCTCCGGGGCGCGGGCGGCCCACCCACGGATCGGCGGCGGATGGCGAGCCGGCGCCGCGGGCGTGGCGGGTTGGCCCCCGGGCCGGCTACGAAGGATTCCGACCCTCCTGATCGAAAAATCCGAATTCCGCGCGGGGATTTTCAGATTTCTGAAATTTGGAGCCTTCCGCCGCTGACCGTATGAAGTGGGAAGGTCTCGCTTCCCCTTGGCTCTTTGAAAATTTGGAAATCAAAGGGAAGCCGCGAGTCGCGCGATTTCGTCCGAACGAACCCAATTCCCCGCCGCGGTCAAACGACGCAAGTGGTTGGAGGGATTGGCTTTGAGTTCAAGTCCATCCTCCAGGACGCCGCGCCGAACGAACCCAATTTTGGGAGGGGGCGGTTCGGGAGCGGTTTGGCGTTCGAGGCCCTTTTGGGGAAAGCCCAAAGGCGGCGGGGGGCGGAGTTCCAGCGCTGGCGAACCTGGCTGAGAACGACTTCCCCTTCGGGGCTATAGCCCGACGAATTCGTCCGAACGAACCCAACCATCACGCCGCGCAAAGAGTCGCAAAGCTTTGGAGTGTAAGGCTTTGAGTTTGGAGCAGCCGTGTCGCCGTTCGCGCCGAACGAACCCAATTTTCGGATCGTTTGGGAACTGGCCGGCGTGGGCGCGATCTCTCTTCGGTCGTATCGGTGGAGCGCCCTGGTTCGGACCGAGCCCGGCCCACACCGTGAGTCCAGCGATTCACTCAAGGGGAGAATTCGCTCTAATCCTCCAGCAGATCGGCGATTTCCTTCTCGACTTGCTCGTAGGTGAATTGGTTTCTGGTGTCGTCCATGGTGAACCGCTTGGCCTCCTTGCCGTCGGGTCCGTAGAGGAAGACGGCGGGGATGCCGTTGATGTCCAACTTCTCGTATCCTTCGCCGAAGTCCTCGTCGAGCAGGACGTTCGTGAACGTCGCCTCCTGCTCGCGGAGGAATTTCTCCGCCACGGCGATGGCCTTCTCGTCGGTCGCGTCGTCGAGCGAGAGGGACATCACGACGAGCCCCTTGGGGCCATACTTCCGGTGCATCTCCACGAGGTGGGGAAAGTTTTCCATGCAGGGGCCACACGTCGTCGCCCAGGCGTCGACCAGAATCCACTTGGCGTCCTTTTGCGACGCCAGGTTCTTCTCGAAATCGGCCCAGGAGAGTTTTTGAAGCGTGACCTCGGCCGGCTCGGCGGCCGAAAGGGTGGCGGCGGAAATCAACCCAAACACCGAGAGGGCGGCGACGATGGTTCTCTTGCGCATGCTCATGCTAAGTTGATCCTTTGGCGGCGCCAGGCGGGGGAGAACAAGAGGAGTTCGGATCGGCGGTCGACGCGAAATCGAACGGAGCCGCCGAACGGGGGTTCGGCGGCTCGCGCGGGGGGCTCATGCTTGGAGGCCGGGGGCCGATGATGAGCCCGATTCGGTTGTTACCTGACGTACTTGACGCTGCAGCCGGTGGGGCGCGTCTCTTCGACCGCGGGCGTCTCGCCGGCGAGCACGGCGTCGACGGCGTCGCGGAGATAACGCTTGGTTACCTTCGCTTCGTCCATGGTGTTGTCGTCCATCAGGCCCATGTAGCGGATCACGCGATCCTTGTCGAGGACGAAGAAGCTCGGGGTGACGGTGGCGCCGTAGGCGTGGCCCATCGCCTGGCTCTCGTCGTAGCCGTAGACGTAGTTGATGTTCTTCGCGGCCATGTGCTTCTTGATGCCGGGGAGCTTGTCCTCCTCGACGTCGTTGACGCAAACGCCGACCAGGCGGACGTTCTTGTCCTTGTAGTCGTTGACGAAATCAATGATCCGGTCGTCGTTGGCGAGAACCACGGGGCAGTGATTGGCCAAGAAGACCACGACGACGACTTCTTCCTTCAGGTCGGCGAGCGAGAGGCTGGTTTCCTCGCCGCCGGGGGCGTGGGCGGGGATGCCCGAGAAGACCGGGGCCTTGTCGCCGATCTTGAGAACCTTGTTGGAGTTCGAACGCTCGCCCGCGAACGCGGGGCTCGCCAGCGCGATGGCGACCAAACCGAGTAGGACTTTCCGCATCGATGCTCACTCCATCTGGGGTTTGGGGCTCGGCGCGGCGTCGACGAGAACTTGCCCGCGTCGCCGCCCCGGGCATCGGGACATTCGGCTTTCCCAAGGGAAAGCGTTGAAGCTGAATGGCGAAGTCGGATCGTTCGCGCGCCCGTGATGATGACGATTTCGAGCCGCCCGTCCAATTGGCGGCGTCTCAAAATCGTCATGCGGCCAGCTTAAAGGACCGGCGGATCGCGCGTCAACCGCCCAACACGATTTCAAGCGATCGCGAAATCGCTCGTCGGTCGGATATCGCCGGTCCATTTATGAGCGGCTCGCCGGCGCGCGGGGCTTGGCTTACGACCGTCTCGCCGTCCACATCACCGCGTTGGCGATTGTTTGGCGAACCGCGGGGTGGTAGAGCACCGGAAAGGATTCGGGCCCCGCGCGCAGATAGGCGACGCGGCCGTTTTCCACCGTCCAGACGAGCCCGCTTCGCACCGTTTCACCCCGCTCCCACCTTGAGACGAGGATCACCGTCTCGGGCTCGGGCACGGCGAAAGGTTCCGAGAACATGTCGGTCTTCGGAATGGTGAAGTCCCCGACGCCCGCGGCGATCGGATGGTTTGGCGACTGGACGGTGACGAATTCCGGCTTTCCGTCCTCCCGCCAACTTCCGGGTTCGCAGGGCATGCTGTTCATCAGACGGCGGAACGGCTTGCCGCCGCACGAGGCGTAGAGGGCCAGAAACCCCAATTTCCCGGCCCTGACGCGCTGAACCACCGCCTCGACGCGGTCGTCGGGGACTTCATCATGTCGAAGTCGCCCCCACCAGAGCAGGACGTCGGTCTCGTCGAGCTCCTCATCGGAGAGTCCCGCGTGGGGATCGCTGAGGCGAGCCCTGGTCGTCTGCAGGTTGGGAACGCGGTCGAGGAACTCCACGAGCGCGGCGTCGACGCCGTCGGGATACACCGATTCCGCTTCCGGGTCTTCGCTCCAAACGCGCGTTCGAACTGGTCCCGCCACTTCCATCGACGCCGCGGTTTGGCCGCGCGAGAGTTCCGCGAGTCCGACCGCGGGAATGGTTTGAAGCAGTGCTCGCACGAAGGATCGGCGATCAACGCGCATGGACAACCTCCTCATTGCGAGGGCGTCCGCGACTTGCCCGGGGGGCGGAGGTCGCGACGGCGGGGCGGCGGCGGAGGGCGTTGAAGCGGAGGGATGGATTCCGAAGCCCACTCCACCAACTCTAAAGGCCATCATACAACGGAGATCAGTCGATCTCAATAGGGCTTGTCGTTCCCCGGGGCAAGTCGGCGCGGGGGTGGACGCGCGTCGAGACGTCGACCGCGTAAAATGGCGAAACGCCGGGACCCCGGCCCGAACGGGCCTTGATCCCGGCGTCGTGGAGTTCCGCCGGCGCGTGTTGTAGAGGGGTTGGACCCGTCGGGCGCGTCTCAGCGTTGGTTGAAGCGGACGTCCTGGACCATGTCTTCCTGGGGGTGCTCGACGAAGTGCCACGAGCATTCGCTGGCGACGACCTGGAGCAGCCGGTTCTTGAAGGCGGCTTGGCCGACTCCCGAATCCATGGGGATGGGGCCCCGGATCGGGAAGATCGTCTCCTGATAATCATCGTAGATTTGGATCGACTCCTTGGGCTGATCCGTGATCGGCTTGCCCTTGCTGTTTGTGGGATGGCGCAGTTCGAAGGCCTGGAGGTGGATCTTGGCCGTTCCCTGGAGCACGTTGAGGTCGCCCGGCGCGCGGGTCTGGAACTCCTCAATCTCCAGGAAGATCACGACGTCGGCCTCGAAGTCGCGGGCCGCGTCCGAGGGGTCGGTCCACTTGGGGTGGCCGTCGATCCAGGTCGCGACCTTCTCGGGCTCGACCAGGGTGATCTTCTTGACCTTCTTCAGGTTGTTGACGAATTGACGGGCGAGGTCGCGATCGATCCCGGGAAACTCGGCCTGGGTGCTCGCGGTCGCGTGCGTGAGAACCACGACCTTCTTACCCTTCAGCGACGGGCCGGGCGCTGGGATCATGGGGGAGAAGGGTTGCAGAAAATACATCGCCTGCCGAGGGTCGCAGCCGATGAGCAGCGAGGTTCCCAAAACGGCCGCCGCCAGGGCGGCGCATCGCATTCTCGTCTTCGTGCGGGGGGCCATCCGTCTCCCCCTCCTTCCTTGTCTCGGGCGCGTGTTGGCTGGACCGGAGACCGGCGCCGCGCCGGCGGAGGCCAGTGACCGAAGCACTCGAAAATCGCGCCTGCCAGAAATGACGACCTTGTCCGACGACCAGCGGAAGGAGATCCGAGGGAGCCGCTTCCGTCTTGAGAAAGCCCACCGGACTCCGCCGGTTGGGCGAGATTTGCTGGAATTGCACGGGCACGATACAGGCCATCGCCACTTCCCGCAAGACCGGGATTTGACGATTCACGGGCCGAGACGCCCGGACGTTTGAAATCAGAGCCGCTCCACCCACTCTTCGGCTTCCGCCGTCGCGGCGAGCATCCGGCGCTCGATCTCGGCCCGGGCCTCTTCAAGGGCGTCGCGGTCGGCGTCGGGGGGCACCAGCAGAGGCGAGGGGGCCACGCAGGCGGCCTTGGAGTACGGCCGGGGCACGCAGAAGCGATCCCAACTCTTGGCGCGCCAGGGGGCCTTGAAGGCCATCCCCGCGCCGACGACCGGCAAGCCGGTGCGGCTGGCGAGGTAGGCGACGCCCTGATGAACGCGGCGCCGGGGCCCTCGCGGGCCGTCGGGCGTCACGCAGAGGTTGCCTTGATCGACGCGCAGGCTCATCTCGCGAAGCGCCCGAGCGCCGCCGCGGGTGGTTGAGCCGCGGACGACTCCGAAGCCCAGCCGTTTGACGACCTGGGTGATCATCTCACCGTCGCGATGTTCGCTGATCAAGATGTGCATCTCCGGCCAGTTCCAGTAATAGGCCGGGAAAAGCATCACCTCGTGAAAAAAGGCGTAGATATACCTTTGGCCGACCCGCCGCGCCACTTCGGGATTCGCGTTTGGGTCGTCGTAGCGGAAATGGTAATCCAACGTTCCGCCTAGTCGCCGGATCAGTCGGGCGCCGGCGTGGCCGACGGCCTGGATCAAAAGCGGGTGCCTGATCTTCACGCCTGGCTCTCCTTCCCTCCCTGGAAGCCGACGGACGAGCCGCGGGAGAGCGAGGCTCCCGCCGAGCCGGAGTCTGGCGAGGGGCTCGGCGGGAGCTTCGCCCTCCCGTAAATATGCGACCGCGAGGCGGAATCTAAGGGAAAGCCGGTTTTCCCGCCAGAGCATCCCTAGGGCGCCGAGCCGTTCCCGGTCGTCAGACCCGCTCGTTGCGACGGGCCAGGGCGTCGGCCGCGGCGAACACGAGGATGACCAGGCCGGTGACGAACGTGCGGTACTCCTCGGGGAAGCCGCTCATCGTGATTTGGGTTCGCAGGGCCTGAAGCAGCAGGCATCCCGCCGCCGCGCCGAGCGCGCCGCCGCGCCCTCCCTGGAGCGACACGCCGCCGACGACGCAGGCGGCGATCGAATCCAGCTCGTATCCGGTGGCCGTGTCGGGCTTGGCCACCCGGAGCCAAGAGAGGAAGAGGACCGCCGCCACGCCGGCCGTGAGTCCGCTGATGGCGAAGGTCGCGATCCGAAGCCTCGTGGTGCGGACTCCCGCCAAACGCGCCGCGTCGGCGTTGCCGCCCAGGGCGTACACGTGCTGGCCGAAGACGGTCAGCCTCAGAACGATCCAGGCCGCGAACGTGACGGCCAGAAAGATCAGGCCCCGGTAGGGAAGATGCGTCGAGCCGATCTGGAGACCCGAGTCCAGGACCTGGAAGACGCGAATGTTGGAGAAGGGCCGACCTTCAAGCGCGATGAACGCGGCCCCTCGGTAGATCAAGAGGGTGCTCAGGGTCGTGACGAACGGATTGGCGCGAACGACCGCCACGAAGAAGCCGTTGATGGCTCCGAGCAGCAGGCCCACGCCCGCCGCCGTCGCGAGACAGGCCGCGGTCCCGGCCTCCCATTGGTTCAGATGCGCGACCGCGGCGGCCGTCAGGGCGAGCATCGCTCCTTGGGAGAGATCGAACCCTCCGCCGAGCAGCACGAAGGTTTGGCCGATCGCCAGCACGCCGACGATGCTCGCCTGGGTCAAGATGCTGGCCAGGGTGCCGGGCGTGAAGAACCGCTCGGTTTGAACCATCAAGACCAGCGCGACGACGATCAAGAGGATCTGGGGGATCCGACCAAGCTGGGAGCGGAGGCGGGGGGACATGTCGAAAGTTCCTGGATGACTTGGGCCGGTGGATTCAGCCTTCGATCATGGCCGCGACGAGGGCGTGTTCCGTGAGCGCCGGGGGTTCGAGCCGCCGCGCGACGCGGCCGTCGCGCAGCACGACGCAGCGATCGGCCAGGCGGATCATCTCCTGGGTGTCGGAGGAGACCAGCAAGACGCTTCGGCCCGAGTCGGCCAGTTCGTCAACCCAACGGTGGATGGCCTCGCGGGTTTTGACGTCGATCCCGCGCGTCGGCTCGTTGAGGATGAACAAATCGGGCTCGCGGGCCGCCCATCGGGCGAGCAGGACCTTTTGCTGGTTGCCGCCCGAGAGGGTCAACACGGGCTGCGCGAGGCTGGAGGCGACCACCTCGAACCGCTTGCTCCACTCCTCCGCCAGCCTTCGCCGTCGCCCTCGGCGAATCCAGCCCAGGCGGGAAAGCGCCGGGTAGTTGGCGATGGCGATGTTTTCGAGGATCCCCCAGACGGGAATGAGCCCCTGTCGGCGGCGGTCGGACGGCACCAGGGCGATCCCTCGGGCGCTCGCCTCGGCGGGATGGCGGACGTGGTGGGGGCGTCCCCTCCACTCGACCGAACCCCCGGAGAGCGAGGCCGAGCCGAAGAGCGCCGAGGCCAGTTCTTCGTGCCCCGCGCCGGCCAGCCCGGTCAGGCCGACGACCTCGCCTGGAGAGACGGTCAGGTCGACTCCGCGAAGGGTCTCGCCCCGGGCGTCGGCGACGCGGAGCAGGGGGGGGCCCGTCGCCTTGCGCGGGGATCGTTCGCGAACGTCCACCGCTTCGCCAACCATCGCGGCGACGACCCGATTCAGATCCATCTCGGCCGTCGGCCACGAGCCGATCCGTCGGCCGTCGCGGAGGACGGTGATGGAGTCGGATATCTCGAAGACCTCGTCGAGGTGGTGCGAAACGTAGAGGATGGCGATCCCCTTGGCGCGAAGGTCGCGGAGGATCGCGAACAGGCTTTCGGTCTCGGCTCTCGAAAGGGCGGCGGTCGGCTCATCGAGGACCAGGACGCGCGCGTCGCGGCCCAGCGCCTTGGCGATCTCCACCTGCTGCCGTTGGCCAATCGTCAGCGACGAGACCCGCGCGTCCGGATCGAGCCGAAAGTTGAGCGCCTTGAGTCGTTCGCCGGCGCGCCGACGCATCGTCCGGCGATCGATCCAGGGGCCGACGCGGGGCTCGTCCCCCAACGCCAGGTTTTCGGCGACGGTGAAACCGTCGACCAGGCTCAGCTCCTGGTAAATGATCGCGATCCCGGAGGCGATCGCCGCGGCGGGGTTGGGGAAGCGGACCTCTCGCCCATCCAGGGCGATCGTTCCGGAGTCGGGTCGGATCACGCCGCCGAGGATCTGGATCAGCGTGCTTTTGCCCGCCCCGTTCTCGCCGCAAAGCGCGTGGATCTCCCCCCCACGCAGCTCCAGGTCCACCCCCTTCAGCGCGAGCGCGCCGGAGAAGGAACGAACCAGGCCCTTGAGACGCGCGCGACAAGTTTCCGGAGAAGGCGAGTGCATGAGACGATTCGGCGAGGATGGCCGGAGGCGGCTTCCATCATAAAAAAGGGGGGGGCGAAACCCGCGCTGAGGTTTGGACTTCAAAGCTCGGCGCGGGGGCTCTCGAGTTTAAAGGCCCCTGGTCCGTCGTTGTGGTTTGGGGCTGGGGCGTTCGTCGGTTCGAGCGTTCGCCTCGGCGACCTTCTTGCGAGTCTTCGGTCGCGAGGACTTTCGGGCCGAGGGCTTCAAGGGTTCGGGCTTGCGCTCGTCAACCGTGGGAGCGGGTTCGAACAGCAGGGGGACGACGTCGTCGAGCGTGTCGACCAGGCGGAAGGTCAGGTCGGCCTTGACCTCCTGGGGAATCTCCACCAGATCTTTTTCATTGTGGCGAGGGAGAATGACCGTGTTGATCCCCGCTCGGCGGGCCGCCAGCACCTTCTCGCGAACGCCTCCGACGGGAAGCAAGCGGCCGGTCAAGGTCACCTCGCCGGTCATCGCCAGCTCTTGATTGATTGGCTGCCCGCGGAAAAGGCTGATCAGGGCGGCGGCGATCGCGACGCCCGCGGAGGGACCGTCCTTGGGAACGGCCCCGGCGGGAACGTGGATGTGGACGTCGGTTTCGCCGATCTTCGCGGCTTCCAGATCCAGCGGCTTGGCGTGGCTGCGAAGGTAGCTCATCGCCGCCTGCGCGCTTTCCCGCATTGAGTCGCCGAGCAGGCCGGTGAGGGTCAGTCCCCCCTTGCCCGGCATTCCGGTCGCTTCGATGAAGAGGATCTCGCCCCCCGAGGGGGTCCAGGCGAGTCCGGTGGCGACGCCGGGAACCCCCGTCCGATCCGCCAATTCGCGGAAGTAGCGGGGCGGTCCCAGCATCTCGGGAACCTGAGCGGGGCCCACGGTCACCTGCTTGCGCTTCCCCTCCGCCCGGCGTCGGGCGGTTTTGCGGCAGACGGCCGCGATCTCGCGCTCCAGGTTGCGGAGACCGGCTTCGCGCGTGTACTCGGCGATGATCCGCTTCAGCGCCGTGTCGGTGATTTCCAGATCCTCTTCGACCAGGCCGTGCGCCTCGAGCTGCTTGGGGATGATGTACTTTTGGGCGATCAGCGTCTTCTCCTCCTCGCTGTAGCCCGGGAGGTTCAAGACCTCCATCCGGTCCAGGAGTGGAGAGGGAATCGTTTCGAGCATGTTGGCCGTGGCGATGAACATGACCTTCGAGAGGTCGAAGTCCACGTCGAGGTAGTGGTCGCGAAACGTGGAGTTCTGCTCGGGGTCGAGCACCTCCAAGAGCGCCGAGGAGGGGTCGCCGCGGAAATCAGCGCCCAGTTTGTCGACCTCGTCGAGCATGAAGACGGGGTTGTTCGTGCCCGCCTTGCGAAGCCCCTGGATGATGCGTCCGGGCATGGCCGCCACATAGGTCCGGCGATGGCCGCGGATCTCGGCCTCGTCGTGCACCCCTCCCAGGCTGACGCGGATGAACTCGCGCCCAAGCGCCTTGGCGATGCTCTTGCCCAGCGACGTCTTGCCCGTTCCCGGCGGCCCGGCGAAGCAGAGGATCGGGCCCTTCATATCCTTCTTAAGCTTGCGGACGGCCAGATATTCGAGGATTCGCTCTTTGATCTTCTCCAGGTCGTAGTGATCGGCGTCGAGGATCTTGCGCGCCCGGCGCAGGTCGAGCCGATCGCGGCTGGACTGGTTCCAGGGGAGGATCGCCAGCCAGTCGAGATACGTCCGAACGATGGAATATTCGGCCGAGCTGGGATGCATTCCAACCAGGCGGTCGAGCTCGCGCTCGGCCTCGCGCTGGACCTCCTCGGGCGGGTTGGCCTCCTTGATCCGCTCCCAGAGTTCGGCCACCTCGGGGTTTTCGAGTTCGCCCTCGCCCAGCTCCTCTTGAATGGCCTTCAACTGCTGGCGGAGGAAATGGTCGCGTTGGGCCTTGGACAGCTCAGAGCCCACCTGCTCCTGGATCTTGGTCGAAAGCTCCAACACCGCGAGCTGGCGCGAGAGGTATTGCCCCAAAAGTTCCAGGCGGGCCCGGACGTTGACCTCGCCGAGCATGGCCTGCCGCTCCTCGATCGAGAACGGCAGGCTTGAGGCCAGCAAGTCGGCGAACCGTCCGGGTTCGCGGGTGTTCATCGCGGCGACCTGAAGCTCCTCGGGAATCTGCTGGCTCTGGTCGACCATCCGCTGAAACAGCCGGCCGACGTGGTGCGCCAGGGCGTCCAGCTCGACCCCCTCCTCCTCGACCTCCTCAAGCGGCTCCACTTCGCCGATTAGGTACGGCTCGGTCTGAACCACCCGGACGAGCTTCGCGCGGTTTTGACCCTGGCAGACGATCCGCGTGGAGCCGTCCGGGAATTTGAGCATCTTCAGCACGGTCCCCACGCAGATCGTGGGGAAGAGGTCGCCCATGCCCGGTTCGTCGACCTCGGGGTGAAGCTGGCCGGCCAACCCCACAAGCCGCTCGCCGACCAGCACATCGTCCACCAGTCGAATCCCGCTGGAGCGGTTGACGACCAGAGGCACGACCGTTTGCGGAAAGACGAGGTCCGAGCGCAAAGGCAGAAGCGGCAAGCGGTTGCCGTGACCGCCCTCGGTCTCGTCCCGCTCCACCACCGCCAGTTCTCCGCCGGCGGCCTCGCCCCGCTTCGATCCGCGAGCCTTCGCGCTCGCCGTCTTGGAGGAATTCCCCGATTTGGCCGATGACTTCTTGTTGCGTGGACGCATGAATGTCTGTTCTGCTTCCGCTCTCAATGATCCGGATGGGGCCGTGTGACCACCTCTTCACGCGGGGTCGCGCGTGATTCGAGTCCCTCGTGAATTGTGGTGCATCGGGCCGTTAAAGGGAAGGGGTCACCAACCGCTCTTGGACCGCGCGCCACAATCTCCGGGCTCGGATCGGGATCCGGCCGCGCGAGAGGGGGCGGCGACGATGTGGAAGTGCAACGCGCGGTGGCTCAGCGTTGCCACCAGTCGTCATCCCGAGCGCCCAGCGATCGGGTTTGGTGCATGGCTTGGAGGATCTGGAAGTTTATAAAGGCGAAGTAGCCAAGGAAGAGGACGAGGAAGAAATTACGCGACCAACTCGCCACCATGACGGCCAACACCCCCGCCGTGACCAACGAGAGGATGTGGGCTCGCCGAGCGCCGTTTCTGGGGTCGGCCATGTCGAGGACGGTTTGGGCGGCCTGGCCGCCGTCGAGGGGCCAGATCGGCAGCAGGTTGAAGATGGTCCAAAGCAGGTTGATCTGAACCAGGAAGAAGTAGACGTAGAACGCGTACAGGCTCTGGAATTTTTGCAGGCCGGAGGCCATCGTCATCGGGTCCACCTGAAACCCAAAGACCCCCAAAATGATCGCGACGTGCTCGCTCGGGGTGATTCCCAGCAGGAGGGTCGCCGCCGCCAGGGTGACGATTAGCAGAAGGAAGCCGGCCCCCGGTCCCGCCAGAATGACGGCGAGCCGCTGCGGCTTGGTTCGTTGGCCTTCGGACTGGCAGAGTCCTCCCATCGCGTAGAGAAGGATCGAGGGGGACCCTCGAAAATATTTGGTCGTTAGCCCGTGGCCGTACTCGTGAACGACGATCGAGACCAACATGCAGACGATCCAGAGCGCGACCAGGCCCAGGTTGTCGTCATTCCAGCCCAGCAGCGCGGCGACGAACCAGAACGAGGGATGAACGCGGACGGGGATGTCCAACAGGCGGAACCTTAAGTCGTAAGGCGTCGTCGACGTGCCGAACATCGCATCCTCTTCCATTGCCCGTCATCGCGCGGCGCGCGAGACAACCCCTGTCCCGAACCCGCGTCTCCATGTTACCCTCATGGCGGCCATTTCGGCCACCGAAGGGCGACCGAAGATCCCCGCTTTCTCCTCAAAACGCACTCACGTTCCGACCGACAGCCATGAAATTCACGAAGATGCACGGCCTGGGCAACGATTACGTCTACGTCGAGACCTTCACCCAACCGGAGCCGGCCGACCCGGAGGCGCTGGCCAGAGCGGTGAGCGACCGACATTTTGGCGTCGGCTCCGACGGCCTCATCATGATCATGCCGAGCGAGCGGGCCGACGCTCGGATGCGGATGTTCAACGCCGACGGCTCCGAGGGGGAGATGTGCGGCAACGGCGTCCGTTGCGTCGCCAAGTACATCCACGATCACGGCTTGGCGCGGAAGGATCGGGTGACCGTTGAAACGGGACGAGGCGTGTTGACGCTGGACCTAACCGTCGCCGACGGCGAGGCCCGGCTGGTTCGGGTCGACATGGGAGCGCCGATTCTCCGGGCCGCCGAGATCCCGACGCTTCTTCCGGGCGACCCGCCCATCGACGCGCCGATCGAGGTGGAGGGGCGGACCTTCGCCGTCACCGCCGTCTCAATGGGCAACCCGCACGCGGTGATCTTCGTCGACGACGTCGCGAACGTCCCGCTTGATCGGCTGGGACCGCTCTTTGAGACGCATTCGGCGTTCCCGCGCCGGGTGAACGTCCACTTCGTCCAAGTGCTCGCCCCCGGCGAGGTTCGGATGCGGACCTGGGAGCGCGGTTCGGGCGCCACCCTGGCCTGCGGCACCGGCGCGTGCGCCGTGTGCGTCGCCGGAGTGCTGACGGGGCGGACCGATCGGCGAATCCTCGCCCATCTGCCCGGAGGCGACCTCGAGCTCGAATGGCCCGAGCCGAACGCCTCCGTCTTCATGACCGGGCCGGCGACCGAGGTTTTCTCGGGCGAGTGGCCGGGGGTTTGATCGGCGATCGAACGCGATCAGTACGAAGGCTGGAATTCGTCGACGTTCTCCTTGGTGATGAGCCGAAGCGGCGTGACGACCTCGGGATCAACGGGTTCCCCCTTGAGCTTGGCGGCCAGGACCTCAACGGCCTTGGCCCCTTGCTCCCGGGGATCCTGGAGGACGGTGGCGTGAATGCGACCGTCGCGAACCGCGTCGAAGGCGGTTTTGGCGCCGTCGAAGCCCAGGACGACGACATCCTTCCATCCCTCCTCCAGCGCGACTTCCGCCGCCGGCAGGGCCATCTCGTCGGACTGCGCCACGACGGCCTGGATCTCCCCCGGTTGGAACCGTCGGACCAGGTCGGTCATGACGCTCTTGGCCCTGTCCTCCTGAAACCCGGCGAAGCGGCGGTCGGCGATCGTGATCTCGGGATGCTTTTGCAGGACCTCGAGCAGCCCCTCGGCGCGGTTTCTTTGGGGGCTTGATCCCTCGGTCCCTTCAAGGTAGATGATCTTCCCTCCCTCGGGACCAAGCATTCGGACCAGCTCCTCGCCCTGGAGAACTCCTCCCTCCGAATCGTCGGCCCCGACGTAGCCGACAACCTCGCCGCCGTTGATCCGTCGGTTTAAGGCGAGGATTGGAATGTTGGCGCGATTGGCCGCCTCGACGGCGGGCACCAGCGCGTCCTCGTCTCGAGGGCAGAGGATCAGGCCGGCGCAACCCAGGTTGATCAGGGTCTCGACCTGGCCGATCTGCTTGGCGTCGTCGTCTTGGCCGTCTCGAACGTCGATCGTCAGGCCGAGCTCCCTGGCCTTCTCCTCCATGCCCTCCTTCTGAGCCAGGAAGAACGGGTGATTGAACGTCGGCAAGACCGCCCCGATTTTGCCGACGCCGTCATCGGACCCCTCGCCCCCCGGCCGGGACGCCGAGTCGGCCTGGTCGCCGCAACCTTGAAGGAAAAGCGCCAGGACGAGCAGCACGGCGGGTTGGTGGTATCGCTGAAACGTGGGCATGAGGTCGGCTCCATCGCGGGATTATCGAGTCGCCATCGAACCAAGAGGGCGGGTCCGGCCATTTTGCCGGGGAGGGCGGGCGACGGTCAACCACAAGGCCGGGAGTCGAAATGAGAACGGGCCGGCGCTCCGTGGGGAGCGTCGGCCCGTCAAGGATCTCCGGTGGCGCCGTCGGGAGTCGGCGCGTCTCGGTTGGATCAGTCGGAGGGCAAGGGCGGCAGGTCGATGGAGTCGGGCAGCGGCGGAAGGTCGCCGGTTGGGGGAGAGGCGTCTCCGGGCGGGGGAGACGAGGCCGGCGCCGACGATCGGCTCGGCTCCAGCGTTCCGCCGGCGAGCGTGGTTGCCGCGTCGGTCGGGGGCCTTTCGGACGAGGCCGGGGCGTTCGGGGCCGCGTTTTGCGAGATGACCTGAGCCTCTCCGGCCGGACGGAAGGGCGGCATGGGCGTCGGCGGCGGGCCCAGGGGGCCGATCGGGGCCGGCATGGCCGGAAGCGGCGGCCTCGACTCGATGCCCGGCGGCGGCTGGGGCGCGACCGGATCTTGCGTGGGAGAGCCGTAAGTCCGCTCTGGATAGGTCGGGCCGTCGGGCTGGATCGGCAGTCGCTTGTGGCTGTCCTGGATGTCGCGAGCCTGGATGTAGGCCTTCCGCGGGTTGGGTCCTTCGGCCACCGAGATGTTGTTGTAGGCCAAAAGGGTTCCCTTGGCTTCCTCAAGGGCCGCGATCGAGATGTTGTAGGTCGTCTTGAACTGGGCCTCCTGGGCGACCGATTGGGCGTACTGAGCGACGGCGTCGAGGAATCGGTCGATCGTGATTCGACCCTCTTCGTAATAGGCCCGCTGGGCGGCGAGCCGTTCGGCCGCGGCGGCTCGGAGCCGCGAGGCGGTCTTGAACTGCTTGTAGTTGGCGTCGACCTCCAGGAAGAATCGAGCCAGCGAGTGAACGGTTTGGTGGACCACCTGTTGGAGGTAGGCCCGCTGTCGCAACAGGATGTACTGGGCGTTTCGGGTATTGGCCAGCGGCGCCCGCATGCCGAGCGGCATCTGGAACGAGAGGCCAATCTGCCAGGTTCGGAAGTTGTTGTAGAACCCGGGGGCCGGGTTCACGCCGGCGGCCCGCATTTGTTCGGAGACCACGGGCTCAAGAGCCTTGATCGTCGCGCCGGTCATCACGGCCTCGGCCGTGTCGAGTTGCTCGCCCAAGCCGTTGAGCTGATAGAGCACGCTCAGGTTCAACTGGGGAAGCAACTGGTTGCGAGCGATCAAGAGCTGAAGCTCGGCGATGCGGACCAAAAGTTGTTGCTGGACGATGTCGGGCTGGAACGTGATCATCTGGGCCATGCTCGATTCCCAGTCGGGCTCAAGCCGGGCCTCGGTCGGCGGCGTGACCGGCACGATGCGGCGGTTGTCGGCCGGGGGGAGCCCCAGGATGTTCCGCAACTGTCGCTCGGTGGTGATCACGTCGGACGTCCGGGTGACCAAGTCGAGGTTGAACTGTTCGAGCCGCTGCTGGGCTTCGGCGACGTCGGCCACCGTTCCCTTGCCCACGACGAGTTCGGCCTGCTCGCGGTTGACGATCTCGCGGGCCAGCTCGACGGCCTTCTCGGCGCTCCAGAGTTGAACGTGTTGCTGGGCGAGGGTCCAGTACTGCTGCTCGATCGACCGAACCTCGGCCATGATGTCGGCCTTGAATCGCCACACCGCCGCGTCGGCGTTGATCCGGGCGATGACGATCGGCGCCCGGTTGGCCTCCAGGCCGACCAGCGGACCGGCCGGGCCGCCGGGCATCGGAGCGCTACCCAGCAAAGGCTGGTTGATCGCCATCTGGAGGTTGGTCGTGTAGGCCGACGGCGTCACCAGGAACGTGCTGTTCTGGTACAGCCAGTTGATGTTGTGGGTGATGTTGAGCTGGGCGCCGGTGGCCGTCCGCTTCTGCAACCCGACTTGGAAGTTCGCCGTGTCCTGAACGGAGATGACCGGCGTCCTGGTCCCGCCAACTTCGAACGTGCCGCCCTGAATCGCGTTGTTGAACGGCTGAGTGTTCTTGCCCCAGGCGATGTTGGTGACGAAGGCCGTGTCGAAGACGCTCAGCGCCTGGGCGATTTGCGTCTCTTGAATCGCCGGGTCGTACACTGATTGAAGCGTTCCCGCCCCCAGCGCGCTGGCGATGCCGGCGCCGGCCCCCGTGTTCAGCGGCGTCGGCTCGAAGCCGCCAATCGGGATGCCCTGGGCGCCGAAGGCGATGACGCGGACGATCTCCGAGTTGTCCAGGCCGATCCGGATCGCCTCCTGCAAGGTCATCTGCCAGATCTCTTCGGCCTCGGGATCGCCGGTCGTTCGAGGCTTCGCGACCTTCGGAAGCTGCAGGGGCAGGCTGTTCGTCAAGAAGTCGGCCTGGGTGACCTCCTTGTCCTCCAACGCCATCTTCCCCATGCTGTCATGGGGAACGCTCTTGGACTGGTCGATGTAGGGAAGTCTCTGGCAACCGGAGGAACTCAACCAGGCCGCCAGCACGGCCGCTTGAGTCCATCGGTTCCTGCGTAAGGTCAATCGCATGGCCAGCCGTCCTTGACTAAGTTCGCCATGTGACGCGCGTCTCAGGGCGTGGGGTCACGCCGCGCCATCCTTGGCTTGGCTCTCGGAGTCCAACGCCCACGACTCGACAAACGCGGTCGCATTCGGGCCGTCCCGATCGCAACGCTTCTCCACGCCCGCGCAGGGGAAGAGGGAGAAGCGCGTTGATCGACCCTTCGTGCCGGAAACAAGTTGTGAACATACGAGCATCGAGATGCGAAAGGTGGAACCCTCGTGGAAGTGACGGAGGGTTCGGCCTGTCGGATTGTATCGGATGCTCAGGATTCGAGACTTGAGGCGATGTGGCGGATTTTACGGGTTGTTCCGGTTCCGTCCTAGATCAAAACGAGAAGGCGTCTCCAAAATTTCCTCCCGATGGTTTTGGATCGCGCCGGGCGTTCGGGACGCGGGCTTCCGCGGCGCGCCCGTCCGGCGGCGAAACAAGGCGGCGCGGTCCTTCGGAGCCGCCCTCGTTCCCGCCGAGTCCACTCGTCTTCAAGGGGACGCCGACGACCCGCGCCTTCCCGAGCCCGCCCGCCGCGATTCGGGAGGCGGATGGTGTTGGAGCGGCGAACGATCGCGCGGCGTCGGTCCCGGAGGACTTGATCCGGGAGGGCGAGGCTCCCGCCGAGCCCCACGCATAGCGCCGGCTCGGCGGGAGCCTCGCCCTCCCGTGGAGATCCCGCGCCACGCGCTCGTTCGCCGCTCTAGGAGGCCTCGTCGAGGTAGTCGGCCCCCGGAGGAAATTCCACGTAGGGGATGCCCAGCAGGCGCTTGAAGTAAATGACCTCGCCGGGATCGGTCCCCTCAAGGCGATGGCCGGCGAACTGGAGGGCGAAGCCTCCCAGGAACAGGGAGAGCGCCAGCACGAAGATCGGGAACGAGAGCAGGCTCGAATACACGGCGAACAGCAAGACGCCCAGAATCGTCGGCGGGATGCCGATCATGTGCAGGACGAAGCTGACCAGGCTAACGTGACGTTTCAGCCAGTGGCCAACGAGCGGATGCGGTGGTTCGGGAGGATAAATCATGGGGGGAGCCCTGTGGAGACGGAACGCCGCCGGCGCGTCTTGACGCTCCTCGGCCGCGGGGAGTAGCCTTTGCAAGCTTACCAGGCCGGGGCCGAAGACCGGAAGCGATCGGTTCGGGCGGCCTCGGTTCTCCCGTCATACACTAAGAGGACGCGATCGAGTGGGCGCCATGGATCCCGAAGCGTATTTGAGGCTGGCGAGGGGCGAAACCCGGGGCCCGCTGGCGAGCCTCGGCCGGCTCGGCCTGGGGGTTGGGGCCGTCGGCTATCGGCTTGGCGTCGCCATTCGAAACACAGCCTTTGATCGGGGATGGAAGACCGTCCACCGCGCCTCGGTTCCGGTGATCTCTGTGGGCAACCTCACGCTCGGCGGAACCGGGAAGACGCCGATGGTCGAATGGTTGGCCCGCTGGTTTCGAGAGCGGGACGTTCGCGTTTGCCTGATTAGCCGGGGGTACGGCCAGACCGACTCGGTCAACGACGAGGGGCTCGTCTTGGAGGAGAATCTTCCCGACGTTCCCCACCTTCAGGACCCCGACCGCGTCAGACTCGCGGAGATCGCGGTCGAGGAGTTGGAGACCCAGTTGATCTTGCTCGACGACGGGTTTCAGCACAGAAGGCTGGCTCGCGACCTCGACGTTGTCTTGCTCGACGCCCTCGATCCGTTCGGCCTGGGTCGCCTCTTCCCGCGCGGGCTTTTGCGCGAGCCGATCGGCTCGTTGAGGCGGGCTCAAGCCGTGGTCGTGTCGCGGGCCGATTTGGTTTCCGACGACCGACGACGCTGGATCCGCGAGCAAGTCGCCCGGCGCGTCGGTTCGATTCCGGTTTTGGAGTCGCGTCACGCCCCGCGCGACCTGGTCGACGGCGAGGGACGCTCCGAACCGCTGGGCGATCTTTCCGGCCGGCGCGTGGCGGCCTTCTGCGGCATCGGCAATCCGGAGGGCTTCCGAGGAACGCTCGCCGGGCTTGGCGTCGACGTCGCCGATCTCCGCGTCTTTCCCGACCATCATCGCTACACGGCCGACGATGTCGTTGGACTTGAGCGTTGGACGAATGAGCTGAAACCGAATCTCGTCTTGACCACCCAGAAGGATTTGGTGAAGCTGCGCCTCTCCAAGCTCGGTGAAACGCCCCTCCGCGCCCTCCGGATTTGTTTGGAGATCGTGGGAGATTCCGAGCCCCTGGACGTGCTTCTATCCGCGTTGCTTCCCCAAATCCGTTCGATGGAGAGCGGCTGAATCCTTCCGTCGGTTGTCGTCGGATCTCAAGGCACAAGCCATTGAGTCAAGGCGGCGGACCCATCGCGGGTCTGGTTGGGAAAGGGATTTCCCATGGTTTTGGACGCGGCGCTGGAAACTTGCCACCCTCCACCGGCCGGGCCGCGTCCGCGGGCGACGATCGGCCGTCGCGGCCAAAGACGAACCGCTCCATGAACATCGCCGTCTTCTGCCCCAGCTTGATTGGCGACACCGTCATGGCCACGCCGACTTTTCGCGCCCTTCGTCGGGAATTTCCCGACGCCAAGCTGACGGCCATCCTCAAGCCCAACGTGGCTCCGGTGCTCGACGGGACGGTCTGGTTCGACGAAACCATCATGTTTCATCCTCGCGCCAAACATCGCGATCAGCGGACTCCCGCCCTGATGAAGCGCCTGAGGGCCGATCGACCGGACGCGGCCGTCTTGCTGCCGAACTCGATGCGCACGGCCTGGATCTCGTGGCGGGCGGGCGTTCCGAGGCGGGTCGGCTACGATCGCTATGGCCGGGGCCTCTTGTTGACCGACCGCCCACAACCCCCTCGCGACGAATCGGGCGGACTGCTTCCCTTTCCCGCCGTCGAATACTACCTGGCGTTGGCCCGCGTTTTGGGGTGTCGCGGCGTTGAGCCCCAGCTTGAGCTGGCGACGACCCCGACCGACGAGGCGGCGGCCGACGCCGCTTGTCAAGCGCTCGGGATCGATCCGGGCCGCGACCTGATCTGCTTGAACAACGGGGGCGCCTTCGGCCCGGCGAAGAGTTGGCCGAACGGGTATTTCGCGTTCCTGGCCCGGCGGCTGGCGGACGAGATGGGCGCGTCGGTGGTGGTCCTCTGCGGGCCGGCCGAGCGCGAGGCCTCGCGCGCGATCGCCTCGCTGGCCGCTCATCCCCGGGTCGTCGGTCTCGCCGATCAATCGCTCAGCATTGGACTATCGAAGGCGCTGGTTCGCCGAGCGCGACTTTTGATCACGACCGATTCGGGGCCCAGGCATTTCGCCGCGGCGCTGGGAACTCCGGTGGTCACGCTGTTCGGGCCAACCGGTATTACTTGGACCCGGACGAATTATCCCCACGCCGTTCATCTGAATCACCCGGTCCCCTGTGGACCCTGCCAGCGTCCAGTCTGCCCGTTGGGTCATCATAACTGCATGAGAAAATTAACCCCGGACGACGTTCTCAAAATCGTCCGGCGGATGCTTGTTGGAGGGCGGGGTGGAACCCGTCCGCCGAGTCCGGAATCGAGGTGAGCTTCATCATGGCGACTTGGTTGATTACGGGAGCCTCTGGCTTCCTCGGCGGGCATCTGATGGACGCCTTGGAGCGGGAACGGAAGCGGAACGCCCGCGCGGGGGATCGCGTGGTTGTTCTGGGACGGAGCCGACCCGCGGGTTGTCCCCCCTCTTCGTTCGTTTCGGCCGATCTGAACGACCCCGTCGCCATCGACGCGGCCGTTCGCGAGATCGAGCCGGACTATGTGCTTCACACCGCGGGGAAGACGCCGCCGGCCACCGACGACGAGATGTACCGCGCGAACTTCTGGACGACGACCCGCCTCATGAAGGCGCTTCGGTCCTCGCCCCATCCCGTTCGGGTCGTCCTGGCGGGCTCGGCCGCGGAGTATGGTCCGGTGAAGGACGAGGAACTGCCCGTCGGCGAGGATTATCCCTGCCTGCCGATGACCAGCTACGGGCGAAGCAAGCTGATGACCACGATCTCGGCCCTGGCCGAGAAGCCGCCCATTGAGGTCGTGGTCGCCCGGTTGTTCAATCCCATCGGTCCCGGACTGCCCGAGTCCCAGGCCTTCGGGCGGTTCGCCGCTCAGCTTCTCTCGACCAACGCCGACCCGCTTCCCGTGACCGTCGGCCGCCTCGACGCCCGGCGCGACTTCGTCGACGTTCGCGACGCCGCCGACGCCTTGGTCGCGCTGGCCTTGAAGGGGCGCGCGGGAGCGATCTACAACATCGGCGCGGGCCGCTCTCGGACGGTTCGCGAGGGGCTCGATTCCCTGGTTCGCCTCAGTGGTCGCGAAGTTCGGGTCGAGGTCGACCCGAATCTCATCGGACGCCGCGAGCCCGCCGACTCGCGGGCGCGGATCGACCGCGCCCTAACCGACGCCGGTTGGCGACCGACGATCTCCTTCGAACGGTCGATCGAGGACCTTTGGGAAGCCGCGAAGGCGCGTTCCCAGACGCTGTCGATGCCGCGCGGCGACGCGCCCTTGCCATTGACGGGCTGAGCCGACCACCTATAATCCCGATCCGCGGCCGGGGCGCGTAGTGGCCCCCGAGGCTCGCGCGCGCTGGGCCGAGGCTCACGAAATCGAGGAGGGCCGGGATGGATCCCCGCCGCTGGTTGATCGCCATCGCGCTGTTCGCGGCGGCCCTGAACGT
>Ga0180220_1000888_pt1 | contig 26371 bp, 33 predicted proteins | sample eDN5th37CBELigBY_FD_151335 | JGI IMG/M metagenome (GOLD analysis project Ga0180220, IMG submission 151335) | Enriched backyard soil microbial communities from Emeryville, California, USA - eDNA 5th pass 37_C BE-Lig BY (version 2) (version 2) | ecosystem: Environmental > Terrestrial > Soil >...
TGTTGGGTCAGCCGCATCTGCATCTCGGTGTTCAGCGCCGAGACCGCGCCATTCGAGACGCCGATCAATTCGTTGATGGTGCGTGCCGTCTCCAGCTGCATCCGGGTGTTGGCATCGACCGAGCCCTTCACGTCCTCGGCCGAGCCGATCTGGCCGGTGGCCGACTGTAGCGATTGCTCGCGCTGCGCCACGCCCTTGGTCGCCTGCTGCGTCAGCGCCGAGAGCAGCGCCACGGTGTTCACCGCGCCGGAAAAGGCATTGTTCATCGCCCCGGCATCCTCGCCTTCGACGATCGCCTTGACCTGCTTCACCAGCTGCAGGCCGTTGATCAGCGTCGCCGCGATATTCTGCGCATCCGAGCCAAGCCCGCCGAAAGACAGCGTGCCGCCGTTCATGATCGAGCTGAAGGACGGTGCGGCCGAGACCGACATGTTGCCGCCGAGGCCGGTCGAGGAAATCCCCATCGAGCCGTCACGGCTACCGGAGAGCGCGCCGAGGATCTCTTTGGTCTTTTCAAGGATGTTGGTGTTGGTCTTCATGATCTCGCCGGTGTTCTCGGCATTCTTTTTGGCAATGGCGAGATTGGTGTTGTCGATCACCGGAATATCGGCGAGCGCCGGCGTCGAGAAGGCGAGGGCGGCGGAGACGATGAGCAGCTTGTTCATGGGAACCCCCTTATTCGGCCGCGTTGGCGGCGTTCTGGATGGAAAGAAGATTGTTGCCGATCGCGCCATCCGAGCCTTCGGACGACAGGACCGAGGTTTCGGCATCGGCGGCCGCGACCGTGGCGCAGCGCGGCCAGTCCTCACGCTGCACCTTCATCTCTTCGAGAATGACCGGATCACAGCTGTACGGATTGACCTTGGTGTCGGATTTGAGGGTCTTGGCCGTCTCGGACGTTTTCGACAGGTTCATCTGCATGCGCGCCTGAAGTAGTTCGTTGAACAGGTTGCGGGCGGTGATCAGGTTGTTCAGCAGCTCGGCGTTGACGGCGCGGGCCTGCGTGTTGTCGTCCCAGGCATCCTGGTAGATCTCCGACGCGCCGACCGAGGCCGACAGCGCATCGACGCGGCGGCCCGCCTCCTGGACGCGTGCGGTGCTTGCGTCGATCCCCGAAACGGCACGGTCGACCGCGCCGGCCGCCGCGCTGTTGGAGCTGCGGGTCCCTCCGGAACCGTAATCGACATAGGATTTATAGGACGGCGAGGAGATGTCCTCGATGTTCGAGCCGCCGGCGAATGAATTAAACCAGCCATGGTTCCGGCCGACCTTTCCGGCCCAATTCTTCTGCTCCGCCGCCGTCGAGCCGTTGTACCAGGAGGCAAGGCAGGCATAGTCGGTGCTGCCGCACTTGTTGACGCCCATGCCGAGATATTTGACGCCGCCCTCGATGTTCTCCTCGTTGATGTCGCGGTCGAAGCCCATGCCCTTGCCGGTTCGCTTCGTCAGCTGCATCACGCCCTTCACGCCGGTCGGCGACCCTGAGCAGGTCGAGATACCCGACTCCGCGTGCGCCACCGACAGGGCAAGGCCGACCGGCACATTGTACTTTTCCGCGTAATGCTTGATCAGTTCGACGTTCTTGGCGTCCTCGTTCACGGCCTGCGCCGGCGAGCGATAGAGGCGGCGCTTCTTTTCCTTCTGGGAGATGTTGCAGTTCGTCACCGTCTGCTCTTCGAGCTGATCGGTCTGCGTCTCCGTATCCTGCTTGGAATGCCCTTCATCCTCCGCCCGCTTTTCCTTCACATCGTCGTCGATGACCGGAATGTCGGCGAAGGCCGCCGGCGCCGGCGCGGTGACGAGGGCGGCGGAAAGCAGGAGCAGGATCGTTCTACGCATCGGTTGCCTCCGGGATCGTCCAGCCACAGAAATGCGGGAGCCAGGCGGCTGGCTCTTCGCCGAAGGCCTCGCGGAGCGTCTGGCACTCGCGCACCGTCTCCGGCCGCCCGGACAAGACCTTCACCAGGTCGGGCATCGCCGAAAGATCGAGCCGTGCGATCACCGAGTCCTGGGCGTGCTTGATGAGGAAGGTGCGGCTCGTCTTGTCCGCCTGTTTCACGAAGCGGAATTCTTTTTCCGAGAGGCCGAACGCCTTGCGATAGCTCTCCTCGTCCGCGGATGCGTTGGGAAAGAAGATATTGGTCATCGTCTGTTCGATGATCGTGTTGCGCAGATCGGAGCGCACCACGTCGGCGGCCGACTGCGTGCCGAAGCCGACGATGCCGTTCATCTTGCGGATCGTCTTCAGCCAATCCTTGATGAAGCCGGAGAAGACCTCGTCATCGAGCAGGCGCCAGCCTTCGTCGAGGAAGATCATCGAGGGGCGGCCGTCGAGGATCTCCTGGATGCGATGGAACATATAGAGGAGCGCCGCCGAGCGCGTGCGCTTGTCGGAAAGGATCTCAGTCATGTCGAAGCCGATCACCGAGCCGGCAAAATCCAGCTTGTCGGTCGGGTTGTTGAACAGCCAGCCCTTGTCGCCTGTCGTCCATTCCTTCAGCCGGTCGGCGAGATCGCCAATGCCGGACCGCATTCGCCCGCGTAAAGCCTCGGCCAGCATGTCGAGACGCCGCTGCGGCCGCTCGAAATCGGTGTAGATGCTATCGACCGCATCGGAGATGACCGCCATCTCTTCGGCGTTGAGCACCCGGTCCGACGGTGTGACGAGATAGGAGACCAGCGTCTTGCCGAAGCTGCGGTTGGCGGGCGTGTCGTCGAGCTGCAGCGGCGCAAAGCCGGTCGGCTCGCCCGGCGACAGCCGCTCGTAGCGCCCGCCCATGGCGCGCACGAAGATCTCGCCGCCGCGATCCTTGTCGATGAAGACGCAGCGCGGCCGCGGCTCGACACGCATGCCCTGGGCGAGAAGGAAGGAAAGCGCCACCGTCTTGCCCGAGCCGGTCGGGCCGATGACGGTGAAGTTGCCCACATCCGCCTCATGGAAGTTGAAGAAATAGGCGGTCTGGCTGGTGGTCTCCAGGAGCGAGATCGGCAAACCCCAATGGACCTTGTGCGTCTGCCCGGACGGGAAGTTATGGGCAGAGAACAGGCCGGCGAAATTAACCGACGAGATCAGCCCTTGCCGGGCGATATAGGCGAAGTTGGTCGGCAGTTGCGCCCACCAGGCCGCTTCCTGATTGAGGTCTTCGCGCACGGCGACCACGCCCATGCGCGCCAGCTCCGCCGTGACGTCGGCGACGGCGCGGTTGAGCCGCGACAGATCGCGCTCAAGCACTGCCACCGTCATGTGATGTTTGCCGAACACGACCTCACCGGAAGCCAGCCGGTCGCGCGCCGTTTCGATATCGTCCTCGACCGCCGTGCCGCCATCGTCGGAATTGCTGATCTGCCGGCTGATCGTGGCGATCGCCTCGGTGACCGTGGTGCGGTCCTCCGGCGCGAATGAGTGGGTGACGATGAACTCGTAGGGCAGGCGCAGCAGCCCGTCGAGCTGGCCGGGCGTCGTCATCGGCGGATATTCCTTGATCGACACCATGGCGGCGACCTTGGAGGTCGCGCCGTCGGCGGACCAGATTTCCGTTGCCTTGCGGCCGAACATGATCCGGCCGGTTCCGACATAATCGGCCAGCGACATACGGGGCAGGGGCATCGTCCGCTCATCGCCCGCGGCGAGGATCTTGGCGAAGAACTCGGCCGGTTCGGAATAGAGGCCACCATCGCGGGTGACGCAGGAAAGGACTTCCGGGCGGTAGGAGCGGAAATCGCCGACAATGCCGGACACCATGTCCTTCAGGTCGCGTAGCGCTTCACCTCGCGCTTCGACCTCGTTGTCGGCCATGCGGAAGATGTCGAACATGCGGTCGACCTTGCCGGCGCGCCCAGTCATTGGCCGGCGGATCACGGTCACGTAAAGCTCGTTGACGAACATCGTCCGGTGCTGCAGCCCGTCCATGTAACGGGCATTCAGCTCGTCGGCGAAGGGATTGTTGAAACCGCCGTCGATTGCCGGCTTGATCTGTCGCCGGATGATGGTGGCGTAGAGCGCGAAACGTGACGATCCGAGCGAGCGGACCGTCATGTTGCGGTTGGCGAGGCGGGCATTGATTTCCGCCTGATCCATCGTCTGGTAGGGCAGGCCGGAGAGCCGGATGACTTGCAACAGCAGGCCGGACTTGGTGACGATCGTTTCTTCGTCGACATGGCGGAGATAGGGAACGTGGGTGCCGATCCCGAGATCACGGGCGCGCTCCCGGCCGAACTTCAGATCGTGATTGACGATGTTCATGGGGCGTAGCTCCCCGCTTTCCAGAAGCGTCGGTTACGGATCGCCCTGCGCATCGACAGGAAAACCTGCGCCACGCGGACGATGTGGATGTCCCGCTGGCAGAGGTACAGCGCGATGAAATGGACGGGCAGGACGACCAGCGGCGCCAGAAAATTCGACGACGCGATGAAGACGACGATCCCGAAAATCCCGTTCACCACGAACACGATGATATCGACCCCGAAATACATCGGCGGCCGGGTCAGCGGCTGAATCAGTGGTTCAACATCGGGAGCGTCGTCACGCATGTCAGACGCCCCCCGCCGCCTTCATGGCATCGACCAGCTCGGCGGCGCCGAAGATGATGGCGATGCCGATGACGATGGAAATCGCACCCTGCCAAGCCATGCGCCCGGTCAGGAACAGGAACCCGAGGAAGCAGACGGCGATGATCGCGAGCGAGCGCGCAACATTGCCCTGCAGCACGCCGACGAACCATTCGAGGATGCCTTCGACCGGGGCTGCCGATTGCGCATAGGCGAATTCCGGGGTGAGCGCGATGGAGGTCGCAAGGACCGCCAGCGACAGGAGGCCCTTGCCGCGCAGGCGCGGCTTCATCGTGGAAATGCTCATTTCAATGTCCTTCTGATCTTGGGAGGATGAAGTTGAGGGAACCGGCGCTAGTCGGCGGTCCAGACGTGTTGGTCGCGCCATGGGGAGGGCGCGAGAGCGATCGTCTCTTTCCGGGAGAGGCTGCTTCCGCTGCGCTTTTCCTCGGCCGCCGACGCCTTGGCGTTCAGCGTCCAGCGGTTCATGACCTTGGCGATGTAGAGGGTGGTTTCGTTGAACTCGGGAATGCCGCCCTTCTGGTAAACCCGCTCCGGACCGGCATTGTAGGCGGCCAGCATCAGCAAGGGGTCATCGAACTCGCCGTAGAGCTTCTTGAGGTAGCGGACGCCGGCGCGGATGTTCGATACCGGATCGCAGCGGTCGGTCACGCCGTAGTCGGAGGCGGTTTCGGGCATCAGCTGCATGATGCCGACGGCGCCGGCGTCGGAGACCTGGTGCCTGCCGCCGGCACTCTCGACATCAACCACAGCGAGCGCCAGATCGGGATCCAGCTCTTCCTGGGTCGCGATGGTTCGCACCATCTCCAAAACACCGTCGCTATCGACCGGCTCGCACGCTTGCGCGGTAGTCGCCGACGTCGAAATGAGGAGCATAAGCAGGGTTGTTTTCAATGCGCTTATCCGGGTTGCCACATCAATGAGTAAACTATAGTTAATTCGTGTGGGATTCACCTGTCAATTCAGAAATGGCTATGGCTGCTATGCACAAACAACTCAAGGTTATCGGATTCGCCGTCTCGCTCCTCATGGGATGTGCAGCGCTCGCCTTCGCGGAAGGAGAGGATCCCTATGCGGAGCCGTCCGCCGGCTATCTTCGCAAGTTCGCGGAACAGGGTGCGAAGGTCTTCGTGCTGGAGCGTTTCGATGCTGATGGGAAGCTTGTGGCGCGGTCGACGGAAAGGCTTGAAGGGGCCATCGGGATTGAAGGTCCGACCGGGCGGACGATCGCGGGCCAGCGCATCAGCTTACGCGGCCTCACCGCCTGTCCAACGGAACAGGTCGTCTACAACAGCGTCCAGACATGGGGCTGCAACGACGCCGCACGAGACTACGCCGAGGCGGTCTACAACAGGCGGGGCAGCGTCATCCTCTGCAAGACCCTGGCCCTGACGTCTGCCCACGGCGAGACCATGCCGGCGTCCTGCTTCGTCCTCGTTGGGGGAAATGGCGAGCCGTTCCGAACGGTAAACGACGACGACAGCATGGTGTTTCTCGGCCTGGCCAATATCGGACGAACGCCGGATGGCCGCTCGCGTCGTCCAGACCTTGAGGCGTCGCAATCTCTGTCACGATCCATGGGGTTCCAGAATGCGGATTGAGCTTTCGATCGTCACTGCCTTGCTGGTCGCCGGCGCGGCATCGGCGCAGGAAAAAACTATCTCCTTTCCATCGGCGGTGAGATTCGAGACCGGCGACACCTGGACATATGAAGGCCGGAAATTCAGGCTGTTCGGCGTGCAAGCTTGTCTTCGAAACACCGTCTATCGCGCTCCCGACGGGACCGAAGCCGATTGCGGACTACAGTCGATCGGATCGCTCGCGGCCCTGTTTTCCACGGGCTCGATTGGCTGCCAGCCGGTCGGCACGGCGAACGACGAGGCGACGTTCGCCGTCTGCGCAGCTCAAGTTGGTAACGCCACGGTCGATGTCGGGACCGCGCTGATTTCGTCTGGCGCTGCGTTTGCAGCGACTTATCCCTCGGGCGCCCCGGTTTCAGCAGCCTATTCGGTGGCCGAGACAACCGCGCGGGAAAATGAAAGTGGCCTATGGGCGGGTCGATTTACGCATCCGGTCTCCGCGCTCCTGCGCGAGCAATGACCAGATAGCGGAGAAATCGACTTCGAGGCATTCGGTGATGGTCGCGATCTCCCGCAACGTCAGTTTGTGCCACTCGCCGGCCTGAAGGAACTCCAGGCGCTCCTCCGCTATGCCGGTCAATTCCGCAAATTCCTGAAGCCGTGTGCCTCTTCGTTCGAGTTCCTCCGCGAGGATCTGCACAAGCTCAGCCGCGCTCTTAATGGCCATTTGCGGTCATCCTTTCCTTCCCCGTCGTTGAAATCACAGCGTCAAGGCGAGCGCTTGGCTCTGGCCCTGTACGCGGGGCTCGGCGGAGCGGTGTTCGATAAGGTCATGGCAGAGCGGGCGGGAGCGATTCCGCCAGCTCACTATTCGCTCAACCCCTACACGAGTGAAAAGCGGCGTTTTCGCGGCAGCCCAGCTTTCTGTTTGTTGAAAGAGTAAAATATAATTACTCTTGTGACTCGCTTCGTCAGCGAACGAGCCATGGAGGACCTATGCCGTAGACAAAATAAAACCCGCCTCGGAGAGACGGGTCGAGTGACACACGATGACGTGCGCAAAAGTCTTATAGCCACTGATTTTTTCGCACATTGACGCCGCCGCTGCAAGCTAATTCTTGCCACGGGAACGTGTGTCTTGCCGTCCGGTCTCTGCCTGATCATCGTTGAATAAGGAGAGATCATGCTTGCCACGTTCCGGACGGCCTATGGGCCGAACCTATTGTCACGCCTGCTCGCAGCGCGGACCCTTCAGCAGATAGATGATTGCGCCAAATCGGCCTGGACCCTGAACGGAGAAGGGCTCGTGGGCGACAACGAGATGGATTATCTCGCGCCGATCATCGAGCATCAACGCAAAGCGATTCGCGCTGCACCCCCACCGGGCTGGCAGCCGAACGTGGTGCCGGCCAAGACTCTACCGAATCGGCAAAGGCCATCCATCCCCGAGGGCAAACGCGCAGCCGCTTGGCTGCGTCGCCGCGCGCTCGCCAAGGACTGCATCATTCCGACTTGCATTGCCAGGATCTTCACTGTGAGCAAGCTGGCAGTTCTTGCCGTTATCGCGCGTGCTGTCGTCGACCGAGGGTTTTCCAGCATGTCGCTGCCGGAAATCGCTGCGCGCGCCGGCGTCGGGTGCACGACCGCACGCTATGCAATCCGCGAAGCGGTGCAGATGGGACTGATCGCCGTTACGGAAAACCGGATGAATCGAAGATGGCACCGGCCCAACACGATCCGGATTGTCTGCCGCCGCTGGCTCGATTGGGTGAAGGGTCATCGTGCAATTCGCAAACGCGGACGCCTTGAAACGCCTACTCCTTGTCCTTGGTGGTCGACCCCCCTCAGAAATTTGAGCGCCACGATAGAGATTCAAAGATTCAGCGTTCGCGGAAGCGTCCTCTCCAAGGTGCGAATGGATCCGAGCCCGCAGTTGAATTGCGGCTGGGCCCCGAACGGGCTAGGGATCCCTGACCGAACGAGTGGTTCAACATAAAAGCGGCAGGACGAACGCCGCTCGACGCCATCTCATACGGCTGGTCAACGACCAGGTTCCATCGTTGGTACCTCGCGCGCAGGCGAGAGACTTGCCACCGCCATAGTTCGATGCCTAGTGCCGTGACGTCATCCAGACGCCGAGCAAGGTGACTGCCAGCCCGGCAAACATTGCGGCCGTGAGGGGCTCCGAGAACAGCATCCATGCCCAGATCATCGTCACTGGCGGACTGAGGTAAATGGCGGCGCTCACCTTGGCGACCGGAAACAGGCGCAGACTGGTATAGTACACCGCATAGGCGAGGAAGGTCGCGATCAGGACAAGCCAGGCAATCCCGATTGCGAAGTCTCGGGTCATCGGCGGGGCAAGGCTGCCCTGCGTCAATGCGCACAGGCCAAAGAGAACCGAGCCCGTCAGGGTCTGTATGCAAAGACTCTGGTGGACCGGCATATGCTCCGCCTTGTGTTTCCTGTGCAGGACGGAGGCGACCGCGAATACCAGCATCGATCCTACCGTCAGGCCGTATGCCCATGCCGGGGCGGATCCAAAACTGAGACTGTCGAAGGACACGATCAAGACGCCGATGACAGCTATCGCAGTCCCGATCCATTGCCGGGAGGTCAGCCGCTCCCCGAGAACGGGTTGTGAGAGTGCGGCAATAGCCAGCGGCAGAAGGTCGGCGATGAGAGCGACGAGCCCCGTCGGAACTTTTTGCTCGATAGCCAGCGCGAAGCCCCCCAGATACAGGAACACGGCCATGACGCCGAAGAGGGCCTGATTTCGGATCGCACGCATGGTCACCCTTGGGCCGAACGCCAATGCAAATGGCAGAAGGATCAGCCCCGACAGCAATGTCCGCCAGAAGAGCAGAAGCATGACGCTCGCCTCCTGGTTGGCATACCGGATGCCGACGAAGCCGGAACTCCACCCGATAATGAGAAGCGTGGCCAATGCCGGCCATAGAAGTGGATGGCGGCTAACGCTGGCGGGGGATTGGGTAGTGTCTGTCATGGGGCCTCTGTCGCGTGGAATGCGATCACCGGTAAGCGGAAAACGCGACCGCCGCACATGACAAATATCGATCGTGGCATGACAGCCCTTAAAATTGTGTCATGTCCTTTAAGGTTTATGGTAGGCTCGCTTCGAGAAAACAAATGGATGAGACAATGAGCGAACTGAACAGTCGCCGCCTCGAAATCGATGCGCTAAGGGCGCTTTGCGCAGTCCGCCAACATGGGGGCATTACAAGAGCGGCGACAGCGCTCGGACTCTCGCAGTCGGCCGTAAGCCACAAGATCAGGCGCCTCGAGGTCAGCCTCGACTGCGAGCTGCTTGGGCGAAAGACACGCGCGCCGATGTTCACGGCTGCTGGCGAAGACCTCCTTGCCTATGCCGGGCGGATCCTCGGATTGCACGACGAGGCGCTTTTAAGCCTTTCGAAAACGCCACTGGCCGGTCGGCTTCTCCTCGGCTTCACCGAAGACACCGCCTGCACCGACCTTGCTCGCATCCTTGGCCGTTTCAGGCGGCTTCACCCGAATGTCTCGGTCCGGACAAAGGTACGCATGAGCCTGGTTCTTCGCGCCATGCTGGAGTGCGGCGAACTGGATGCCGCGATTATTCAGGTCTTCAACCACGAAGTACGCCCGACGGACGTTGTTCTCTACCGGGAAGACCTTCACTGGGTGAAGCATCCCGAACTGATGATACGGCAGGAGGAGCCGATACCATTCCTGTCGTTCGATGATGAATGTTTCTACCGCCAATGGGCGCTCGACATAGGCCAGGACGATGCGGTTCTCGAAACCGTATTCGAGTGCTCAAGCGCCGCCGGGATCGTCTCCGCCGTCAATGCCGCAATGGGAGTGGCATTGCTGAGTGACCGCCATATCCAGGGGGAGATGCAGATCATGACAGACCACCTGCCGTCACCACCATCTCTGGCCTATGTCGTGCGCCGGGCCCGCAAGTCAAGGAATCCGGCTCTCGACAGCCTAGTTCGAGAAATCGAACGGGACGTTGGCCGCCAAGGCGGCTTGGCTCTTGCCGGCTGATGGTGGACCTGGCTGCCATGAGCGCCCAAAACGGTGCGAGTAGAGATCGGAGCGCGCCTCTGAGAAGATCGGAATCCGATGAGCAACAAATACGCGGCGGAAGGGCGGCCCCACATGACGTGAGCGGCAGTATGGACGCCATATTGGCGCAATCCGGCGCGGGTGGATCGCCGCATAGGTTCCATGGTCGTTTGCCGACGCGAAGGCGAGGAATGTGCTGCTCGCCTCAACCGACTTCACGATGGTGTACATGAAGCGACATGTTCCCGAGCGATCGCCCACGCTGGACGAACCCAACTTTACCCACCTGCACCGCGCATGCCTGTTGTGGGTCTATTACCTTCGCGCGGAAAGCGAGGCGAAGAAGCAGGCCTTTCTGTACGAAGCCGCGAAACATCTCATGATGGTGCAGCCCTGCGGCGACGAAGGCGAACAGGTCTATGTCCAGGTGTGGGACGCCATACGGCGCCGCGAGATGGGCAGAGCCTATATCGAGACAAAGGTCGGTTTCAACTATGTTCAGGCGAAAGACGACGGAGGCTTCGACACGTTCAAGGTAATTGCCCCTAAGCGTGACGAAAATGAGTTTAATATCAGATAGTTAGTTCCATAATAACACTTATGTGATATGTAATAACATTACAAAAAGGTTACGCGAAGTTGATTTCGACGGTGACTTCATAAGCCCGGTTGTCTTACATCTCAACAAGCAAATGCCAAAGCTCAATTGGCGGTCGGCCAACACGGTTGTGAAGAGATCGGCCTACGACGGTGCGATTCGCAGCGTCGTGATGCTCAACCGTTATTGCATCAGCAAGAGTCCAGGGGGTGATGGCGCACGCAACAAAGCCTTTCACCCAATGATTCAGGGTTTCCATCCAAGCGTTAGCATCTCGGGACTGAACATAGCCAATCATGGCTCCGGTATCATAGTCTCCGCCGTGGAGGCCTGCCATAAACCGCTGGACCCCTCCGGTTGTGGATTTTCTGGTATGAAGATATTCGCGGCGCTCGCGTTTCTTCAAATTAGGGGTCGGAAGTCTTTTACATTCGATCGGGATTAGGGGGTCATAGTACGTGTGCTGGCGACCGTTAATCCAGATCGAGCAATTCTTCGGCGAAGCGGTCAAATCGATTGTGCGCCCTCCCCTCGCGGTGTCGGGGTCCTCCGGCTGAAAGTTGATATGATCGAGATTAGCATGGCGCGTACGATTGTTGAGAAACTTGCACAGCTGGCTAGTCAACGTTGTTTCACTCTTCACCGTGTTTCGGCGAACGGGATCATCTCTCCACAAAGGTAGACATGACGTAATGAAGTGCACGATTTCGCGTAAAAACGTGCCTGGGAGATGCATGTCTTGGTCGAATGCGCCAATTGCCGCGCCTGAAGGATCGTCAGCGAGCATCAAAAACCCTGGCCACGAAGATCGAAAAGGAGGTCATCCGCGTCTCGCAATGCGATAGACTTTAGCCAATAGCGCTCTCGATCGGGTTTGATCAGGTAGACAAATTTGCGGTCATAAATCCGCGCAATACGTGTCATCGCAAGACTTGTGCCTCGCTTCTCATGCAGAAGCGCTTCGACGTGCTGCTTCAAATTCTCGACTCCAGTTAGGTCGACCCTGGCCTTGCCAAATGCGAAGAGTTCACACCTCATCCCCGGCCAGGTTTGCGATGCGAGGGGAGCCAGGCGGTTTTCGCGATAGATTGCATTGACCTGCGAGCAGAGCAGCGAACGAAAGCCATCAATTCCCGTCGGTGGTTTGCCAGCTCGCGACGCGAAACCGTGCCGCATAAAGTCTCTGTAATAGAGGGCTATGTCGTCCAAGACGATCGCTTCATTTTCACTCAAATCTAGATCGCCGTCGGCTGGGAAAGGCAGATCGTAGATGTCTTTACAGGAAATAGCCGTTGCCTTCTTCGTGAATAGCTTCGTACTATTCGCGGCGACAAACCCTTGAAGTTTTAATTTATTTTTGCTGAGCCACTGAGCTGCAAGTCTAAGCGGTCGAGGATCCTTCCCTGAAAATCCGACGATCTGATCTTTATAGGTTAGCTGGGGTAACTGTTTCTGTTCTCGTCGCGTGTGGGGAAAGCGCCTTTTGCCATACCGTGAACGGTGATCTGACCGGCTCGCGCCGGTCCACCACCAACCGGAATGGAGAGAGACGATGGACTACTTTGCAGGACTGGATATTTCCCTTGAGATGACGAGCATCTGCATCGTGAATGCTGATGGAGACGTGGTGAAGGAAGCAAAGGTTGCTTCCGAACCGGACGACCTCGTCGCATTCTTTGCGCAATGCGGCATGGCGATGAAGCGGATCGGCCTTGAAGCCGGTGCGCCGTCGCAATGGCTTTACGGTGGCTTGGCTAATGCTGGTCTGCCGGTCGTGTGCATCGAGACGCGACATGCCAAGGCGGCACTGTCGGCCATGCCGAACAAGACCGACCGCAACGACGCGCGCGGGATCGCCAACATCATGCGCACCGGCTGGTTCCGGGCCGTGCATGTGAAGACGCAGGCCGCACAGGAGCTGCGCTTCCTGCTGGTGGCGCGGCAGACGCTGGTTCGCAAGCTGATGGATATAGAGCTGGCAATCCGTGGCATGCTGCGCAGCTTCGGCCTGAAGATGGGCGTGGTTTCCAAACGCAACTTCGAAGCCCGCGTCCTGGAACTGGCCGGCGACCGTGCGATGTTGATGCGGGCGCTCAACCCAATGCTGACCGCGAGGCGCGCCTTGGCTCTCGAATATGCCAACCTGCAGAAAGTTGCGATGGACTTCGCCCGTGACGACGACGTGTGCCGCCGGCTGATGACCGTTCCCGGCGTTGGCCCGATCGTGGCGCTGACCTATCGCGCGACCATCGACGTGCCCTCTCGGTTCCGGCGCTCCAAGTCCGTTGGCGCGCATCTGGGTCTGACGCCGCGCGCCTACCAGTCCGGAGAGGTCGACTGGAACGGGCGAGTGTCCAAGAGCGGTGATGCGATGGCACGGGCGGCACTTTACGAGGCCGCGCACATCCTGCTCATCCGTGTGAAGCGCTGGTCGTCGCTGAAGGCGTGGGGCATGCGACTGGTGAAGAACCGAGGCCACAAGCGTGCCGTCACCGCGCTGGCGCGCAGGATGGCTGTGTTGATGCACCGCATCTGGGTAGAGGGGACCACCTTCCTCTGGAAAACGGGTGATGGTCAGACAATCCCGCCAAAGCCCGTTCCCGGCGTTTAAGCCCGTCTGCCTGTCATCCACATGGATGCCGGCTGACGTAGGCTGAGAGTTCCGCTGCGGCGGAGAGATGTCCCCCGAGGGGACGAGGGTTCGGGTGAGTACGTTCAGAATCTTGTCCGCATCGCACCTTGCGACAGCGAAGACGCGAGTTAGCTTGGCCACCCGACCTTCCGATCCCTGCTTGTGGCGATCCTGATGTCGACCACGGAAAGAAGCGTGAGCCGCTCGGGGTGATGTCGATGATCCGCTCATGGCGTGTCCTCCGGCTTGATGCCTGGGATCCACGGAAGACGAACAGATCGGGATTGCTCTTTCGCAGCTTGTTGCGAACACGCACGATCACTGGCAAGTTGATCGCGGGTGGCACTGGGCGCGTTCTTCACACCCACAGAAACAGTTAAAGAAGGTTCCCTTTTTCCCAGAAACTATGATGCAAGTCCATTTGCTCGCGAATAAGAAGCAGCGGGTGCTTAAAGATCTCTGGTCTACGCGGGACTTCGATCGGAACACGCGGCATAATCTTGATCTGGCTTTCGTCGATACCGCTCGCTACTAGACCTTCGGAAGGCAGGAACTGCTTCCCCGCGATATAATCGACGATGTCACCCCGTCCCTTGTCTCCTTGAATGAACCCCTCACCGTGTTCCCAGTGATGTTTGGTTGCAAATTCGCCAAGAGTGGGTGAGGTGCGCAGACGCGTAACGACAGCTTGGACGCGCACCCCGCCCAAAAGGCCGGCCCGCCAGACGACGACGCCACTATCATTCAGGAGATCACTGCGGCGATGCCATTGAAGATCATAGTAATCAACCTCAAACCTTAGATCCGCTCTTGCCCGAGGTGTTCTGCGAAAAATGGCGTGGAGGATCTTGCGATCAGCAGCTGGCGTGCTCGCTTCGGCAATGACCGCGATTGCCTTGGTGTCCGCTGCATCAAATAGACCGCGGATCGACACGAAATCGAGAATCTCGCGGAGATCCCACCGCGCAATAAATTCTCTTCGGAAGTCGTCAGCTCCTGGATTATAGAGAAAATTGTATTGTTGCAGCATGCAAAGAACACCGCCAGGTGCCAACAATGACATGCTGTCATGAAGAAATAGAAATGCTATCTGCTTGTCTGGTAAAGAAACATGATCCTTATCATACAGCCTGCAGCTCTCGATCGCACCGGGCGTGTCTAGATCGGAGGCGAACGGCGGATTTCCAAGAATCACACCAAATCTGTCTTTGAAGCCTCCATTCTGAAGGTGCTCGAAAAAGCAACTACTAACGAGCGTTGTGTTGATAAGCGGAGGAAAGAGCTTTTTACTTTTAAGCAGCTGTTCAGATGTGAGTTCATCACACATCGCAAGAGATAGGCTGAAAGCTGCGAGTTCAACTGCGCCGTGTTCCAAATCCGTCCCTCGCAAGCGATGGATCAGATCCGTTAGGACAGCTACCGATGGACGCTCCCAGTTATTTCTGCTGCGCCAATGAAGAATGATGCGCTTATAAGCTTCTACTAAAAATATGCCTGAGCCGCACGCAGGGTCGAGCAGTAATTCGCCTTTGTTCACGATCTGATCAAGGCGGGTAGGGCCAAGAACTTCGTCCAAAAGCAGGCGCACAAGAGCTGGCGGTGTGTATACACTGCTCTTCGTGTTTTTCACAAACATCTGATAAATATGGCTTATCAGCTCGACAGGCAAATCTTTGAACGAGTAACGTTTCCAAAAATCAAGCTGACCGTCTTTATCTTCTCTGCCTTCGATCAAACGCTGGAAGCCAGAAAGATCGAGACCATTTTTCAAGGCGTTCTTGTACTGATCCTCTATAGCGAAAACGCCGCCATTGAACTTGTCTTCAAGATCTTTGAGAAGGGCGACAAGCGCGCTTCCGTCCGTCAAAATGTCGGCAAAGCTAGAGGCGCCACTTAAGTATCGTCCGAAATAGCCCTCGCCTAACGCACCTCGCTCATCGAGGTATGCGATGAGTAGAGACAGGATAAGAAGACGGCGAACCAACTCTGGCGCTATGTCAAGCTCACCTCTTTTCAGCTTTGCATTGAGGTGAGCAATTGCCGTGATGAGCGCTCGGTGCGCCGCTTTTTCCCTTGATAGCAGTTTCTCCGATACTTCAGGATCATCCCACATCGTACCGTTACGCAAAAGCTCCGCATTCCAGTAGGCTTCCGCGCGCGCGATTTTGCCGGCAAGTTTGATAACGCTCGCTGGTCGACAAACGAGTGCGCCGCTTTTGTCGAGGAAGTCTGCATCATGTCGGCAACGGAAAAGCTGGACCAGACCGGGCGTATGTCGATAGACTACTGGTACGCCGCCCCAGTTCCACAATCTCTTATGGAGGAGAGCGAACTCTGGATCGCTAGCAGGGCCTTTCGAGATGTAAATGAGGGCCTGAGCCACGCCAGGATGCCGTGCGCTTCCCGCTTCGAAGAAAACCGCGGACGCGCCGTATTCGGCGGCTTTTTCCATGACTACGACTTCAGCGGGAGGGCGTCCTTTTGGCGAATAACCGTCTACCGCCACAAAGCCATCGATTAGCTCGCCCTTGTTGGCAAGTCTATCAATAGCGGTCGCCAACGAGGGCTCAACGCGCAGCGCTTCTCGAGTGGCTTCCCTGGCTTTTTTCACGATTTGCGCTGCTTTTTGCTTAGCTCGAAGCCTTCACGGAGGAGGTCAACCATGCTGATCCCATTCTCCACCGCATAGATTTTGAAGGCCTTCTTAAAAGAGCGCGGTACCTTGAAATTCAACGTCTGCAGGTCGTCGGCATCCGCTTTTGTCTGCGACGTCGTTCCAGTTTGGGTGTTGCTCATGTGTCTGCCTCGCCGAATCGAAATCTTAGCGACGAGAAGTTGTATTCGCAAGAAGTATTTCGTTATTGCGGTATTGCTGTAAGGGTGTGAAGCCAGAATTCTGGTTTTCCGGTATTCTGTGTTTCGTAAATGGTGTGGTCCAGCGTTATCGAAGTTGGCTTGCGCGGCGCTCGCCGCTGCGACTTATCGATAACCGCCGCCTGGTTGAAGACCAGTATTGGAAATTCGAGCGGATGACGGCCGGCCGATCAGGAGGTCTGAGAGCCGCGGCATCAAGCCACTGCCGGTCGGATTGACATTGCAAACATATCCGCTATTCTGGATATATGGATAACGAAAAAGCGATAGCTGCGCTCGGCGCCTTAGCCCAGACGACGCGACTGGAGACCTTCCGTCTTCTCGTGCGACATGAGCCCGATGGCATACCGGCAGGCGAACTCGCCCGCCTCATCGACGTGCCGCAGAATACCATGTCTGCGCATCTCGCTACCCTGTCGCGCGCGGGTCTGGTCACAAGCGTACGGCAGAGCCGGTCGATCATCTACCGGGCAGACCTCAACGGCCTGCGTGAGCTGACGCTGTTCCTCCTGAAAGACTGCTGTGGCGGATCGACGGAGCTTTGCGCCCCGCTCATCGCCGAGTTGACGCCCTGCTGCGCCCCGGAGGCGAAGCTGTCATGAGCGCGATCAAGTTGGAGCAGATTGAGGGCAACGACGCTGGCCTCAAGGCAGCCTTGACGGAAGCGCATCTGCCAACGGATGACATCGAGGATCACGGCCGCACCTTCTTCAGGGCGCAGTCATCGGATGGCCGCGCTATCGGTTTTCTTGGTGTCGAGCGCTGCGGTGATGACTTTCTCCTCCGTTCGGTTGTCGTGCTTCCCAATCATCGGGGGCAAGGACTGGGCAGCGTTTTGGTTGAGCGGGCAGTGGCGGGTCTCGATCATGCCGGCGACGTCTTCCTTGCTACGACGAGCGCAGCACCGTTCTTCACGCGCATCGGATTTTCTGAAGTCCAGCGGGACAGCGTTCCCGCAGCCGTATTGGCGACCCGCCAGCTTTCCTCCATCTGCCCATCATCGGCGACCATTATGAGGCTTACCCGGCCGCCGACTTAACCACGGACCACGACCATGACCGACAAGACCTACAACGTGCTGTTCCTCTGCACGGGCAATTCCGCTCGTTCTATTCTCGCCGAATCCATCCTCAACAAGGAGGGCGGCGGACAGTTCAAAGCCTTCTCCGCCGGCAGCCAACCGAAGGGCGAAGTCAATCCGCATGCGCTGAAGGAGCTGGAAGCGTTGGGCTATCCATCGACGGGTTTCTCGTCGAAGAGCTGGGACGTGTTCGCAGAACCCGGCGCACCGCAGATGGATTTCATCTTCACCGTCTGCGACAGCGCCGCCGGTGAAGCCTGCCCGGTCTGGATCGGCCATCCGATGACCGCCCATTGGGGTGTCGAGGACCCTGCCGCCGTCACGGGCTCGGGCGTCGAGATCCAGCGCGCCTTCGCTCAGGCCGCGCGTTTCCTCAAGAACCGGATTGCCGCGTTCGTCAGTCTGCCGCTGGCATCCATCGACCGGCTGGCGGTCGAGATGAAGCTCCGCCAGATCGGCACGATGGATGGTTCGACTTCGCCGCAGGGAAAGTCCGCCTGATGTCCACGTTCGAACGTTACCTGACCATCTGGGTGTTCCTCTGCATCATCGCCGGCGTTGCTCTCGGCCATCTCATGCCTGGTCTCTTCCAGGTCATCGGCGCGGCCGAGATTGCCAAGGTGAACATCCCCGTTGCGATCCTGATCTGGCTGATGATCATTCCGATGCTGCTGAAGATCGATTTCCGGTCGCTGGCGCAGGTCGGAGCTTTCTGGCGCGGCATCGGCGTGACCTTGTTCATCAACTGGGCCGTCAAGCCGTTCTCCATGGCGCTGCTCGGCTGGCTCTTCATCGGCTGGCTGTTCCGCCCCTATCTGCCCGCCGATCAGATCGACTCCTATATCGCCGGATTGATCATTCTCGCCGCGGCTCCCTGTACTGCCATGGTGTTCGTCTGGAGCAACCTGACACGCGGGGAGCCGCTGTTCACCTTGTCTCAGGTCGCGTTGAACGATGCCATCATGGTCGTCGCCTTTGCTCCGATCGTTGGCTTGCTGCTCGGCCTCTCCGCCATCACTGTGCCGTGGGATACGCTCGTTCTCTCCGTCGCCCTCTATATCATCGTGCCCGTTATTATCGCGCAGGTCATCCGTGGCCACCTCACGGCTGACGGAACGACCCGGGCGCTGGATGGCATGCTTACAAGATTGCAGCCGGTCTCGCTGGTGGCGCTGCTCGCCACGCTGGCTCTGCTCTTCGCTTTTCAGGGTGAGCAGATCATCGCCCAGCCCGCCGTCATCGGCTTGCTCGCCGTGCCGATCCTGATCCAAGTCTATCTGAACTCCGGGCTCGCTTATCTGCTCAACCGGATGACCGGCGAGCGGCATTGCGTTGCCGGCCCGTCAGCCCTGATCGGCGCTAGCAATTTCTTCGAACTCGCGGTCGCCGCCGCCATCAGCCTGTTCGGCTTCCAGTCCGGCGCGGCTCTCGCCACCGTCGTCGGCGTGCTTATCGAGGTGCCGGTCATGCTCTCCGTTGTCTGGATCGTGAACCGCTCAAAGGATTGGTACGAGGCCGCCCCCGCTGTCTCCCGAACCACCGTTACCGAAAGGCACTGACATGGACGCCACGATCTACCATAACCCCGCCTGCGGAACGTCCCGCAACACGCTGGCGCTGATCCGCGCTGCGGGGATCGAGCCTGTTGTCATCGAGTATGTGCAGAACCCGCCGACCCGCGAGCAGCTTGCAACGATGATCGCGGATGCTGGCTTGACCGTTCGGGAAGCCATTCGCGAGAAGGGCACGCCCTATGCCGAACTCGGCCTCGACAATCCGGACCTGACCGACGAGCAACTGCTCGACGCGATGATCGAGACGCCGATCCTCATCAACCGTCCCTTTGTCGTGACACCCCTCGGCACCAGGCTCGCGCGCCCGTCCGAGGCGGTGCTCGATATCCTGCCCGATACCTTCAAGGGGCCGTTCTTCAAGGAAGATGGCGAGCAGGTCCTCAATGAGGAAGGGAAGCGCATTGCCTGATACATTTCCCGCATTGCAGGGCGATCACCTGCACTCGACCGATCTCGATGCCCTGCGCCCGGCATTCTCGACGCACAAGCCCCGCATCCTCATTCTCTACGGATCGCTTCGCGAGGTTTCGTATAGCCGCCTGCTCGCATTCGAGGTCCGCCGGCTGCTCGGACGGCTCGGGTGCGAAGTCCGGCTATTCGACCCGAAGGGCCTGCCACTCCCCGACGAAGCGCCCGTAAGCCATCCGAAGGTCCAGGAACTGCGCGAGCTTTCCCAATGGTCGGAGGGGCAGGTCTGGGTGAGCCCAGAACGGCACGGCGCGATGACCGGCATCATAAAGTCGCAGATCGATTGGATCCCGCTCTCGGTCGGCTCGGTCCGGCCGACGCAGGGCAAGACGCTCGCCGTCATGGAGGTCTCGGGCGGCAGCCAGTCCTTCAATGCCGTGAACCAGATGCGCATTCTCGGACGCTGGATGCGTATGATCACCATCCCGAACCAATCCTCGGTCGCCAAGGCCTATCAGCAATTCGACGCCGACGGCCGGATGAAGCCATCATCCTATTATGACCGGGTTGTGGACGTCTGCGAAGAATTGGTGAAGTTCACCATCCTGACGCGCGATGCGTCCGCCTATCTCACCGACCGCTACAGCGAGCGGAAGGAACAAGCGGCCGAGCTTGAGAAGCGGGTGTCGCTACGATCAATTTGACGGACTCGGCGCGGCGACGAGGCTCCGCTTCGTCGCCATTGCAACCGCGACAAACCCCGCGACGCCGATAGTGCCAAGGGCTGCGCTCAAGGCCAGCGACGTTCCTATGCCGAACTGCTCCATCGTCGCCGCGAACACAAAGGGCGCGGCGGCGCCAGCGGCCAATCTTGCCGCCGCCATCTTGCCGGTCAGCGCGCCGTATCCGTCAGAGCCGAATAGGTAGAGGGGCAAGCTGCCCTGGGCGATGCTGTTGATGCCAGACCCGAGGCCGAGGCAGATCGAGAAAGCGACCGCGCCGGGGAGCCAGTTGCCCGACAGTGCCAGGATGACGACGCTCAGTACCATGAGGGCGGCGGAGACCACGGCAAGGCCGGGCGGCGCGAGGCGCGTTCCGAAGATCATGTTGATCAGGCGGCTGAGAACCTGCGCCGGGCCGAACAGCGAACCGATGACGACGGCGGCACTGCCGAAGCCGAGCGTTCCGAGCATCGGCACCATATGCGCCAGCATCGCTCCAAGGGTGAAGCCAAGCAGCGCGAATGCGGCCGACACGGCAAGGACCGCGCCGCGGCGGCGCTCGCGCGGAATGGCACCGACGACGGGCTCGCGCACCGGCCTTAGTCCGCTGGCCGCGGCGACCTTCCCCTTCCGCATGATCCAGATGTGGAGCGGCATGCAGATGGCGAGGTTCAGCGCGGCATAGACGAGGTAAATTTCCCGCCAGGAGAGATAGCCGAGCAGCATGGTGGCGATCGGCCAGAAGATCGTCGAGGCGAAGCCGGCGATCAGCGTGAGATAAGTGATGCTCCGAGATGCGGACCGGGGATCGGCTTCCACCAGCGCCGCGAAGGCGGCCTGGTACTGGACCATGCCGGACGATATTTCCAGGAGAACGATCGCAAGGGCGAAGATCGTGACCGACGGGGACCAGGTGCAAAGGATCAAGGTCAGGGCGGACAGCGCCGAGCCAATGGCCATCACCGTAGCCGCGCCAATGCCGTCCATCTTTCGGCCGATATAGGGTGCCGACAATCCGCCAACGAAGAGCGACGCTGAGAAGATCGCAAAAACCTGCGCAACGGTGATGCCGAGATCCACAGCGATGCCGGGCGCCAGGATGCTGAAGCTGTAGTAGAGGGTGCCGTAGCCGATGATCTGGGTCAGGCCGAGAGCGGCGACAATGCCGATGGGAACCTTCGGGTCACGCAACGACGTCGCCCTCGCTCCGGACAGCATCTGTCTTGCAGCAGCCTTCCGAGCGTTCGACACTCTCACGGATGGCCGGATGCCCCGCGCAGCAGTCCTCCATCAGGAACTTCACGAGATCGGCCAGGGCATCGTAGCTGGCGCTATAGACGATCGAGCGGGATTCGCGCCTTTGCGCGATGAGGCCCGACCGTTCCAGCTCCTTCAGATGGAAGGACACGTTCGACGGCGAGACGCCCATGCGCTCCGCAATCAGCCCGGCGGCCAGTCCATCCGGCCCGGCGACGACCAGAGTGCGCACGATGGCAAGGCGGGTTTCCTGCGACAGGGCCGCGAATGACGTGAGGGCTTGACGCTCGTCCATGTTTCAATAATCCTTGAATCATTGAAGAATAGGAGTAACGCACATGAATGCGATCGACAAGGACGTTTCGTCGGACATTACACTTGGCCAGCTTCTCGATGGGCTAGCGACCGCGCCGGCGGCGCCGCTGATCTTCGTCTATGACGGTCGGCCGGTGAAGGCGGGCTACCATGTCACCGAGGTCAAGGCGGGCGCGTTCTCGGCGCTCGACTGCGGCGCCAATCCCGAAGCCTGGTCCGAGATGTTCGTCCAGCTCTGGGATATCGACGAGGACGATCGAAGCCACATGCCGGCGGGGAAGTTCTCGGCGATCATCCGCAAGGTCTCAGATCACGTCCTGCTCGATCCCGCGGCCAAGCTCACCTTTGAGGTCAGCGACGGACGCAGCCCGATGGCGCTCTACTGCGCGTCGTCGCCGCGCCTGTCTGAGGGCAGGTTTGAGGTCGCGCTGGCGGCGCGGCCGTCGAGTTGCAAGCCGCGCGATCGCTGGCTGGCGGAGCAGTCGCCGGCCGCAAGCACCTGCTGCGGGCCATCGACAACCGCCGCAAAGTGCTGTGCGTGACCTCCCTCCGTCAACGTGGAAATATGCCGAGCTTCTGATCCCGCCCTAGTTGAAATCCCGGGCTTTGGGGAATGGGTTCGGCATAACGGTATGAAAATTTCCCTCGTATCGTGCCTCAGGACGGTATCAGCATGCTCGGCGGAGGCGCGTTAGTAGCGAGATGCTCTACCAGCTGGCCGGGACGAAGGAAGTTCGCCGTTGCGGTGATGTTGGGAATCTTCAACGGAAGCAGGTATTTCTCAGGAGTCGAGCTGGCGATCAGGAAGATGTGGAAATTGCTGTTCAGTCCGATAAGGGCCGCGAAGATCGACGTCCCATCGCAATTATATCGGTAGGCGAACTGCTCGCGGGCCGTGAAGGCGCCTTGCTTTAGCGACCCGTCGATCGGCAAGATGGTCAAATGTGCGAGCGCGGTTTTCTCTGATAGCCCGCTATTCATGTACCAGATCGTTTGCACTCCTCCGTCCAACTCCAGAGGTTTCCCGACGTGCTCGCGGTACAAGGCCATCCCCAGCTTGGACGCGAACACATCCAGATAAGCCTTCACCAGTGGGCCGTCAGCATGGATGATCGTCTTGGGTGTGAGCACGCCACCACTCCCCCTCATCCATCGTGTCGTCGCTTTCCGCTCATCGAAAACCTCCTCTCTAACGCCGGGGGCGTCGCGCTCGACGGTATGCCGTAATGTAACCCCATCCCCGTTTTCCCAATAGGGATCCCGGTCCGCCTGGCTGATGCGGGAAAACAATGCTGCTACAGCGTCAGCGCCCTTGGTGCCGTTGTTGCATTCCTGGCAGGCGGCGAACTCCAGCCCCCTTGGTCGCTGGCGCTTCAGAAACAGGACGAGAGGCGGCATGTGTTCGATGGTGGTGGGAGCAGCTGAGCAATAAACGCACCGCTCTTCGCTCTCGAGTATCGCGCGTTGCGTGATTTTCCTCTGGTTCGCCTGTCCCAACGCGGCTCTCCCCTTGAAGCTTAAGACTTTGCGGCGATAATGACGGCAATCGCTGCACGGACTGCATTGACTAAGCGCAATCGCTCATTGGGCTGAGCTGTGAAGCTCCTTCACAGGCTGGAAGGGATCTTCAACTGCTCACCCTTCCCCGTTTGCCTCGATTGCAGATGTTGGATGTATCCCGGCCGCGAAATCTGGGCGGATCGTAATTTATCTTGAAACCGGCTTGAGTGAGCGCCTTACCGATTGCCTGTCGTGACACCGTGTCGAGGCCGCCCATCCAGATCGTCTCGGCGTCATCAAAATCCCTGCGGCCATGGATGGCGACGACCAGCGAGTTCTTAGCCGCTAACTCCAATGCCTGCTGCTCGTCATACTCCTCTGAAGGATATGTAGCTCGAACAGGTTGCCGTTGCTCAGGTTGGCTTCAAACGCATAGTATGGGTAATCCAGCCCCGTGATCTCGTCGGCAATGAGCGATGCGGGTTTCTCGATCCCGGACCGATGGCGGATAAAATAGTCCGTCCCGAGCCGATAGACCGCCGCAAGATCCTTGTAGTTCGAGAAACGATAGGCCATTTGCCACCCCCTATCCGTCTGTGCTCAATCTCTTAATGCTTAGCCGAATATCCCTTGATAAACGGCTTGATGGCGCCTCGCCAGTTCCAAGATCGCGTCGCTGCGCTGCGAATATAGAACAGCATCCATAAGCAGCCAGGTGCAACCATCCTATCCCAATTCGATCCTGTTGAATAATGGTGGGAGCGGTCCTGCAGATCGAGCCAGCCAATGCAAACGCGGACACCGCTTTAGTCGGTACTGGGTGTGCATATCAGCGGCCGAAGCTCCTGCACGATCACGCCCGCCGTCGGCGACAGCATCGCGCCAATCCAGTTGTCGGAAAACACCCCTGCTCCATCCGCCGCTGAAAGCCAGATCACCTCGTTCGTGTCGAGTTCGATCTTCACCTCGCTGCCGATCGGGCTACCGGGAACGCTCTGGACGTAGTGGCGTTTGATCGGGTGGACCGTGCCCTGAAAATCCGTCAGTCGATTCTCGCGATAATCCAGCCAGATCACCCCCTCCTCCGGAGCCGCCGCACAATCGACGGCGCGCTCGCAGCGCAGGACCGAAGAGAAGGCGCAGGACCAGGCGAAACCGCTCCGCCACATCGGATTGTCCGCGGCCCATGCGTTGGTTGTCGTCAGCAGCAGCGCCGCAAGCAGTCGGTAGTTCAGATCCTTCACCCTCCTTTTCAGCCCGAATGCCACGCCCGGACTGAGAATGAGAGTGATGATAAAATATAATTTATTGAGATTGCAATGGCCCCGTCGCGACCGAGATGATCAGTGGAGGCATTAGGTTCAGCTCTCGCTATCCTTGATCCCCATCATCAACTCCTGCAGCGGGATTTTCATGTTCGTGCTGATCCGGGTAATGACCTGCAACGACGGGTTCGCCGTGGCGTCGAGAATCCTGAAATAATAGGGCGCGGTGATCTCGCAAAGCTCTACCAGCTCTTTCTTGGTCAGCCCACGCCGCTCCCGCTCCCGTTCCATGACCGCAGCCATGTTTCGCAGGATCATGGTGCCAAGATCAGTGTCAGCCTTCTTACGCTTGCTCGCCATCGTCGTATAAACTATAATTTACGAATTGTCGTGATTGATGAGAAATTGCCGATGTCCGCCAAAGCCACACCTGTCAACATCATCGTCGGAACGCTCCTGGCGGCCGCTTTGCTTCCGGCCGCCGCCAATGCGAGCGAATGGGGCTGCGAAGTCCTGCTGTGCGCTTCGTCTTCCAACCCGTCCTGGCGGGGCGTCCCCGCCTGCCATCCGCCGATGAACCGGCTGATCTCGGCGATGAAGAAGCCGGGTTTCGACTGGCCGACCTGCCCGGAAGCGGGCACAGGCGCGCCAGGATATCAGCGATATGCGGAATGCCCAGAGGGCTATCAGGTGGGGAGCAGCAACGACCGCAATGGCTTCGCCCCGGAGGGCAACCTGTGCGTCAAGACAGTCAACATGTGCCAGGGCAATGCGCACGGCCTCTACAACTCTGATCGGCAGCGGAGCTGCATACAAACGGTCTCCATACCCCGACCGCTCAGGCCGGAACCTTATTTCTTCGACATCAAGAATGACACCTCAGGGCAAACCGAGCGGCATTGGTTCGGGCTCAACAGATAGACCGTTTTTTTCGGTTAAGGAAGGTTTAAATCCATGCGTACAGTTAACCGGCATACCCTGCTTGGCCATGTCGGCAACATCGTACAGCTCAAAAATGTGCTGAAGGTGAACATCGCCACCAATAGGGAATGGCAAGCCGACGGAGAGCGGAAAACCGCGACCGACTGGGTGCAGGTGACGATTCTCGACAGGAAGCAGGCCGAGTGGATCGAGGCCAATGTGGAGGCCGGCGATCTCGTCTATGTCGAGTCCCGGATTTCGAATTCCAGCTACGAACGCGAAGGGGAGCAGGTTTATGCCACTGATATCATCGCGCAGCTCTTCAACCTGGTGTCAAAGGGCCGAGCGCACACCAATCCATAAGGACCGCCATCCTTCAAGCCATCCCACGCCCTGCCGGCGTTGCGGGTGAGCAGGGCGGAATAGGGCGAGTCTCTATCCGTTGCTCCCTTCTTCCTTCCGTGTCGCCTGTTTCCCGGTGCTGTCGATTGTTTTCCAGCCGTGAGGACGGCGCGGCCGCGGCCGCAGCGAACCGGCTTTGCCGGTGAGCGGTAGCCAAGCGGAGGAAACCCGCGCTCCCCAATAGCGTCGTAGGGTTTTCCGGAGCCACGTGGGAAACGGGCGTCTTTCCATGATGGTGATCGTCTTCGGTATTCTGGTGGGCCACCGCCCGTTCCGGTCGGCCGCGCTCTATGCGAAGCACGAAGCCCGCCTTCGGCCGTCTCCGCCGATCCCGGTGACGATCGCTTGTCCAGTCGGTGGCGATGCCCCCGGCACTGAGGCCCGACGCCGGGCCACATCCCTGTTCCCGCCCCATGACAGCGCCGACCGTTCGGATCAAGGGGCAGGCGCGGCGCAGCCGCTTGTCGCGCCGGCGAAAAAACGGCTTTCCGCCTGCGGCCGAACCTTCCGTTTTTTCCCCGTCACGACCCCTTGACCCGCCCGGCCGTCGCCGCAGGGCGGGCTGTCGCCCTCCCCGCTCCGTCCGGGGGAATGTCAGAGGC
>Ga0180220_1000889_pt1 | contig 26310 bp, 18 predicted proteins | sample eDN5th37CBELigBY_FD_151335 | JGI IMG/M metagenome (GOLD analysis project Ga0180220, IMG submission 151335) | Enriched backyard soil microbial communities from Emeryville, California, USA - eDNA 5th pass 37_C BE-Lig BY (version 2) (version 2) | ecosystem: Environmental > Terrestrial > Soil >...
CGCAGAATCTTGGGCGCGGGCATCCGCCGTCACCCCTGCCGGAGATATCACGGGCAAGCTGCTTCTGGTCCACGGCGAGATGGACAAGGCCGTCTCCATTCACCACACATACCGCGTTATCGAGCGATTGATCGCCGCCAACCGTGACTATGATCTCCTCTGGGTGCCCGGAGCGGACCATACGCTCAGCAACCACGAGGCCTACGTCGAACGCCGGCAATGGGATTATCTCGCCCGCAACCTCGTTGGCGCCGAACCGCCCCCAGGTTACGAAATCGGTCAATCATAGAGACCCAGGGACTATAGCGGATCGCAAGAAGGTTGCGAAGTCCACGCCCATCGTCCGTAGAGGCGAAGTCGCCAAAGGGAGCGCCGCGGAGAGACCGGCGCTGCGGCGCCGGGGGATCCCTCACTGCGTTCGGGATGACAAGGAGATGGGGTGAGGTCGCGCAAGCGGCCGAAAAGCACACGCGGCCCCATTGCCGCCCATCGGCTCCCGCGGGAAGTCGATCATCAGGTGGGGCCATATCAGCCATTGTGCAATTCGCTGTACGCCGCGCCCCGGCCCTTGCGCGGACACCGGACGCGCGGTATAGTCCCATCTATGGAAACGGCTGTGCGTGACACTACCGGCACCCAGATGCATATGATCACCTCGATGATGACTACCATTACCGGGATGATTATTTGCTGGCCTGCCGGGCCGGGTGTTCGCTGACGTACAGAATCGGGTCAGAAACACAAAACCGGAACGGCAGGCGGGAGCAATCGGATATGCTCCCGCTTTTTCGTGTGCATCATCACCTGCCACCAGGCGTACGGCGAGCAACGACGCTTCACCGAAACCCGGAACCAGCCTGAGACAACGATTTGTCTCGCTTTCCCGGTGCACTGGCCACGGGCCCGCACCCTGTTCGTATCGCTGAGGAGCTTTCGCCATGCGTGTGTTGAAATTCGGAGGAACATCGGTCGGGAACGCGAGACGCGTCCGGGAAGCTGCCCGGATCGCCCGCAATACCCCCGGTCCCAATGTCATCGTCGTCTCCGCCTGCGGCGGTGTCACGAATCTGTTACTCGACGCCGGCCGCGCGGCCGCGCGTTCCGATCGGGGCGCCGTGGCTGCATTGGTGCAGGAAATCCACGCAAAGCACCAAAACGTGCTCGCCGGGCTGAACGACGATGCGCTCCGCGCGTCCGTATCGGCCGAAGTCGACCAGCTGCACGCATCCCTGGATGACACCCTCGACGAAATACTCGCCGGGGGTGAACTGACTCCGCGCCTTTCGGACAGGATCGTCTCACATGGCGAAAAAACCATGGCCCGGATGATGAGCGCAACCTTGCGGGACATGGACATCGATGCCACGGCGGTGTTCATGGACACCGTCCTGGCGACCGATGACCGCCATACCTCGGCCCGGCCGAACCGGCCCCTCACGCGGGAACGCGCCCAGGCGATCGTCCGCCCCTTGCTCGACGCCGGGACCACCATCGTCGCGACGGGGTTCATCGGCTTCGCGCCGGACGGCTCCACCACGACGCTCGGCCGGAGTGGATCCGACTACAGTGCGACCCTGATCGGAGCGGCACTGGACGCCGACGAGGTGCAAATCTGGACGGATGTCCCCGGCGTGCTGTCCGCTGACCCCCGCAAGGTAGCATCCGCCCGCGTCGTCTCCGAGATCAGCTATGACGAAGCACAGGAGCTCGCCCACTTCGGCGCCAAGGTCCTCCACCCCCGTACGATCCGGCCGGCGGTATCGCAGGATATCCCGGTACGCATTCTCTCGACGTTCCAGCCGACCAACTCGGGCACCGTCGTTCACAACCAGGCCGCAGCCCAACGCATCAAGGCGACGACCGCGCTGAAGGGGCTGACGCTACTGACCGTCGATGTCCCCGAGCTGGAGGACCTTGCCGGAGCAGCGTCGGTTGTCTTCCGCGTGCTGCACGAGCAACGGGTCGAGATTCTCTCCGTATCCCAAGCGTCGTCTCGACGGCGGATGACATTCATCGTCGATACACTCGGCGGCGGATGCATCCGGTTGAACCAGCTGATCCACGACGAGCTGAGCGATGATGATATCGAGGTCATCATTTGCTGCCAGGACGAAGTCGCGGTCGTGGCGGCAGTCGGCGATGGTGCGGCGAACTCGCCCTCGTCCCTGGCCCGGATGCTGGCGGTGCTCGCCCGGGCCGATGTCGAGGTGCTGGCCAGCACCCAGCAAAACTCGAACGCGGCGATGGTCGTCGTCGTACCCGAAGAGGCCTCCGATCGCGCCGTCCAGGCCGTGCACGACACATTCATCGGCAGCCACCGGAAATCGCGACGGTCGCGCTCGCGACACCACACGGATCTCCTGAGCGAATCACTGCGGGTGGGATAACGCACCCAACGATCGTGTCCCGCAATCGATGCGGGCAAGAAAGGGCATGTCTCCATGAATGACGGGCGAATTCCCGTTGCCATTCTCGGCGCTACCGGCAATGTCGGTCAGCGCTTCATTGAGCTTCTCGACAATCATCCCTGGTTTCGCGTCGCGGAACTGGTCGCCTCCGAACGCTCGGCCGGCAAGAGCTATCGCGAAGCCACCGACTGGCGGCTCGGCGCGGCGATGCCCGACAGCGTCGCCGACATGCCGGTGCTGGACTACAACTCGGATCTCCAGAGCACCGTCGCCTTTTCCGGGCTACCGGGCGAGGTCGCGGGGGAGATCGAGCAACGTCTGGCGAAAAACGGGCTCGCCGTCCTGTCCAATGCCTCGGTACATCGCATGGCCCCCGACGTTCCGCTGCTGATCCCCGAGGTCAACGCCGATCACACGGCCGCCATCGAGACGCAGAAGCGAAATCGTGGCTGGAGCGGCTTTATCGCCACCAACCCGAACTGCTCGACGATCCATCTCGTGCTTGCCCTGAAACCGCTTCACGACGCCTTCGGTCTCGATGCCGTACTCGCGACGACGCTGCAGGCGGTCTCTGGCGCCGGATATCCGGGCGTGCCGTCGCTCGATATGATCGACAACGTGGTGCCCTATATCGGCGGCGAGGAAGACAAGATCGAAACCGAATCCCAGAAGCTCCTCGGCGAATTCGCGCCAGAAAGCGGGTTCGTCCCGGCGTCGTTCACGGTGTCGGCGCATTGCAACCGGGTGCCGGTACGCGACGGTCACACCGAGTGCGCCTCGGTCCGGTTGTCGCAATCCGCGACGCCGGAAGAGGCGATCGCGGTCTTCGAGAACTTCCGGGGGGTGCCACAGGAGCTCGGATTACCGAGCGCGCCAGCCCAGCCGATCGTGGTTCGCCACGAACCGAACCGGCCGCAGCCGCAGCTCGATCGCGACACCAGCAATGGCATGGTCTCCGTGGTGGGCCGGGTGCGCGAGTGTCCGGTGATGGGTCTCAAGTTCGTGGTGCTCGGGCATAACACCGTTCGCGGTGCGGCAGGGGCATCCATCCTCAACGCAGAGCTCTTCCGCGAGCAAGGCTTGCTCCCGGTCTGATCCGACCCGGACACAACCGATCGGCAAAGCCACGCAGGGGAGGACCGCCAAACACGGTCCTCCCCTTTTTGTCGTCCGTCCGGAATCCGGATGGACGAGGACGATCCCGCATACCGTCCGTCATTCCGAGCGAAGTCGAGGAATCCTTGATCTCCTCAGCCAACGTGTCATACCGAATCCGCCTGAATGCTCGCGGGTCTCCGTGATGCCGCTCCGCGGCATGTCTCGGGCACAGGACCCGAGACTACGAAGGTTCGCACGAGCGACGACCCACCACCGTTCATCCGGATTTCGTATCAGGCCGGAGCAAAGATCCCTCGACACGCTGTCACTCGCTCCGCTCGCGACGACGGCTCGGGATGACAGGGTTCTGAAGAATTGTGCAGTTCGGGGCAGGACCCGTTGCCAAGAGATTGATCCGGTAAGGACGGACATAAGAGTCCGCCCCTACCGGCGACGTACCTGCGCCCTGTCGATCATCAGCCCGCAACCGACTTAAAAAGAAAGCACCGGACATCCCATCGTCCGGTGCTTTCCCCTGTGAGTGGAAGGGAGGGGGAATAGATTGTCCGGTCCTGCCGAACTCCACATCAGCGGAGCTTCTCCACGGCAAAAACCATGACCAGAATGCATCGCGAACCGGCACCACACATAACCTGTCGGATGCACCGGCCAACGACCTCCAGCACGAGAACACGGTGGCTGTTCCGTCTACGTCCCCGGCAAGAGAGCCGCCAGCGAAGGTCTGCCCTTAGTGTGCCCGAAAAACACAGCGACTGCATCCGCAAAATCACGTATTTCTCATCGTGACACGATACGTATCGACTCCGATACGTGGTTATCCCACCCATGAATGTCCAATAAACCATCCAACCGGATCGGTCCCCCGGGGATCAGCCGATGGGCGAGAAGATCCGGGGCTCCAACTCCGGCATCTCCATGTCCGGGTCGAGCGGGTAAATCGGCCGTTGAAGCCGCTCGAACGGAACGTTCGGAATATCCTGGTTCACCGCCCCCGGCGTCAACGCGAGGAAAGCAGCCGACGCAGCGTCCTTCAGCTCCGGTTCGAGATAGCCGATCTTGACGACCGTAATGTCGTGGTCCTTGACATTGAGCCGGAGATTCTCGAATTCCCGCATATGGTGATACGGTTTGCGCCGCTCCGGCACGATCACATGGACGCCGCCACTCTTGATGACGGCGATATCGCCCCCGACCGGATCGTTCTCGTAGATGCTGTAGACCGTGCCGGTGATCGTCGACGGAACACCGTTCAGCGGATCATTGATGCCACCGATCGTCACCGTCACCTCGGCACCCTCTCCCGCCGCCTTCGCGGTCGCAACGGCGTCCCTGTTCGCGACCGCCGCCACGATCGCGGCCCGCTCGCCGGAGGCCAACTCCGGACGCGCCAGCAGGCGCTCGACCATCAGCGGGATATCCCCCGCGCCGCCGGCGGTCGGATTGTCGCCCGAATCGCTGATAATGACCGACTTCTGGTTCAGCGAAAGCGCCTGGTCGATGGTCCAGTCGGCATCGCCCGTAGGCACGCCGAAATCGAAGTCCCGGCGAGCATCCCAGTACCGCGTCGCGATCTTTTTCGCCTCGGCGGCGATCGCTTGCGGATCGGTCCCGGTCACGACCGTCGTCGCGCTCGACCGTGGCTGATCCGCCCAGACGTAACCGACCCAGAGGGATGCATCCAGCACGCCATCCACGACATCCGACTCCGTCAGCTTGCCATAGACGGTCTTCCCCGGCTCCCAAAAGGTGCTGGTGCGCTCACCCGGTAGCGCGACCGGAATCCGCACCCACGCCCGGTACGGTCTCGTGCCACTATCGAGCAGCTTGAGGAGATTCCGGACCGCGCGCGCCTTCGTCTCCATCGCATCGATATGGGGCGCCTCGCGATACGCGGTGAAGATATCCACCGCGCCCACCAGGACCTCGGTCACGTTTCCGTGGAGATCCATCCCGGCCGAGATGATGCACTCCGGCCCAACGACCTCGCGGATCGTGGTCACGAGATCGCCCTCGGCATCATCCATCCCGACGACGCTCATCGCGCCGTGGATATCGAAGAAGAAACCATCCAGCGGCATCGCCGCCTTCAGCCGCTCGATCAGCTCACCCTTCATCGCATCGTACGATGCGCGCTCGACCGCCCCGCCCGGGAGCGACCGCGCCTTGAGCGTCCCCAGCCACTCGACATCGTCGCGGCCCTCGAACGTCCCGTTCTCGAAATAGGGATAACTCGCCGCGATTTCATCGCCGCGCAGGATCCAGAAATTCTCCGTCGTGCTCAGCAGCGGGGAGAACGTGCTGCTCTCGATGGCGATGCCGCCGATCCCCACACGATACGTCTTGTGCTCGCTCATGATTCGCGCAATCCTCTACCTGTTCGCCTGGCAGATACCCTGTGCAAGCGAACTCGCCGGAAACCAATGTCCGCATCACGGTACCAGCGAACCGGCTCGCCGTCATCATGATTCGGACGTGACCGTTCCCAACAGAAAACACATAAAACCATTGACATTCTTGGAAGACAGGAATACCTTGAAATCAAGGATTGCGGGAGAACGACATGCGGAGAACCGGAGCGGAAAACCGCTTTTTCGAGAGCACGCGCGGCCAAATCGTCTCGACGCTCCGGCGAGGACCCGCCACGGTCAATGAGCTGGCGCACGCATTTGGCCTGACACCGAACGGAGTGCGGGTCCACCTCACGTCACTCGAGCGGGATGGACTGGTTACCCGGGGAGAACCACAGCCAGGGAACAGCAAACCGGCGGCAACCTACGTCCTCGCACCGGGCGCCGATCGCCTCTTTCCCAAGCCCTACGACCTTGTCCTCGAGCACCTCCTCGTCGTTCTTGTCGAGCGCCTTCCTCAAGAAACGATCCGGGATGCTCTTAATGAGGTCGGTCATCGCCTCGCTGAAACGTTACCTGTGCCCGATGGATCGCTGGACGACCGGCTCCGACACGCCATCGACCTGATCAATGAACTCGGGGGAATTGCGGAGGTTGTGCATGAAGACGGTGTCACGATTTTCCAAAGTCAATCCTGCCCAATCGCCCGTGCCGTCGCGGGGGACGCAAACGCTTGCTGTCTCGCGGAAGCGCTTCTCTCCGATGTCCTTGGCGTCCCTGTCCAGCAGGCATGCGACCGGAGCGAGGTGCCGCACTGCAGGTTCAGGCTTTCCCTCGCCCCAGAAGATCGGGAAGCCGATCCCCGCTGAGACACATTCCCCTCCCAACCGGATCATCCGCCGAATCGTGCTGGCCGATCTCGTGTCAGCCGGAGGGTTCTTTCCGTGAACGCCCGTCTTGCCTCCATCTTCATTGGCCTCATCGGTCTTGCGGTGCTCGCGACCTCGTCGTGGACGATCCGGGAGACTACCCCGGTACCGGACCAAACGAACGTTATCGCTCTCTACGAGGGGACCTGCGCCGATCTGCCCCACGTACCGCTGCACCTTCTTCGCGATATCGGCACACCCGGGGCGGTCAGCACGCCGGGAATCCTGACCAGCACAACGACGGTCGATGTCTCGATGAACGACCTGACGAGCGGCAACCGGGCCATCGATCTCCACGAAAGCATCGATCGCCGTAGCCTTGCCTGCGGAGACATCGACGCCTCGATCACCGCGGCCGGGCCCGACGGCGGTATTGCCATCGGCCTGCGTGAGATCAACGATTCTGGCTATACAGGCATCGCGGTACTTGAGCCAGCCTCCGCCTCCGGACAAACCATCATCACCGTCTACCTCGCCAAAGCATTGGCCAGCTCAGCGACACCAGCCATCGACTCCCGGCCCGGCAACGACGGCATCTCCAGAATCACCATTCACGACCTCATCTTCGATCCACCGGCCGTCATCATCTCCACTGGACAACCCGTGTCCTGGACGAACCAGGACCCGATCGCCCACACCATCATCCCGCGGGATCGCAACGCCTTCGCCCCCGGAACTCTCCAACCAGGGGAGACTCTCACCCGCACATTCTCCACGCCGGGTATCTACGAGTATTTCTGCGAATTCCACGGCACCATGCGGGGTGTCATCGTCGTCCGATGACTCCCGAGTTGGCGGTCGGCGCGTGTCAAAGGAGACGCATCTGTCCGACAGAATGCCCGTGTTCCTGAGCAGGTTCCACATCGGCGCCGGCGACCATATCCAGCACACTGGGAGGCAACACACCGACTGACGGTACATTCAGAGGCACGCCACCGGCAGCAATGAGACGATCATTGCCAGCAAATCGCTCGAAGTTGGAATTCGGATGCGTGACGACGAACAAAGGCCTCTTCAATCTCAATGCGGATCTTCCCGCGTTCAGGGTTCCGCTCATCTCCCCTGCCTGTATCACCAGCAACGCGACACTCAACCGAACGATCGTAGAATTCCGTTGCAGGGCCCGATGAGAATCCCATCCATCTGCCGGGGAGAATTCAGATACGACGATCAACTGACCACGTTCGATGAGCGGCCACCAGTGTGACGGTACAGGGAATGTTCCGAGTCCCTGTGCCAGCACCACGATGGTTCGGCCACCATGGTCCAGAGCCGCCCGGTGCGCGGCCGTGTCAATACCTCGGGCGCCTCCACTGACGATCACCATGCCGCGGGAAACCAACCCTCGAACCATGTCCGCGGTGATCTCAACTCGTCGCCCCGTCGCCTGACGAGAACCAACGACTCCAACGGCGGGCGCCGATAGCACGGAAGCGTCTCCAAGAACGGTAAGCCATGGCATCATCGCGCGCGGTTCGATATCGACAATCTCCGGCCAAAGTGCATCGCCTCGGAGAATGACCGACAACCATGGAGAATCAATTCGTCTTGCGACACGATCTGCTTCTGGCAGGGCATCGCACAGACGGCTTGCTTGCTCGGGAGAAAAAAGCAAGCGATTCATGAACATGTCTGTCGGGATCGACGGAATAGCATCGATCTCAATACCAGTCGCTTTGAAAATCGCGCAGATTTCGTTTAACGTCGAGGAATCCTCACCAAAAGTCTCGACAAGTTGCACAAGTGCCCGGAGGCGATTCAGCGTCGGCATACGAGTCACCTACACCACCGCGATGGTGGCGGGAGACATCCTCCCGGTCATGCTGCGCAGGAGATCATCTATCTCCTCCACACGAATCAGCCCACTCCTGACCGCCGCATCGGCCGCCGAGAGTGCGGTTGCCCGGATAAACTCCATAGACTGGGGGACAGCATCATCGACAATATGCCGATGTTCACGAAACCATTCCTCGAGATCGTCAATAGTCGAATTGCGAAATCTCGATACTGATCGATTCCTGAGAGACACAATGATCTCTGCTCCATCCCATTCGCAAGCCTCGGCACAATCAACAACTTCTTCCCAAAACGCCGGAGTAATCAATCCAGAGGCATCGAGACGTTCTTTGGTCAGCGGATGGGGACGACCAAATCTCCATTCTCGACATACCGTCTCGATTAGCTGAGCGCGCACCATAGCTCTGGCATGCAAATCACCGGTATCGATTCCATCAAGATGGCCAGACCGCGACAAGGCGAGATACTGACCCCACAACCGAATTCCCCGCTGATGCAGGGTTGCAAGTGCAGGAACATCGGGAATGAAATACCAAATATGTGCACCATTCGGTTTATCCGCCCATAAATCAACGGGATGGACCGAGAGAAAGTCATAAAGTGTCTCGTAAGTCGCACCTTCTTCGATCGGCGTCATGGCGAAGGCATTCTCTTCCCACTCGAAATCGACACGTGTCCGCGTGCGAGAAGCATGTCGGATATCCTCCAGGTCAATCACGCTCGACACGGGAGCGTCTTTCTGAGCGTTTAGCCGAGTTAGCCACTTGCCGATCTCATCATGCTGGGCTGTGAAATAAAGAACCTGTCTCCCCTCCCGCGCGATCTCGATCATAGCGTCGATAATGGCGATCGCACGTGTGTCGTCCGTGTTCCCGAGTGCTTCATCGAGAACGATTGGCAACATCGCTCCGCGTTCGGTCACGTCAATAAACGCCAACCTTACCGCCAGCAAAAGTTGAACACGGGTCCCACTGGAGAGTTGGTCAAGAGCCAATGCAGCGCCGGTTGACGTATCGAGCGCAAAAAGATCAGCCTCATTATCGTCACTCATTGTGAGACGATACGCTCCGGAGGTGAACCGGGCAAAATACTTATCCGCGACACGGAATACCGCAGGTCGGTTCTGTTGGCGATCACGGTTCTGGATCATTGCCAACAACCGGCTTCCAGCGACTGCCGCATATTCCCGCTGCCGATTCTCTGCCAAATGCTCCAGGGCGTTGGCTTCCCTGACAATCGCTTGTTCCATCTGTGTTTCATGGCGCGCCTGACGGATATTTTCTTCGATCGTACTGATTTGACCCTGAATGCTATCGCGCCTCGCAGCCAGAGAGTCAGCCTGGATCAACTGCCGTTCGATCTCTTCGTGAGACGCCTCGGTCAGCTCCGGTGCCACATTCAACTCCTCGCGACGCGTCTTGACGATGACATCTACGTCATCGAGTGCTCGCTGAGCTTGCAGGAATCCCTCGACCATCCCGCACAACATTTTCAAACCAGCATCGTCCCCCTCTTCAACATCATGATGCGTATAGATACGGGAAATCTGGAATGAGAGACGTTCAATTCCAGGGATGAGTTCATCATCAAGCTGGTGCTGATCTCTCTCAAGAGAGAGCATCAATCCCTCGGCCCGTGAGATCCTTGTCGACAAATCGTCGACCGTAGCCGTCGTCTGGCTCACATCAGTCACATCCCCATCGGCAAAGTATTCTGCATAAACATTGATGGCGTTGAGAGTACGCTCCAGCATCCTTGAGGCGATCTCGTAGTCGGTTCGCGCTTTGAGATCCTCATCATATGCCCGGCGCCATTCATCGAGTGCCTTAGCGACCAACTCGAGGGATTCTGTATCCAGTTTCTCTGCAACAACACCATAGATCTCTCGTAATTCAGCGGTTGTCTGGACCAGCGCGCGCCGCCGCGCTTCGGCCTCATCGCGCTTGCTTGCCAATGCTTGCCAACGTTGATATTTCTGCTCCTCAAGAATCCCGGACGCCACATCATGCTGCAGCTCAGTAAGGCGGAGATGTGCTCCAGTAACAGACCAATCTGAAGGGGGAGTCACGCCCAGCCGCCCATACTCTTCCCGCAATCGTTCAGCCCCCCGCTCCTTCTCTCCTCTGGACGATATTGCGAGCAGGACGACAGGAATCGCAAACAACGCGAAAATGAGAGCCCACCCGCTCGTCGTGATGGCAAGAACAATCGCCTCGATGATGAGGATGCCCGCAGAGCCGAGCAATACCAAACGAGGCCCATTCGATTGATCAGAGGTGGCCGCCTGTTCCAAGCCGATGTACTGCTGGAGGAGATTGATCCCCTGACGGAGCGAATCCAGATTCCCAGGCTGCTCATAGGGCCCGAGCCAGTCCCAAAGCTGCTCCTGAAGATCGACCGCAATCTGCGCCTCACGAAGGTCAGCCACATGTGTAGCAAGAATCCGAAGACCATCACTATCGAGCCGTGACAACTGCTCGTCGGTGATTGGTGCTGCAATCCGTTTCCGAGAAATTTCGAGCAAAGGCGAGGTCATCCCAATGCGTTTCGTCGCCTGTTCGCGCGCAACAGCATAGCCACGCGCCTGTTCGAGGTACTCTCGGAGCATCCCGATGAGCGTTGCAGGAACAGACTGTTCCTGCAGGCCCGTTGCCGCTAACTCGCGGGTCGTTGCGTCGATGGAAGCGAGGAGGTCTCGCCGTGTGCTTTCCATCTCGGCAAGTTGCGACTTCAGCACCTGAAGATTTTCGTATTCCTGGCCGGTCATGTGACGCACTATTGAGGGGAACTGATCGAGAGTGATCCTCGCCTGTGCCTGCGAATCCAGCGCATCCATATACTTCCGGGCGCTCTCAAGCAGCCGGACACGCCCGGATGCCAGGATGGCCTCTTCCCTCTCGGCTCTCAGTTCAGCAAGCGATGCTTCCTTCTCTGCGAGTCTCCGGTGCGCTTGCCGTAACGACGAAATGTGCCCAGTCGCCTCCTGAAGCTCCCGGACCAACTGCCGCTGCCGATTTGGTGTCGTGGACAGCTGCAACTCGTCTCGTACCTTGCCAAGGTCGACTCCTCCTGCAGCTTCTCGCGCGATCTCCCTTGCAAAATCCCGATTATCCGTTTGCAGCAAGTCCTGCAAGGTAAGCAGGTAACGATCCCTCTGGCTGTCGGGCAACGAAATCAGGACTTCTGTCGATTCCGGCACACCATTGCGCTGCAAGCGACTGCGGCCACCATCAACATCGACTCGCCAGAGATCTCCGGATAATTCAACATTGCCATAGATCTGGTCATGCTTCGCACAAATTGAAGGCCAGAGGAGAGCCTGAAGTGCAGTTGCTGTACGAGACTTCCCGATACCATTGGGACCGCATACTAGATTGATGCCCGGAGAAAACGTTTCGATCCGGAATGATTTCCGGATGCCCTCCATCCGGTCGATCGTGATATCCCGAACAATCAACGCGGCCCGATGATCCATGCGTGCACTCATCTGGCTACGCCTCCTGTCGTTGTTCGACCAAAAGAGACAATATCCGCCATGCATGAGACATCAATACGGCTCGGGCATTGATTTCTGTCGGCATGGAGTCTTCCTCACCTGCCCCCTGGAGCCTCACGTAATCTCTCTTCCTGTAAACGGATTGCATGTCGCTGAGAGTTTCCTATACCAGCTCTCGGTAATCACCATTCAATGCGTCGCCCTGAAGAGCGAGGATCACTCGAGCGGTATCGGCCACAGGATCCGCCCCCTGCGCGAGGTCATCCAGGTCGAGCCTGGGCCGAACATCGCATTCGAACACATCAGCATGGAGTTCAACCGAATCCACAGGGAAATGCTGGATTTCTGACGCTGCTCTCTCCACCCATCCCGGCAATGCGTAGTGGGCATTACTCGCGCCGTGGAAGTGGAGTCGGAGACTAACCGTCGAGAGATACTGCTGGCCAGAATTCACGATCGCGTTTTGGCCAATGCTCATCAGAGTTTCTGAAAGAAGCCGTTGAAATCCATCTTCGTCTTCAACGCCGGCACAATCGACATCGTGCGACTCGTATCTGACCGGGGCGATGGCGATCTGCTCGAGTGATACCGATCCATCGTCAATGGAGGCTACCCAAACGCCGTGAATGCCCGGCTCCCCTGGATCCATCGCCCATGGCGAACCGACATACAGAGCCTGCCGTCCCGCTGGACCAGAAAAGAGCTGGGGCTTATGGATATGCCCAAGAACAAGTAACCCGATGTCGAGCGGCCACAGTTCGTCAAGTCCAACCGGTGCATAACGACTCAGGGGAACACCAACATCCCCATGTAGCAGTCCCATTACCGGAATACCGTCGTTATCCCAATGTGGGTATGTCCTCAGGGGAGGCTGGGTAACATGTTCTGACGAAAAGGACCACCCATCTACATGCAAGACGGGCGAGCCATCACGCCGCAAAGTAAACCTCTCCCACTCGCCATCGCGACCCAGGAGATGAAACCGGCTCGATCCGGCATGGTCAGCAATCCGAGGCAAGACATCGAAGTCATGATTCCCGGTCACCGCAACAGTGTCGATTCCTGCCTTGGAAAGGGATGCCAACCCATCAAGCATCGGACCAAGAGCTTCATATGATTTGCTTGCGGCATCAATGACATCCCCGCTCAGGGCGAGTAAATCGACGCGCTCTCCAATCGCAAGATCAACAATTGTCTTCCATGCGTCGGCCGTACGATATGTTTCTTCCACCTTGCTCAGCCGCCGACCAACGTGAATATCACCGGTACACAGGACCCTGAGTTTCAATCGTGCCCCCATTTTCCGGCGCCCAGAGCAGTAACGCGCACATCTGTCCAGAATGCTGCGATTCAGCGCTTCGAATTCGTATGTTCTCGATATATATGATTTTTGACTATATCGAGAATCATACATCAGATCAAGGACAATCAAAAATGCGCACAAAATCTGATCGGACTTCATAAGCAATGCGAGTGGACAGATACGAGGTTGGACTTCCGTGGCCGGGCTATACTTCGGCAAGAACACAACATGCCGAAATACGTCCCGCATGGGAGAGGAGACGCGACACATGGCCGTTTCGGAATCGACGAAGTTCCTGCTGGACGAAGATCGCATCCCCAAGACCTGGTACAACATCGTCCCCGACCTGACGTCCCCGCCTCCGCCCGCGTTGCACCCGGGCACGGGGAAGCCGGCGACGGTGGAGGATTTCCTGCCCCTCTTCCCGATGTCGCTCATCGAGCAGGAAGTCTCGACCGATCGCTACATCGAGATTCCCGATCCGGTGCGCGATGTTTACCGGCTCTGGCGCCCGACTCCGCTCTACCGAGCCTCGCGGCTGGAGGACGCCCTCGACCTGCCAGAAAACATCCGCATCTTCTACAAATACGAAGGCACCAGCCCGGCCGGGAGTCACAAACCGAACACCGCCGTCCCCCAGGCCTGGTACAACCAGCAGGCGGGGGTGAAGCGGATCACCACGGAGACCGGCGCCGGGCAATGGGGAAGCTCGCTGGCGATGGCGTGCTCTTTCTACGATATTGACCTCAAGGTCTACATGGTCCGGGTTTCCTACGAGCAGAAGCCCTACCGCCGTGCGTTGATGGAGACGTGGGGCGCGCAGTGCATTCCCAGCCCCAGCAGCGACACTGCGGCGGGCCGACAGATGCACGCGGCAGACCCGGAATCCACTGGCTCCCTGGGCATGGCGATCTCGGAAGCGGTCGAGGATGCCGCCAGCCGCGAGGACACAAAGTATTCGCTCGGATCGGTGCTGAACCACGTGCTGATGCACCAGACGGTGATCGGCGAGGAAGCGCTGGAGCAGATCGCGATGGCCGATGCGTGGCCAGACGTCATCGTCGGCTGCGTCGGCGGTGGCTCCAACTTCGGCGGGCTGACCTTCCCGTTTATCCGCGAGAAGATCGCCGGCAAGGATGTCCGCATCGTCGCCACCGAGCCAGCCGCCTGCCCGACCCTGACCCGCGGCGTCTACGCCTACGATTTCGGCGACACGGCAGGCATGACGCCACTCGTCAAAATGCACACCCTCGGGCACACCTTCGTCCCGGCCGGATTCCACGCCGGCGGGTTGCGTTATCACGGTGCGGCACCACTCGTGAGTCAGTTGCTGGAAGAAGGCATGATCGAGGCGGTCGCGATCGACCAGTTGGACGCCTTCGAATCCGCCGTGATGTTCTCCCGCACCGAAGGCATCGTCCCGGCACCGGAATCGTCACATGCGATCCGCGGAGCGGTGAACGAGGCGCTCGCCGCTCGCGAGGCCGGTGAGGCGAAGACGATCCTCTTCGGCCTGTCCGGCCACGGCAATTTCGATCTCGCCGCCTATCAGGATTATCTCGCGGGCAAGCTTCGCCGGTACGTGCATCCCCAGGAAGCGATCGACGAGGCGCTACAGTATTTGCCGACCGTCGCCGCAGACTGAGCGACCCACAAAAGGGCCGACCGTGGAGGTCACGGTCGGCCCTTTTGCATCATGCAGTGGTTCGCAAGAATGAACGTGGCCGCCTGGTGATCGACTCCCAGCGGGAGCCGATGGGCGGCGAGTCCTGCGGATCGCCCGCCCCTACATCCAATGCAGGAAGGTTGACACGGTCGAAGCCGGCACACGTAGGGGCGGATGGCCGGAGGCTCTCCGCCCTATCGGCGCCCGCAGGGCGTCGATGATCGGGCGACTATGTCAACCCTCCTGCAATTCGCTCTACTCGGCCAGCCAGATCTCGGGAATGGACCACAGCTCGCCAAAGGCGCTGTAGAACGCGTTCTTCACCCGCGTATTCACCGGTGCCACGCTCTGGCTGAAGTACAGAAGCCCCCAGTACGCATCGTCGTTGGCGATGTTGTCCTGCTCGATCATTATCTGCAGGCGCTTCTCCGGGTCGAGCTCCGTCTGGGATGCGGTGTTCAGGCGATCGTATTCCTCGTTGCAGTGTCGCGTCAGGTTGAATCCGTCCGGCGGAATGGCATCGCAGCGATACAGGACTCCCTGATCGTCAAGCGTCCAGTAGATCTTGAGCGTCGCCATCTCGAACTTGCCGGCAATCACCGACTCCATCATCGCTGGCGATGGCATCGCCTTTGGCAAGAGCTCGACACCGACCGCACCGAAGACCTGCTTCAGGTACGGCACCAGTTGGTCGTTGATCGGCGTGTCATCGCCGTAGAGGAACTCGAAGCTGAACTTCACGCCATCCTTTTCGCGGACGCCGTCCTTCCCCTCGACCCAGCCAGCCTCTTCAAGCAACGCCTTGGCCGTATCCGGATCGTAGGTGTAGACGGTCTTCACATGGTCCGGCGCGTATGCCGGAGAGGTCGGCGGCTGCACCCCGACGGCCGGTGTCCCGATGCCGCCGAGCATGGTGTCGACGATCAGGTCGCGGTCGACCGCGTACATCAGCGCCCGGCGAACGACCGTGTCGGAAAAGAACGACCCCTTGTCCGCATCCGCGTTCATGAGGAAGAAACCCCAGCCCATATCGTCGTAGGTTTCCACGCGAATATCCGGGTTCCCCTCCACCTGGGGAATCTGTGTCGGCGCCATACCGCGCATGGTATCCGACTCACCAGTGACGATGCTCTGGATCGCGCTGCTCGACTCCGGAATCACCCGAATCGTGAACGAATCGATATGCGGTATGCGCTGGGGAAGCCAGTAGTTCTCATTACGATCGATCGTGACGTGGTCGCCAAGCTCCCACTCCCGGAAGACGAACGGACCCGAGCCGATCACCTGCGCCGGATCGGTTCCGGTCGATCCCGGCGATGACGCCCACTCGCCGAAGGGAATATCGCCCCAGATATGCTTCGGCATGATCGCGATCGCCGCGACCGTCTTTTCCAGCACCAACGCTGCCGGCTGGTGAGCGACAAGCTCGAAGGTCTTGTCATCCACCGCCCGAATCGAGGCGATGTTCTGGAGAAAATCCGACGCGACGGGGCTGATCGACTCCTCGGCCATGACCGCATTGAAGGTCATCACGCAGTCATCGGCCGTGACCGGCTCGCCGTCGTGCCAGACAGCATCCTGGTTGATGTAAAACGTATAGGTCTTGCCGTCCGGTGCCAGCTCCCAGTAATCGGCCAGGTCCGGCGCCATCGTGCCGTCGATCGGGCTCTGCGACGCAAGGTAGCTGTAGATGTTGTTGATGGCGTAAAGCGCGATCACATCCGACCGGGTCACCGGGTTCAACGTCGAGACATCGGTCGTCGACGCCAGGATCATCTGGCCGCCTTCGACTGCGGCCTCTTCATATGGATACGCTTCGTGTAAACGGGCGAGATAGTCGTCCCGCGTGATCGAGCGGACCACCTCACCCTCGGGCGATGCCGCAGGGGTTGCCTCTTGCGCCAGTACGCCGTCGGCCAGCACGCTGGCGGCACCCAACGAGACACCCGCCGCTGCGGCCGCCTTCATAAATGCACGACGATCGGTCTTTCCCGATCGCAACCCGTCAATAGCACTGAGTACGCGACGATTATCCATTTTTGCTCCTGATCATGGGCTCGTGGGTCACCGCTGCACGACCCGACCCATTCTGTCAACCAAAAGAGGGCGGGTCAAGTCCCCGACGGATCAGGCCTGGTCGCCGAGAAGCGTCCGTGTGGGGAGACGGGCATCGAACCGCTTCGCCGCACGATCCGGCAACATCCGGAGCCGCTGGAGATGGCCCAGCCCCTCCGGCAACGCGTTGTGGTAGGACGCGATCTTCCTGTCGAGGACGGCAGCCCGTTCAAGATACTGGTTGCGCATTCCTTCGCGAAGCACCAGCAACTCGCCGAGCGTGCGAGGACCAGCGGGAGGTTCATGGATCGCGGGATCGGGCCGGAACAGATCGAGCAGACGCTGCCAGATGTTCCACCATGGGCGTGGCGGAGGTGGCGTCTCGGGTTCGTCGTTCGTCTCGCGGACCGCGATGATCCTATCGCGCTCTTGCTCCAGCCAGGCTGCGGAACGCTCGAGAAAATCATCCAGATCGCGTGTCAGGGTAGCGACGTCGCGGTCCAGCTCCATCCACGCCGGCATGATTCCGGCGTTTTTCAGCCGGCTGAAGGCGAGGTCATATTCCGGGTTCAGCTCCGTGCGGTGGATGTGGATCGGCTTGCCGGCACCGGGCAGGTTGTCGAACGCGCCTTGCGCCTCCTGCTCCTGAATCTGCTCCTCGATCCACTCGTCCCAGTCCTCGATCTCGGTTCGCTGAAAATCCCGATCGTAACGTATCGGCGACATGGCGATCCTCCTTGCGCTGATCGTAGGGTACACACCATTTGTGAAAAGTGTAACAACCAGCGCAAGTCGAGAGGATTCGGGTCTGAGAGCGGCAAGGGAGATTATCCGATCCGGGCAAGCGCCTGGTCGAGATCCGCGATCAGGTCGTCCGCATTCTCGATACCCACCGACATCCGGATCACGGACACATCCACCGCCTGCGCCGTCCCCGAAACCGACGCGTGCGTCATCGTGTCCGGATGCTCGATCAGCGACTCCACCCCGCCCAGGCTCTCCGCCAGCAGGAAGATCCGCGTCGATTCACACACCGTCTGCGCCGCCGCCTTGCCGCCTTTCAGGGCGAAGGACACCATGCCTCCGAACGAGCGCATCTGCGTCGTCGCGATTGCGTGTCCGGGGTGATCCGGCAGTCCGGGGTAGAACACGGTCTCGACGGCATCATGCGCGTCAAGGAACTGCGCCACCCGCATCCCGTTCTCGCTGTGACGATCCATCCGGATCGGGAGCGTCTTGATCCCGCGCAGCGTCAGCCAACAGTCGAATGGCCCAGGGATGGCGCCCGCGCCGTTTTGCAGCTCTTTCAGCCGCTCGTACAACCCGGAATCGTTCCCGACAACTGCGCCGCCAACGACATCGGAGTGCCCGCCGAGGTACTTCGTGGTGCTGTGTAACACGAGATCGGCGCCCAGGGATAAAGGTTGCTGCAGGTAGGGTGTCGCAAAGGTGTTATCCACCACCAGCCACGCCCCGGCCTCTTCCGCGATCGCCTTCATCCCGGCGATATCGGTGATCCGCATCGCCGGATTGGTCGGCGTCTCCGCCCAGATCAGCTTCGTATTCGGGCGCACCGCTTCCCTGGCTGCATCCAGGCTGCTGAGGTCGGTACAGCTCGTCTCGATGCCGAAACGCCCGAACACCGAATCGAAAAGCCGGAATGTGCCGCCGTAGGCATCGTTCGACATCAGGATATGATCGCCCGGGTTCAGCAAGGTCGCGATCTCGCGAGTCGCCGCCGTCCCCGACGCGAACGCCAGCCCCCAGGCGCCGCCTTCCAACGAAGCGAGCGACGACTGGAGCGCGGTCCGCGTCGGGTTGTCCGTGCGCGAATATTCGTAGCCATTGAACGAGCCCAGCGCCTGATGCTTGAAGGTGCTGGTTTGATAGATGGGAACGATAACCGAACCCGTTTCGGGATCCGGGTCCTGCCCGGCGCGAATCGCGCGCGTCTCGATCGCGACATCGCTCCAGTCAGTCCTGCGGCCAGGAAAATTCGGATCCTTGGGGTTCGATGCCATGATGCCTCCCGGAATATCGGTCAAACAGTGGGCCACGTTCCTTCATTGTGGTACGGAACCGGCCAATTGTCGACGGATCTCACCGCCCCTCGCCAGCCAGGACCTCGGCGACGTGCTGACGAATCTGGACCCAGTATCTCGAGACGGAACGATCGCTGACACCCAGCTCCCGGGCGATCGCGGCCTTGGAGCGCCCCTCGATGGCGTACGCCATCAGAATGGCCACCTGCTGCTCCGGCAAACCATTGAGGATCCGGGCCAGGAGCTCGTCCCCTTCCGGGGTGGCGACGGCAGATGCAAGCGAAATGTCGTCGATTGGCACGGATCGCCACCGCGGCGGAACCGACGACTTTCCGATGCCCCTCAGCACGACATCCCGGAGCCGCCAGGCGAATCGCGACAGCAGGAACGCCGTGAAATCGACATCGCCCGCCCAGGTGTCCACCAGATCGACGAAGACGAGATAGACCTCCTGTGTGACGTCATCCCGGCTCCAGATTCCCTCGGCGCCATCCGGTGCGAACGGCGGCCGGATGCCCTTCGCCAGACGGGTCAGCTTCGGCAGATAGGCGGCATACAATGCATCCCGGGCGATGCGGTCGCCCTGCTGCGCCCGGATCGCAAACGAACCGAGCGTCTCCTCGAACGTCGGCAAAATAATGTCGTCAGCACCGATCTCCGGCAAAGGCGTCGCCGGTCGTCGCGCCAGTTGACGCCTCCGGTATCGGCTCCGCGTGGACGATGAGAGGCGAACGGCGATCCGCCCGGCATCAACCGGGTGAATCGCCGCGTGCACATCGTGAGTCATGGTGAAGGTTCCCCCAACGGCCGCGCCGCATCTGCGGCCAGCCAGAATCCATTGGAGGCTCTTCGGAGCTCGGAATGCGTTGTAAGAAACGTGCGTAAAACGCAGGAGAGCGATGCTTACCCCGCCAGAGCATTGCGGGATGCCCGTTCCCGCTCGGTCTGCTTTTTCAGCGCCCGCAGATCCAGCAGGTGCTCCGCCCCGCATCGCGGGCAGATCGCCTGCACATGCCCGAATCCGAACAGGTGCCAGTAGCGATCCCGGACCTTGATGTTCAACCGGCCCGCAACGTCATAGGTGGCCAGCAACACCGCTGGCTCCCGGCACGGGCAGACCCAGCGATAGGGCGCGGCCGCCGCCCGGATCGTTCGCCCCTCGATGACTGGCGGCTCAGGCCGCCCTGGCAGGACGGTTTCCAGATCGATCTCCCGCCCCGTGTTCTCTCGCATGTCGTCTCGTGTCCCTGTCATCGCGGCAACTCCATTGTCTCCAGCAAACTGGTCACGCGGCATGTCCGTCCCCTTCGTCCACCCGTGCCAGCTTCGTCATCCCGCCAGAAAACAGAACATATGTTCTATTCGTGTGATGGAGTGTAGGGAGTCGCTCACACCCTGTCAAGGTCCGGCAAGCAAAACGGCTAGCAGCGTACAGACACAACCTGAACTGCGGTACACTGGCGTCGATCGTGCGATATGTCGGAATGGGCGCATTCGCCTTAAAAACCGGGCGAACCTTCGGGATGGTGAAGGAGACCTCCGGCAGTATCGTCACATGGGTCTGGCTCGCCCATGCAACGTGAAAAAGACGATGGCATGCGGATTTTTTCCGCTATTTCCCATGGGGTCACTCACCACGTATGGCAATCAATGGCACGACGCCTGCACCCGAAGATTCGAGTCGCAAGACGACGCCCCCTATCGCTTCCGACATCGCCCGCGAGCTTCGGCTCGTCTCAGACCTGGCTGGGCTCCTGATCTGGGAGGCCGATACCGGTTCCCACGCGATCTCCTGGACGTCGGGACCCAGCGTTCTCCCGGAGCTTCCGCGTCTCGATTCTCTGGACGGCTACCTCACCATCAACCATCCCGACGACCGCCAAAACGTTCACCTCGCCTTTACCCGGTGGCTGGCAGGAACCCATGCGCTCGACATCCAGCACCGGATCGTGCTGCCGACCGGAAAGACGATCTGGCTGCACAGCCGCGGCGATATCCTCGATCCCGGCAAATCGCGACTGCTTGGCGTCGCACAGGACATCACCGCCTACCACCAATGGCAGGAAGACGCCGATCTCCTGCTCGCGGTCCAGCGCGTCCTCGAAATCAGCTCTCGCAACGACGCGATGCTCCACGATGTCGGTAAAATCCTCCGCGACCATCTCGGGCTTTCAGCCATCACGTTCCTCGCAGTATCCGAGCCCGACGACCAGCTGACCCTGCTTCACAAAAGCCTGAATGCCGGTGCGCCAAAGATCGAGCCGGGAGATATCCTCCCCCTGTCGTCGTTCATCCCGCCGGACATCGCAGAGATACTTGCTGGCGGGACGCCAGTCGCGGTGAGCGATGTCACCAGAGATCCGCGCCTGAACGGGCAACGCGCCAATCTTGAGGATCGGCTGTTCTTCTCCACCCTCGCCATTCCCTTTATCCAGGAAGGGCAATGGACCATGCTCATGTGCGCCAGCCGCCAACAGCCGCACGAGTGGGAAGAACACGAGGCGCATCTTCTCAAAGCAGTGTCCGAACGCGTCAACCTCCGCCTGGAGCGAATTCGCTCCACGCTCGATCTCCGCCGGAGTGAGGAGCGCTACCGTTCGTTGTTCGACACGATGGACGAGGGCTTTTGCATCGTCAAGGTGATCTATGACGAGGCCGGAGAACCTGTCGACTACATCTTTGTCACCACAAATCCGGCATTCGAGCATCACACGGGCCTTCACAATGCGGCGGGCAAGTACATGCGCGATCTCATCCCCAACCACGAAGACCACTGGTATAACGTCTACAGCGAAGTCGACCGTACGCGGCACCCGGTCCGGCTCACCAGGCAAGCTCCTCATCTGGGCGGCCGCTGGTTCGACCTCAACGCCTTCCCCGTTGGCGACCCTTCGCAACATCACGTCGCCGTGCTTTTCACGAATATCACCGAGCGTATGCAGGCCTTCGAAAACCTGAAGAAATTCGAAAATCACGTCCAACGGGCGCTGGAGATCGAATCGGTCGGCATCATCTTTTTCAGCCCGGACGGCCCGGTCACCTATGCGAACCCGGCATTTCTCCGCATGAGCGGGTACACCAGCGAGGATATCGCCGCTGGCCGCGTCCGATGGGACACGATGACGCCTCCGGAATGGATGCCCAATGCCCAGAGCGCGATCACCGAGTTCCTCTCCTTCGGCCGCATCACGCCGTACGAAAAGGAATACATCCGGAAGGACGGCACCCGCTGGTGGGGACTCTTCGCTGCCTCGCGCATCAACGAAACTGAAGGCGCGAAGTTCATCATCGATATCTCGGCGATGAAGCAGGCCGAAGCGGAACGCGACCGCCTCGCGGACATCGTGGAAGACTCGAACGACGCGATCATCCGCTGCGATCCCGATGGCCAGATCATCGATGTCAATCACGCGGCAACCGAGTTGTACGGTTACTCGCGCGACGAATTCCTCGGCCGAAACATCATCGACACTGCTCCGCCCGACCACCGGGAGGAGTTCGCCGAGAAATATGCCCTGCTTCTCTGTGGCGAACATGTCCCGACCTGGGAGACCGTGCGGCATGGCAAGGACAATACCCCGCTCCAGGTCGAGATCCGGATGTCGCCGATCCGCAATGAGCACGGTGAGATCGTCGGCTGCTCCGGTATCGTTCGCGATATCACCGAGCGAAAGCGGCTCGAACAGGCGCAGGAAGACTTCCTCGCCATGGCCAGTCACGACCTCAAATCCCCGGTCACCGTCCTGCTCGGCCGCGCCCAACTGATGCGACGCCGCAAAACCTATGACGAAGCGGGGCTCCGCACCATCATCGACCAGGCCCGGCGCATCGAGCGGCTCGCCACCGACCTGCAGCATGTCGTTCACATCGAATCCGGCCAGCTAGAGTTCCGTCCCGGCCACGTCGATTTGATCCAACTGGTTCGTCAGGCACTGGATCGCATCCCCACGGACAACACCTCGCTCGAAGTGTGCACGAACCTGCCGGAGGAACCGGTGATCGGCTTCTGGGATCGCGACCGGATCAGCCAGGTGATCGACAATCTCCTGTCAAACGCCGTCAAGTATTCGCCGGATGGCGGCACCATCACGGTCTGCGTCATACCACACGACCAGGACATCGAGCTACGCATCACCGACGAAGGTATCGGCATCAGTCCGAAGCTTCAGCAACGCCTGTTCACACGTTTCTACCGGGCCGATGACGGCGGGGTCGCCTCCGGACTCGGACTCGGCCTGTACATCTCGCGCATGCTGATCGAGGCGCATGGCGGCGACATCGACGTCACCTCCACCCCGGACCAGGGCAGCACGTTCACCGTTCGGCTTCCCCGCAATCCGATGGAAGATGACCTGTCACACGCCCCATCCACGGACATCCATGCGGCATCCTGACCGGCGTCTTCGTATCTGGATCGGCGGCGCGCTCGTCGTCCTGATCGCGTGCTGGCAGTTCTTCGGCGCCGTCGATTCCCGGCCGATGCACCGGGATGAGGCGCGCTGGATTCATCGCGCCGTGTACATCCGCGAGTTGCTCCACCCGTTCAGCGATTACTGGAACGAGCAAACCTGGATCGAACAGGGAGGCACGCTGGACGAGCGATACCGCCTCCGGGCGCAACCGCCGATGGGCTCCTACGTGATGGGTCTCGGCTTCTTGCTACAGGGAAAGCTGCTTCCGAATATCGGATTCTGGAACATGGACCAGGACGACGCCTGGAACGCGGAGCACGGCAACGAGCCGTCCCCCGACCAGATCACCACCGGACGCCGTACCAGCGCCGCGGTCAGCGTACTGACGGTCCTCGCGATCTACCTGGTCGTAACGCGCCTGACGAACGTCGTGGGAGGCGTCGTCGCCGGTTTGATGCTGGCATTCAATCCCCTGATGATCTACCTCGCCACGTTCGCCGGTTCCGACGCCGTCCTCGGATTGACGATCGCGCTCGCCGCAGTCGCGGCGTATCGCCTCGCGGATCGACCGACCTGGCTTCGAACCATCCTGCTCGGGCTTGCGATCGCGGCGGGCGGCTCCACCAAGCTCAGCCCGCTCGGGATCGTCGTCCCGCTCGGCCTCCTGGGGCTTGCCGGGCTGACCCACCGCTTCATTCGCCATCACGCGGGGGATCATGTCCCGCCTGGCCCCTCTCTCCGGCTCTGTCTCCAGCTCATCACCATCCCGGCGATCGCCGGCTTCGGGTTCATCGCCAGCTATCCCTGGCTCTGGCGTCACCCGATCGCGAACACCCGCGCGCTCGTCGAATACCGGCAATGGGGTATGGATATCCAGGGCATGCTCTGGCAACAGGTCGCCGTAGAGAATCGTATCGACGCCTTTCGCCGGATCGGCATCAAGCTGGGGCAGGAGTGGACAACGCTTGGGCGGCTCGGCTGGAGCTGGCTTCCGGACGGCCTGGAGCTCGCCATCGCCGCCGCCGGACTCGTCCTGCTGCTGTGGCTCGTCATCCAGCGCGGCTTCTGGAGCGCCACCGGCCTCGCTGCCGCCGTCCTCGCCAGCGAGGCCACCATCACCATCTATGGGCTCGATGTTGACTGGGCCCGCTATCACCTGCCGATCCTGCTCCTGAGTTGCAGTTGTATCGGCATCGCCACCGGGAGCATCTGGTCGATCGTCACATCCCTGTCGCGTCTCCACCGCCGGACCGCAGCCGAAAAACCGGCATGCTCTTCGCCTCCAGACAACTATCGAGACCTTCCGACGGCATGATCCCTGCAAAGTCCTCGACAAACACGTGAAGACACACGTCGCAGGCGAATCCTGCGCCGCGAGGAGATGCTTCGATGACAGACAAAGATGATATCGAACGTGAGATTGAAGAAAACGAGGCGAGAGTCCGCGACACGGAAGATATCGACATTGATGAGGATGTGATCCGGCAGAGAGAAAATGACAACGACGGCACGATCCTGAATGACCTCGACAATGCCATTCTCGGTCGCCGAAAGCATTCGCCGGAGCATGAGGTCGAGTATCACGACAACGACAAAGCTACCCGCACCGAACCGGAATAGCTCGCAAGCGTGACGAGAGGACGTGTGCTGCCACGCCCTCTCGTTTCAGGATCGTCGCCGGATCGCGTTTACATCGGCGGCAGATGCCGGAACCATCCGGCGGCGCGCTCGTAAGCGTGCGCGATGTCGCACAGCGCCAGCTCCTGATCCGGCCGCCCGATGAACGACAGCCCCACCGGCAGGCGGTTCGTGTCAAAACCGCAGGGTACCGAAATCGCCGGCTGACCGGTCGCGTTCCACGGCGCGGTCAATCGCGTGAACGCCATGCCAACCGCCTCGGTCGATCCATCGGCATAGACAACGTGGTCATCCTCCGCCAACGGTGCTGTCGCCGGGGCCGACGGCGCGATCATGGCATCCAGGCGATGCTCCCGGTAGACATCCGCTATCGTGGTACGGATACGTTTCCGGGCCTGTCGCGCGCGGAGATAATCATCCCCCGTCACCAGGGATCCGGCTTCCAGGCGGGAGCGCAAAGCCTCGCCCATCAATTCCGGAGCGGACCGCAACTGGTCGCGGTGAATCGCCGCCGACTCCACGCGCGAGATCATCAGCGCGACGCCTCGCGACGCCTCGGCCTCGCGCCAGTCGCACTCCACGATCTCCGCACCGAGCGTCTCCAGCACCGCGATCGCATCCCGGAAGGCCGATGCGACATCGGGCTGGACGCGATCGAGGAAGTACGCACGCGGCACCCCGATCCGCTTGCCATCGAGACGCCCGCCCCCGGCAGGAAAACGGTTCTCCAGCGCCGGGATACCCTTTCGCTGTCCTGCCAGGCTCAGGTACAGGATCGCGGTATCATGGACCGTCCTGGCGATCGGCCCGACCGTGTCCATCGATGGCGACAGAGGGAAGATTCCGGCAACGCTGAGACGCCCGTAGGTCGGTTTCATCCCGACCACACCGACCAACGCCGCCGGCGTCCGAATGCTGCCGCCGGTATCGGTGCCGAGCGCCCCCAGACAGGTTCCCGCCGCGACAGCCGCCGCCGATCCACCGGAGCTGCCGCCGGGAATCCGCTCCGGATCCCACGGACTCCGCGCCGGATCGCTCACGACCCCGGCGGCAGCCTCCTGGGTCACGGTCTTTCCGAGCAAAACGGCACCGTCCCA
>Ga0180220_1000893_pt1 | contig 26169 bp, 20 predicted proteins | sample eDN5th37CBELigBY_FD_151335 | JGI IMG/M metagenome (GOLD analysis project Ga0180220, IMG submission 151335) | Enriched backyard soil microbial communities from Emeryville, California, USA - eDNA 5th pass 37_C BE-Lig BY (version 2) (version 2) | ecosystem: Environmental > Terrestrial > Soil >...
TGTCGATCGGCGGGATGGTGTTGGGCATGCAGGCGACCGAGGTGACCCCGCCGGCCAGCGCCGAGGCGGCGCCGGTGGCGATGGTTTCGTCCTCCTCGTTGCCGGGCTCGCGCAGATGGACGTGGACATCAATCAGGCCGGGGCAAACTATCATGCCACGGGCGTCGATAACGATTTCGGCCTCCTCGCCCCCGCCGTCGGGAAGGACGCGCCCCCGGCCGATCCAGAGGTCGCCAATTTGGTCGAGCTCCGTGGAGGGGTCGATGATTCGTCCACCGGTGATTCGGATCGTCGGCAACGCGAGAGTCCCCATGATTTGGGCGGCTTTCCTTTTGGGCGTGGTTGAGTTGGGTGGTTCGACCGCGTTGGTCGGGAGGAGGATTACGCTTTGGAGTCGTCGCCTCGGCCGCGATCGCCGGCCGCGCCGCCGAGCAGATAGAGGACGGCCATGCGGACGGCGAGACCGTTTCGCACCTGGTCGAGAATGGCCGAGTGGTTGCCGTCGGCGACCTCGGGCGTCAACTCGACGCCTCGATTGATCGGGCCGGGGGCCAGGAGCAACAAGTCGGGCTTGGCGATCCGAACCCGCTCCTGAGTCATCATGTAGAACTGCGAGTATTCGCCGACCGACGGAAAAAGCCCCGCCTGCTGGCGCTCGAACTGGATGCGGAGCACGTTGACGACGTCGCAGCGCGGCAGGATGTCGTCGAGGCGGTAGGCGATCTCGCAGCCGATTCGCTCCAGGGACCGGGGAACCAGGGTCGGCGGCCCGCAGAGGATCACCTTGGCGCCGAGCTTCAAGAGCCCTTGGATGTTGGACCGGGCGACCCGGGAATGGGCGATGTCTCCCAAAAGGGCCACGGTGAGCCCTTCGATTTTCCCCTTGGCCTTGCGGATGGTCATCAGATCCAAGAGCGCCTGGGTGGGGTGCTCGTGGGCGCCGTCGCCGGCGTTGATGATTGCCGAGGAAACATGCTGGGCCAGCAGATGAGGAGCGCCCGGGGTCGGGTGGCGGACGACCATCACGTCGGCGCCCATAGCCTCGATGTTCCGGGCCGTGTCAATGAAGGTCTCGCCCTTCGAGAGACTTGAGACGCTGGCGGTGAAGTCTTGCGTGTCGGCCGAGAGCCGTTTGGCGGCGAGGCTGAAGCTGGTTCGGGTTCGCGTCGAGTTCTCGAAGAACAGGTTGAAGACGATCCGGCCCTGGAGGGCGGGAACCTTCTTCCGGTCTCGCCTCGAGATTTCCGAGAACGACTCGGCCGTGTCGAGGATGGCGAGGATCTCCTCTCGCGAGAGGTCCTCCAGGCCGAGCAGGTGCTTGCGGGTCCAGGTGGTCACTGGAGACGCTCTCCTCGGCCTTGCGACCGGCCGGATGCCGCGGGAATCCTCACGATCTCGTCGACCGAATCAATCGGCTGGAGCCGGACCTGAACGCGGTCGTCACGGTTGGTTTTCAAGGTTAGGCCCACAACGTCGGGTTCGATGGGTAGTTCACGATGGCCTCGATCCACGAGCACGGCCAGGCGGATTCGCGAAGGGCGCCCCAGGTCGCAGATCGCGTTGAGCGCCGCGCGGATCGTCCGGCCCGTGAACAACACGTCGTCAACCAGCACGATGTCGGCGCCGTCGACGTCGAAGGGAATCTCGGTCCCCTTCAAGACCGGCCAGCGCCTGACCTGGTTCAGATCGTCGCGGTAAAGGGTGATGTCAACCGCGCCCACGGCGGCCTCGGGCCCACCGCCGGCCGCCAACTCGCGGGCCAGCCGCTCGGCCAAGGGGACGCCGCGAGCCCTGATCCCCACAAGACAAAGCGGAACCCCGGGCCGCCGCCCCTCGCCGATCCGACCGGCCATCGCCGAAATCAGACCAGCGACCTTTCCGCCGTCGCAAACCCGTTCTTCGTCGAAGCTCATAATTAAGACGACCCATAATCCTTCCCGCCCCCGCCGACCACTTCAGATGGCGCGCCTCGGGCCGGTGCAATGTATCAGACTCCGCCGATTCGCTTCAAGCGCCGCCCCAGACCGCCGCCCCTCGCCAAGGGCATTGGATATTGGGTTCGGTTGATTTCAGGACTCACTCTCGAACGACACCGAAAAACATCCGCAACTCGCTTGATTTCAAGGATATGGGACGGAGTTCGTTTCGGGAAATTGGGTTCGTTCGGACATTTTTTCACGATGGCGAGAGGGTTTTAGCTTCGCCTCATGGTTCAACGCCCGGCGGGTTCTCGAAAGCTCCGCGCGCACAATCCCCTGGTGAATGATGCCACAAAGATCGCGGCGTCGAACGAAAAACGGCGCGGCGAGGCTCCGTTTTATTCCGCGTGAGCCTCCTTCTCGGTACGATCGTTATGGGCGTGTCGCTGGAGGTTCGCCGATAGGCCGGGTATGGCGCTCTTCTCGTCGGGACGATGTAATCAGACAGGTCGAGGGAGGCCGTCGAGAATGCCTCGGACCATCCTGGGAATCTTGTTCGGGCTGGTGATTGCGGGATGCGGCCACATCGCCAGAGGGGTCGACATTTGGAAAGCCGTCGAGCGGAACGACATCCCCGCCATCCGGAAATACGGGGCCGCCGGTGGCGACGTGAACATCCTCGGCTGGGATGGGAGCACCCCTCTATGGACGGCCTTAGAGGGCGAGAAGCGCTATAGTTACGAAGCCTTGCTGGATTGCGGCGCCGACCCAAACATCATCCTGCGCGGCAAACGGGTCGTCACGCATTGGGCCGCGATGGAAGAGGATCCGTGGTGGCTCCGGCTCGCCCTGGAGCACGGCGCCGACCCGAATCTGGTGAATGTTGGTCATGGTAGTCCCTTAGAAGGCCCGCCCTTGAGGGCCGCGATTGGCCTGAGGGGGACCCTCGAAAATGTGAAGCTGCTCGTGGAGCATGGGGCGGATATCAACAAGCCGTACCCTGATGGTTGTTATCCGTTGTCGAGCGCGCTCGTCCAAAACAAGTGGGAGGTTGTCCTCTACTTGCTCGATCGAGGGGCTGATTACACTCTCGCGGAATGCGGATCGATCAAATTCCTCGAAGAATTTCGCGGCTTGTACCAGCGTAAAGAGGTCTTCTTAATTAAGGGGGATCGCGAGAAACTCGATGAGATCCGCGCATGGCTGGAGTCAAGGGGAATTGACGTTCGAGAGAAGTAGTGCGGCGTGACGGAGTAAGGGGCTGGGAGCCAATTCTTGAGCAACTTCTTTTTGGCCGTATCGCTTGAATCGTCATCGGCTCGGAGGGGAATGCACTCGCTTGCGCTTCGAGCTTGTATCGCGGATTGCGCGTCCACCAATACCAACTCGAAGCGCTAGCGAGTGCATCGTTCCAATCGCCACTTCCCGACTTTCGCAGCCACGCGGGCGGGACACTCCACGCGCCGGCCCGGCGTCGCGAACCAAAGAACTGGCGATGGTCCCCTTCGCCGGCCGTACCTCGGATGCTTGGCCGAGGGAAAGAACGGCGATGTTCACGCGAGTTGCCGGCCTAGGGTGGCCATCGTTTGGCGCTGGCGATCTCTGACGAAGGCGCGGGCCTTGTCGGCCTTGGCTTTGGCGGGGCCGGGATCGGTGGCGATCGAGAGAACGGTGGGGACGAGGCGGGCGACGTCGTCTTCGTTGTCGAAGTCGAAGAGCCAATTGCCCAGGCCGATGTCCTTCCACATGAAGCCCTTACTGGTCTGTTCGGCCCATCGGCAGACGATGGCCGGGGTGCCGTGGGCGATGCTCATGATCGGCGAGTGCATCTCGTTGCCGAACAGCCCGGCACTTCGGGTGTAGGTGGAGATCGCCTCGCCGGTCAGCCAGTAGTCGGGCTTCCAGACGACCCGTCGCTTGATGGCTTCGGGCAAAGGGTCGTAGAGGAGTTCCTTGCCGACGGCCATCTGCGTCTGGTCTTCGGGACAAATGAGAACCTTGTGATCGGTCTGACGGACGATCTCGATGATCGCCCGGCGGTGGGGAGCGTGGTCGTGCTCCTTCATCGACTCGTTGCGCGCGTGCTTTTTCGGGTCGAAGGAAGCGCCACGGCCGGGGAGCGTCCAGTAGGGAGTATAGCGAAGGCGGGGGATGCAGCAGAGGAATCGGCCTTCTTCGAGATCGTTCGCCTTGAGGAAGGCAAGGGCCCTCTCATCATCAAGCAGGTCGACGCCGAAGGCGGCGTCGGGACCAAACTCCATGATGGGACAGGAGCAACCTCGAGACCGGGCGAGTTCCAGCGAGACCGAATCTCGGAAATAAACGAATCGGGCGTTGCTCAGAATTTCAATTGTTTTGGAGAACTCGGCCTCGGAGGTGGGGGTGGTGGACGTGGAGGGCGTGAGCGGCAGAGTGATGCCGTAAACTCCGAAAGGTTTGCCGGTCTCGTCCCTCCATCGAATGACGTCCCTACGGGCCCCGAACGAGGCGGCCGAACCGTGGAGAAGGAAGTCACACTCGTCGAAGGCCGTCTTTATGGCCTCGGGAGTCTTGACGATCGAGAGCTTGGGGAAGCGGTCGAGGAGGAGTTCTTCGACGCCGTTGTCGACCTTGCTGGGCCAAAGCCGAACCTCGACGTCGGGAAGATGCTTTTCCAGGATCGCGAGCAGGCCGGGCGTGTGGGCGATGTCGCCGATGTTGACGGTTTGCCAGGACGATCGCACGAGCAGGCGAGGCGGGCGCTTCGTCGAAGCCCGAACGGTCGAGGCGAGCGTCGCGAGCGCGGCCGATTGCAGGAAAGAGCGGCGGTCCATGGTTTTGAGGATCCATCAAGAACCAGGGGTGGCCCAGCGCCGAGACCGACGCGCCGACTCGGATTATCGGGATCTCCAAGATCCATTGCCAGTGGTCGCCCGAATCCGCTGACGATTTATTGGGGCGGGGTCGGAAAGTTGATGCCCGGTTTCATTCGGGGGTTCTCCAATATATGCTATGCGACGATTGGGAGTTCGGCGCGTTGGCGCGCGAAACGAGGTTTGAAGACTCGGTCCCCGCGACGGCGACGACATCCCCTCGGCGGGTCGAGGACGCATCAGGAGACAAAGCCATGTTTCGGCAAAAGAAAATGAGTTTATCGTTGGCGTTCGCGCTTCTGGCCGGGCTGAGTTTGGGCGGCTTTCGGTCGACTCAAGCCGCCGACCTCAAAACCGAAAACGTGATTCTCATCCACACCGATGGTTTGCGCTGGCAAGAAGTCTTCTCCGGAGCGGACCCGGAGCTTTTGCCGAAGCTGGACAGTGGCCATCCGTTGGTCAAGAAGTATTGGCGCGACGATCCGGAAGCCCGGCGCGAGGTCTTGATGCCGTTCTTCTGGAACGTGATCGCCAAGCAGGGGCAGCTCTACGGCAACAAAGACAAGGGCAGCGTCGCGCGGGTGACCAACGACCAATGGTTCTCCTACCCTGGCCGCAATGAATTCCTAACCGGATCCGCCGATCCAAACATCAGGAGCAACGCCAAGGTCCCGAACAAAAACGTGACCGTGCTGGAATGGCTTCACCGGAAGCCGGCCTTCCAAAACAAGGTTGCGGCGTACAGCGCGTGGGACGTGGTCCCCTCCATCATCAATCGCGATCGCTGCGGCTTTCCCGTGATGGGCGGGTGGGAGCCCGTGCCCGACAAATCACCCAGCCCGCGCATGGCGCTCCTGAACGAGCTGATTCGCGACACCACTCCGGCCAATGCCGCCGAAGTCTATGACTCGTTTCTCTTTCAGGCGGCGATGGAGCACTTTGTCACCGAGCGGCCGCGGGTGTTCTTTGTGGACTTCCTGGAAACGGATCATTGGGGGCACGCCGGCCGCTACGACTTGGTGTTGAGCTCGGCCCAAAAATTTGACGAGTATGTCCGACGCTTGTGGGAAACCGTCCAGTCCCTGGATCAATATCGCGACAAGACGACCCTGATCCTGGTTACCGATCACGGGCGCGGGTTGGCGCCGGAGAACTGGAAGCATCACGGCGCCAAGATCGAAGGGGCGCAATACATCTGGATGGCCTTCCTCGGTCCCGACACCCCGGCGCTCGGCGAACGCGCTGATTGCCCCGAGGTCACGCAAAGTCAAGTCGCCGCCACCCTGGCCGCCTTCCTGGGCGAAGACTACAACCAAGACGTCCCCACCGCCGCTCCCCCGGTGACCGACGCTTTGCCGTCTGACGGAGAATAGGGGTAAAAGGGGTTAGGAGCCGATTGCACCTGGTTCTCTGGCCCCGGGGCGATGGCGCTCTATCGCGGTTCATGGGTTGGTTGACCATGACCCATTGGTGGACCAATCCCAAACTGGTTGGGCCGGCGGATTCGAGTTGGTCTTCCAGTAGGGCGGGCATTGCCCGCCGGGGAGAAGCCGTGGGCGCGGTTCCGGCGCGTGGGCCTTGGCCCCTCCGCAAGGGGGATAGCGGTCGGTTTAGATTTGGTCTTCCACATACTCAGCGCTGGCGCGCCCATTGCCACACCGCCGGAACGGGCCAACACCACCAGGGCCGTCCTAGATGACGGCGCGATTGTCTCAATCCCGGCTTGGGACGCGAGGGCGATCACGGACTTGGCCAGGTGGCTCGATCAAGCCCGCAAGGCCGCCCGGCAATCGCGCCACAGCTTATGCGCCTTCCGCGCTACGCCGACTGGGGGGCGCCCATCAACGCATTAGGCTCTGTCTGATAAACCGTCGGACGCGCCTCCCTGGGAACGCCGATCTCCTGATCGGCTCTCCTCCATCATAAGTGGTTGGCCCGGACGCCGATCAGGAGATCGGCGTTCCCGAGGGGATGGTTCTCCTCCTCGGGACCAAACCTTTTGTCAAACACAGCCTAAACGCCGCCACACCCGGGGGAGAAATGGAGACGCGACGCCCGGACATTAGTCGAGCGGCTTGATTCGCGCTCCGCGGATGAAGATGGGCTCGTTGTTCCGGCTGAGGTGTTGGAAGCCGATGTGGCCGGAGCGGGGGCGGTCTTTGAGGGGGGGCGCTTCGCTCCCGTCGTGCCTCTTGGTTGGCCGGTCCTGTTCGTCGAGGTCGATATCCTGGATGACGCGGCCGTTGAGGGTCGCCTTCAGGCGGCTCCCCTTCAGTTCGACGCGGAGGGCGTTCCACTCGGTCGGGCGATAGAGCTGTTCCGTCGGGGCGACGGCCCGATAGAGGGCGCCGGTCAACTCGGCCTCGTTCGCGCCGGGGTTGTAGCGAAGGTCGGCGATCTGCATCTCCATCGCCTCGAAGGCCGGATCGCCGGTCAGGGGCGCGCGGAGGGCGACGCCGCTGTTGCCCCGCTCGGTCAGCTTGATCTCGAATTCCAGGATGAAGTCGTCGTATTCCTTCTCGCTCATCAGCCACGTTCCGCGACGGTCGCCGGCGCTCAGGACGCCATCCTTGACCGACCATTCGCTTCCCGGCCCGGCGTCCCTCCCCAGATCGTCCCAAGCCCTGACGAGCCATCCCTTCGGCTGGCCGTCGTCCGGGAACAGCGGAGTGAAGCCCTCGTCCCCCAGAGCGGGCGAGACGATCAGGGCGAGGCAGGCGATTCCAAGCGGCGCGAGGTGTCGACGCATCGGCGGAGTCCTTTCAAGGGGCTACAAGGCGGAGAAGGGGCCAGGAGCGAATGGCACGAGGATAACCCAAGTCGCGCGAACACGAAAATGGGTCGGGGGCCGTTCCGCCCCATCATTGTCCAACCCTCCCACCTCTTGCCCAGGACAGCCGAGGCCGGCCGTCCCGCGTGGGCAACGCCAAGATCGAAGGCCCCTCCGAACCGCGAGTCGTCTTCCCCCGGGCGCGGGGGCGCCGTAGGATGGGGGGGCGATTTCCACACTCCCGCGTTGATGGAGCCGACTACCCGATGAAAATTCTCCTGGCCAACCCGCGAGGCTTTTGCGCGGGGGTCAACATGGCGATCGAGTGTCTGGAGCGGACCCTCGAATACTTCGGGCCCCCGGTCTACGTTTACCACGAGATCGTCCACAACAAATCGGTGGTCGAACGCTTCTCGAAGCTGGGGACCGTCTTCGTCGAGTCGCTCGACGAGGTTCCCGAGGAATCGCCGCTGCTTTACAGCGCGCATGGGGTCTCGCCCGAGATCCGCCGCCAGGCCAAGGCCCGACGGCTGCTCGCCATCGACGCGACCTGCCCGCTGGTGACCAAGGTTCACTTGGAGGCGATCAAGTACGCCAAAGAGGGTTACACGATCGTCTTGATCGGCCACGAGGGGCACGACGAGGTGATCGGCACCATGGGCGAAGCGCCCGACCAGATGGTGCTGGTTGAGACCGCCGAGGACGTCGAGCGTCTTGAACTCTCGAACCCCGACAAGGTGGCCTATTTGACCCAGACCACCTTGAGCGTCGACGACGCCAACATCGTCATCGACGCGCTTCGGAAGAAGTATCCGAACATCGCCAACCCTCCCAAGGACGACATCTGCTACGCGACGCAGAATCGCCAGTGGGCCGTCCGCGAGTTGGCCGCCCAGGCCGATTTGGTGCTCGTCTTGGGGAGCCAAAACAGCTCCAACAGCCGCCGCCTCGCCGAAATCGCCGAGTCGATGGGCATCCCCTCGCACCTGATCGACGGCGTCTCCGAGATTCAGCCCGAGTGGTTCGAGGGAGTCGAGACCGTCTTGATCACCGCCGGCGCGAGCGCGCCGGAAGACGTTGTGCGGGAATGCGTCGATCACCTTCAATCGACCTACAACGCGACCTTTGAAGAGTCGGTGGTCCGCGAGGAGAACGTCCATTTCCCCTTGCCCAAGTCGCTTCGCGTGCTGCTGAACGAAGGGGCTTCGCCCGCCTCCAAGCAATAAGACCAGAACCGCCGGGCGCGAACCCTTTGGCCCGGCCGTTGGTTCCATTCGATCGCCGGGCCGCTTAAAGCGGCTCGGCGTATTGGTTCGACCGCCCGGGGAGGACGTATTGATCCTCCTCGACCCGTTGCTCCCGCTCCACTTCCCGAGCCGCCAGGTTGGACTCGCGAAGCGCCGCGACGGCGAGGGCCGTCACCTGGATCAGGCAAATCGCGCCGATGAGTTCCTCGCCGATCCAAAGCAATCGGGCGTGGATCGTGATTTGGGGGTTCCGCTGAAGCGGCCAGCCCCCTTGGAAGTTGGTGATCTCGCAGAACAGAAGCATCCAGACGACGGCGCCGGTCGCCGCGAGCGATCGCGTCGACTTCGACGACTCGTCGGCCTGTTCGAGCCCGAGGTGCGTCAGAAAGTCGCCCGAGAGGCTCGCCAGCAGGGCGAGTTGGGCCCATCCCAGGGCGTTGCCGAATTGATGGCGGAACCAGGCGCCCTCGCCGAAAACCTGAACGTCGCCCTGGTCGAGGAACCAGATCCCCACGTCGATCAGGCACATGGTCATCAAAAGACCGGCCCGTCGACGCCAGCCGCGGTGGTTCCAACTGTTCCAGAGCAACGTCGAACCGGCGAGGGTGGCCCACGGGGTCGTGGTCGCGACGATGTCGCTCCAGCCCATCTGATTGAGCCAGAAGATGATCCGGTGATCGCCAAGCTGGCCGATCAGATACAGCAGGTTCAGAAAACAGGCCGGGACCAGGCCCACGGCCAGAAAAAAGAAGCCGGTTCGGCAGAGTTGATACGTCTTTAGAAAGTCGATTTGTTGGTCGGACATGCGCGGCGAGACCTCATGTCGGAACACGTTGCGAAGGCGTGATACCGATCATCGTACAGCGACGCGCCCCCATCGCCAAGCGCCACCGCGATCGTTGTTTTATTTCGGCTTCACTCGGGGATGACGATCGCCACGTTCCCCCAGAGGGCCGGCCCTCCCGGCGCCATCGGCTCGATGTCGGCCTCAAGCCGCAGGGTGTTTCGCTCGCGCAAGGGGGGAAGGTCCACGATCAAGCCGTCGGAACCGGAAGACCGCCAAGTCAACGGCTCGTCGTTGAGGGCGAGGGCCGTCAGCCCCTCCACGTTCTCAAGAACCAGCCTCAAGCGCTCGCCAGACTCGGCGGCTCCCACCGATCGGGGGCGGCCGAATTTGCGGATCAGGCGAAGACGTCGAGGCGAGCCGCCGTCGAGCCGTTCGATCGGCAGCGGAAGACGGAAGGGCTCGCCCTCCGGCGCGTCGAGATCGATGGCCTCCCACGGCCCCCGCAGTCGAATCCTGTGTTCGGACATCTCTGTCTGGAACTCCTTTCTATCCGACGCGCCGCGACGATCGCGAAAACGCGACGGGCGCCCCGGTATTGGACTCCGCCCCCGTTGGGAATTCTCGAGGCGCGAAGGGGCAATTTTCGCATTGCTATGGTCTTGCCCGCCTCCAACGATTATAGTTTGTTTCTTCCCGGCAAATCCTCGTCAACGCGTGGCGCCGCGCGCCGACCCGGGGCCGGCGACCCGACATCGCCACGCTCCCGTCTCCGCAACATCACCGCGACACTGGCTGGCGGCTCCGGCGCGGCGTGATCCACCGATATTTTGCGAGAAACAAAGCAGCATGGCCGGTACCAATGGTGAGATCGGCGAATCCCGGACGGCCGTTACCGAAGGTCGTCCGTTGACCATGAATAATGGCCAACCCCACATCGCCCCTCGAACGCGCACCCTGACGGGCGTTCAAATTCTCGGCACGGGAAGTTACGTCCCGGAGAACATCGTCAGTAATCTCGACCTTCTCGACTCGCTGGGCTTCGACCCGGAGTGGATCGTCAATCGGACGGGGATTCACGAACGCCGATTCGCTCCACCCCATCAGGCGACCAGCGACCTGTGCGCGGAGGCGGCGGCCCGCTGCCTTGAGGACGCGGGCTGCGATCCGTCGGAGGTCGACCTGGTGGTCCTGGCGACGTTCACGCCGGACATGGCGTTTCCGTCGACCGGCAACCTGGTGCAGGATCGTCTGAAGCTGAACTGCCCGGCCTTCGACGTCCAGGCGGCGTGCGCGGGGTTCGTCTTCGCGCTGGTGATCGGCTCGCAGTTCGTGGCGACGGGCAATAGTCGCCGGGCGCTGGTCATCGGCGGCGACTGCAACAGCCGGGTCATCAACCCCGGCGATCAGAAGAGCTATCCCCTCTTCGGCGACGGCGCGGGCGCCGTTTTGCTGGGACCGGGAAGTCCGGAGCAGGGGTTGGTGTCGTATCAACTCGGCTCCGACGGCTCCGGCGGCGACCTGCTCAACCGACCCGCCGGGGGCAGTCGGACGCCTCCCACCGTTGAGACGGTGGAGCGGGGGATGCACTATCTGACCATGGACGGACGGGCCATCTTCAAATGGGCCGTGCGGATCCTCGCCGACTCGTCGCTCAACGTGCTCGGCCACGCCGGAAGGTCGGTCGACGAGGTTCGCTGGTTCGTTCCGCACCAGGCCAACGTGAGGATCATTCACGCCGCGAGCGACGTCCTCGGCTTCCACCGCGACGCGGTCTTCAAGAACCTCGAGCGGTACGGCAACACGTCGGCCGGGTCGGTCCCGATCGCCCTGGACGAGCTTCGCCAGGCCGGCAAGATCGATCCCGGCGACCTGGTGCTGACCTCCGGGTTCGGCTCGGGACTGAACTGGGGCACCATCCTCTTCCGTTGGTGAGCCCTCGTGGTTCATCGCGACTGATTATTCTTTGGGGAGGGCTCGGCGAGAGCCTGGCCCTCCGAAGGTTCCGGGTCCGACGCCCAGATGGCGAGGACCGACGGCCGACTTGCGAGTTCAAAACAATGAGGCGTTGCGATCGGGATATCCGACCGCAACGCCTCGCGTTCGTTTCGAAGCTTCGTCGAAGCTGGTCGTCTTAGGGAGCGACCGGTAGGCGGCCGGACTTCGCGCGGGCGAAGACCCCAGCGCCCTGGTTCCCGAGGGCCGTTCGCCCGCCGGTCTTGTACGCGAAACCCCGAACCTGTCCCTCGATCGAGCCGGGGCCCGCCTTGCCGTTGGCGAGGTCGTACTCGCCGTCGGCGGGCGTGTACGAAGAGGAGACGACGCTGTTGACCAAGTCGCCGATTTGCCTGTACGAACCGATCCGACTGGGGTTCCCGCGGGTCCCCTCAAGTCCGGCGAGATACGCTTGGTAGTTGAAGCCGGTCTTAATCTCGGAGTTGAGGAGGTTGCCCGTCACGTTGACGTGGTCGATCGACCCGTCGGTCGTGATCGCGGTGTTGGTGATGGCGGTTCCCGGCTGAACGTTTTGGGTCGGATAGCCGATCCGCCTGAGCGAAACGAAGTCCGGGTTTTGGGCCGCGACGGTCTGGAAGTTGGCCGGATTGGCTCGGATTGATCGGATGTTCCGGGCCCGAATCACGCCGCCCAGCAGCCCCGCGGCCGGATAACCCGCCGAGCCCTCGGGGATTCCGTAATTCGTCGCCGGCAGGAGCACGGTTTGAGTCTCGGGGTTCTGTTCGGTGCCGGGGACCACCGCCGAGGCTGTGAACACGCCGGTTGGATTTCCGAGCCCCTTGGCGAAGGTCAGGTCGCCGATGGAGCCGTCGACGTCGAGGCCCAGGCCGTCGGCCGTTCCGCCGAAGCGGGCCCGACGCAGATATCTCAGGCCGCTTTCCGAAGAGGTGAAGGGCTGCGCGCCCCTCTGGGCGGTGAAGTTGGTGACCGCGCCTCGCGTTTCGAGATTGTCGACCGCCACCGCTTGAAGCGAGGTTCGGCCGGTTGTGCCGACCACGTTGTAGAAGAACTGATAGCCCGCCGGGGCCGGGCCGGAGACCGGGAAGCCTCCCCATTGCGTCAGGGTGCCGTTGTTCGTCCCCGTGACGAAATTGGGGGAGATCGGAGATTGCGAGGCCGAGATGATGCTGAAGTTCTGGACCACGCCGTTGACCAAGAACTGCACGGTCGGGGTCGTGACCGGCTCGGTCGGGATCGAGTCGCTGGAGCTGTCGTAGGCCGAATTGTAGATCGAGTCGAGGTGGATTGACGGCTTCACCGACGAGGGACGCGCGGCGTCGCCGATCACGATCTGGATCGGCGCGGCGTCTTCGGCCTGGTCGAAGAGGCCGATGATGTTGTGGAACTCCAGATGCCTCACGCCGCCAGGGAGGAAGATCCCCGCGTCTTGCGAGAGGGGCGGATTGGTGATGTTGCTCAGATCAAAACCGTTGAGCTGGATCGATTTGACCCCATTGGCGGCGATCAGTTGGTTGAATTTGACGGTGCCCCCGGTGAGCGTTCGGGCCGAGGTCTTCGTCTCGCCGGTCACGTAGGTCGAGTTGATGTTGGAGCCGACGATCTGGATCGTGGCGATGTCGTCGGCCAACGCGCCGTCGTTGGGGGTCGTGTCGGTGACGATGACCTTGCCGGGTCCGTGAACGGTGATCGTCCACTCGTTGCCCGCGCGGTCCTTTCCGGTGACGATCTTCCCTTCGTTGCTCAAGAGCGGGGCGTTGGGATCGCGGCCTCTCAAAAGCGATCCGACCTCAATCATCCCGCGCTGGCCGGTGACCGGATTGCGAACGGGCAGGTCGCCTGGAATGTAGGGCGCCATGGCGGCCCCCAGGTTCGAGGCGAGCATTTGCCGGGTTTCCAGATGTTCGATCCCCTGGAAACGAAGGCGCCGGGTCGAACGGGGCCGGCTGGGTCCTCTCCGCGTGCTGCCCATTGGAAGTCTCCCTCCTCCCGACGACTCGCCGCCGCGGTTCCCCGCTCGAATCGATCGTTTGTCGATCGACCGACCGAAAAGAGACGCCGCCGAGAGCCGCCCTCCATGATTCAATTGGTCGTCCGGCCGAATCGGACGGGCGCGCCAAGCGCCAGCCAAGCGACCGGCGGTCCTCCCGGTTTACCGCGCGAGCGGAGAACCGCGACCTGATCGCGACTCGACGATTCGCCTATGCCTCTTTTGTTCGGCCCGGCCGGCGCGCCGACTTCATGCGCCCCGGAGAGATGGAGAGTCTCGGGGGAGGAGGAAAACGAAGGGAGTGATTAGACCGAAGGAACCGAGCGGAGCGAAGCGAGCGCCTGTGCCTCATCTTCGGCGATGTTGAGGTAACGATCGAGCCTCATGACTCGCAGCAAGTCGAGCACGACGGGCTGGAGACGGAAGAAAACCACCTTGCCCTTGCCCGCGTCGAGTCGGCGCTTCAGGCCGACCAGGATGGCCACGCCCGAGCTGGATAGATAGTCCACCTTCTCCATGTCGAGAGCCAACCGCGGTTCGTCGCGCGTTTCAACCAGGTTGAGCAGGTCGTCGCGGAGGGGCGTGTTTCGAAAGTCGTTGAGGCTGGTCGGGTCGGTCAGTTCGACGACCAGAACGTCCGACTCGTCGCGTGTTGTGTATGCGCTCATGGCGTCGACGGTTCCTCTCGCGGCAAGCCTCGGCCCTCGCCTCGGAAATCGAAGAGTGGAAATGCGCTTTTCCCGCCCGACGTTCGACTCGCAAGCCGGTGGATCTTCGGATGGAGCGTCCATCGCCGAGTCGCCGGCGTCGATCTTAACGCGCGTATCCGCCTCCACGCAATTCACCCGGTCGATCGTCGGACGCGAGTCGCTCGCGCGTTGGCCGGGCGAGCGGGATCGTATTCCTCCAGCGCCGGGGATGTTAAAATGGTCGTTCCGCCTCGACGGCGGCCCTCGGAGCGGCTTCCGGGGGTCGAAACGAGCCTCGTTCGTCATCGCTTTGCGAGGGATCCTGGTTTGAATCGGTTTCTGCTGGCCCTTCGGACTTTTTGGCGGACTTTGACCGACCCGGATTTCGCGGCCCGCGTCGAGCCGCTGTTTTCGCGTCAGCCGACGGGACCCGATCTTCGGATCCTGGCGGTCCTTCAACGCGATGGGAGGCTCATCGATTTCCTTGAAGAGGACATCGACGGCTACACCGACGCCCAGATCGGCGCGGCGGTTCGCGACATCCACCGGGGATGCCGCAAGACCCTCCGCGACTATCTGACGATCGAGCCAATCCTCGGCGGTCCCGAAGAGGGCCGGGTCGACGTGCCTTCGGATTTCGATCCCGCGGCCATTCGGTTGATCGGCAACGTGGACGGTTCGCCTCCCTTTCAAGGGGTCCTCAAACATCACGGGTGGCGGGTCCGCGCCGTGCATTTGCCGGTCTTGCCGGTCGCTCGGGATGATTCCTCGGTTTTGTCTCCCGCCGAAGTCGAGATTCCCTGAGCCGTCGCGAGTCCTGGATTAAGGAGCGGGCATGTCGCGCTATGTCGTGGGGGTCGACCTCGGGACCACCAACAATTCCTTGGCCTTTGTCGCGGCGGACGGAGAGGAGGCGGGTTCGGGCGCGCCGACGGCTCCCATCGAGCAGCTCGCCATCCCTCAGATCGTTGGCCTCAACGATGTTTCGCCCCGGCCGCTGCTCCCTTCGTTTCTCTACCTCGCCGGCGAAAAGGAGTTTCCGGCCGGGGCGCTGGAGCTTCCCTGGAAGGCCCCTTCGGATCGCGTGGCCGGCGTCTTCGCGCGCGACCACGGCGCCAAGGTTCCGGGACGCCTGGTGAGCTCGGCCAAAAGCTGGCTGTCTCACCCGGGGGTCGACCGCCGCGCGGCGATCCTCCCTTGGGGCGCCGATGAGGAGGTGAAGAAGGTCTCTCCCGTCGATGCGTCGGCGTTTTACCTGACGCATCTTCGCGAGGCCTGGAACGCGACCATCGCCGGGAAGGCCGACGAGAATCGGCTGGAGCATCAAGACATCCTGTTGACCGTGCCCGCCTCGTTCGACGCCGTCGCCCGCGAGCTGACCGTCGAAGCGGCCGAGCAGGCCGGGCTGAAGCGGATCACGCTTCTTGAGGAACCCCAGGCCGCCTTCTACTCTTGGCTCGCGGCCCAGGGAGACGCCTGGCGAGAGTTGGTCAAGGTCGGCGACGTGATCCTGGTTTGCGACATCGGCGGCGGCACCACCGACCTGACCCTGATCGCCGTGGCCGAGGAGGCGGGCGACTTGGTCCTGACCCGGTTGGCGGTGGGCGACCACATCCTGCTCGGCGGCGACAATATGGACCTCGCCCTCGCGCACGCCGTCGCGGCGAACCTGCCCCGGGGCATGGAGGGGCTCGATGTCGTTCAGCGGGCGGCGCTTGGACACGCCTGCCGCGCGGCGAAGGAGGCGCTTTTCGCCGACCCACAAAAAGACTCGGCCGCGATCGCGGTTCTGGGACGGGGCTCGAAGGTCATCGGCGGCTCGATCAAGACGGAGCTTCCGCGCGAGGTCTTGAACACGGTCTTGCTCGACGGCTTCCTGCCCCACTGCTCGCCGACCGACGAGCCGGCGCGGGGCCGCCGCGTCGGCCTGACCGAGATCGGCCTCCCCTACGCCGCCGACCCGGCGATCACCCGCCATCTCGCCCGGTTCCTGGGGCGTCAGGCCGGATCCCTGCACACGGGAGGCGCGATGATCACCCCCTCGGCGGTGCTTTTCAACGGAGGCGTTTTCAAATCCGACGCGATGCGGGGCCGCGTCTTGGAGGTCCTTTCGGAGTGGGCGGGCCGCCCTGTCCCCGAGCTTCCGTCCCACGACCTGGATCTCGCCGTCGCCCGGGGCGCGGCGCATTATGGCCAGGTTCGCCGGGGCGGAGGGGTGCGGATCCGCGGCGGCGTGGCCCGATCGTATTACGTCGGGCTGGAGACGTCGGCTCCGGCGGTTCCCGGCGTCGAACCACCGATCAAGGCGCTTTGCGTGGTGCCCATGGGGATGGAGGAGGGGACCGAGGTCGACGTTCCCAGCTCGGAACTCGGTTTGATCGTCGGCGAGCCGGCGGTCTTCCGCTTCCTCGGCTCGACGACCCGCCGCGAGGATCCGGTGGGCGCGGTCCTGGACCGTTGGGATCCCGAGGAACTTGAGGAACTCGCCCCGCTGGAGACCGCGCTGCCGGTCGAAGGGGACGCGACGGGCCAAACGGTCCCGGTTCGACTCCATTCCAACGTCAACGAAGTCGGAACTCTTGAGCTCTGGTGCCATAGCACGCGCGACGAACGGCGCTGGAAGCTGGAATTCAACGTCCGCGAAACGAGCGAAGATTGAAATGACAGACCAAAAACGATCCGTCCTGCTGACCGTCGACGGGGCCGTCTCCAAGCCGTTGCGGCTCACGTTCGACGACCTCGCCGGCCTTCCCGCCGCCGACCAAATTCACGACATCTCGCGGTTTCATCCGACCCGCCGGGGCTCGGGCGTGGCGCTCGAGGCCGTCTTGCGGCTCGCCGGGGCCGCGCCCGAGGCCCGCTACCTGACGCTCCACGCCGACGACGACTTCCACGTCTCCGTCCCGTTGGCCGAGGTTCTTCCCGAAGCCATCGTCGTCTACCACCTGGACGGGCGCCCCGTGGACGCCGAGCAGGGCGGCCCGCTTCGGTTCATCATCCGCAACCCGGCCGCCTGCCGCACGGACGAACTCGACGACTGCGCGAACGTCAAGTATCTCAACCGCATCGAGCTTTCGGCCGATCGCGGTCGGGACACCAGACCCCGCAACGACGAGGAGCACGAGGCGCTCCACGAAGCCGAGGGGTGAACCGCCCCTCCGTTCGCCGACGCTGTTCCAAGACTCACCGTCCGACGCTTCGACAAACGGCGAGGTAGGTCGGCCGAAGCGTCTCGAACTCGGCCTCGGGGCCGTAGGCGAGGATCGAGACGCGGCGGTCCCTGGTCAGCAAGGTGACGTGGTATCCCTTGAGCTTCCCGCCGAAGAGACCTCCCGACGCGGTGAAGACCGAGAGGCGTCCCTCGCCCAGCCCCGATCCTTTGAACACGTCGGGGCGGCCCTCGACGTAGCCGCTCAACTCCTCGGCGGCCACGCGCTTGTAGAGCTCGTGCGCCTTGTGCACCGGAGCGAACTCGCTTCCCTCCTCGAACTCGCCGGCGGAATCCGACCCGGACATCAGCGAACCCTGAATGTCGGCGTAGGCCTGGATCTTGGCGGAGCTCTTCGTCAGGATGACATAGGAGTATGTGTTGTCGGGACGCGCCCCCGTTTCGGCCGTCCAGCCCTGGGGATGTCGGAGCTTGAAGGCCCCGTCCTTGGCCGAGAACTCGACCGCCGCCAGGGTTTTGTCGACGTCCGGATCGAACGCGGCGGCGTTCGCGTCGACCAGGTTCTTGGACTCGGGCCCCTTGCCGGGCGCCGCGATCGCGATGGTCGGAGTGTTGCGAATGTGGATCATCTGCACGAGCAGCTTGCCGCTTTCCGGGTCGATCAGGTCCAAGGTTCCGCGGCCGAGCTTGAAGACGTACTCGCGGTTGGTCTCGAGGCCCTCTTCGTCCTTCAGGGCGAGCGACAGGCGATTTCCCTTCACCGAGTAGGTTCCGGTCAATGGATCGCCATCGCTGATCGCCATCGAGGCGCGTTTGTTCTCGTCGAGGACGAGGCGATACGACGTGTGGGTCAGCGATTGGCTGATCTCATGCTCGACCATCGACCCGCCCCAGGCGCCGAGGATCGAGGGAGGCTTCAGGAACGAGTCGTAAACGACGAAGCCGAGGCCCGCGATCACGGCCAAAACGACGGCGCCGATGCCGGCCAGCACGCGCTTGTCGAGGCCGTCGGGGTTGCCGGCCTGCTTTTTTCCTCGTTTCTTCTTTTTCTTTTTCTTCGGAGATGGGGCGGACCCGAGGGATTCGGCCGGCGGGTGGGCGAGCCGGGCGAGAGGCGCGGCCGACTCCTCGACGACTTCGAGATCGTCGAAAATCGACGCCGAGATCCCGTCGGTCTCCAGCTTGGGAGCCGCGGGAGGTGGGGGCGTCGGCCTCGCGCCCGCGGCGGCGGTGGCGGGGCCGGCCTTCGAGGCCTTGACCGCGGAGTGCTCAACGTATCCGTGGGTGAGGAGTTCTTTGGCCAGCTTGTCGGCGGCGGTCCTGGCGGCCGATTCGGTGGCGAGCGTCTGGTCCCGTCGCTTCTTGGTTCCGTCGCGCGCCACCTGGGTGACGCTCAACACCGGCCCGGCGATTTCGAGAACCACGACCTTGCGGTCGGCCGACGATCCGAGGGTGAACCGGCGCATCGCGAAACCTTTCGCGCGAAATGGAACGAAGCCGCGTGCTGAATATCCTTCCCGTTGATCACCTCAATGTTGGCGCATGGTACAACGCTTTTTAGACCATTCCAAGCCCGTTTCTCAAAATCACCAGCGCGCCCGGGCGATTGGTTTAGAAGCTCCAGCCGAAGAGTTCGGCGGCCTTCATGGAGAGGACGAGCACGGTCACGGCGCCGGAGGTGAAGGCGACGACCAGGACGCCCGCGGCCGCGATCTCTCGGGCGATGGTCAGGCGGGGCTCGTCGGGATCGCCGATGGCCCTGGCCAGCGTGTCGACGGCGCTGTGGCAAAGCTCGGCCAGCAGCACCAGGCTTCCTCCGAGGATCAGGAGGCACCATCCCCACTGGTTGACGCCGAGCAGGCCGGCCGTGATGGCGATCAGCACGGCGCGGTGGAAGTGGGCGAAGAAGCTGGAGTCGCCGCGGATCGCGTGCTTCAGGCCCCGAACGCCGGCCACGAACTTGCCCTTCGCGCTCCGGCGATCGGCCCTGGAGGTGATGCCGGGAACGTCGCTGAGCTGAAGCTCGAGCCGCTTCTCGTCGAAATCGGGGACCGGCAAGAGCCCCGCGGGACTCGAAGGCTCCGACTCGAAGTCGTCGGCGCCCGGCGAATTCTTCGTCGTCGAATCGGTCATGGCTTTAATGGCGTTGAGACCTTTCCGAGAAACGCGGGAAACAGCGCGGCCGTCGTTACTGGGTCGGGGCCAGCCGCGAGTCGAACTGGTTCAGACCCGCGCCGGAGCCGAGCCGAAGTGTCGGAGCGAGCCGAGGCGAGATCTGGAAGGCGAACATATAACTTTCGCGCTGAGGATCGACGGACAAGCCGAGCGAGAGCAGGTAATCGGCGCCGATCCGGGTCAGCGAGAACATCGAGCTGAGAAGCCGATCGGTGCCGAAGTCGTACGAGGTTGAGAACGTCCCGTACCACTTGGGGCTCATCCAGTAGTTCGTCGACACGTTCAGGGCCGAGGCGTCGATCGGACCCGTGTTGATGACGCTGTAGCCGATGAAGACGTTGCCGCGCGGCGGCCTCGCCAGCGAAATCCCCGTGGTGATGACGTTCAGCCCCTTGGGGTTGAAGGTGGGGACGTTGAAGTTGTCCAGGGGTTCGCCGCCGATCAGGTCCCAGAACTCGAACCAACCGTAGGAGAGGATGCTCGTTCGGTCGCCGAGGAACCACTCGTAATTGTAGGTCGTCTGCCCCCACGACTTGCCGAAGTTGTCGCGCACGGGGTTGGGGAAGAAGGTCGTGGAGGCGTCGAGCGTCATCCAGTCGATGATCCGCCGCCGCCCCTCGGGCCCGCGCTTGGTCTGAAGCCGCTGATGGATGCCGAACCGGAGCGTGTCCATCGTGGCCTGCACGTCGGTCGTGTCGGTGATCGGCGAGAGGGTTCGACGGACGATCAGATGCCGCGGGTCGTAGGGGAACGGCAACAGGCCGTCCGCCCAGCTTGTAATGGCGAAGTACCGGCGCACCATTTCGTAGGTGTTGTCGTCCAGGTCGTCCTGCACGGCGATCGTGTTCAGTTGGCGGTTTGAGTAGGCGGAGCGGAAGTCGCCGAAGAAGCTGATCTTGTTGTTCAGGCCGTGGATGTTGAGCAGCTCGCTCTCGACGCCCGGATAGGCCTTCCACGCGGTCGTTTCCAGATGGACGCCGGCCGCCCCCCAGATTCGTCCCACCGCTCCGGTGCTTTGGCGAAGGCGCGGGCCGCCGCCGATTTGATCGGTCCAACCGACCGCTTGCCCCTGGATGTACGGAACAACCCGAACAACATCGGCGACGTTGATCGGCAGGTCGAGTTCATGGTTGGTGTACCCGCGCCCCGCGCTGAAGACCCCGCTGGTGTTGGAGATGGGGTCGAAGGGGAGGAACGCGAAGAGGTTCGGGTTGTTCACCATGATGTCGGTGTGGGTGTTCGCGTAGTTGACCCCCGTGTGCTGGAAATAGACCAGACGATTCCCAAGGAACGAGCGGCCGAGCCGATAGTAATCGAAGCGCGGGAGCCATTGGGTGTCGGTCCTGAAGTCCATGAGGTTGGCTTCGGCCCAAAGGCTCATGGCCCAGTTGTTCTTCTGCCATTGCCCATAGAGCAAGGTCTCTTGGTCCATGCCGACGTCGAAAAGCCGCTTGTAGTATTCCTCCAGGAAGTAGCGATCCGAGTAATAGGCCGCTTCGGCCTGAATGCGGGCGTCTTCGAAGCGGTGCTCCTCGTCGTCGGGCAGGAACCGCTGCATGTGACGGATGTTGAACCGGCCGCGGAAGTCCTGGAACGGAGGGACGCCCATGCGCTGGAACCCGGCCGTGCCGGCGCCCGGGGGACCGTTGGTGACGATCGCCGGACCGGGACCGAGAACGTCGATCCCGTGGTCGCGCAGACCCCAAATGTCGAAATAACCAAAGTAGTCGTGAGTGATGGTCTGGGGGGCCTGGCGGTTTCGGCGATACGGATCCCTCAAGTCGCTGATCAGGTCGTTGCCCAACCATCCCAGCTCGCTACCCAGCGCGGGGAAGCTCTTGGTCCGGGCGCTGAGGTAGTCGACGTCGATGTTCCAATTATCGATGAAGTTGGGTCGGCGCAGGCCGAAGACCTTGAACCCGTCCCAGTCCGAGAGCAACTGTTGCCCGAAGTAGTTGTTGGTCCGGAAGCTGAGCATCCGCAGGGGGGGATCGATGTCGTCGATTTCCCCGGAGAACCGCGGCCAGTAGAAGATCGGGACCGGACCCATGTAGAAGAAGTTCGTCCGCGCGTCGTACCGCCAAACTCGTTCCTGAATCCGGTCGAGCTCTCCGAACCCTCGCAAGGGCTTGCCGGAGTTCTCGTCCGTCGCCTCGGTTGTCTTCCGAGACAGCGTGACCGATCGGTTGTAGATCTTGTACGCCGGGTCGGGGAAGCGGCTTCCCGTCGAGATGGTTCTCTCGGCGCGGATCTCGGGATCGGGGCTCAGGACCAACGAACCGTCCGCTTGTCGGACAACGGCTCGGAACTGCTCGATCCGGGGAGACTTCAGCTTCATCGGGCTGATCAGGCCGGGGGCGAACATGTCGACCTCGGCCGCCTCGGCCATGATGCGGTCGGTTACGAAGTCGTAGAACAGCCGTTCGGCCCGGAAGGTCTTCTGGTCGGCCTTCCCCGCGAATTTGTTTTCGTCCTGGCGAACGATCACGTTGCCTTCGAGGTAGATCTCCATCGGCTGGTCGGCGTCTTCGACAACCTCGCCTTGGGGGCCGGTGATCGGCTCGCCCTTCTTTGGGTCGGGGCGACGCCAGATCACCGCGTTGTCGGCTTCAAGATCGACGGTCCCGTACTGGGGAGACTGGCTGACGACGTTGACGCCCCCGCGGTAGATAACCGTCCGGGTTCCGTCCGCGGTGGGCGCTAGAATTTGGACGTCGGTTTGACGGCCGCTTCGCGGATAGATCGACGTCACCCGCTGCGAACCGGGCATCACGGGAGGACGGAAGGCCGGCGCGGTCTCGTCCGGATCCGGCAAGGGCTCCGGCTGGTCGGGCTCGATCGGCTCGTCTCCGAACGTCTCGTCGTCAGGCAACGGCTCCAAGCGAGGCGCGGGCTCGCCCTCCGCCTCGTCGGGCAACGGCTCCAAACCGGGATCGACCTCATCCCCATCATCGACCGATGGGGCCGGCCGAGCGGGGGAAGTGTTGTCGTCTCGAAGGTCGGGCACCTCAAGCCCAAGATCCGCGTCGATGGGGGGCAGGTTGATATCGGGTTCGAAGACCGAACCATCCGCCGTCGACTGCGCGCGCTGGACGGCTGGATCCCGGCGAGGCTGGCTCGGCGGATTGGGCGAGGAGGCCGGCGCGGGCGTCAAAGGCGGCTGGTCGTTCTCCAAGGGGACGATCGCCTGGGCCTCGATTAGGCTCGGGTCTTGCGACGCGTTCGCCGAGTTCGCCTGTTCGATGACCTCCCGTGGGAGTGGATTGGGGGCGAGTCCCTCGTCTGGGGCGACTGCGGCGCGCTGGGGCGGAACGGGCGCGGGGAACGCCGCGCGGTCGATGATCGCCAGCCTCTTGGGAGGTGTCGGGAGCCTAAGAAGCCCCGAAGCCTCGTAAGAGCGGACGCGCGCCTCTTTGCTCGTGCGCAGGGCGATTCGGCCTTGTTTGCGGGCCGCGCCCCGATCGATCGTCGATCGGACGTCGCCCTCCGCGTAGACTTCGGCCTGGTGGACCTCCGAGCCTTGGAGTTCGATCCGGCTGATCCGGACGACCATGCTCGAAGCGCGCAGTCCTTGGAGTCCTTGTATCGCGGCGGCTTCGCCGGATAGGACGATCCAACGGCCGTCGGGAGCATCCCAAACGGCGACGCGCCGCGCGGTCAGGTCGATCGGATCGCTGAGGACCGATGGATTGCCCCGCGGGTCATTGGCCGCCGCGGGGATCACCCGAAGCAAGACCGTCAAAATGAGGCCCAGCCACGCGCAAGTCCACGCGCGGCGTCTGGGTTGGTCGCGCCAGAGCACGTCGCCTCCCGAGAAACGACCGACATGACGAAGGGGTTGATCGTCCTTGACCAGCCCGCGATTGAACCTCGCCCAAGACCGAACCAGCGTCCGACGAAATCGCGACGGCCTCCAAGCCGTCGTCAGCGATTGCGGAACCCTCCCGCGGAAGCGCCACGATTTGGGCGCGGATGGGAACGGGGGGTGAGTCGAGAAATGAGCGTGATGGGACAATCGCCGAGGAGGATAGCCCGCCCTCCCGCTTCGGTCAAGATCGACCCCGGCCTTTCACGGGCGGGGAGGGCTTGGAGGTGAGCGCGTGGGACGGAAGGGCCGCGCGAGTGGCCACTTCCGTTGTCGCCGGCCTCTGGAAAGGCCGGGATCGGCGCGGGGCGTTGGCTCGCGCGCCGGGGGCACACCCCCGGCGGCGACGAGATCCACCGGTGGTCGGGTTCTCCTGATCCCGCGCGGGCGGGACGGAGCCGCCGGAGGAAGTTTGGAACAACAACCGGGGCCGCCGGCTTAGCCCCGGTACTCGCTTCCGCGAAGCCGCTCCAGCAGTTTTTTCGTGGCCTTGATGCCCTCGGGCTCGCCAAGTCGGCTTCCCTCGTACTCGATGCCGACGTAGCCGGTGTAGCCGGCGTCGCTGACGATCTTCATGATCCGGGCGAAGTCGAGTCTCGTCTCGTTGCCCTCGTCGTCGAAATCGAAGCTCTTGGCCGAAACGCCCTTGGCGTAGGGCATCATCCGGGCGATCGCCTCGTAGATGTCGAGGGTGAACTCGCCGTCCTTTTGGGGGAAGTTGCCAAAGTCGGGCAGGGTGCCGAAGTTGGGGTGGTCGACGGCCTTCATCAGGGCGATCAAGGCGTCGGGGTTGCTCGACGGCCCGCCGTGGTTCTCGCAGATGACGCTGATTTTGTGCTTCGCGCCATACTCGGCCAGGGCCGAGCAAGCTTCGGACACGGCGCCGACGTCGTCGGGGCCGTAATGGTTGCCGGTGTTGACCCGGATCGCGTGGCAGCCGAGGGCCGAGGCGGCGTCGACCCACTTCTTGTGGTTTTCGACGGCCCGCTCGCGCTGCTCTTTGTCCGGCTGGCTCAGGTCGCCCTCGCCGTCGATCATGATGAGCACGCAGGTGACGTCGTGGTCGTCGGCCCGCTTCTTCAGGTCCTTCAGGTAGGCGGAGTCGTGGGCCTTGTCCTTGAAGAACTGGTTGACGAACTCAACCCCTTCGATGCCGAAGTCTTCGCGGGCGACCTTGGGGAAGTCGAGGTTGTCGAACTGTCCGCCGCGAAGCGCCCGATGGAGCGACCACTGGGCCAACGAAATCTTGAACGGTTGGATCTTGCCCGGCTTGGGGTGGCCGGTCAATTCGTCGGCGAGGGCGATCCCGCCGGGCAGGCCCAGGCCCAGCAGCGCGCCTCCAGCGGCGGCGCTTTGGAGGAACGATCGGCGGTTCAGCGGCGTTTCGCGCATCGGAAAATGCTCCATGAGTGTGATTATCGCCGGGCGGTTTCGAATCAGGCGAAGGCGATCGCCCGGTCCTCGAGGATTCGCTTCAGGGCGTTCGCGGCGTCGGCGAACCGCGTCGGCCCCGTGAATCCGCGGGACGCCTCGGCCACGACGAGGTGGGGCTCCAAAACGCAGAAGCCATCGTAGCCGTCGCGCGTGGCGTCGTCGAGCAAGTGGGGGATCCGTCCGTCGCCTTCGCCGGCGGGGACGTTTCGGCCCGCTTTTTCGCTGTAATCCTTGACGTGGAAATGCTTGACTCGGGACTTGAGCATCGACCAGGCTTCATCGATCGGTTGGCCGACCTCGACGTAATTCGCCGGGTCGAAGGCGTGGGCCAGGGCCGGGGAATTGACCGTCTCGAGGATGTCGAGCACCCGCGCGGCGTGATCGCCGAAGATCCCCTTCTCGTTTTCGAGCATCAGCGTGACGCCCTGGTCCGCCGCCCGGCGCGCCAGTTCGCCCATCCGGTCCATGACGGCCGATCGGTGGGTGGCCGGATCGTCGCCGGGGGGGATGTAGAAGCTGAAAACCCGGATGCGGGGGCACTCGTAAAAGGCGGCCAGTTCGAGCGCCTTGGCGTGGCGATCCAGGTGCTCCTCGAATGGCTCGTTGATCCGAATCTTGCCGATCGGCGACCCAATGGCGCTGAGGCCGAAGCCCGCGTCGCGGAGCATGGCGCGGAACTCTTCGTGCCGGGCCGGAGAGAGGTCCAGCACGTTCGTGTCGTCGATCGCGCGGAACTCGATGTGCTTGATCCCGTGTCGGGTCAGGACGTCGATCTGCTCCCTGGGATCCTGGGAAATTTCGTCGGCGAAAGCGCTTAGGAGAATCATCGGGCCGTTCCCACCAGCGGTTGCGTGTTTGTCCGAGACATCACGCGATCATAGCAATTCGACGACCAATCGCCAGGGGCCCCCGTCGGACGCTTCGGCCGCTCGGCTGGTTTCGCTCCGAATTGTTGGATCGCGTGGCGCGATGGCCCGAAGGTTGCTTGCCGAATCGGTCGAGGAACGAGGTGGCGCGCTCCCCGCGGGTCGCCGGGCCCGTCGACGTGGTCCGTCTTCAACCGGCGGCCGGCTCCCTGATAGGCTGGGGGAGGTCCGCGCAAAACTTGGCCGGAATCGACGGGACGCGAGGCTCGGCTCGGCTTGGCCCGAGAGCGCCGTGGCCCGGTTCGCGTCTCCGCTTCGGCCTCGCTTCAAGTGGTCCGGTGTTGGAAATTGGCGTTCCGCGGATGGAGTGGGCGGGGGCGTCATCCTTGGGTTTCCGGTTTGCACTCCTTGATGGATTGGCGATGCCGCTCATCT
>Ga0180220_1000894_pt1 | contig 26151 bp, 22 predicted proteins | sample eDN5th37CBELigBY_FD_151335 | JGI IMG/M metagenome (GOLD analysis project Ga0180220, IMG submission 151335) | Enriched backyard soil microbial communities from Emeryville, California, USA - eDNA 5th pass 37_C BE-Lig BY (version 2) (version 2) | ecosystem: Environmental > Terrestrial > Soil >...
CCGAGCTCCAGGTGGAGGACTTCCTCCGCCAGCTCACCGAGATCGCCTTCCGCCACCGGGTGCGGATGACGCCGGCCTACACGCTCTTCTTCAAGGCGGTGATCACCACCCAGGGCCTCGCCAAGCAGCTCGTGCCGGAGGTGGATCCCCTCGACGAGATGCTCCCCTACCTGCAGCGGATGGCGAAGGAGCTCTACGGCCGCGAGCGCCTGCAGGAGGAGATCTTCTACCAGCTCACCGCGCTGCGCTACACCGCGCGGCGGCTGCCGGTGCTGGCGGGGCAGCTCGTCTCCGATCTGCACGAGGGCAAGCTGCGCCTAAAGGTGCGCACCGAGGCCAGCGAGGAGGATCGGGAGCGGCGCGATGGACAGGTGAACCGGGCGATCCTCGCGCTCCTCTGCGTGGGGATCGCGATCGCGGCGAGCCTCGCCCTGGGGGCGCCGGGCCCGAGGCTCCTCGGGCTGCCGCTCCCCACCGCGCTGGGGTACGGCGCGTCGTTCGGGCTGCTCGCCGCGACCTTGCGCGCGGTGTGGAGGAGCAGGAAGAGGCCGTGATCTCGGAAGAAGCGCTGGAAGGGATCGTCGAAGAGGTGAGGCGCAAGTTCTCGCAGCGACCCAAGGTGGCCATCGCCGGCTTCGGCAAGGCGGGCAAGTCCTCGCTCTTCAACGCCATCTACGGGCAGGACGTCGCGGCGGTGAGCATGCGCACCGACGAGACGGTCGAGGCCCAGACGCGGGAGCGGTTCGGCATCGACCTCACCGACACCCCCGGCTTCGGCACGGGCCGCTTCTCCCTCGAGGAGGTGGCGAGGAGCGGCGCCTTCGACGCCCAGCACGTGGTCATCCACGTGCTGAACGGCATGTCGGCGATCTCGGCGGAGGACGAGCGGCTGCACCGGCTCCTCGACGCGTCCATCACCCGACGCATCACCGTCGTCAACAAGGTAGACCTGCTCGAGCCCGCCGAGCAGGACGAGTTCGCCGCGAGCGCCCGGGACAAGCTCGGAATCGCTCGGGCGGATCTCCTCTTCGTGTCGGCGCGGAGGGGAGACGGGATCCCCGCGCTGATCGAGCGGATCGCCGACCTGCTCCCCGACGCCATGCGAGACGCCTTCATCGCCCAGCAGCGGGGGGACATGGAGCTCAAGGATCGGCGCATCCGCACGCTCGTCTACTCGAAGGCCACCGTCGCCGCGGGCATCGCCGCCGTCCCGCTGCCGTTCGCCGACATGGCCCTGCTCGCGCCCCTGCAGGTGAGCATGGTGGCGACGATCGGGCACTTCCTGGGCGTGGAGGTGACGCGGGCCCGGGCGGTGGAGCTCATCGCCACCCTGGGCGCGGGCTTCGGGCTGCGGCAGGCCGCGCGCCAGCTCCTCAAGCTGGTGCCGGGATACGGCAGCGTGATCTCCTCCGCCGTGGCGTTCACGGGGACGGTGGCGCTGGGTGAGACGGCGCGGCTCTGGTTCCGCCGCCGCATGGAGGTGCCCGTCGACGAGTTGCGCGAGACCTTCCGGCGCACCGTCGAGGTGGTGCGGAAGGAGGCGGCGCGCCGCATCGGCTCCGCGCCGGCCGGGCGCCTCGACGAGCTGCGGCGCCAGCTCGAGGCCGGGGAGATCACCGAGGAGGAGTTCCAGCGGGCGGTCGCGTCGCTGGGCGACTCCTGATCGCGACCGCGCGGGCCGGCGCGTCGTCCGCCGGAGGTGCGGACACGCCGGGGCCGCGCCCGGGCGGCGCCGCGCTCAGTCGAGGCGGGCCTCGCCGCTCTTGTAGAGGGAGAGGATCGCCTCGCCGCTGCTGGTGACGCGGGCGCCGGCCAGGCGCAGGGAGGTGAGCACGTCCCGTCCCGCCTGGGGGTCGCGGGCGGCGACGCAGTCCTGCAGCACGGTGACGCCGAAGCCCCGGCGCAGCGCGTCCATCGCGGTTGCGCGGATCGCGTTCTCCAGGGGGAGGCCGCCCAGGAAGACCTCCTCCACGTCGGCGACGCGGAGGAGATCCTCGAGGGGCGAGGCGTCCCGGGCCACGGCGAGGAAGGCCGAGTGCCCGTTCTCCTCCGGATCGACGTAGCGGAGCACCTGCCGCGTCCGGCGGGAGAGCTGGAGCCCCGGGTGGAAGGCGGCGCCGGAGGTCCCCGCCACGCAGTAGGGCGCCAGGCGGCCGTTGGCGAAGGACTCGGTGTCCGGGGGCAGCCACTCCCGCGCGGCGATCACGAGGTCGCCCGCGTGGTCGACGGCGCTGCCGACGGCGGAGATCCGCGGGGCCACGCGATCGCCGTCGGGCACCGCGCTGGCTCCCTCCGGGCAACAGAGATCGTTCTGCACGCCCACCACCAGCAACGCCTTGCGCATGCGCCCCCCTCGTGACGCAAATCTTGGGGCGGGGGGACCCGCTCGCGCCATGTCCGCGGGGGCGCCTGGACGGGTGGGCGCCCGCGGCGCCCGGGTGGAGGGGAGGCGGGCCATCGCCGCCACTCTCGCATGGCGGCCGCGCCAGGTCGACGATCGACGGGCCGGCGGCCGTGCCCGGGGGCGCCGGTTCGCGGCCTTCGAGCGCGAGGACCCGATCGCGAGAGAGGCGCCCGCCGCTCGCCCCGGGCCCCCGCCGGCGGAGCGGGGCCACGGCCTGCCACCGCCTGCCTGGACCCGCCGCGATCGCCACTCATTGACCCATGGAAACCAGGACCGATCGTCGCGCCCGCTCCCTCGAGATCGCCGAGGCGTCCCGGGAGACGGAGTGGAAGGATCGCTCCCTCCTCCGGGACATCTTCCTCGGCGACTTCAAGCTGGACCTCATCCACCCCTTCCCCGCGCCCCTCGAGGAGCGGCCGAAGTTCCGCGAGTTCTACGACGGCCTCGAGCGGTTCCTGCGCGAGAAGGTGGACCCCGCCCGCATCGACCGAGAGGGCGAGTACCCGCCGGAGGTGGTGGAGGGGCTGGCGCGGCTGGGCGCCTTCGGCATGAAGATCCCGGAGAGCTACGGCGGCCTCGGCTTCACCCAGCGCGAGTACGGCAAGGTGATGGAGCTGGTGGGCTCCTACGACGGCAACGTCGTGGCGCTCCTCTCCGCCCACCAGTCGATCGGCGTGCCGCAGCCGGTGATGCTCTTCGGCTCCGAGGCGCTCAAGCGCAAGTACCTGCCGCAGTGCGCGGCCGGGGCGATCTCCGCCTTCGCCCTCACCGAGCCGGCGGTGGGCTCCGATCCCGCGAGCCTCGACACCTGCGCGCGGCCCACGCCCGACGGCGAGGCCTTCATCCTCGACGGGGAGAAGCTGTGGTGCACCAACGGCACCCTCGCGAAGCTGCTGGTGGTGATGGCCCGCAACCCGGAGACCGATCGGATCAGCGCCTTCGTGGTGGAGACCGGATGGGAGGGCGTCGAGGTCGCGCACCGCAGCCGCTTCATGGGCCTGCGCGCCCTGGCGAACGGCGTGATCCACTTCCGCGGTGTGCGGGTCCCCCGCGAGAACCTCATCGGCAAGGAGGGGCAGGGTCTCAAGATCGCCCTCACCACCCTGAACGCCGGCCGCCTCACCCTCCCGGCGGCGACGGTGGGCATGGCGAAGACCTGCCTCGAGCTCGTGCGCAAGTGGGGCAACGCCCGGGTGCAGTGGGGCGAGCCCATCGGCAAGCACGAGGCGATCACCCGCAAGATCGCCCAGCTCGCCGCCACCACCTTCGCCATGGAGTCGGTGCACCAGCTCGCCGACGAGCTGGCCACGAGGCCCGGCTACGACATCCGCCTCGAGGCGGCGGCCGCGAAGGAGTGGAACACCGTCCGCGCGTGGGAGCTCGTCGACGACACCCTGCAGATCCGCGGCGGCCGGGGCTACGAGACGGAGGACTCCCTGCGCGCCCGCGGCGACGCCCCGGTGCCGGTGGAGCGGATGATGCGCGACTCCCGCATCAACCTCATCTTCGAGGGCTCCAGCGAGATCATGCACCTCTTCATGGCCCGCGAGGCGGTGGACAAGCACCTGCGCGTGGCGGGCGCCCTGGTCTACGGCAAGGCGAGCAAGCGGGAAAAGCTGGAGGCGCTCCCCGGCATCGCCACCTTCTACTCGCGCTGGTACCCCACCCGCTGGATCGGCTGGGGGAGGTGGCCGAGGTACGAGGCCTTCGGCCGGCTGGCGCGACACCTGCGGTTCGTGGAGCGGGCCAGCCGCAAGCTCGCCCGCACCACCTTCCACGGCATGGTGATCTGGCAGGGGAGGCTGCAGAAGAAGGAGCTCTTCCTCTTCCGCGCGGTCGACGTGGCGATGGAGCTCTTCGCCATGGCGGCGTCGATCTCCCGCGCGCAGCAGATGATCGAGAGCGGGCACCCGGGGGCGAAGGAGGCGCAGGAACTCGTCGACCTCTTCTGCCGCACCTCCCGCACCCGGGTGCGCCGCACCTTCGTGGACATGTGGTTCAACCAGGACGCGATCGAGAACCGGGTGGGCCGCGCCGTGCTCGACGGGCGCTACGAGTGGCTGGAGAAGGGCATCATGGGCCTCGGCCTCTCCATCGACGATCTGCGGCCGGAGGGCGCGGCGAGGCGCAAGGCCCGCGCGTCCGGCGCCGAGCGCACCCCCGAGGACGCCGCCCGCCCCGCGCCTCCCGCGGGCTACGCCTGATCCGGCGGACCCGCCCGCCGGCGCACGGCCCGCCCGGGGGGCAGCCGGCCCGCCGGGCGAAAGAGGCTTCAACGGGGCGCACCCGATGGACTAAGCTGCGCGCCCATGAGCCAGCTCAAGACGATCGTGTGCCTCCTGGCCGCCTCCGCGCTCTTCGCGTGCGCGGGCGCGACCCCCGTCCCCGACGAAGCGCCCGCCGAGCCGCCCCGCCCCACGGCGGCGGAGGCGAAGGCCTTCACCACCCAGGTCGACGCGGATCTCAAGCGCCTCTACACCAAGGTCGCCACCGCGGAGTGGGTGAAGAGCACCTACATCACCGATGACTCCGAGCGGCTGGCGGCGTGGGCCAACGAGGAGCTGATGGCCTACCTCTCCCAGGCCGTCGCCGACTCCCGGCGGTTCGACGGCGTCGAGGTGGACGAGGAGACGGGGCGGCTGCTCCACCTCCTGCGGCTCTCCTCCTCCCTTCCCGCCCCCTCCGATCCCGAGGCGCGCGCCGAGCTCGCCTCGATCGCGTCCCGGCTCGAGGGCATCTACGGCAAGGGCAAGTGGTGCGGCGCCGACGGCAAGGGCCCCTGCCGCGACCTGGGTCAGCTCTCCGAGACCCTCGCCACCAGCCGCAAGTACGAGGAGCTCCTCGACGCCTGGGTGGGCTGGCGCACCATCTCCCGCGAGATGCGGCCGCTCTACGAGCGCCAGGTGCAGCTCGCCAACGCCGGCGCACGCGAGATCGGATTCGCGGACGTCGGCGACCTCTGGAAATCCCGCTACGACATGAGCGCGGCGGACTTCGAGGCGGAGACCGAGCGGCTGTGGCAGCAGGTGAAGCCCCTCTACGACCAGCTCCACTGCTACGTGCGCAGCCAGCTCGTGAAGAGGTACGGCAAGGATCGGGTGCCGGCCCGCGGCCCCATCCCCGCGCACCTGCTCGGCAACATGTGGGCGCAGGACTGGTCGAACGTCTACCCGCTGGTGGAGCCGTACAAGGGCGCCGCCGCGCTGGACGTCGACGCCGCGCTGAAGCGGAAGAAGTACGACGCCCTGAAGATGGCGAAGCTCGGCGAGTCCTTCTTCACCAGCCTGGGGTTGAAGGCCCTCCCCGAGACCTTCTGGACCCGCTCGATGCTCACCCAGCCCCGCGATCGCGACGTGGTCTGCCACGCCAGCGCGTGGGACATCACCTCGGCGGGCGACGTGCGCATCAAGATGTGCATCCGTCCCACCGAGGAGGATCTCATCACCATCCACCACGAGCTGGGTCACAACTACTACTACCAGCACTACGACACCCTCCCGATCCTCTTCCAGGACGGCGCCAACGACGGCTTCCACGAGGCCATCGGCGACGCGATCGCCCTGTCGATCACGCCGGCCTACCTCAAGCAGGTCGGCCTCCTCTCGCGGGTGCCCGCGGACGACGAGGGGCTGATCAACGTCCAGATGAAGAAGGCGCTGGAGAAGGTCGCCTTCCTGCCGTTCGGCAAGCTCATCGATCAGTGGCGCTGGGACGTCTTCAGCGGCAAGACCACGCCGGAGAACTACAACCAGGCCTGGTGGGATCTGCGGGAGCGGTACCAGGGCGTCTCCGCGCCGGTGGCCCGCACCGAGGCGGACTTCGATCCGGGCGCCAAGTTCCACATCCCGGCGAACGTGCCCTACACCCGCTACTTCATCGCGCACATCGTGCAGTTCCAGTTCCACAAGGCGCTGTGCGAGGCGGCGGGCTTCGAGGGCCCGCTCCACGAGTGCTCCATCTACGGCAGCGCGGAGGCGGGCGAGAAGCTGCGCGCCATGCTGGCGATGGGAGCGAGCAAGCCCTGGCCCGACGCCATGGAGGCGATGACCGGCCAGCGCACGATGGACGCCAGCGCGATTCTCGAGTACTTCGAGCCGCTGCAGACCTGGCTCGCGGAGCAGAACCGCGGCCAGCAGTGCGGATGGTGACCGAGAAGCCCTTCGCGGGCAGGGTCGCCCTCGTCACCGGGGCCAGCCGCGGCATCGGCAGGGCCTGCGCGGCGGCGCTGGCGGAGGCCGGCGCCGCCGTGGCCCTCTGTGCCCGGGACGTGGCCTCCTGCGAGGAGGGCGCCCGCGCGATCCGGGAGGCGGGCGGCGAGGCGCGGGCCTTCGCGCTGGACGTCGCCGATCCCGTCCGGGTGGAGGCCTGCGTCGAGGAGGTGCAGGCGTCCCTCGGCCCGGTGGAGATCGCGGTGAACAACGCGGGGATCGCGCTGTCGGCGCCGCTGCACCGCACCTCCGTCGACGATCTGCGCCGCGTGCTCGAGGTGAACCTGGTGGGCCCGTTCTCCGTGATCCGGGCGGTGCTGCCGGGGATGCTCGCCCGCAAGAGCGGCCGCATCGTGAACGTCGCCTCCACCGCGGGGCGGGCCGGCTACCGGTACACGACCGCCTACACCGCCAGCAAGCACGGGCTCGTCGGGCTCACCCGCTCCCTCGCCCACGAGGTGGCGCCCAAGGGGATCACGGTGAACGCCGTCTGCCCCGGCTGGACGGAGACCGACATGCTCGAGGCCTCGGCCCGGAAGATCTCCGAGGTCACGGGGCGCACCCCCGAGCAGGCGGTGGCGGAGCTCGCGGCGATGAACCCCATCGGCAGGCTGATCCGCCCGGAGGAGGTCGCCCGCGCCGTGGTCTTCCTCGCCGATCCGGCGGCGTCGGGGATCACCGGCCAGCTCTTCAACGTGGACGGCGGCGAGATCCTCGCCTGATGGGCCTTCCGCCGACGCCGCCCCTGCGCCGTTTGCCGGCGCGGCGGGTATCATCTTCGTTTGTCACGACATCGACGAGAGGTGGAGAGAATGAGTCTGCTGCGAGCGATCCAGCCGGAGGGCTGGAGGCGGCCCAAGGGCTACGCCAACGGCATCCTGGCCGACGGGCGGATCCTCTTCGTCGCCGGCCAGGTCGGCTGGGACGGAGACGAGGTCTTCCAGTCCGACGTCTTCCACGAGCAGTGGGATCGCGCGCTCGCCAACGTGCTCGAGGTGGTGCGCGCCGCCGGCGGCGGGCCGGAGAACGTCGCGCGGATGACGATCTACGTGACCGACAAGCGCGCCTACCTGGATCAGCTCCCGGAGGTGGGCGAGGCGTGGAAGCGCCACATGGGCCGCAACTACCCGGCCATGGCCATGGTGCAGGCGGCCGACCTCGTGGAGGATCGCGCGCTGGTGGAGATCGAGGCGACCTGCGTGCTGCCGCGGGAGGGCTGATCGCGCGCACGTGCCGCGCATGCGCTAAGCTCGCGCCCATGATCGAACCGAAGAGCTTCCGGTACGAGGAGCGGGACGACGGCGTGGCGGTGATCACGCTCGATCGGCCCGACAAGCTGAACGCCCTCACCTTCGAGGTCTACGCCGAGCTGCGGGACCTCTTCGCCGCCCTGCAGACCCGGGATCGGGTCCGCGCCGTGGTGATCACGGGATCGGGGCGCGCCTTCTGCTCCGGCGGCGACGTGAACGACATCATCGGCGCCCTCTTCGAGCGGGACATGCCGGGGCTGGTCGAGTTCACGCGGATGACCTGCGACCTCGTCCGCAACATCCGCCGCCTGCGCAAGCCGGTGGTCGCCGCGCTCAACGGCACCACCGCCGGCGCCGGCGCCGCGATCGCCCTGGCCTGCGACCTGCGGGTGGCGGCGGCCGAATCCAAGATCGCCTTCCTCTTCGTGAAGGTGGGCCTCGCCGGCGCCGACATGGGGGCGGCCTACCTGCTGCCGCGCTACGTGGGCCTCGCCAAGGCCACCGAGCTCCTCATGTTCGGCGATCCGGTCTTGGCCGAGGACGCCCTGGCGATGGGCCTGCACAACGAGGTGGTGCCGGCGGAGGAGGTCGTCCCCCGGGCGCTGCAGCTCGCCTCGCGCCTCGCGGCGGGCCCCACCTTCGCCCTGGGCGTGACCAAGGAGCTCCTGGACGAGGAGCAGCACGCGAGCCTGCTCGGCGCCCTGGACAACGAGGCGCGGGCCCAGGCGATCTGCATGCAGACCCGCGACTTTCGCGAGGCGTACGAGGCCTTCGTGGCCAAGCGGCCCGCGAAGTTCGAGGGTCGATAGCGACTCGAACATCCCCGCCCGAAAGGGCCGCGGGGAGGCGCCGTGGACGGCGTCCATAGGAGCGGAGGAGGCATGGCGTTTCTGGAGGATCGGCACCACGCCCTCGCCCGAAAGGTCCGCGCCTTCGGCGACGAGGTGCTGCGGCCCGTGGAGCACCGGGAGGACGGCGTCGACGAGCTCTTCGTCTCGCTCCTGCGCCGGCTCGGCGACGCGGGCCTCGTCCGCCACTGCGTCCCCAAGGCCTACGGCGGGACGATCGACACGCTGGACGTGCGCTCCCTCTGCGTGATCCGCGAGAACCTCGCCTGGCGCATGGGCCTGGCGGACTTCGCCTTCGCCATGCAGGGGCTGGGCAGCCATGCGATCGCCCTGGCGGGGAGCGAGGAGCAGAAGGCACGCTACCTGCCGCGGGTGGCGACGGGAGAGCTGCCCGCCGCCTTCGCCATCACCGAACCGGAGGCCGGATCCGACGCCGGGGCCCTCGCGTGCCGCGCCCGTCTCGTGGGCGACGAGTGGATCATCGACGGCCACAAGCGGTTCATCTCCAACGCGACGATCTTCGGGGTGATGACGCTCTTCGCCCGCACCGCCGACGGGCCCAAGGGCGTGTCGGCGTTCGTGGTGGACGCGGACACGCCGGGCGTGCGGGTGGTGCCCCAGGAGACGATGGCGCCGCATCCCCTGGGGGAGGTCTTCTTCGAGGAGGCGCGGCTGCCCCGCGGCGCGCTCCTGGGCGAGGCGGGCGCGGGCTTCAAGCTGGCGCTCGCCACGCTCGACACCTTCCGCACCACCGTCGGCGCGGCGGCGCTCGGCATGGCGCAGCGGGCCCAGGACGAGGCCGTGGCGCACGTGCGCAAGCGGCACCAGTTCGGTGGACCCCTGGCCGATCTGCAGGGCGTGCAGTTCCTCCTGGCCGACAGCGAGGTGGAGCTCGACGCCGCGAGGCTCCTGGTGCACCGCGCGGCGTGGACCAAGGACATGGGCGCCGCCCGCGTGACCCGGGAGGCGGCGGTGGCCAAGCTGGTCGCCACCGAGAACGCCCAGCGGGTGATCGATCGCAGCCTGCAGCTCCACGGCGGCCTCGGCGTGATCCGGGGCACGCCGGTGGAGCGCCTCTACCGCGAGATCCGCGCCCTGCGGATCTACGAGGGCGCCACCGAGGTGCAGAAGCTCGTCATCGCCCGCGAGCGGCTGAAGGCGGCGAACGCCTGATCCGAGGAGGCCCGGAGGGCGTATCCTCGAGGAACGACGAGCCGAAGAGGGAGGCGAGATGGCAGCCGTCGAATTTCCCGAGGCGCTGAACCTCTGCGTCGAGTACGTCGACCGCAACGTAAAGGAGGGGCGCGGCGAGCGCACCGCCCTCCTCTACGGCGACGAGCGCTACACCTACCGCGAGGTGCTCGAGAACGTGTGCCGCGCGGCGCACCTCCTCGAGCGGATGGGGCTCCAGCGGGAGCAGCGGGTGCTCCTCGTGCTCTCCGATCACCCCGAGTTCGTGTGGTTCTGGTTCGCCACCGTACGCATGGGCGCCGTGGTCTCGGCGGTGAACCCCGACTGCAAGCCCGAGGAGCTCGCCTATTACCTGGAGTACACGCGCTCGCGGATCGTGGTGGCGGAGGAGCGGCTCGTCGGGGCCGGCCTCGACCTCGACGAGGCCCGGTGGCTCCACGGGGCGATCGTCTGCCGGGGCGGATCGCTCGGCTCGGCGCCGCCCCCGCCGGAGATCGTGCGGTGGGAGACCGAAGGGGGCCTGCCGGCGGCGCGCCGGCCCGGCCCGGCCGCGGCGAAGGTGCCGGTCGTGCGGTGGGAGGACGTCCGGGCCGAGCTCCCCGCGGAGCACGAGCCCGCCGACACCCTGGCCGAAGACGTGGGGGTGATGCTCTACACCAGCGGCTCCACCGGCTTCCCCAAGGCGGTGGTGCACCGGCACGTGGACTTCCTCTACAACACCCACACCTACGGCCTGCCCGTCCTCGGCGTCCGCGAGGACGACGTCACCGTGGGGGTGCCCAAGCTCTTCTTCGGCTACGCGCTCGGCACCAACCTGCTCTTCCCCTTCCGCGCCGGGGCCACGGTGGCGCTCTTCCCCGAGAAGAGCACGGCGGAGCGGGTCCTCGAGGAGATCCACCGCAGGCGCGCCACGATCCTCTGCAGCGTGCCCACCATGCTGAACGCGATGGTGCACCTGGAGTGCGAGCCCGGCCGCTTCGACTGGTCCTCGCTGCGGATCACCACGAGCGCGGGCGAGGCCCTCCCGGGCGAGCTCTACGAGCGGTACCGGGCGAAGTTCGGCCACGACGTGCTGGACGGGATCGGCTCGGCGGAGCTCTTCCACGTCTACATCTCCAACCGGCCCGGCGACGTGGTGGCGGGATCGCTGGGCAAGGTGGTCGAGGGCTACGAGGCGAAGATCTGCGACGACGAGGGCCGGGAGCTCCCCGACGGGGAGCTGGGCTCGCTGTGGATCCGCGGCGTCTCCATGGGCCTCGGCTACTTCATGCGCACCGAGGCGACGAGACAGTCCTTCCGGGGCGAGTGGTTCGTCTCCGCCGACAAGTTCCGCCGCGATCCGGACGGGCGCTTCTGGTACGGCGGCCGCACCGACGACCTGCTCAAGGTGGGCGGCCGCTTCCTCGCCCCGATCGAGGTGGAGAACGTGCTCCTCTCCCACCCCGCGGTGCAGGAGGTGGCGGTGGTGGGCTACCTCGACGCGGAAGGGTTGGAGAAGCCGCGGGCCTTCGTCGTCCCCCGCTCCGGACACGAGGCCACCGAGGCGCTCGCGAAGGAGCTGCAGGCGCTGGCGAAGGAGAAGCTCCAGCCGTGGAAGTATCCGCGCCAGGTGGTCTTCCGCGACAGCCTGCCCAAGAGCGATCGGGGCAAGGTGCTCAAGGCCGCCCTGCGCAGGTGACGAACCAGGGGGGGCACCTCGCTGCCCGGCGCGCCTCCGATGGTGTGCCTGACTTGCGCAACCCGCCTCCTTTCCCCGCTGCCGCCTGCTCCCTAGGTTTTTGATCGAGGGGCGTGCAGGGGGGCGATCTCGGAAAACGCCGCGTCCCGCCACCCGAAAGGATGGGCATGCGGAAGCTCGGCGGAATCGTCCTGGCGATCGTCTGGCTTGCGGGCTGCGGCGGCGAGGGGCGGCTGCGCAGCACGGACGGCCTCGCCGTCACGGGGCCGGACGCGCTCGATTTCGGGAGGGTGGGCCTCGGCGCGACCGTGACGCGGACGGTGGAGATCCGCAACGGGGGCAGGGCGCATCTGTCCGTGGGCGAGGTCTCGCTGGACGGCCTCGGCCGGGACTTCGAGGTGAAGGTCTCCGGCGGGCCGATCCTCTCCGAGGGGGAGACCGCGTCCATCGACGTGAGCTTCACCCCGCAGGAGGAGGCCGTCCTCCAGCGGATCATGGAGGTGCGGACGAGCGATCCCCAGCGGGAGGTGATCGTCGTCCCGCTCACCGGCATCGGCGTGCGCCCGCGGATCCTCACATCGCCGACCTCCCTCGACTTCGGGAAGATCGAGCTGGGCGTCGCATCCACCCTCCCGCTGGTTCTGGAGAACGGCTTCGACATCGAGGTGGAGGTGGAGCTCTCCCGCGACGGCGATCCGCAGTTCTCGATCGCGCCCTCGGGTGCGGTGGCGGTCCCCGCCAACAGCCGAACCGAGATCCAGGTCACCTTCCTGCCGGAGCACCTCGGCAAGGCGGACGGGCTGGTGCGGATCCTCCCCTGCCCGATCTGCGATCCGGTGCTGGTGCCCGCCACCGGCGTCGGGATCGATCAGGCGCTGCTCGTCGAGCCGCCGGAGGTGGACTTCGGCTACGTGCCGGTGGAGCGCTCCGCCGCCCGCAGCGTGCAGATCACCAACGTCAGCTCCCACCCGGTGGACATCCACTCGATCACCCCGGAGCTGGGCAAGCCGGCGTTCGCGTTCAAGGGCTTCTCGGGGACGCTGCAGCCCGACGAGTCGATCATGGTCGAGATCACCTTCTCCCCCACGCAGGTCGACCTCGACGAGGAGTGGATGCTCATCGACTCCACCTCGGAGCGCTCGCCGATCATCCGGGTCCACCTCTTCGGCCGCGGGGGCGGGCCGCAGATCCAGGTGACGCCCGCGGCGCTCACCTTCGGCTCGGTGCCCGTGGGGGCCAGGGGGCAGCTCGACCTCATCGTCACCAACGCCGGCACCGACCCGGGGGCGCCGCCGCTGCGGATCCTGGACGTCCGGGTGGAGGACCCCGCCGACGCCCCCTTCGGCCCCGATCGGGATCTGACCGCGGATCCCGTGGTCCTCCAGGCGGGCGAGGAGGACACCATCCGCATCGGCTACGAGCCGCTGCAGGCCACGGTCGACGACGCCGACGATCGGGCCACGCTGGTGATCGCGTCGAACGATCAGATGGTGCCCGAGGTGCGCATCCCCATGAGCGGGAGCGCGTTCGCGGCGCCACCCTGCGACGGCCTGGAGCTCAGCCCGGCCGCGCTCGACTTCGGCTCGTTCCCGGAGGGCTGGGGCGGCGTGCTCAGCTTCCGCATCTTCAACCCGAGCTCCGAGTTCTGCATCATGCGCAACCTGCGCATCGCCGCCGGATCGGATCCCGCCTTCACCACCTGGCCCGTGCAGAGCTTCGTGATCCCGCCGCAGCAGAGCTTCGGCTGGATGGTCGCCTTCGATCCCCACGCGGTGGGGGCCGGCGCCGGCTACCACACCGGCGAGCTGGAGCTGTTCGTCGCCAACGCGGGCGGCCAGCGGTACGCGATCCCCCTCGTCGCGGGGAGCCTGGACGGCTGCCTCGCCGCGGACCCCAACTTCATCGACTTCGGCACCGATCAGACGGGATGCGGCGTCCGGGAGCGGGCGGTGCGGTTCACGAACATGTGCCCGTTCGACGTGACGGTGGGCCCGGTGGTCCTGGGCACGCAGTCGACCCCCGACGAGTTCGAGCTCGTCGGCCCGCCCGCCACGCCCTTCCGGCTCGGCTCCGGAGGGAGCTTCGCCGTCGACGTGCGCTGGAACACCGAGGTGCGCGGGATCAACTCGGTCCCGCTCTTCGTCTGGGACGACACCCGCGATCTGCCACTCACCGTCCCCGTGATCGGCGAGCTCCTGCAGGACGGCGTGATCGTCGATCGCTTCGTGCAGCATCGGGCGGGGATGGCCGACGTGCTCGTCGTCGTCGACAACTCGAGCTCGATGGTGGAGGAGCAGCCCCGCTTGAAGTCGGCGGCCCACATCCTCTTCGACGAGGGGGTGCGGCGCGGCGTCGACTTTCGCCTCGCCGTCACCAGCACGGGCGTCACCGACGCGCCCAACGGCCAGTTCGTCTGCCCGGGCGGCGTCGACGGCAACGAGGCCGGGCGCTTCTTCCCGGTGGACACCGCCCGGCCGCGGATCGTCGATCCGGGCACGCCCGGCGGCGCCGCGGTCCTCGCCGAGAACACCCAGGTCGGCTTCTGCCACGAGCTCGAGCAGGGCCTGGAGGCCATGCGCCTGGCGCTGAGCGAGCCCCTCGTCGGCGGGGTGAACGCGGGCTTCCTTCGCCCGGAGGCCCGGCTCTCGGTGATCTTCGTGGGCGACGAGGACGACCACTCCGGCTATCCCCTGGCGGCCTACCAGCAGTTCCTCGTCGCCACCAAGGGCCTCGGCGGCGCCACGGTCCACGGCATCGTCGACACGGGCGAGGGCTGCCCCGAGGGCGCCGGCGTGGGCAGGCGCTACCTCGACACGATCCGCGCCACCGGCGGACTGGCCGCGTCGCTCTGCGCGTCGGACTGGTCCGGGATCATGCGGCGGCTCGCCGATCGCGCCTTCGCCGATCCGCCGCCGTTCGTCCTCGGCGCGGTGCCGGGCCCCGGCGGCGTGCAGGTGGCGGTGAACGGCGCGCCCGCCGACCCCTCGTCCTGGCGCTACGACGCCGGTTCGAACTCGATCTCCTTCGAGCGGGGGCGCGAGCCTTCCGCCGGATCCGAGATCGAGGTCCGGTACGAGGCCCGGTGCGAGTGAGCGGGGCCTCGCGCGCCCCGGCGCGCGGCTGATCGCGCGGATTTCGGAGCGAAACGGGCGCCGGGTGGCGTGCGGCGGGTCCGGCCGCGGCGAATAGGGGAGGCGAGCGGCGGGTTCTCGAACGCACGCCTTCGCTTGCGCGTGGAGCGCCGGCAGGCTACCGGATCGTCTCCATGAGCCCGATCGACGCCAAGGACCTCACCTGGGAGGAGCTGCGCGACCTCGCCGCGGGCGGCGCCGCGGCGCTGGTCCCGGTGGGATCCACCGAGGCCCACGGGCCGCACCTGCCCCTGGACACCGACGTGGCGATCGCCCGGGCGGTCGCCTCCCGGGCCCAGGCGCTCCTCGCCGAGCGGGGCAGGCGCTCGGTGATCTTCCCGCCCCTCGCCTACGGCGTCACCGAGTTCGCCAGGGGGTTCACGGGCACGGTCTCGGTCGGCGCCGAGGCGCTGGAGTCGCTGGTCGAGGGTCTCGTCCGCTCGCTCGACGAGCAGGGTTTCTCACCGGTGGTGCTGGTGAACCATCACCTCGAGCCCGAGCACTTCGCCGCGCTCCACCGCGCCGCGGCGCGGGCGGCGCCGGCCCGGGCCATCGTCCCCGACCACCGCCGCAAGCCGTGGGCGCTGGAGCTGGGGGAGGAGTTCTGCCGCGGCGGCAGCCACGCGGGCCGCTACGAGACCTCCCTCATGCTCGCGGCGGATCCGAGCCGGGTGCGCGGTTCGAGGTCCTCGCTCCCCGTGCTCGACGTGAACCTGGGCAAGGCCATCCGCGACGGCGCCCGCAGCTTCCTGGAGATCGGCGGTGAACGGGCGTATTTCGGGGATCCGGCGGCCGCCACCGCGGAGGAGGGGGAGAAACTTCTGGGGCTCCTCGCCATGCAGGTCTGCGATGAGGTCCTCGCATAGGAAGATCGCCATGCAGCTCGAGACCCTGAAGGTGTTCTGCGACGTGGTGGACTCGCGCTCCTTCTCCAAGGCGGCGCGCCTCAACCGCGTCACCCAGAGCGCGGTGTCCCAGCAGATCCGCTCCCTCGAGAAGCGCTACGACCGCAAGCTCCTCGACCGCGCCCCGCGGGCGATCCAGCCCACCCCCGCCGGCGAGAAGCTCTACGAGGGGGCGCGGGAGGTGCTCGCCCGCTTCGAGGAGTTGGAGGCCCGGATGCGCGCCGAGAGCGACGAGGCCGAAGGTCCCGTCACCCTCGCCACCATCCACTCCGTGGGGCTCCACGAGATCCAGGCCCACCTCAAGGAGCTCCTCCGCCGCTACCCCAAGGTCAACGTGCGGGTCGCCTACCGCCGCAGCGACGAGGTCTACGACGCGGTGGCCGCGGGCGACGCCGACGTGGGCCTGGTCGCCTACCCGCGGGAGAAGCGGGAGCTTGCCACCCTGGCCTTCAGCGAGGATCGGCTCGTCGTCGCGGTGCCGCCCGACCACCTCCTCGCCCGCAAGTCCGAGATCTCCCTGCGCCGCCTCGACGGGATCAACTTCGTGGCCTTCGACCGGGACATCCCCACCCGGCGCGCGGTCGACAAGCTGCTGCGCGATCACGACGCCGCCGCCGAGGTGCGGATGGAGTTCGACAACATCGAGACCGTCAAGCGCGCGGTGGAGATCGGCATGGGCATCTCCATCCTCCCACGGGCGTCCATCCAGACCGAGGTGGCGGCCGGCACCCTCGTCGCCGTGCCCATCTCCGACGGCGACTTCACCAGGCCCATCGGCCTCCTCGTCCGACGGGGCCGCTCGCTCTCGCGGGCGGCGGAGGCGCTCATCGAGGTCTTCGGCGGCGACCGGGCCGGCGAGGTCCTGGGCGCGCGGGCGGAAGGATGAACCCGCAGGCGCTCGATACGGTCCCGTCGCGGGGCGGCGAGTCCGGCGCGGCGAGGCGCGTCACCTTCTCCCGGCGCCTCGCGTGGGGCAACCTCGCCTACAACCTCGGCGTCATCGCGTGGGGCGCCTTCGTGCGCGCCACCGGCTCCGGCGCGGGCTGCGGCGAGCACTGGCCGCTGTGCAACGGCACCGTCATCCAGCGGGCCCCGCGCATCGAGACCCTCATCGAGCTCACCCACCGCGTCACCAGCGGCTTCGCCCTCCTGCTGGTCGTGGCCGTGGTGGTCTTCGCGAGGCGCGCCTTCCCCAAGGGGCACGCGGCGCGGAGCGGCGCCTGGGCGTCCCTCGCCCTCATGATCGTCGAGGCGCTCCTGGGCGCGGGCCTCGTGCTCTTCGGCCTGGTGGAGAACGACGACTCCATCGCCCGCGCGGTGGCCATGGCCCTCCACCTCGTCAACACCCTCCTCCTGCTGGGCGCGCTCACCCTCACCGCCTACTGGGCGTCCGGCGGCAGGCGGCCCATCCTGCGAGGGCACGGCGTGGCCGGCTGGATGATCCTGGCGAGCCTCGCCGCCATGCTCGTCCTGGGCGCGAGCGGCGCCGTCACCGCGCTGGGCGACACCCTCTTCCCGGCGGGCTCGCTGCGGGAGGGCATCGCCCAGGACTTCTCGCCCACCGCGCACATCCTGCTGCGCCTGCGCGTCCTCCACCCGCTGCTGGCGCTCGGGACCGGCGCGTGGATCCTCGTCACCTCCGTGACCACCGCCGTGCTGCACCGCGGCGCGGTGCGCTTCGCGCTGGCCCTCAGCGGGCTCTTCGCCCTCCAGCTCGTCGCCGGCATCGTGAACCTGGTGCTGCTGGCGCCGGTGTGGATGCAGCTCGTGCACCTGCTCCTCGCCGACCTCGTGTGGATCGCGCTCGTGCTCCTCGCGGGCGCGGTGGCGGGGGAGCCGGCGCCGGCGCCGAAGGCGGAGCCCGCGCTCGAGGCCGCCTGATCCCGCGTCGCGGCGCCCGGACTCGAGTTCGCGCCATTCGGATCGGTGCAGGCGAGGCGGCTCGCAGCGTCGCGGGACCTCGCTGGTGCCGACGCGGTCACCGCCAGCTCGACGGCGAGCACGGCCCTTCTGGCGTGAAGGCGAGGTGCTCGAACCGCAGCGTCTCCCTCCAGGACATGGACGGAGACGGCCGCGAGGACCTGGTCGTGACCCCCGTCGACGAAGCGTCGGTGATGCCCGTCTGGCATGTCCACCTGCGCGAGGAGGGGGGCTTTCGAGACCAGCCCGAGGTCTGGGCGATTCCGCGGCCGGGAGATGATTTCCCTTGGGCTCGAGGCACCCGACCGCCGGCGACGCTAGGCGCCGAGGTCGACGCCGCAGGTGTCCTTCAGCAGCGCCCGCAGGTGCGCGAAGAGCTCGGTGTCGGGATCCTTCTCGTCGAGCCAGGCGCCGCGCTCCTCGTTCCAGTCGAAGTGCCAGGCCCTGGAGTGGGCCGCCATCCAGATCTGGCGGGTGGGGCGTTGGGGGTTGACCACGCACTTCGAGCCGTCGGCGAAGGTGATGTGCAGGACGTCTCCCGCCATCTCGTAGTCGGCCAGGTCGGGGTCGACCGGCTCGAGGAGATCCTCGATCTTTCGGAAGGTCTCGTCCGCGAGGAGCTGGAAGCGCTGTTCGTCCATGGCCGGTGACTCTAATGGGCGGATCGGCCCGCCGCCAGCCCGCGGCCCGCCGATTCCCGCCGCCCGCCGAGCGGGAGGGGAGCGATCCCGCCATCCTCCGGCGGCAGGCGTGTTAGATCGAGCCCTCCCCCTCGCCAAGGGTCTCGAGTGGCCGTTCCTCCGCAGTCCCTCTTCGAACTCGCCAGGCGGCTGTTGTCGCCGGAGGAGCAGGAGAAGCTTCGCCAGCTCGAAGTGAAGGACGCTGGCACAGGCTACGACGCCTTCGGCCTCAGCGCCGATCACGTCGCGCTGGGGATGGCCCTCGCCAAGCCCTTGTACGAGCGGTACTTCCGGGTGATCTCCAAGGGGGCGGAGAACGTCCCTCGTCAGGGCCCGGCGATCCTCGCCGCCAACCACTCGGGGACGCTGCCTTTCGACGCCGCGATGCTGTGGGCCGACTGCGTGCGCCACGTCGGCCGGGTGGCGCGCCCGGTGGGAGATCCCTTCGTCTCGGACCTCCCCTTCATCGGCACGTTCTTCACCCGCGGCGGGATGGTGGGCGCCGCCCGCGAGAACGTCCGCGCGCTCCTGGACGCGGGCGAGCTGGTGATGATCTTCCCCGAGGGCGTGCCCGGGATCGGGAAGCCCTTCCACGAGCGCTACCGCCTCACCCACTGGCGGGTGGGCCACGCCGCCCTCGCGATCCGGCACCGGGCGCCGGTGGTGCCGGTGGCGATCGTGGGCGCGGAGGAGCAGATGCCGCAGGTGGCGAAGCTCCGGCGCCTGGGCCAGCTCCTGGGCGCGCCGTACGTCCCCGTGACCCTGACGCCCTTTCCGCTGCCCGTTCGCTATCGGATCCATTACGGTGAACCCATCGCGCTGCACGAGAGGTTCGAGGCCGCGGACGCGGACGATCCCAAGAAGGTGAAGGCCGCCGCCGGGATGGTCCGGACCGAGGTGGAACGGCTCATCGAGAAGGGCCTGCAGGAGCGGAAGGGCATCTTCCGGTAGAGAGGATTCATGTCGACCGCCACCACCGAGGGGATCCGCGTCGTCGTCCGCCCCGCCTTCTGGGAGGAGCGCACCTCTCCCGCCATGGGCATCTTCGCCTTCACGTACACGGTGCGGATCACCAACGTGGGGGATCAGCCCGCCCAGCTCCTCCGGCGGAGGTGGATCATCTCCGACGGCGCCGGCAACGTGCAGGAGGTGGAGGGGGAGGGCGTGGTCGGAAAGCAGCCGCATCTTTCGCCCGGCGAGACCTTCGAGTACACGAGCTGGGTGCCGCTCCCGACGCCGATCGGCACCATGAGGGGAGAGTTCCTCATGATGCGGCCCAACGGCGTCTCGTTCGCAGCCCGGGTGGCGGAGTTCGTCCTCACCCAGCCCCACGGGCTCCACTGAACCGAAAGAAGGATCGTACGCCGTGAAGAAGCCCTCCTTCGAGACCCTCGCGGTCCACGCCGGCCGCGAAGACCTGAAAGACCTCGGGGTCCACGCCCTCCCGATCGACCTCTCCACCACGAACCCGATGCCGGACCCCGAGGCGGGAGGCGAGGCCCTGGGCCGGATGGCGATGGGCGGGACGCCGGACGGCGACAGCGCCGTGTACGCGCGGCTGCACAACCCCACGGTGGCCCGCTTCGAGAGCGCGCTGGCGAGGCTCGAGGGCGCCGACGCGTCGGTGGCGTTCTCCTCCGGCATGGCGGCGCTCACCGCCCTCCTGATGGCCGCGCGGCAGCAGGGCGGGCACATGGTGGCGGTGCGCCCCATGTACGGCAGCTCGGATCACCTCATCTCCTCCGGGCTCCTGGGACTGGAGGTGAGCTGGTGCGCCGCCGACGAGATCGCGGCCCACGTCCGTCCGGACACCTCGCTGGTGTACGTGGAGACGCCTGCAAATCCCACGGTGCAGCTCCTGGACGTCGAGGCGGTGGTGCGGCAAGCGAAGGGCGTGCCGGTGGCGGTGGACTCCACCTTCGCGACGCCGGTGCTGCTCCAGCCGATCCGGCACGGCGCGACCTTCGCGCTGCACAGCGGTACCAAGTTCCTGGGCGGCCATGGCGACGTGATCGCCGGGGTGGTCGCGACGAACCACGAATGGGCGTCCCGCCTGCGCCACCTGCGCGTGGTCACCGGCGCGCTGCTGCACCCGCTCGGCGCCTACCTCCTCCACCGCGGTCTGCAGACGCTCCCCATCCGGGTGCGGACCGCGCAGGAGGGCGCGAAGGTGATCGCCCGCCGCCTCGTCGAGCACCCCCGGGTGGCGAGGGTCCACTACCCGAGCCTGCCCGGCTGCGATCCCGCCGGCGTCCTCGGCCGCCAGCAGAAGGGGCCGGGCGCCCTCGTCTCGTTCGAGGTGAAGGGCGGCTACGAGGAGGCCTGCTCGCTCCTGCGCAAGGTGAGGCTCGCCACCGCGGCGGTGAGCCTGGGGTCGGTGGACACGCTGATCCAGCATCCGGCGTCGATGACCCATCGGGTGGTGGACGCGGAGGCAAAGAAGAAGGTGGGGATCACCGACTCGCTGGTGCGCCTCTCCGTGGGGCTGGAGGATCCGGAGGACATCTGGGCCGACCTCGCCCAGAGCCTCTGACGCCTTCGACGCGGCCGCGTCCCTCCGGTCCCGCCTCGGACGCGACTCGCCGCCGTCTCGACACCGGGCCTGTCGCCGCGGGCCTTCACGCATCTTCACGAGGCGAAAAGAGTCTCGCAACGTCGCCGATCCATCCTGCATCGTGTCGCCCGATCCCCGGGCGCTCGGTCGCCGAGAGAGCGGCGACGGGAGAGACGCGAGATGAAGAGGTTCCGCACGACGTTGTTCGTGGCCGCCGTCGGGGCGGCCGCCTTCCTGGCCCTCACCGGCTTCCGCCACGCCCGAGGGGGGCCCGATGCGTGGATGACCCGGAAGCTCGATCGCATGCTCACCGCAATCGACGCCAACCCCGAGCAGCGCAGCCAGATCGAGGCGATCCGCGACGAGCTCTTGGCGTCGCGCCCCCCCCGCGGCGGCGAGCGTGCCGCCTTCGCCCAGCTCTGGCTCCAGGACGAGCCCGACGCCGCCGCGATCCACGCCCGCATCGCCGAGACCTTCGAGACCCGCCGCGCCTACGCCGATCGCGTGGCCGACGCCCTGATCCGCGTCCACGGGATCCTCACCCCCGAGCAGCGGGCCGAGGTGGCGAAGCGGATCGCCGAGAAGCCGCACGGCCGCAAGGGCGCCGGCAAGGCCGGGAAGGCGAGGCACGGCGACGGGAAGTGATAGCGTCCGGGCGTGAAGGCGCGCCCCGGGCCCGGGCGGCCCGGGGCGCGTACGCTCGCTTCCTGCCGCGAGGGGGCGAGCCACCCGACCGCCCTCCCCCCGGAGGCCGGACGATCCCCGCCCGCGCAAGGGTTCCATGAAGCGATGAGCCACCCCTCCACCACGTCCGCCTCCGAGCCGTCGATCACCGCCCTCCTGGTGGAGGACGACGACAAGCTCGCCCGCCTGGTCGCCGGCTACCTCCAGGGCCACGGCGTGATCGTCACCCGCGTGGCCGACGGCGAGCGGGGCCTGCGCGAGGCGATCGCCCATCGCTTCGACGTGGTGCTCCTCGACCTGATGCTCCCTGGGAAGGACGGCCTCGAGGTCTGCCGCGAGCTGCGCACCCGCTCGGACGTCCCCGTGATCGTCCTCACCGCCCGCGGCGAGGAGGCCGATCGCGTCCTCGGCCTCGAGCTGGGCGCCGACGACTACCTCGGCAAGCCGTTCTCACCCCGCGAGCTCCTCGCCCGGATCCGCGCCGTGGTCCGGCGCGCCCGCGGCAAGGCGGGGCCCGCGTCGAAGGTGCTGGAGATCGGCCCCCTGCGCCTGGATCCCGGCGCCCGGAGCGCCCGCCTCGACGGCGAGCTCCTCGACCTCACCTCCTACGAGTTCACGCTCCTCTACGCCTTCGCCGAGCGGGCGGGGCGCGTGCTCTCCCGCGAGCAGCTCCTGGACGTGGCGAAGGGCAGCGCGGAAGACGCCTTCGATCGCTCGATCGACGTGCACGTCTCCCGGCTCCGCCACAAGCTCGGCGACGACGCGCGCAACCCCCGCTGGCTGAAGACCGTCCGCGGCGCGGGCTACCTCTTCTCCGCGCCGGAGGAGGCGTGAGCCTGCCGGCCCGAGAGCACCCCGCGCAGGGAGGCGAGGCGTGACGGCGCCGCGCAAGGGGCCCAGGCTGGTCAGCCGGGTCCATCTCTTCGGCTTCTTCCTGCTGGTCTCCGTGTGGATCGCGGTGGTCGGCGTGGGCGCCGCGTTCGGAGGCATCAAACCCCGGCGCGAGATGCCACGGCGCATGCTGCAGCACCTGGCGGCCGACTTCGCGCCGCTCGTGGAGCGCCCCGAGGAGCTGGCCGCCGCGCTCTCGGCGACGAGCGCCGATCTCCTCACTGCCCTGTCGATCCACGACGCCAGCGGCGCCGTGGTGGCCTCCGGGGACGGGGCGGCGCGCGCCGTCGATCCGTCGCTCCTGCCCTCGGATGGCCGCGACGTGACCGTGCTCGAGGAGCCCCGCGGCATCATCGTCACCGTGCCCGGCGTGGAGGGGCTGTACCTGGTGGGCCTACGCCCCGCCTACGACGTGCCGATCGAGAGGCCGCTCGCGATCTTCGCCGCGGTCCTGGCGGTGCTCGCGCTGGTGTCGATCCCCTTCGCCCGATCGATCGCGCGGCCGCTGGAGCGCCTCACCGCCACGGCGGAGGAGCTCGGACGAGGCAAGCTCTCGGTGCGCAGCGGCCTGCGCCGCAAGGACGAGGTCGGCAGGCTCGCCCTCGCGTTCGACGAGATGGCGGGCCGCCTCGAGGCGCTCCTGCGCAGCGAGAAGGAGCTCCTCGCCAACGTCTCCCACGAGCTGCGCACGCCCCTCGCCCGGATCCGGGTGGCGGTGGAGCTCGCCGAGGAGGGGGATCTCGAGCAGGCCCGCGGCTACCTGCGGGAGATCGGCGCCGACCTGCTGGAGCTCGATCGCCTCATCGAGGACGTCCTCACCGCCGCGCGCCTCGACGTCGGCATCACCTCCGGCGGGGCGCCGCCGGTGCGCCTCGTGGAGCTCGATCCCGCGGCGGTGGTCGAGCGATCCGCGGCCAGGTTCCGCAAGGAGAACCCGGAGCGGGAGCTGCGGGTCGAGGTGGATCCGGCGCTGCCCGCCGTGCGCGCCGACGAGGTGCTCCTGCGGCGGGTCCTGGACAACCTCGTCGACAACGCCCGCAAGTACTCCGACGGCGCGATCGTCCTCGGCGCCCGGGCGGACGGCGACGCCGTCGAGCTGTGGGTGGAGGACGGAGGGATCGGCGTCGAGCCCGCCGACCTCGAGCGGCTCTTCGAGCCGTTCTTCCGCACCGACCGCAGCCGCGCCCGCCGCTCCGGCGGCCTGGGTCTGGGGCTCACCCTCGCGAGGCGGATCGTGGAGGCCCACGGCGGGACGCTCGTGGCCCGCAGCGAGCCCGGGCGGGGCTCGACGTTCACCGTGCGAATCCCCGCCAGCGAGGAACCTGCGCCTTCGCACCGAACTGCGCTACCATTTCCGAGATGACGTTCAAGAGCCTCGCACCATCGCTCCTTCTCGCGGCACCTCGGCTCGAGGATCCCAACTTCGAGCGCCGCGTGGTCCTCCTTGGACGGCACGAGGAGGAGGGCGCCCTCGGCTGGGTGCTGAACGGCGACGCGGTGGCCTCGGTGGCGGAGATGCTCTTCGCCGCCGACCTGGTGCCCCCCGGCATCGAGCTCCCCGAGACCCTGGCCTTCCGGCGCTCCGCGCGGATCGGCGGGCCGGTCCACGTGGAGAGCGGCTGGCTCCTCTACCGGCGCGCCAGCGCGTCCTTCGCCGGCGAGCTCTCCATCGGCGACGAGGTGGCGATCTGCAGCAACCAGGACGCGGTGCGGGCGATCGTGAAGGGCGAGGAGCCGAAGGACTTCCGCCTCGTCCTCGGCTACGCGGGCTGGGGCCCGGGCCAGCTCGAGTCCGAGCTGAAGGAGGGGGTGTGGCTGCCGGGGCCGGCGCAGACGTCGCTGATCTTCGATACGCAGCGGGCGGCCCTCTGGGACGCGGCCCTCCAGGAGGCGACCGGCGCGGCGAACGTCACCTTCCAGGGCAAGAGCTGGGGGCTCGCCTGAGCGCCCGCCCCCGGCGCGGCGACGCGTCCGGCCGAAACCTGGACCTGCCCGCGAAGCGACGCATCGAGGTGAGCGCCGGAGGGCCCGCGCGACCACCGAGCTACGGTCGATCTCGCCGGATGCCGTGCGCCGACGGCAGGCGCCCCTACGCCGCGGCCGGGTCGGCGGCGACCGGGCCCGCCTTCTGCCTGGGGCGGCGCTGGCGCAGATCCTTGGACCAGAGGTTCATGTCCTCGAAGCCGCCGTAGATGTCGCAGTTGTTGATCATCCGCCCGTTGAACTCGTAGCCCAGCGCGTGGAAGGCGGCGTTCATCCCGAAGCTCGGCGCCCGCGCCAGCGTGTAGGCGCAGCGGTAGCCCAGCCGGCGAAGGTCCTGCTCCAACGCCTTCAGGATCACGCTCATCAGCCCGCGGCCCCGCTCGGCGGGGTGGGTGGCGCAGTCGGTCAGCTCCGCGGAGAGGTGCTCCGGCGACAGCTCCGCCGAGGCCACCGACGCCACCTCGCCCTCGGGGTTTCGCACCACCCGGAACACCGAGCCCCGGTGGAGGACGTCGATCAGGTATTCACGGTGGGTGAGGGGCGACGGGTAGGTCTCGAAGACGCGGCGGTAGAGCGCCAGGATCCCCTCCAGATCCTCCTCCCGGGCGAAGTCCAGGGAGTAGCCCGCCGGCAGCCTGCGCGGCGTCGGGCGCAGCTCCCGGGCGAGGATCCGATCGAGCAGATCGATCTCCTTGCGCAGCTCCGGAGAGCGCAGGCGGCGGTTGCTGCGGAACTGGGACACCATGTACGCGGTCTTCCCCCGCAGGGCGTAGCGCAGCGTCCCCTCCAGCATGTAGCCGAGGCGCACGAACCGCTCCCAGTCCTTTGGGCGGGCCAGGATCCAGATCTTGTCGAAGCGGTTGGAGTCCGCCAGGAAGCCAAGCTTGTCGGCGAAGGCGCGGTAGTCCTCCACATGGTAGTCGAGGACCTTCAGGCGCCGGTTGTAGGCGTCGAAGAGGAGCCGGGCGCGGAAGCCCTCGCCCGCGATCTCCTGCTCGAGGCCGTAGACCACCCCGTGGAGCTCGGCGGTCTCGCCGGAGGCGCCGACCACCAGCTTCACGCGGCCCAGGGGGCGCTTCACCCGCATCGGTCGCGGTGGCGGCTCCGGCTCCTTCTCCTTCTTGGCGTGGGTGTCGTCGGTGCGTGGGATCGCGACCGCCCCTCTCATCTGGTCTCCTTTCGGGAACGGCTCCGCCGCCCCTGGCGACCACGAGGGCCATCCGGGGGGAGCGCGCGCTCCGAGCGTGGGGATGCGAGCTCTCCGCGCCGACAGGCCACCCACCTCGGTCGAGGAGGCGAGCCACCCGCCGATCCGCGGAGCTCTTTGGGGGGGCAGGATGCTACCCCAGCCTCCCCTGCGACACAACCCCGGCTCCGAGCACCCCTTCGGGACGGGAGCGGGCCGTCTTCGCGGCAGGAGGCGCGGCGTGCTATGGGATCGGGGCCGGGATCATCCGATCCGAGAGGAAGCCCTTGGTGCACCTGCAGCAGCGGATCCAGAAGCTCACGTCGATCCTCGACGTGGCCAAGGCGATGGTCTCGCAGCGGGATCTCGACTCGCTGCTGCCCATGATCATCGACGAGGCGCGGCGGGTGGCCGACGCCGATCGCTGCTCGCTCTTCCTCCTCGATCGGGACGCCCAGGTCCTCTACTCCAAGGTGGCCCAGGGCATGGCCGGAACGCCGCGCATCCGCGTGCCCCTCGGGGTCGGGATCGCCGGCACCGTCGCCCAGACCGGGAATGCCATCAACCTCCCCGACGCCTACGGCGATCCCCGCTTCAACCGCGCGGTCGATCTCTCCACCGGTTACCGCACCACCTCG
>Ga0180220_1000898_pt1 | contig 26051 bp, 18 predicted proteins | sample eDN5th37CBELigBY_FD_151335 | JGI IMG/M metagenome (GOLD analysis project Ga0180220, IMG submission 151335) | Enriched backyard soil microbial communities from Emeryville, California, USA - eDNA 5th pass 37_C BE-Lig BY (version 2) (version 2) | ecosystem: Environmental > Terrestrial > Soil >...
GCCGATTTCGGCCCTGGCCCGCCATCATGGCTACCGGGCGCGGTTGGAGGCCGTCCGCTGGGCGCGGTCGATGGCGCTGGCCATCGGCGCGTCGGCCGAGCCTCACGAACCGGCCCCGGATGAGCCCGCGGACATCGATGCCGTCGAAAACGCCATCGAAACCCGCGCCAACGCCGAGGCGGAGGCCGGTCTCGACGCGCTTCAGCCCCATTGGGCGAGCGCGTTGGCCGAGCGGATCGGCTCGGTCGGCGCGGAGACCAGCGCCGAGGCGCGGCCGGGGTATCTGGTGTTCAATCCCTTGGGCGTCGCGCGGAAGCTCGGCGTGATCCTGCCCGGCGCCGATCCGAAGCTTCGGCCCGAGGGGCCCTTGGTCGCGGCTCAAGCGATGGATGATGGGGTCGCGGCGGTCGTCGATCTTCCGGCCTTCGGCTTCGCCTGGGTTCCCCGCGAGAACCACCCCGACCTTCCGCCGACCGAGCCCGACGGGGCTTCGGCGAAGGGCAACGCGTTGAAGAACGAGACGATCGAGCTGGAGGTTGATCCAGGCACCGGCGGCGTCCGGGGCGTGAGGGCCGTCGGCGAGTCGACCGCCAGGCTCGGCCAGCAGATCGTGATGACGGGGCTCGGCGAGGTCGACGGCAAGCCGGTCGTCTCCCAGATGAAGCGCGATCGGTTCGAGATCGAACGCTCCGGCCCCGCGATGGTTCAGGCCTTGGCGGTTTCACGGCTCGTTGAGTCGGAGTCGGGCCGGATGCTGGCGAAGGTCTCTCAGCGCTATCGGCTTTGGACCGGAAGCCCGATCGTCGAGATCGAGATCACGCTCGACGAGATCGACCAGGCGTGGCTCCAGCGCGCGGCGAACTCCGATCCTTGGACGCATGGCCTCGCCTGCCGGTGGGCCTGGCCCGACGCGTCGGCGATGCTGAGACGCTCGGTGCTGATGGCGCCGGAGCCGACGGAGGTCGAGCGTCCCGAGGCGGCCGACTTCCTCGACGTCTCAACCCGTCGGCAGCGAACCGCCCTGCTCTTCGGGGGGCTTCCGTACCATCGGAGGACCGGCGGCCGGATGCTCGACACGCTGCTCGTCGCCGGCTCCGAAACGGGTCGGACATTTCGGGTGGGCGTCGCGCTCGATTCCGAGAACCCCTACCGCGAGGCCCTGGATTTCCTCGCCCCCGCGCTGGTCGTCTCGACCGACGCCGGCCCCCCTCCCCTGGGCGATCGGGGCTGGCTGATGCGAACCGATCACCGGGCGGTGGCGATCACCCGCGTCGAGTTCCTCCCCGCGGAGTCCGAGAGTCACGCCTGGGGCCTGGCCGTCCACGTCGTCGAGACGTCGGGGCACACCTCCCGGTGTCGGCTCCGGTTCTTCCGAAACCCAACCCGAGCCAGGCAATGCGACTTCCACGGGGAGGGAGTTGTGGACCTTTCGGTCGACGGCGACGCCGTGCTTCTGGACCTCATCTCCAACGAGACGGCGCGGATCGAGGTATCGTTTGAATAACCGGCGGGTTTCCCCTAAGAAACCGCCGCCTCCGCCGTTATCGTTATATGGAAGGCCGTCATCTCCGTTTCGGCGCCCATGTCTCGAATCCGTTCGACTCGCGCGAGGCAACGCATGAAAATGTCGAGTTCAGCCCTGATCGTGGCCCTGGGATGTCTGGCGATCCTCGGTGGCGCGGCGGCCGTTCGCTCGGGAGGCGGTCAGCCGAACACCCGCGAGGCGGCCGACGCTCTAATGAAGGACGGAAACTTCAAAGACGCCTACGACGGCTACCGCGCCATCGCGCTGAACGCCCAGGCCGACGCCGGAGACGTGGTGGTCTCGCTCCGCCAGGGCTTGGCCTGTCTGGCGAGGCTCGGCCGGGCGGCCGAATCGGACGAGTTTTTGGAGGCGGTGATCGTTGCCCGGAAGGACGACGACCGGGTGATCACGGCGGCGGCCGAGTGCTATCTCGACGCCGTGCCGCACAACGGCTCGATCGTGGCCGGCGAGTTCGTCCGGGGCCGGTTCGGACAAGGGGGGGAATCGGTCGACTCCAGCGATCGCGACCGCGCGCGGGCCTTGCAACTCTTGGCCGGCGTGATGGACAAGGTCCGAGCCGACCCCGACCGCAACCGCGCGGGGCGGTTCTTCATGACCCTGAGCCGCGCCCTGTTCGCCCATCGCGAGGGAGGCGAGGCCTGGCGGCTCCAAAGCCTCACGCCGCTTGACGTTTTGCCCGACTACGAACCGCGGAGCTTCATGTATCGCGGCCATTGGGGAGGCGGCTCGGGAACCTTCGCGCCCGTCGACGAGGAGGGCGAGCCCGTCTATTACCACGTTCCCGAGAGCTTCGAGAAGGCCAAGAACGACGGCGAGCGATGGCGATGGGCGCTGGCCCAGGCCGCCGAGGCCGACGCCGAATTGCTCAACACGGTCCGCTTCACTCTCGGCCAGTTCATGCTGAGCCAGTTCGGGACCCAGACCATCGAAGGCCGGCCCAGGCCCCTTTGGAGCGAGCCCGACGAGGGCGCCCCGACGAGCCCCCACGCGCTCGAGACCCTCAAGGACGAAGAGACCGTCGCCCGGCTGGCGACCGGCGTGAAGCGGTTCGCGCTGCCCGACGAGTTCAACCCGATCAAGATCTTTCAGGCGATCGTTGACGACCCCAAGACCGGCAAGGGAGAGGACGCGGTTCGGGCGCTCGCCGGGATCTTCGAGAACCGCCGTCAGTTCGACCGCGCGGCCGAATACTGGGCGCTCGGCAAGGAGCGCTACGGCGACCCCAACAACGTCTATCAAGGGCGGCTCGACCAGATCCAGAAGCCTTGGGGACGGTTTGGGATCAACATGACCCAGCCCGCGGGCCAGGGCGCGACCGTCGATTTCGAGTTCCGCAACGGCCGTTTGGTCCACTTCGAGGCCCATCGGATCCTGGTCGACCGACTTCTTGAGGACGTGAAAGCGTACATCAAGAGCCGCCCGGAGCAACTCGACTGGCAAAAGCTCGACGTCAACGACGTGGGCGCCCGTCTGGTGAACCGAGACGAGCAGAGGTACCGGGGCGAGTCGGTCGCCCGTTGGGACTTGGAACTGGACCCCGCGCCCAAGCACTTCGACCGGCGAATCACCGTGACGACCCCCCTGCAAGGCGCGGGGGCGTATTTGTTGACGGCCCGGATGGAGGGGGGAAACATCGGCCGGATCGTCGTCTGGCTCGACGACACCGTCGTGATCCGCAAGCCGCTTCAAAACCAGTCGTTCTACTTCGTGGCCGACGCGCGCTCGGGCGAGCCGATCGCCGGGGCGGATCTGGAGCTGTTCGGCTGGCGGACGCGCCACGTCAACGACGGAGCCCGGTTTGAGATCGACGTCAAGGACGAACAGTACAAGACCGACGCCAACGGCCAGGTCTTCGCCCCGATCCCCGGTCGTGATCGGGAGTGGGGACCGCTTCAATGGCTGGCGATCGCCCGAACCGCCCAGGGAAGGTTGGCGCATCTGGGGTTCTCAAACGTCTGGCCGATCGATCGACAGGACCCCGTCTACGATCAAGTTCGCGTTTACACAATGACCGACCGCCCGGTTTACCGGCCGGGCTCGTCGGTGAAGTTCAAGTTCTGGGTCGCGCGGTCGCGTTACGACCAGCCCGAGGCCGCCGACTTCGCCGGCCAAGAGTTCGAGATTGAGATCGTCAACCCCAAGGGAGACAAGGTTCACGCCGCGAAGCTGAAGGCCGACGCCTTCGGCGGGCTCGACGGCTCGTTCGAGCTTCCCTCCGACGCCGCGCTCGGCGTCTATCAGGCGCAAGTTGTCGGCCGAGGGGGCGGCTCATTCCGGGTTGAGGAGTACAAGAAGCCCGAGTTCGAGGTGAAGGTCGACGCCCCCTCGGAGCCCGTCGCGCTGGGCGAGAAGGTTACGGCGAAGATCCAGGCCGACTATTACTTCGGCGGCCCCGTCGCCGAGGCGAAGGTTAAGTACAAGGTCACGCGATCGTACGCCGACGAGCGTTGGTTCCCGGTCGACCCCTGGGATTGGCTCTACGGTCCCGGCTACTGGTGGTTCGCGTCGGATTACTCGTGGTATCCCGGCTGGTCGAGCTGGGGGACCGCGCGCCCCTCGCCCTGGTGGTGGGGACGGCCCCAGGCCCCGCCCGAGGTCGTCGCCGAGGCCGAGGTCCCCATCGGCGCCGACGGATCCTTCGAGATCGAGATCGACACCGCCACGGCCAAGGCGGCCCATCCCGACCACGATCACCGCTATGAAGTCCAGGCCGAGGTCACCGACCAGTCGCGCCGAACCATCGTGGGGAGCGGCGCGGTGCTGGTCGCCCGCAAGCCGTTCACCGTCTACGCCTGGGTGGATCGCGGCCACTACCGCGAGGGAGACACGATCGAAGTCGGCGTTCGAGCCCAAACGCTCGACCGCAAGCCCGTGGTCGGCAAGGGGACGCTGAAGCTCTTGAAGGTGACGTACGACGACAAGGGCCAGCCCGTCGAAACTCTCGTCGAAAGCTGGCCGCTGGCTCTCGATGAGGATGGGCGGGCGGACCAGAAGATCAAGGCCGCCCTGGCCGGGCAGTACCGAATCTCGGCCGAGATCGACGACGGCCGGGGGCACACGATCGTAGGGGGATACCTGCTGACCGTCACCGGCGCTGGGTTCGACGGCGCGGGCTTCCGGTTCAATGATCTGGAGATCGTCCCCGAGAAGAAGGACTACAAGCCCGGCGAGAAGATCCGGCTGCTCATCAACACCAACCGCGCCGACTCAACCGTTTTGTTGTTCATCCGTCCGGTCAACGGCGTTTACCTCCCCCCTCGCGTCGTTCGCGTGAAGGGCAAGAGCGCGGTGGAGGAGGTTGAGGTTGTCGGCCGCGACATGCCCAACATGTTCGTCGAGGCGCTGACGGTCTCCGGCGGCAAGGTTCACGACGAGCCTCGCGAGATCGCCATTCCCCCCGAGTCTCGGATCGTCAACGTCGAGGTCGAGCCGTCGCGATCGACCTACAAGCCGGGCGAGAAGGCCAAGCTCGCGCTGAAGCTGACCGGCGCCGACGGCGAGCCGTTCCAGGGCTCGACCGTGCTGACCGTCTACGACAAGGCCATCGAGTACATTTCGGGCGGCTCGAACGTCCCCGACATCAAGGAAATCTTCTGGAGCTGGAAGCGCTCGCACCATCCGCGAACCGAGTCGAGCCTCGACCGGATCTTCCACAACCTGCTGAGGGAGAAGGAAGTTCCGATGATGGACCTGGGGGCCTTCGGCGTCCCCTGGGGAATCGTGGCCTTCAATGACGCGGCGGGCGGGGCGATCGCGACGAGCGACGCGGTGCCCTCCGCTCCCGCTCCCGAGGCGATGATGGCCGCGGCTCCAGCCGAAGGCGCCGGCATGGCCGCCCCGGCGCCGGCCGCGCGGATGATGGCGACCGATGAAGCCTTCGCCAAGGCGGCGGCCCCGCCGACTGGTCCCGAGGACGCGAACGCTCCCGAGCCGGTCGTCCGCTCCAACTTCGCCGACACCGCCTTTTGGGCGGCGGCCGTCGAAACGAAACCCGACGGCTCGGCCGAATTGGAGTTTCCGCTCCCGGACAGCTTGACCACCTGGAAGACCCGCGCCTGGAGTCTGGGACCGGGAACCGAGGTCGGCCAGGCCGAGGCCGAGTTCATCACGTCCAAGGATCTGCTGGTTCGGCTCCAAGCCCCCCGTTTCTTCGTCCAGAAGGACGAGGTGGTCCTCTCGGCCGTCGTTCACAACAAGCTGAAGGACGAGAAGCAGGTTCAGGTCGTCCTCGAACTCGACGGCGGAACGCTCGAACCGATGGGCGAGACCTCCAAGACCGTCGCGATCGGGGCCGGTTCGGAGACCCGCGTCGATTGGCGCGTGAAGGTCGTGAGCGAGGGCCAGGCCATTGTCCGCATGAAGGCGCTGGCGGGCGACGACTCCGACGCGGCCCAGATGACCTTCCCGGCCTTCGTCCACGGGATGCTCAAGCTGGAGGCCGTCGCCGGGACGATTCGACCCGACCAGACCGAGGCGAGCGTCACCTTGCGAGTCCCCGAAGACCGTCGGCCCGAGCAGTCCCGGCTCGAAATCCGGTACTCGCCGACCTTGGCCGGAGCCTTGGTCGACGCCCTCCCCTACCTCGTCGACTATCCATACGGCTGCACTGAACAGACCCTCAACAGGTTCCTTCCCGTGGTCATCACCCATCGGACGCTCATCGACATGGGCGTCGATTTGAAGATGATCCGCGAGAAGCGCGCGAACCTCAACGCCCAGGAGATCGGCCCCTCGCGCCCCCGGTTCAAGGACCGCGACGTCAACCCGGTCTTCGACATCGACGAGGTGGTCAAGATCGCCCGCGAGAACATCGATCGCCTGGCCGACATGCAACTCGACGACGGCGGCTGGGGTTGGTTCTCCGGTTACGGCGAGCGCTCGTCGGCCCACACGACGGCCCAGATCGTCCACGGCCTGCAACTCGCCCGGCAAAACGACCTGGCGTTGCCCGAGAACATGCTCGAGCGCGGCGTCGAGTGGCTCAAGGCTCATCAAAACAAGCAGGTCGAGTTGCTCAAAAACGGCGAGACCGAGACCAAGCCCTACAAGAAACGGGTTGATGAAGTGGACGCCCTGGTCTTCATGGTCCTGGTCGATGGCGACGAACACAACGACGCCATGCTCGCCTATCTAGACCGTGACCGCCCCGGCCTCTCAGTCTACGCCAAGTGCCTCTACGGCTTGGCGCTCCACAAACTCGGCGAAGGCGACAAGCTGGCGGCCGTCTTGCGGAACATCGGCCAGTACGTCGTCCAGGACGACGAGAACCAGACCGCCTACTTGAAGCTCCCCAACGAGAACTATTGGTGGTGGTGGTACGGTAGCGACACCGAGACCGACGCCTTCTACCTGAAGCTCTTGGCCCGAACCGATCCGAAGGGAGAGCTGGCGTCGAGGCTGGCCAAATACATCCTCAACAACCGGAAGCGGGGCGCGTACTGGACCTCCACCCGCGACACCGCCTACAACATCGAAGCGCTCGCCGAGTACCTCAAGGCCAGCGGCGAGGACAAGCCGGATCTCACCCTCTCGATCGCCGTCGACGGTCGGGTTCGCAAGGAGGTGAAGATCACCGCGGACAACCTGTTCACGTTCGACGACTCGCTGGTGCTCGAAGGCAAGGACCTGGACGCCGGCGAGCGCAAGATCACGATCACGAAGACGGGAACCGGCCCGGTCTACTTCAACGCCTACCTGACCAACTTCACCCTCGAAGACCCGATCACCCGAGCGGGCCTTGAAGTGAAGGTGAACCGGAAGGTTTATCGCCTGGTCCGCGACGACAAGACGGTCGACGTGGCTGGTGGGCGCGGGCAGGCGGTCGGCCAGCGGGTTGAGAAGTACCGCCGCGAGGCCCTGCCCGACGGCGCGACGCTCAAGAGCGGCGAGCTTGTGGAGGTCGAGCTCGAAATCGAGAGCAAGAACGATTACGAGTACTTGATCTTCCAAGACTACAAGGCGGCCGGCTTCGAGCCCGTCGAGGTCCGCAGCGGCTACAACGGCAACGCCTTGGGCGCCTACGTCGAGTTCCGGGACGAGCGGGTCGCCTTCTTCGTGACCACCCTGCGCCGGGGCAAGCACGGCGTCTCGTACCGCCTCCGGGCCGAGATCCCCGGCGCGTTCCACACCCTCCCCGCCCGGGCCGAAGCCATGTACGCCCCCGAGCTGAAGGGCAACTCCGACGAGATCCGGCTCAACGTCGTGGATTGAGCCGGCGAGGGCCGGGCTCCCGGGAGGGCGAGGCTCCCGCCGAGCCGCGGCCATGTGTCGACTCGGCGGGAGCCTCGCCCTCCCGGCCCCGTCCCGAGGCGCGTTTGTAAATCAGACGACCCTCATCCGGCCCGCGGCCACATTCTCTCGGGGCAAGATTATTCGCCGTTGACGCACCCCCGCAACCGTAGGACGACTGGCGCGCCGGAAACCGCGCGGGACCGTTGGGAGGGTCGGTCTTTGTAGCCCCGAAGGGGCGGCCGTCAATAGCCGGGGGCGCAAGCCCCCGGACTTCTCAAGGCGTCGCGTTTCCCTCTCCGCCGAGCCCCGAAGGGGCGACCGAAACGCCGTCCATCATTGGGTTTCCACCGCCCATCCGGGGCTCCCGGACCCATGATCCGGTGGCCTCGGGTTCCCGAGGGCTGACGCCCTCGGCTATTGACGGCCGCCCCTCCGGGGCTCGGCGGCTGGTGGCGTCGGCGGTGTTCGGTATGGCGCGTCGGCCCGCGTCCCGAGGGCTGACGCCCTCGGCTATTGACGGCCGCCCCTCCGGGGCTTCCGGATGCTCTCCCGCGCGTCGGCCACTCTGGCATACGAGGTTGCGTCGACGACGAATAATCTTGCGCGGAGGGAGCAGGATGCTTGGCCGTGGTTGTTTTTTGGCGATTACTTCGACTTCCCCGCCACCCAATCGATCCCTTGGATGACCAAGCGGTTGAAGTTGGGGTCGCGGAGCGGATCGTCCTTGTCGGGGCCGAAGTCGCGGTGGCCGAAGACGGTGTGGAAGACTCGGCCCTCGCCGTAGGTTCGGGTCCAGGCGACCGGCCAGTCGACGCCCTCGAACTCGACGACGGCCAGGGGTTTGACGTCGTCCTCGATCTGAAGGTGATAGTACAGCTCATCCTTCAGGGGGAAGTCTTGGATCCCTTTGGCGACGGGGTTGGAGGGATCGACGATCTTGACCGTGTAGTCTCCCTTGCGGACCTTGCCGTCGGGCAGGCCGAAGTGGGAGAAGACGGCGCCGAGCATCTTCCGCCATTCGGGATCCCAGTCGGCCGCGGCGTTGTCGGCGGAGTGGATTGAGACGTAGCCGCCGCCGTTTCGGACGTAGTCGAAGATGGCCTGTTGCTGGGTTGGACTGAACTTGAACTCGTCGTCGCGGCGATCGGCCAGGGCGATGATGAGGTCGTACTTGGCCAGCGCGGGGGTTTCGAGAACGGCGGCCTCCTCGGTCTGCGTCACCTCGTATCTGCCGGTGTCCTCAAGGGCCGCGCTGAGGTAGAATGCCTGCTCGCGGTATCCGTGGTGCTGGCGCTGGCCTCCGGAGAGCAAAAGGACCTTGGCGCCGTCGGGGGCCTTCTTTTGAGCGAAGGCCGGGGCGCAGAGGGGGCCGATGAGGAACAGACAAAGCCAGCCGATCGCGGGTCGAGTCACGGTCGCGCTCCAAGGGTTTTGGGGCTTTTGGAAAACGTGTCGAAGCCTGGGAATTCACGGGTAGCGTAGTCTCAATTCCGGGGCGTCGCAAGCGACGGCGGCCCGGACAATCTTCTCCAGAGAGGATGAAACATGAATCGCGCGCGTTTTATGTTGGGTCGTTGGTTGGGCCTCGCGGCCGTCCTGGTCGTGGTCCCCGCCCTCATGGGGGCCGACGAACCCAAGAAAACGATCGACGCCCGGGGGTTGAAGTTCCAGGCGCCGGAGAGCTGGAAGACGGTGCCGACGAACTCCCAGATGCGGGCGGCCCAATTGCGCGTTCAGCCGGTCGAGGGTGACGACTTCGACGCCGAGCTGATCGTCTACGTCTTCCCCGGCGGCGCCGGGGGCGTCGAGGCCAACATCGACCGCTGGCGGAACCAGTTCAAGGACGCCGACGGCAAGGCCCCCAAGGCCGAGAGCAAAAAAGTCGAGGGCAAGAACGTCGAGGCCACCCGGGTTGAGGTCGCCGGCCATTACCACCCCGCCGCCTTCCCCGGCCTTCCCCGCGAGCCCGACCGGCCCGACGCCCGCCTCCTGGGCGCGATCGTCGTCACCGAGCGCGTCGGCTACTACCTAAAGATGGTCGGCCCGGACAAGACCATGAAGGAACTCGCCCCCGACTTCGACGCCTTGATCGCCTCGCTTGAGGTGAGCGACCAGGCCAAGTAAGCCGGTCCCAGGTGGTCTGTTGCGCCTCGTCGGTGAAGGACGCCCGCCGTAGGGGCGGCCCCCCGTGGCCGCCCTCCGGCGATCGGCGTGGGCGGGCGCGCCATCCGGCGAGGGCGGCCACGGGGGACCGCCCCTACATGGGACGGTTGAGCAACCGCCCTCGGTCATCTCACACGGGTTTTCACGGCCGCCCCAGATCGGCCGCGCGGTAAATCGCGATCGTCGCGTCGTCGGTCATCGCGACCGGCTTAAGCCCGTCGAGCTTGCGGAAGAAGCCCTCGGGACCCCAGGGGCCGAATTGCAGCGAGCTGGAAACCGCGATGTAGGGCGTCTCGGCGGTCTCGACCGGCGGCAGGGCCGAGTGGTCGTCCACCGCGTTGACCACGTGGGCGACGCCCTCCACGCCGTAATATCGCGGTTCGGTGTCGCCGAAGTAATAGAGGGTCATGTCTCGATACGCGGGGTTCTCCCTCTGGAGCCGCGCGAGGGCCTTGAGCCCCTGCCCCCAGTCGAGGTTCGAATCCGACAAGATCCGCCGCCCGCCGCTCGGACCTCCCGCCACGACGTTGAAATACGTCAATTCGTTGGGATGAACGCTCGCCACCGCGATGGCTTGCCCCAAGATCGCGATGCTCGTCAAACCCCCGCGCCAGCCCCATCGAGACCGGCCGGCGATCTCTCCTTCCTCATCCCGAGCGACCCGCGAGACCCAGACGATCGCCAAGGGCGCCAGCGGCAGCAGGTAGCGGAGGCCGTAATTCCGCGACGACCCCAGCGCCGTGACGATCAAGAACAGCGCGATCACTTGAATGAGCATGCGATCGGGGGAGCGGCCGATATTCTCGCTTCGAGCCCCGACGATCAAACGGCTAATCACGAGCAACCAGAAGGCCAGCGGGATCTTCACCGCCATCGCGACGAAGTAGTAATACCACCAGCCGCTCATCCGGCGCTCGCCCATCAGGTAGCTCGGCCCTCCCGACGCCTGATGCCGAAACTGGTTCGCCAGGCCGACCCAATCTTGGGGGATCGGCGTCTCATAGAGCCGCGCGAGCAAAGGTCCAAGGGGGCCGAACCGCCCGTCGACGCTCGGGTGCGCCCCCGTCGTCGGGCTAAGCGGCAACATCGCGAAGCCCGTCAGCGCGAAGTTGCCAAGCAGCAAGGCCGCAACATAGACCATCATTCCCAGCACGACCCGCCGCGAATGGCGAAGAAGCTCCGTCCGCGGCATTCCCCAACGGAGGCCGTCGAGCCACCAGACCACGGCCAGAATCGGCGGCAAGAGGATCACCGTGTACTTGCATGAGAACGCCAGCCCGCCCAGGATCGCCGACGCCCAAAACCACCTCCGCCGGCCGTCGCGCAAAAAGGCCCAAAACGCCAACAGCATCGCCGTCGCCGTGACGACTAGCGGCGTTTCCATCGTGATCAGCGTCCCATGGGCGATCAAATTGGGGCTGAGGGCGAAAATCCAGGCCGCCGCCGCCATGCTCCTCGGGCCGCTCAAGAGCTTCGCCCACCAGGCTGTGAGGATCAGCCCCAGAAGCCAGATCCACGACGCCCCCGCGCGGACGATGGGGAGCAACTCCTCCTGCCGGGCCATCGGCTCGTCGATCAGATCTCCCCGGCCTATTTGGTCGAGCAGCCAATAAACGGGCGCCTGCTGGATTTTCCAGAACAGCAAGGGGGAGCCCATCCGGGTGATCCCGACCGGGTCCCCCTCGCGCCACCATCGAGCGCCAACCTTGAGATAGGTCACTTCGTCGTAGGTCGCCGAGATCGACCGAGCCGAATCCAGGACGAGCAAGAGCCCGACGACTCCGGCGGCAATGGTCAAGAAGACCCAAATGTGTCCACGGGCCCGCGGCGCGGGGGCGTCGTTACTGGACATGGCCGGCGGCGGCGACGCGCCCCTTGCGCTCGATGACGACCCCATCGGCCTGGCTTCGTCTCAGGTCGCGGACCAGGTGGGCGATTTCGAGGGCGTCTCGGATGGTGGGGGCGGTCGCGTCCTCGCCCTGAACGAGTCGGCGGAACTGTTCGTTGAGCAGGTCGCCGACGGTGGGTTCCAGGGGGAGCCGCTCCTCGTGGACGCCGTCGGCGTCCCACCACTGGATTCGGTCGGGCATCTCCAGCCAGGCGGCCCCGCGTTCGGCGTAGACCTGGAACCCGGGCGCGGGAAGGAACCGGCCGGCCTCTCCCCACTCGGCCTGGTGATACCGAAGTGACGAGACCTGAGCCGAGCCCCCACCGGGAAAGCGGGCCGTGAAGCTTTCGAAGTCCGAGTCCCTCGACGGGTCGCCGTCGGGGAGGAGGACCATGGATCGGGTCGCGCTGATTGAGTCGGGCAAGGCGTCGAAGAGGCTCGAACACCAGTCGAGCAGGTAGCCCCCCGGGTCGATCGACAGGGGGACCGGAGTTACCTGCGTGGCCGGTCCGGGGTCGGCGTAGCGGTCGAAGCCGAGCAACCGCGCTTGGCCGATCACCAGGCGGGGCTTGCCCAGCGTCGTGGCGAGAAGCTCTTTAAGCCGCCGCGTGGCCGGGTAAAGGCGGCGGGCGAACTCGGGCATGAAGGGGATCCCCGCCTCCTCAACGCGGTCGGCCAATCGCTCCATCTCGTCGGGGTCGTCGGCGGGTGGAAGGGCGTGGTAAACCGCCTTGTGGGCTTCGCAAGCCAGATGAATCGGATGGACGCCGAACCACTGGGGAGTCAGCAGGTAAACGGCGTCGACGTCGGGGCGCTCGACCAGGCTTCGGAGCCCCTCGCTCGCCGCGCAGTCGAGCTGCGCCGCCTCAAGCTCGGCCCGCCGATGAACCTGGTCGTAAACGGCCGTGACTTGGAACCGGTCCGCCAGCCTCGCCAGCGAAGGCTTGTGCCGAGACTCCCAGAGCCGGCCCAGGCCGATGATCCCAACCCGGAGCCGAGGCCGATCCGATGCGTCCAACGCTCCTACTCCTTGCTCATCGACCCGTCTCGATCCCGCCGGATGTCGCGATTCCGCGCGATCGACGCCCCCAAAAGGTTATCAATTCGGCGACCGAACCACCACCCGGAAGGATCGGCCGCCGCCCTCTTTGGATCCGGCATCCATCGGGGTTATGATGTGCCCTTGGCGATCCGTCGCGTCTCGTCCGAGGGCGTCGGACTTCGGATCGTTGGGTGGGCGCCATGAGCCGTCGGTCATTGGGACGGACTGCTTTGGGGAGGCCGCGTTCGATGCGAGCGGTGGTTCAGAGAGTGTCGCGGGCGTCGGTCGAGGTCGAGGGGGCCATCGCCGGCCGGATCGATCGGGGCTGGCTGGTGCTTTTGGGGGTTGGTCGCGACGACGGCCCCGAAGACGCCGCGCGCCTCGCCGACAAGATCCTCAACCTCCGGGCCTTCGAGGACGAACAGGGCAAGATGAATCGGAGCGTCCTCGACGTCGGGGGCGGGATTCTGGTCGTCAGCCAGTTCACGATCATGGCCGATTGCCGAACCGGACGCCGTCCCAGCTTCACCGAGGCCGCCGAACCCCAGACGGCCGAAGCGCTTTATAATCGGTTCGTCGAACTGGCGTCGGCCTCCGGCTTGGAGGTCGCCACCGGGGTCTTCCGCGCGATGATGCAAGTCGAGCTGGTCAACGACGGCCCGGTCACGTTCCTGCTCGACAGCCGCCGCCTGTTCTGAAATCCGACGCGCCGAATTGAACTGAATCGAATCGAACCGCCGCCGCGATCCGTCCCTCTTCTCCTTGACGACGAGGATCTTCTCCATGTCGAACCCGACGCCTCGCGAACCTCTGGTCTTGGGCCTCGACGTTGGCACCCAAAGCCTCCGGGCGGCCTTGGTCGATCTGAAGGGCCGAACCGTCGCGACCGGCGTCGAGCCGATCGAGACGACGTACCCCCGGCCGTCGTGGGCCGAGCAAGATCCGCTCCAGTGGTGGCGGGCCGCCGGGATCGCCACCCGAGACGCCTTGGCGAAGGCCGGCGCGTCTCCCGATCAGGTTCGGGCCATCGGGCTTGACTGCACCGCCTGCACGGTCGTGGCCTGCGACCTCGACGGCCAACCCTTGCGCCCCGCCCTGCTCTGGATGGACCAGCGCGCCCACCGCGAGGCCGATGAAGTCAGCGCCACGGGCGATCCGACCCTCCGATACTACTCGGGCCGCGTCTCTCCCGAATGGATGCTTCCCAAGGCCCTTTGGCTGAAGCGCAACGAGCCCGAAACCTACCAGCGGGCCGATCGGATCGTCGAGTGCACCGACTGGATGATGCACAAGCTGACCGGCGAGTGGACGCTCTCGCTGAACCATGTGGCGGTCAAGTGGAACTACGCCCGGCCCGACGGAGGTTGGCCGCTGGCCATGATGGCGAAGGTCGGTCTCGACGACCTCAAGGCCAAGTGGCCCGAGACGATCGTTCCACTGGGCAAGGGAGACGCCCGGTTGAGCAAAGAGGCGGCCGACGCGCTCGGGTTGAGCGCGGGGACGATCGTCGCGCAGGGGGGGATCGACGCCTATCTGGGGATGCTTGGCCTGGGGGCGACCGGCGACGGCGACGTGGCCCTGATCGTCGGCTCCAGCACTTGCCACCTGGCCCAGACCCGCGAGGGAGTCTTCGGCTCCGGCGCCGCCGGCTGCTATCCCGACGCGACGGTCGAAGGGCTCTACACGATCGAGGCCGGACAAACCGCCACCGGATCGATCCTGGACTGGTACCGCCGCCACTTCGCCGGCAACGAGCGGGCCGAAGCGATGGAGCGCGGGGTTCACGTCTATGAGGTTTTGGACGAGCGGGCCGCGGCGGTTCCTCCCGGGTGCGACGGTCTCATCGTCCGAGAGGACTGGCAAGGGAACCGCTCTCCCTACAAGAACCCCCAGGCGCGCGGGGCGATTGTCGGGCTGTCGCTGGCCTACGGACCCGGACACATCTTTCGAGCGCTCTACGAGGCCACGGCGATGGGAACGCGCCACATCCTCGAAGACGCCGCGGCTCATGGGTTGAAGGTCGAGCGCGTCTTCATGGGGGGCGGCGGGGCGAAGTCGGCGCTCTGGCTCCAGATCCACGCCGACATTCTGAAGAAGCCGGTCCACCTGACCCGCGAGTCCGAGTCGTGCGCCCTGGGCTCGGCCATGGCCGCGGCCGTCGCCGCCGGAGTCTATCGCGACTTCGACGAGGCCGGCCGCGCCATGGTGGCGATCGAACGAGTCGTCGAACCGAACCCGGCCAACGCGTCGTTGTATGACGAGTTGTTTGAAAGGTATGTGGATCTTTACGGGAGACTCAACGAGTCGAAGGGGTAGAGCGATTATTCTGTAGCCGGCTTCTGTGAGGCCGGGACCGGCTTGGGCTCGCGAAAGCCCGCGTCCCGGGATCACAGACCCCGACTACAAGAATCGACCCGCGTGGTTGCCGAGATCGATCGTCTCGGCCCTACTTGGCCGGGTGAGGTCGGGCCGGGATGCCGACAACCGTTTCACCGTCGGCGACGTTCTTACCTCGGGTGACGACCGCGCCCGCGCCTAGGACCGCGTCTTTGCCGATCTCGACGGGGGCCACCATCACGGCCCCCGCGCCGAGTTGGGTCCGGTCGCCGATGCGGGTTGGGTGCTTTTCCTTGCCGTCGAAATTGGCGGTGATCGCGCCGCAGCCGACGTTCACGCGGCTGCCGACTTGGGCGTCGCCCAGAAAGGCCAGGTGGCGGGCAATGGTGCCGCCGCCGATCGTCGAGCGGTTGATCTCGACGAACGCGCCGATCTCAACGCCCTCCTCCAGCGTGGTCCCCGGGCGAATGTGGGCGAACGGCCCGATCAAGCAGCGGGGGCCGATCGTGACGGGGCCTCGAATGACGCTGAAGGGATAAATGACGGTGTCGACGCCGATGGTCGCGCGGACGTCGATGTGGGTGTTGCTCGGGTCGACGATCGTCACGCCTTCAGTCATCCAGTGGTCCTGGATTCTGGCCTGCATGATCGCTTCGGCTTGGGCCAAGTGCTGCCGGGTGTTGATCCCGAGGATGTCGTCGGCCTCCAGCACATTCAGGGCCGTGACCTTGCGGCCCATCTCCATGAGCCGTTCCGGGGCGTCGGTTAGGTAGTATTCGCCCTGGGCGTTGCCGGTGCCGATCCGTTCGAGGGCGTCCCAGAGGACGGGCAGGTCGAAGACGTAGCAGCTTGGGTTGACCTCGCGAATGGTCAGCTCTTCGGGACTGCAATCGCGGTGCTCGACGATCCGCAGGAAGCGGCCGGCCGAGTCTCTGAGGATGCGGCCGAAGCCGGTGGGGTCTTCAACCTCGGCCGTTCCGAGCAGGCAGGCCGCGCCTTCCTCTTTCTGTCGATCCAGCAGATCGGCCAGCGGCTTGGGCCGCAATAGAGGCTCGTCGCCGACGAGGATCAAGACCGGCCCTTGGTAATCCTCCAGCAAGGGGCGGCAGACCTTCACGGCGTGGCCGGTGCCGAGCTGTTCGGTCTGGGTGGCGAACTGGACGTCGGGCTCGCCGCCAAGGGCCTCGCGAACCTGCTCGGCGCCGTGGCCGACGACCACGATGATCGTCTTCGCGCCCGCCCCCCGCGCCGCGTCCACCACATAGTGAATCATCGGCCGCCCGCAGACTTCATGGAGGACCTTGGCCTTCTCCGACTTCATCCGCTTCCCCTGGCCCGCCGCCAGGATGATCGCCACGGGTCCGTTGATCGCCATCGTGTCGCGTTCCTCAGGTTTTCCAACTCTTGGGGTCTCGGCCGGCGCTCCGCCAGCGCGTCTCGCCGGCGCCGGGGATGGACGCATCATAGAAAGCCGCGCGCCGGGGCGTCAAACATGGGCCGGCCCCGCGTGGCGAATCTTGAACATCGGGCGGGAATCTGTCAGACTGACCCGACGCGCCGGGCTCCGCCGGGATGGCGTTTTCGACGGGCGGGCGCCGAAGGTTTTCAGCGGGAGATTAGAGGCCGATGTCGCTCTCGACCGAGGAAGTGGCGAAAGTCGCCGTGCTGGCGCGGTTGCGCTTGAGCCCGGAGGAAATCCGGACGTTCACCGACCGACTCAACGCGGTCGTCGATTACGTGGACCAACTTCGGGAACTCGACACCACGGGCGTGGAGCCCTTGGCCCATGGCGTCGAGATCCACAACGTCTTCCGCGACGACGCGCGCGGCCCCTCCCTGCCCCGCGAGCAGGCGCTGGCCAACGCGCCCCAGCGGAACCGGGAGAACTTCCTGGTTCCCGCCGTGCTCGACTGAGCCGAATCCAAGCCGTCGCCGTTGTCCCGTTTGGTCGCGCCTGATTGATTTGTGGGAGGGCGAGGCTCCCGCCGAGCCCCGGGAAATTCGAGTTCGGCGCCTCCAACCAACCGCAACGGACCATACCAGTCGCCCATTGATCGAGAGAGCCCGGATCGCCCCAAGGACGCCGATTTCGATGAACAACGCCACCGCAACCACCCTGCTGGCGCGCTTGAACGCCGGAGAGATTCGCAGCGAGGAGCTCGTTCGGCATTGCCTCGACCGGGCCGAGGCCCTGAAGCGGCTCAACGCCTTCGTCCACCTCGACCCCGAGCGGGTTCTCGACCAAGCCCGCGCGATCGACGCGAAGCGCGCGGCCGGCGAACCGGTCGGCCCGCTGGCCGGAGTTCCCGTGGCGATCAAGGACGTGCTCTGCGTCGACGGCGAGCCGACCACCGCCGGCAGCCGGATGCTGCGGACCTTCAAGCCCCCCTACGACGCCACCGTCATCACCAAGCTGCGCGAGGCCGGCGCGATCCTGTTCGGCAAGACGAACATGGACGAGTTCGCGATGGGCTCCTCGACCGAAAACAGCGCCTACGGGCCGACGCTCAACCCCTGGGACGAGACGCGGATCCCAGGCGGCTCGTCGGGAGGCTCGGCCGCCGCGGTCGCCGCGGACTTGGCGCCCCTGGCGCTTGGGACCGACACCGGCGGCTCGATTCGACAGCCCGCGGCCGTTTGCGGCATCGTCGGCCTCAAGCCCACCTATGGACGAGTCAGCCGCTACGGGATGCTCGCCTTCGCCAGTTCGCTCGATCAAATCGGCCCGTTCGCCCATGATCTGGCCGACGCGGCGCTGCTGCTTCGGGTTATTTCGGGCCGCGACGAGCGAGACGCCACCAGCGTTCCCGAGGCCGTGCCCGACTATGTCGCCTCGCTCGACACGAAGCCGGAGTCGCTCCGAATCGGCGTCCCCCGCGAGTTCTTCGGCGAGGGGCTCGACCCCGAAGTCGACTCGGCCATTCGCGAGGCGATACGGGTCTACGAAAAGGCCGGCGCGACGATCAAGGAGATCTCGCTGCCGAACACCAAGTACGGCATCCCGGTCTACTACATCGTCGCGCCCGCCGAGTGCTCCAGCAACCTCGCCCGTTACGACGGCACCGTCTTCGGCCACCGGGCCGAGGACTACTCTCCCAAATACCCCGGCGAGGAGGACTTGCCCGATCTGGTCCGGATGATGATGGCCAGCCGCGCCGAGGGGTTCGGCGACGAGGTCAAGCGGCGGATCATGCTCGGAACCTTCGCCCTCTCGGCCGGTTACGCCGACCAGTATTACAACCAGGCGTTGAAGGTCCGCCGCCTGATCCGCAACGACGTCGACGCCGCGTTCAAGGAGGTCGACTTCATCCTCGGCCCCACCACCCCCTCGCCGGCCTTCCGCCTGGGCGAGCGTGCCGCCGATCCGTTGGCGATGTACCTGTGCGACATCTACACGATCACCGCCAACCTGGCCGGCATCCCCGCGATCAGCATCCCCTGCGGCTTCTCCAAAGAGAACCTCCCCATCGGCTTGCAACTCCTGGCCCCCGCCTTCGCCGAGGAACCCCTCCTCCGCGCCGCCCGCGTCTTCGAACGCGAGACGGACTGGCAAACAAGGCGGCCGGCGATGGCGCCATGAGCGGCGCGGGTGGTCGGCGCGCGAAAGGGCTGCTGACGGAAACGACGCTGGCGGACCTCGAAATTGCGTGGGGCGAGAGGGAGGAGGAAGCGCGGGCGCTGAGCCAACTCGGCTTCCATTCGACCGCGGCGGCCCTTCGGCTCTACGCTCTTGAGATTCAAATTAAAATCGCGGTTTGCAGGCATCTGGGGCTCCCAAATCTTCCAAGCGCCTGTAAGACGCATGATTTGGGCGAACTGCTCGTCTTCACGGGGAGATGGAGGGAGCTTCAAGATGCTCCACACTCGCCGGTAAGATTGAACTGGGATATCCTGCTGGCGTACAGCCAGGCGAAATTGAACAATCTGAGATACCAACCCCGCGCGGAACTCGATCTCGCCGACGCCGCGAAGATCGACCAAGCGCTCGATGATCCCGTTGGCGGAGTACAGGCATGGCTGTTAAAGCGCCCATGAGACCGACGCTCAGGCGGGTCTCCCGAGTCATCGCCGATTATGCTCGCGCTCATGGCTTGGACCGTTCCGAGTTCGCTCTGGTCGGCTCTTGCAACGAAAGAACGGATCGAATCAGCCTGATCCTCGGGACGACGCGGTCGATTGATGAACCGCGATGGTATTCGGAAATTCTGGAGAATCTTCGAAAGGACTTCGAAGAGATCGGCCGGCCCTGGGTGACTTGGAACATTGGGCTTGTGTTTCGTCGGGTCGATGATCTTGAGCGGATCTATCTGAACTTCTTGATCGGCGATGACGAAGAGGACGTGACCGGGCTGCTCGAAGACGGCGTGAATGCGGCCTGGGATTCATGGCAAGCTCGGTCAGCCCCGGCCGGCGAGTCGAAACAGGACGGTTAAGCGAGCCCGCCATTCGTTTCTCCCGGGCGCTTATTTGTTGAAGCATGTGAGTCGAAATAGCCAGGCGGGTTTCCTTTCCATGAGCCATCCCTACGACATCGTCATCGGCCTTGAAATTCACGTTCAGCTCCAGACCGAGAGCAAGATGTTCTCGTGGAGCGGCACCGACTTCGGCTTGCCGCCGAACACGCAGACCGACCCGGTCTCGCTGGGGCTGCCGGGGACCTTGCCGGTGATGAACCGCAAGGCGTTCGAACTGGCGTTGAAGACCGCGGTGGCGCTGGGCGCCAAGATCACGCCGTTCACCAAGTGGGACCGCAAGAACTACTACTATCCCGACCTGCCCAAGAACTATCAGGTCAGCCAGTTCGACCTGCCGTTTTCAACCGGCGGTTGGCTCGACATCCCCGAGCGCAAGGACGGCGGCGGGGGCGGGCGCTGCGCGCTCACCCGGGTGCATCTGGAGGAGGACACCGGCAAACTGACGCACGACAGCGGAGCCTTCTCCGAGGTCGACCTGAACCGGGCCGGGATCCCGCTTCTGGAGATCGTCAGCGAGCCGGACATCCGAAGCGCCGCCGACGCCCGAGGCTGCCTGGAGGAGTTGCGGCTTTCGCTCCGCTACCTGGGGGTCTCCGACTGCGAGATGCAGGAGGGTTCGCTCCGCTGCGACGCCAACGTCAACCTGCACATCCACAAGGACGGCCAGAAGATCGCCACGCCTATCGTTGAGATCAAGAACCTCAACAGCTTCCGGGCGGTCGAGAAGGCGATCAACCACGAGGCCGAGCGCCAGTACAAGAAGTGGCTCGACGACGGCCTGACCATCAAGGACGCCCCCAAGACCACCGTCGGTTGGGACGACGACGCGGAGGTCACCAAGCCCCAGCGCGAGAAGGAGACGGCGGCCGACTACCGCTACTTCCCCGAACCCGACCTGGTTCCCGTCGTCGTCGACGACGCCTGGGTCGAGCGGGTCCGCGCCTCGATCGGCGAGCTTCCCGGAGCGCGCCGGCGTCGGTTCGAGACCGAGTACGGCCTCTCGGCCTACGACGCCAACGTGCTCGTCGAACAGGGGGACGACGTTTCCGAGTACTTCGACGCGGTGGCCAAGGCGACGGGCGAATACAAGCTCGCCAGCAACTGGGTGCAGCAGGACGTGCTGCGGACGATCAAGGACAAGAAGACGACGATCGCCGAGTTCCCCGTCCGCCCCGAGGCCCTGGCCGACCTGATCAACCGCGTCAAGCGCGGAGAGCTGAACACGAATCAGGGGCGCGAGGTGCTCGGCCGGATGATCGAAACCGGCGACCCGGCCGAGACGATCATCGAGGCCGGAGGCTACAAGATGGTCTCCGACCGCGACGACCTGGCCGCCGCGGTCGCCGAGGCGATCGCCGCCAACCCCCAGGCCATCGAAGACCTGAAGGGGGGCAAGAAGAAGCCGGAGGCCGTCAAGGGCTTCCTTCGCGGTCAGGTGATGAAGCGAACCGGCGGCAAAGCCAACCCGAAGCTCGTCGGCGAGATTCTGGAAGCCCAACTCGCCGAACTGCTGGCGTGAACCGGCTTTCGGGAGGACGAGGCTTCCACCGAGCCGGCCCTCCCGAAACTTGGCGCGACGAACCGCTCGTCTCGCCCTCCGTCCCGGCTCCTTTTTTTCGAGAGGAACGACCATGAAGGCGATTGACCGAAGGACCTTTCTGGCCGCGGCCGGAGGCCTGGCGGCCGGCGCGGCGCTGGGCCAAAGCGCCGTCGCGAGGGAGGCGGCCAAGCCCAAGTGGCGGAAGGCCTTCATGCTCGGCGGCCTAACCAAGGGCCCCGTCCTGCCGACGTTCGAGCTGCTCAAGGAGGCCGGGTTCGAGGGGGTCGAGCTCATCAGTCCCAACCAGCTCGATCTCGAGGAGGTCTTGGCCGCCCGAGACAAGACCGGGATCGTGATCCACGGCGTCAGCGGCGGGAGGCACTGGGCCGACCCGCTCTCGGACCCCGACCCCGAGGTCGTCGAGCGCGGGATGGCCGCCATCCGGCAAGAGTTCCTCGACTGCAAGGCCTACGGCGGCGACACCGTCTTGGTCGTCCCGGCCGTGGTCAACCCCAAGGTCTCCTACCGCGAGGCCTACGATCGATCGCGCGAGAACATCCGCAAGCTCATTCCCGACGCCGAGGCCAGCGGGGTCAAGATCGCCGTCGAGAACGTCTGGAACAAGTTCCTGCTCAGTCCTCTTGAGTTCGCTCGCTACATCGACGAATTCGAGAGCCCGTGGGTGGGGGCTTATTTCGACGTCGGCAACATCGTCGAATACGGCTATCCTCAAGACTGGATTCGCGAGCTGAGCGACCGGACTCTCAAGATCCACATCAAGGAGTACGCCAAGCCCAATCGCTTCTCCTACCCGCTGGGCGAGGGAGAAATCGATTGGCCGGCCGTGCGCCAGGCGCTCGTCGACGTCGGCTACGAGGGCTGGATCACCGCCGAGGTCGGCTTCGGCGACCTGGAGGCCATGAAGGATCTCGTCGCCCGGATGAACCGGCTTCTTGAGATGGGCTGAGTGTCTTGAAAGGCGAGCGGGGGGCGTGAGCCCCTCGCCGCTCCTCCCCCGTTCGGGACTTATTGCGCCGCGTAAACTTGATTGGGCGGAAGTTAGCCCAAGTAGGGGCGACCTCCCGTGGCCTGAATTGAAACCGGGTTTCTCTTTGGATGGGTCGAGGCTCCAAGACTGAGGAGGAAGGGAGGCTTGCCCAGAAAGGTTCGCCAATTAGCGCGGGACTTGATCGACGCCGGTTTCGCGCTCCTTCCCGGAGGCGGCAAAGGATCGCCTCGCAAGTTCACGCACCCGGATCACTCGGGAGCCGTAACCCTCAGTGGTCAAGACGGTGACGACGCCAAACATTATCAGGAGAGGCAGGTTAAACGGGCCATCGAGGAGGTCAACGGATGAAGCCGATCGACGCATATCATCGCTGGGTTGAGTGGAGCGACGAGGATCAAGTCTACATCGGCAAGTGCCCCGATCTCATCACCGGTATCCATGGCGACGACCCAGTCCAAGTCTATAAGGAACTCGGCGAAGTCGTCCAAGAGGTCATCGACCATCTCCAACAAACAGGTCGCAAACTCCCCCCCGCGCGAACGCGGCCGATGATGGAGATTTTGTAGCCATGTCGTCTAGGAACACCGGTTTTTCATGAACTGACGCCGGGTTTCCCGCGAGTGAGTGAAACTCGGGCCGGACGAAAGGGCCCGCCGGGCTGACCTGCCCACCGGGACAAGCCATCGATTTAGAGTGGACGCGGTACTATCCGGCTTGGACGCGCACGTGGTCCGGTCGATATATCCAGACGCCGACGGCGAGTCCGATGCACGACATCAGAAACACGAACGGTCCCCCACCTGCGGTGTTTATCTGTCTACCGAAGATCTCGCCCTGCAACGACGCGATGTAGTCGACGGTCGTTATGGCGGCGACGAACACGCACAGCAAGCCGAAGACACGGTTGACCGGCTTGTTCCACCACGGCATTAAGGCGGGATACAGGAGAAACAGGAGTTGGAAGTAAGCCCCTTGCGAGAACCCATTCCCAGAAGCAAATCCGATGTCAATCCATTTCAAAAACAGTGAACCGAGCGCGCCAAACGACGATGCCAGGATGGTCTTCTTACCCGCGCTGGCGGCAACCCATTGGTTGGTGAGGCTGACGCTCCATGTCGATGGTTCCGACACTTCGCTCTTAGAGGGAAGCGGCGGCGGACCACTTTGTGGGGAGACGAATAGCCCCTTGACCGCGCCTGCCGGTCGCCAATTGCTCATCCCCTCCGACCACACATGGTCGGTCGGATTAAGCTCGCCCGAGTCGGCGAGATCCCTCAATTGTGCGGACGTGACGGGACCATGTTTCTGCTCGCCCTTCGCGTAGTACCATTCTTGTGACATCGCAGCTTGCTCCTCGCCTTCATGAATGGAAGATTGCGTGCAGTCATTGGGTCGGCTTCTCGGGCATCTTCCAACACGTCAAGCGCAGTGGAACGACAAAGAGATCATTCTGATTCCAGATCAATGTCCGGGGGGGATCGAGAACTATTGTCGACGCCCTCACCGACCTCAGCGCTCATTTACCAAATCACTTGGTCTCTCGGATTGAACCCGAAGTCCCCCTTTGCTCGCGCGACAGGTCGGCTACTGCTCCCTCGGCTCGGCTCCTGGCCGTCTTCTTTCCTCGTTTCGCGGTAGCCTCAACTCTTGAAGAATCGCGGCGATGCGGAATTGGATCGAAAGCATTTCCAGGAATACCCGTAGATTTAGGCCGAGAAAACCGATAACCATCGCCGCGCCGACGAATACTCCGAGCCGCCCTGGGGCCACTGGGCCCGGCCCCGACGGTGTTTCCCCTGGGGCGAGGAATGTACTAATGAGCTCGGAGACCAGACTTCTCGTTGTGTTGGGAAAGAGTATTGACATCGCGCAGACGACCAAGATCAGGGTGGCGAGCGCGATGTAGCAGGCCCAGAGCGCCTTCACGAGAGCCAACGTGTAGGATCTTCGAAAGCCGAAGTCGATCAGGCTCGTGACCCACCTCGCGGACTTGGGCCACTCGGAAATTTCGTCGCCTCGATCTTGGACAGCGGTGGCGGAGCGTTTCGCCGTTGTCGCGGGTCTCTCCAGCCCGCGCCGGGCTCCATCCGTCGTCGCCTTGGCGATTCCGGAAGCCTCGAAGTCACGGGCCTTCCGCGCGGCCTCTCCTGATTGATCAGCGACTCCGCGCCGGTCGCTGGGGCGATCCGCGCTGACGGAAACCGCACTGAACCCGCCCTGTTGGGGCTCCGTCGGATTGAACAATCCCAGACAGCTTGGACATTTTGCTTTTCGTGGCGGCTTATTGACCCCTTTCGGAAGCATGCCTTCACGGCCGCAGTAAGGGCAAATGATCGTGATGCGCTTCATCGCTTCCGTCTCTTCGCCTTTGAAGAACGTGGGATAAAAGGGGTAAGCGCCGATATTGGCTGCCGTCGCTCTCATTCGGCCTATGGGTAAACCATCTCGACACCTAACCCCTTCTCTCTCGCCTTGCTCGACCAATTTACACGCCCTTGAGCTACTATACATTACATTATGGAACGATTGGTGGGTGAGTGCAAGGGCGCGCCCAAGCGGATCAATATTTATTTCGATTCGGCGAATGGGTCGATACTGGGCCGCAAGCACTCGGCGCGCGGCGGCCTAGGCGAGACGCCGGGCGTTGAGAGGCCGGAAACGAGAAAAGAAAATTCCCCAAAAAATTTGCATTCGCCGAAGCGCGAATCGACATAATGGGGGTAAGAGAGCCCCGAGCGGCCGGCCGAGGATCGAGAGGGTGATGACCGAGCGAGTCACGGACGCAATCCTGTTGCAGCGCTTCGCCGAAGGGCGCGAGGAATCCGCCTTCGCGGAGTTGGTGCGCCGCCACGGCCCGCTCGTTCAGCGCGTCTGCCGCCGATTGCTCCGCGATGAGCGCGACGTCGAGGACGTCTTTCAGGCGACCTTCCTCCTGCTGGCGACCCGCGCCTCGGACGTGTCGTGGCAGGCGTCGGTGGGCGGCTGGGTGCGCGACGCGGCCCGAAGGCTCGCCCTCCGCGCCCGTTCCGAGGCCGCCAGACGACGGAGTCGCGAGGCGCCCGCGTCGAGCTTGGGCGAGAGCCTCAACTTCGAGGAGGCCGTTGCGGCTCCCTCCCTCAACGGGGCGGCGGTCGGCTCGGTCTTCGCCGACGACTTGGAGCGACTGGAGGCGAGCCGGGCGCTCGACGCGGCCGTTGGCGAACTGCCGAGCAAATACCGCGATCCGGTGATCCTTTGTTATTTCGAGGGGAAGACCAACCACGAGGCCGCGCTTCAACTCGGCTATCCAGTCGGGTCGATGTCGCGGCGATTAGAGCGCGCCCGGGGACTGCTCCGCAAGCGGCTGATCGGCTGCGGCGTGACGATCGCCCTGGCGCTTGGTCTGATCTCCTCGCTTTCCCACCTGGTCAATCAACCGAACAATCAACGCCGGCTCGAAATGGAGCCGGCGCGCGACGCGATGGCCCTCTTCGAACCGGTCCTCTCCGGCCAGCCGGACCTGGCCGAACTTCTTGAGTCCCTGGAGCGTAAGGACGAGGGCCCGGTCGAACTCGATCGGCTCGGCCGCGCGGCCGAACTGGCGGTGATGGTCGCCGACCAGATCGCCGACAAGGGGCCGTCGGGTCGAGAGGAATCGTGGCGGAGCGGCGTCGGCGAGATGAGATTGGCGGCCCTGGAGCTGTCCCGAGCGCGTTGGGACGGCGATCGAGTCGAGCTCTTGGCCAGCGCCCGACGCCTCAACGCGACCTGCGTTCAGTGTCATTCAACCTTCCAGTAAGCAGCCACGAGCGCCGAGCCGGCGCGCGTGGCGCGTTTGGTC
>Ga0180220_1000899_pt1 | contig 26007 bp, 31 predicted proteins | sample eDN5th37CBELigBY_FD_151335 | JGI IMG/M metagenome (GOLD analysis project Ga0180220, IMG submission 151335) | Enriched backyard soil microbial communities from Emeryville, California, USA - eDNA 5th pass 37_C BE-Lig BY (version 2) (version 2) | ecosystem: Environmental > Terrestrial > Soil >...
GTAGACCGCCTGCGGCGCGTTTCGGCACAGGTACTCGATTGCATCCTGGTCGCCGAGCCAGTCCGACCCCTTCACGGTGTCGTACATATGCCAGCGCCAGTCGTCCGGCCCCATGTTGCCGAGCGAAGCAGCGACGCCGCCTTGCGCGGCCACCGTATGCGAGCGCGTCGGGAAGACCTTCGTCACGCATGCGGTCTTCAACCCGGCTTCCGCACATCCGAGCGTCGCCCTGAGCCCGGCCCCGCCGGCGCCCACGACAACCACATCGTAGGTATGATCGATGAAAGGATACGCCTTGCCGTTGATCGCAGGCTTGGCAACACCGTTCGATTTCTCTGTCGTAGTCATCGGCTCAGGCCCCGAAAGAAAGCTTCGCGACCGCGTAGACACACGCGAGGCCGACGGCGATCACGAAGAAGGTGTTCAGCATCAGCAGCAGCACCTTGCTGCCTTCAGAATGCACATAGTCCTCGATGATCGTCTGCATCCCGAGACGCATATGCACCATGCCGGAAAGCACGAGCAGCAGCAGCGGCAGCGACATCAGCGGGCTTTGCAGCGCCGCCTTCACCGCCGCGTAGTCCGCGCCGGCGAGAGGAATGATCTGCAGCAGCACCAAGACCACCAGCACCAGATTGGCCACCGATGTCATGCGCTGCAGCCAGAAGTGCTCCGTACCGCTCTTCGCTGATCCGAGGCCGCGCGCGCGTGCCAAGGGCGTACGGATGCGCGCTTCGGTGGGAGAGGGCGTCGGACGAAGGACCGTCTCGCTCATGATCAGAACCCTCCCTTGATGGACAGGCCGACGACCCAGGTCAGCAACGTCAAGCCGGCCGAGCCGATGATCGTTCCCCAGGAGAGCCGGTCGACCGTCTCGAGATCGAAGCCGCGTCCGGTGTCCCAGATCCAGTGCCGAATGCCGCCGAGCATGTGGTGGAACAGCACCCAGGAATACCCGAACAACACCAGAAGCCCGATTGGAGAGCCGAAGATCCCGCTGACGAAGTTGTAGTAGTCCGGCCCCGTCGCCGCCGCGATCAGCCACCAGGCGAGCAGAAGCGTGCCGAAGTAGAGAGCAGCTCCCGTGATGCGATGCACGATCGACATCAGCATGTTGGGAAGCATTGTGTAGACTTGCAGGTGCGGGGACAGCGGGCGTGGTTTGCTCCGCTGAATTTCGGCGTTCGCCATCTGGTCTTCTCTCCACCGGCGCAATAAGTGAGGGTGACTTATTAGCGTGGCGATCCCCCGGCGGCAATTCCTATTGCCGGCCGGGGGAAAACCAGCCATCAGCCCGGAAAATCGAGATATAATCCGATTAGAGAAGTAAGATATTCGCGATCATTTCTATATCAGAATAGTACAGTATTTATGCTCCGGCCCATTCTCCGAATGCGCTGAGAGGGTCCGGTCGGGCGCCTACGAAAATCGAGCATGGTCCCTGTTTGGCGCGAGAAAGAAGCCTCCCGGGCAGAGGCCCCTCCAGCACACCACCGCTTACCTTGGCATCACCACCCAATAGTCGAGATCGAGGATCACGCCCTCGGTCGCGGTTGCCGGCTCGGAAGGGCCTGGGAAGGCAGTGCAGGCGACGTTCTTCGTCGCAACCGTGCGCAGCCGCAGGGCACCCACATCGCTACGCTCAGGGATTTCGGCGCGCTCCAGAACCTCCGACCACGCGTAGACCGTATCGCCGGCAAACGCTGGAGCCGCATGCCGGCCGCCATTGATGGCCGCCACGTGGAACGCGTTCGCGAGGCCGTTGAACGAAAGCGCTCGCGCGAGCGAGATGATCACGCCGCCGTAGACGAGCCGGCGCTTGAAGCGGCTGCTGTCCTCGGCATGCTTCTGGTCGAAGTGGACCTTCGCCGTGTTCTGGTAGAGCCGCGTAGCGAGCTGGTGCTCGGCTTCCTCGATCGTCATCCCGTCGATGTGGTCGATCCGTTCGCCCACCGCATAGTCGCCCCAGACGTAGGGAGACCCCGCCAGTGCGCGATCGTAACCTTTGAGGTCGATCGCCGGCACCGCGCCGCCGAGGTCGGCGGCTTCCACCTGCTGCGGCAGCTTCGGCACGACGGCATCCGGCACGCTCGCGGCCTTGTCGCGCTTGCGCACCATCACCCAGCGGGCAAAGGTGAGCACGGCCTCGCCGTCCTGGTTGTATCCGACCGAGCGGACATAGACGACGCCGGACTCCTTGTTGGAGTTCTCCCTGAGCCCGATGATCTCCGTCGTCGCAGACAGCGTGTCGCCGGGAAACACCGGCTTCAGGAAGCGTAGATCCGCATAGCCCAGGTTGGCGACCGCGTTCAGCGAAAGGTCCGGCACCGTCTTCCCGAACACGACGTGAAACACCAGCAGGTCGTCGACAGGCGCCGTGGGGTACCCGATCGCCCTCGCGAACGCTGACGACGACTGCACGGCGAAGCGGCCGCCATAGCAAGCCTGGTAGACGGCCACGTCACCAACCGTCACCGTTCTTGGTGTTGCATGTCGAATGACCTGGCCCACGCGAAAATCCTCGAAGAAGTTCCCCGGCAACGACTTCGTGGACGCTATTGGGGCCGAGGCCATGTCGTAGTCTCCTTGCTGCTCGGGTCGTTCGGTGGCGCGACATCCCGCGCCGGAAGCCGCCCTGCGCCTGACCCTTGCGGCCAGACGCCGCCGGCGTCAACATGCCCGGTAGTCACGGCCACCGAGCTGAGCGGGAGCAACACGGCACAGCAGGCCCGAGGCCTATCGTTCCTCGCATGCTTCGTCTCCGGACGGGGTGGCGCCGAACGGCAAGCCGTGCCATCCTACCTTGTAACCGTTCCAATCCATTTCCGTTAGCGCAGCTCATGCAAGAGGCAATCACGCATGCGATATGAGTCACCGGACACCATCGAGGCGGCAGCAAAACTGCTCGCTTCGGAAAGCGACGCGCGCGTTCTGGCGGGGGGCACCGATCTCCTCGTGCAGATCCGCGCGGAGGTTCTCAGTCCGTCTCTCGTCGTCGACATCAAGAGGATCGCCGAGACACGAACCGTCAAGGAGGAGAACGGCGGCTACCGCATCGGTGCGGCTGTCCCCGGCGCCGAGCTGAAGGAGCACCCGGCTCTCAAGAAGACGTGGCCGGGCGTCATCGAGGCCGCCAATCTGATCGGCTCGACGCAGGTGCAAGGCCGCGCCTCGCTCGGCGGCAATCTGTGCAACGGCTCGCCCGCTGCCGACAGCGTGCCCGCCATGATCGCCGCCGGCGCCGTCGCCTCCATCGTCGGCCCGAACGGACGCCGCGAATTGCCGGTCGAGGACATCATGCTCGCGCCGCGCAAGCTGGCGCTGCAGAAGGGCGAGATCATCGCATCCTTCACGCTGCCGAAGCGGCCCCCGCACTCGGGCGACGCCTACCTTCGCTTCATTCCGCGCACCGAGATGGACATTGCCGTCGTCGGCTGCGGCGTGAGCCTCACGCTCGACGGCTCGGGCACGTGCACGGCGGCCCGCGTGGGGCTCGGTGCCGTCGCCGCCCGGCCGTTGCTCGTCGAGGATGCCGGCAAGGCGCTCGTTGGAACCAAGGTCGACGAGGCCGCGCTTGACAAGATGGTCACCGCCGTCCGGGCCGCCTGCAAGCCAATCGACGACAAGCGCGGGACGATCGAGTTCCGCATCGACGTAGCGGGCGTGCTCGCCAAGAGAACCGCTCTGATCGCGCTCGAGCGCGCGAGAAAGGCCTGATCCATGAAACATCACGTCACGACAACGGTGAACGGCGACGAGGTCGAGTTCCTCTGCGAGACCGAGCAGACCCTGCTCGAATGCCTGCGCGAGGAGCTCGAGCTCACCGGCACGAAAGAGGGCTGTGGCTCCGGCGACTGCGGCGCATGCAGCGTCCTCCTGGATGGCCGTCTCGTGTGCTCGTGCCTGGTTCTCGGCGTGGAGGCCACCGGCAAGCGCATCGAGACCATCGAAGGCATGGCCCAGGGCGACACGCTGCATCCGCTGCAGCGCAAGTTCCTCGAGCACGCGGCCCTTCAGTGCGGGATCTGCACGCCAGGCGTGCTCGTGGCAGCCAAGTCGCTGCTCGAGAAGAACCCCGATCCGTCCGAGACCGAGGTCCGTTACTGGCTCGCCGGCAACCTCTGCCGATGCACCGGTTACGACAAGATCATTCGCGCAGTAATGGACGCCGCCGCCGAAATGCGAGGAGCCTGATGCCATGCAGGAGCGAGTGAAGAGCCCGAAGTTCGATGTCGTCGGCACGCGTCCCGTACGCCCCGACGGTGCAGACAAGGTTACCGGCCGGGCCAAGTATGGCGCGGATCACAACGTTGCCGGACAGCTCGTCGGCAAGGTTCTCCGGTCCCCCCATCCGCATGCCCGCATCAAGTCGATCGACACCTCGGCCGCGGCCGCCCTTCCGGGCGTCAAGGCCGTCATCACGCGGGACGACTTCAAGGACCAGGCCTCGGAGTTCGTTCCTGCCGGCGAGATGCTCATCAACTACCGCGACGTCATCCGCAACGTCTTGGCTCGCGAGAAGGTCCTCTTCGAGGGCCATCCCGTGGCAGCCGTCGCCGCGACGAGCGAGAGCATCGCCCGCGCAGCCCTGAAGCTGATCAAGGTCGACTACGAGGTGCTGCCCCACGTGATCGACGTCGTCGAGGCCATGAAACCCGACGCGCCGATCGTCGAGGACGGCATGATCACGGTCGGCGTCACGCCGCCGCCGACCAAGCCGTCCAATATCGCCAAGCGCGTCGAGTTCACCCTCGGTGATGTCGAGAAGGGCTTCAAGGAAGCCGATCTCGTGATCGAGCGCGAGTTCAACACCCAGCCCGTGCATCAGGGCTACATCGAGCCGCATGCCTGCGTGGCCACGGTTTCCGAGGACGGCACAGCCGAGCTTTGGACCACCACGCAGGGGCATTGGGTCGTTCGCGCCCACTGCTCCCGGCTGCTCGGCTGGGACATCACCAAGCTGCGCGTGACGTCGTCCGAGATCGGCGGCGGCTTCGGTGGCAAGACGGTGGTTTACCTGGAGCCGCTCGCCCTCGCTCTCTCGGCCAAGTCTCATCGCCCGGTGAAGATGGTCATGAGCCGTGAGGACGTGTTCAAGGCCTCCGGCCCGACCTCGGGCGCCAACGTCTGGGTCAAGATGGGCGTCAAGAAGGACGGCGCCATTACCGCGGGCGAAGCCGTCCTGAAGTACCAGGCCGGCTGCTTCCAGGGTTCGCCCGTGCAGCCGGGCTGCATGTGCGCCTTCGCCCCCTACGACCTCGCCAACGTGAAGGTCGTCGGCTACGACGTGCTCTCCAACCGACCGAAGGTCGCCGCCTATCGTGCGCCCGGTGGCCCGATCTCGGAGTACGCCGTCGAGAGCGTCGTCGACGAGATCGCCGAGAAACTCGGCATGTGCCCCATCGAGCTGCGTCTCAAGAACGCCGCCAAGGAAGGTACGAAGGCCGCCTACGGTCCGAAGTTTGGTCCCGTCGGTCTGGTCGAATGCCTTGAGGCGGCGAAGAGCAGTCCGCACTGGAACGCGCCGCTCGGCAAGAACCAGGGCCGAGGCGTGGCCGCCGGCTTCTGGTTCAATATCGGCGGCGAGACGACCGTCAACCTGCAGCTCAACGAGGACGGGACGCTGACGCTGATGGCCGGTACGCCGGACATCGGCGGCCTTCGTGCTTCCCTCGCCATGATGGCGGCCGAGGAGCTGAAAATCCCCTACGAGAAGGTCCGGCCGATCATCGCCGACACTGCCTCGCTGGGCTACAACTTCGTCACCGGCGGCAGCCGCTCGACGTTCTCGTCCGGCCTGGCCACCGTCGAGGCAGCCCGTTCAATCATCAAGCAGGCGTGCGGGCGCGCCGCGAAGCTCTGGGAGATCCCCGAGGACGCCGTCACCTGGGAAGGTGGCGAGATCAGGCCGGCAGGCGACAACGCCGGCAAGTTCGAGCCGATGACGCTCGCTGACATCGCCAAGGTCGCCGGCAAGACGGGCGGATCGATCGTCGGTGTCGGCGCCATCTCGGCTCAGGGTGCCGCACCGAGCTTCGGCGTGCATATCGCCGACACCGAGGTCGACCCCGACACCGGCAAGCTCACGGTGACGCGCTACACCGTCATCCAGGACGCCGGCATCGCCATCCACCCGAGCTACGTCGAGGGACAGTTCCAGGGCGGTGCCGCCCAGGGCATCGGCTGGGCGCTCAACGAAGAGTACATCTACGGGCCTGACGGCAGGCTGCAGAACCCGGGCTTCCTCGACTACCGCATCCCCGTCGCGTCCGACCTCCCGATGATCGAGACGATCATTGTCGAGGTGCCGAACCCGCGCCATCCCTACGGTGTCCGCGGCATCGGCGAGACGGCGATCGTCCCGCCCATGGCAGCGATCAACGCCGCAGCGTACGGCGCCACGGGCGTGCGCATGTTCGATCTGCCGCTGTCGCCGCCTCGGGTGCTGAAGGCGATGAAGGGATCGAAGAAGGCGGCCGCCTGACCGGAGTTGCGCGCACATAACCCGCATAGGCCCGCGCCAAGCTCGGTGCGGGCCTTTGCACATCCCGAGCGAAGGAGCCCGAAGCCAGATGGCCCACGTTGTCCTGATGGGGAATCTGCGCCAGTACACCGGCGGCGTGACGGAGCTGGACGTCGAGGCGCGCAGCATCCGCCAGCTCTTCCGCAAGCTCGGTGAGCAGTTCCCCGAGCTCGCGCCTCACCTCGAGGAGGGACTTGCGGTTGCGATCGACGGTCAGATCTACCAGGACACTCTGCTCGAGCCGATCGGCGAGACGAGCGACGTCCACATCCTCCCCCAGATCGCCGGCGGCTGAGCCGTCCGCTCCCGTTTCGGCTTGCGCGGCCGGTAACCTTGCCTGATACTCGGCCTGCCCCACGCGGACGGATATTTGACGCACGGCTGCGATGCGCGAGGATGATGAAAGTTCGGCTGTATTCGATTGAGCCATTCGCCAACGGTATTCGGCGAACAGGTCCGTCCGGTCGTGGAACCCTCCTCATCATATTGGAGACCACGCATGCGCCAGACGGGAATCGTGAAGTTTTTCAATAAGACGAAAGGCTTCGGCTTCATCACTCCGGATGCCGGCGGCAAGGATGTCTTCGTTCATGTGACGGCTGTCGAGCGATCGGGCCTCGCCGGCCTCGACGAAGGCATGCGCGTTTCGTTCGAGACCGAGCCGGACAAGCACGGCAAGGGGCCGAAAGCCGTAAAGCTTCAAGAGGAAAGCTGAGCGCAGCAACTCGGGGCGCACCTGTGTGCGGGCGTCGTCAACCGGCGTCCGACGTAGCTCGATGCGTCCACGCAACGCTAATCGCGCCGAAGACGCCGCGTCAATCTCATGATCAGCACTGCAATCGTGGCTCCCCCCACACCCGCACCGACGCTGCTCGCAATGGCGGCCCCGATATCCGATGTCGCGTTGCCGGCGGAGATTGAGACCGCGGCCATGCTGCGCTCGGTGATCTGACCGGCGAGCAATCCACCAACTGCCGCAGCAAGCACGCCGCCGATGCGATCGCCATCCGATCGGTCGGGAGAGCGGCTGGCGACACGCCCGATGATTCCGCTCGTCATATGCAGTGCGAGACCCAGCAGATCCATGCACGACCCCCAGCAGGCGTTCGTCGTCTGGCGCACGTTACCATCGAAGAATGGCCCAATTCCGTATGGAGCTCCGGACGTGCACAAACGCCACGCGGCGCGGCGAACTTCGCAAGAGTACGGCCTTTACCCTGGCAGGTCATCGGCGGCATCGCTATACGAATCCGGAAGCGGTACACGCTGGAGCTGTGTGCCCCATCGTCATCGGACAAGCTTTATCAGGGGATCATTGCGACCATGTCTCGATCGAGCGCATCGTTGGCCGTACGGTTGCTTGGCGCGGCCGCAATCATTGTCGCCACCTCTGCCGTGGCGAGCGCCAAGTGCACGAAGCTCGGGTTCTCCGTCAACGACTACGGCAAGGATGGCCCGACGAAGGACGCCAAGGCATTGCTCGACAAATACATCGCGAAATGGACGGCCGAGCGCGGCATCACGAAGTACACAACCGGCAAGAAGAACGTGTCGTGCGAGTTGTTTCTCGACTTCGGATTCTTCGACGAGCACACCTGCAAGGCGACGGCGACAATCTGCTGGGCCGGATAAGGCGCATTCACGTCGGTTGACGCAATTGCACGACCGGCCAGGCGGGCGGCCCGCTTTGGGGCCGCTTCGCCGTCGTCCAGACGTCGTCGAAGATCCGATCATTGTCCGCCGTGCTTCTCCGCCGGCGCGATCTCCGTCACGCGGAACTGCTTGTCGACACCCTGCTTGATCGTGATCGTCACCTTGTCGCCGGCCTTCACCTTGGAGAGGTCGACGCGCTTGGTCACCGGAAGATCCATCGTCATTTGCGGCCACTTGAGCTCCGGCACGGGGTCGTGCGTGACGTTGAGCATGCCCTTCTCGGCATCGACCTTGTGGATCACGGCGGCAGCTTTCACCTCGGACGCATTCCCACCCATCTCATGGCTGGCATGTCCGCCGCCATGTCCGGAATGATCGGCCTTCTGCGCAAAGGCCGGCGCCACGGCGACGAGAATTAGAGCAGAAGCTCCAACAACCAGGTTTTTCATTGCCATGTCTCTCGTGTTTTCGACGCGCCGCAAGAGGCGCGCGGGTTGACCGCACCGGCGACCTAGTCTGCGGGTACGGATTCGCGTTTGCGGCGTGCGGAGCCATCGCCAGGCCTGGACGCGGTGAAGTGGCGCGCTTGCCAGACGAGATACACAACCGGGATGACGAGCAGCGTGAGCACCGTCGTCGAGACCATGCCGCCGACCATGGGCAGCGCGATGCGCCGCATGACGTCCGAGCCGAGCCCGTCGGTGAAAAAGACCGGCAGCAGACCGGCGATAATGACGAGCACCGTCATCAATTTCGGGCGCACGCGCATGACGGCGCCGGCCATCACCGCATCAGTGAGGTCCTTCAGCGTTTGCGGCGGATGCTCGCGTACTTGGGCATCGATGTAGAGCAGCATGACGACCGCTGTTTCCACCGCAATGCCGCCGAGCGCGATGAACCCGATGGCGACGGCCACCGAGAGGTTGTAGCCCGCCAGATAGACGGCCCACAGGCCGCCCGCGATCCCGAACGGCAGCGATGTCATGATGATGAGCGTGCGGTCGAGCCGTCCGAAGTGCAGCATGAGCAGGACAAAGATGATGGTCACCGCCACCGGAATGGCAACGACGAGCCTCGCGCGCGCCTCGATCATCTGCTCGAACTGGCCTGACCAGCTGATCGTGTAGCCGGGCGGTAGCCGCAGCTCCTGCCCGATCGCCTTTTGCGCGTCGGTGACGTAGCCGCCGATGTCGCGTCCGGCGATATCGACGAAGACCCATCCGGATAGCCGCGCATTCTCCGAGCGCACCATCGGCGGACCGTCACGGTAGGCGACACGGGCAACCTCGCCGAGCGGGATATGCTGACCGGCCGGCGTCGGAATGAGGATGTCGGCGAGCTGCTCCGGCGTCTCGCGGAACGGCCGATCATAGCGCAGCATGATATTGTAGCGCTCGCGACCCTGGACACTTTCCCCGAGCTTCATACCGCCAAGCGCCGTCTGTATCACGGACTGGAACGCGGCAAGATCGATGCCCCTTCGGGCAAGCTCCCGGCGGTCAGGCTCGATCTCCAGGTACTTGCCGCCGGTGACCCGGTCGGCGAAAACCGAGCGCGTTCCGGGCACGTTTCTGACGGCGGCCTCGAGCTCGAGGCCGATACGATCGATCGTGGAGAGATCGGCGCCCGAGATTTTGATGCCCACCGGCGTGCGGATGCCGGTCGAGATCATGTCCATGCGGATCTTGATCGGATAGCCCCACGAATTGACGAGTCCGGGCAGCTTGGTGCGCTGGTCGAGATCCTTCGTGATGTCCTCGACGGTGATGCCAGGCCTCCACGCGGTCTTGGGTTTGAGCTTGATCCAGGTCTCGATCATCGAGATCGGCGCGTTATCCGTCGCCGTATCGGAGCGGCCGACCTTGCCGAAGACGCGCTCCACCTCGGGCACCGTTGCGATGAGCCGGTTGGTCTGCGCGAGGATCTCCTTGGCCTTTGTGATCGAGACGCTCGGCAAGGTGGTCGGCATGTAGAGCAGCTCGCCCTCGTAGAGCGCCGGCATGAACTCCGTGCCGATGCGCAAGGCGGGCCATGCAAGCGAACCGACGATGGCGACCGCGAGACAGAGGACGAGCCGGGGTGTCCTGAGCGACATTGCCAGGAGGGGCCGATAGAGCCGCACGAACAGCCGATTGATCGGGTTTGCCATCTCGGCTCGGATGCGTCCTCGCACAAGCCAGAGCATGAGAACGGGCACCAGCGTCACGGACAGGATCGCGCCGAAGGCCATCGCATACGTCTTCGTATAGGCGAGCGGCGCGAACAGGCGGTAGCTCTGTCCAGTCAGCGCGAAGACCGGCAGGAACGAGACCGTGACGATAAGCAGCGAGAAGAAGAGGCCCGGACCTACCTCTTTCGCGGCGACGAGCAGGGCTTCCCGCCTCTGGGAGGCTGTCGCCTCGCCGGGAAGCGCGGAAAGCTTTCGGTGCGCGTTCTCCACCATCACGATCGAGGCATCCACCATGGCGCCAATAGCAATGGCAATGCCACCCAGCGACATGATGTTGGCCGTGATCCCCTGCCACGACATGACGACGAAAGCGGCCAGCACGCCGAGAGGGAGCGTGATGATGGCGACGAAGGCCGAGCGCACATGCAGAAGGAACACGAAGCATACGAGCGCGACCACGACACCTTCCTCGATCAACTTGTGGGAAAGGTAGTCGACGGCGCCTTCGATCAGCGGCGCGCGATCGTAGACGGTGACGAGTTCAACGCCCTTGGGCAGCCCCCGGCGCACGTCCTCGAGCTTCCGTTCAACCCCCCGGATGACATTGAGCGCATTCTCGCCATCGCGCATGATGACCACGCCGCTCACGACCTCGGCCTTGCCGTTGAGTTCCACGACGCCGCGCCTGAGCTCCGGTCCCTCCATGACGCGTGCCACATCGCTGAGCGTAACGGGCGTGCCACTCTCGGCGTAGATGACGACGTCCTTCAGCTCTGCGAGGTTTCGGATATACCCCGCGGAGCGCACGACGAGCTCGCTTTCGGCGCGCTCGATGACGCGACCGCCGGCCTCGCTCGATGCGGCTTTCACGGCGGCCACGACGCGTGCCAGCGACACGTTGTACGCGCGCAGGCGATTGGGATCGACAAGGACCTGGTACTCCTTGACGAAACCGCCGACGGAAGCGACTTCGGCCACACCCCTTACGGTCGCGAGCTCGAACTTCACGAACCAGTCCTGTAACGACCGAAGCTGGGAGAGATCGTGCCGGCCCGATTTGTCGACCAGGACATACTGGTAGACCCAACCCGCGCCGGTCGCGTCGGGTCCGATTTGCGGCCTCGCATTCTCGGGCAGCGTACCCCCCACCTTCGACAGCGCTTCCACGACGCGCGAGCGCGCCCAGTACTGATCGACGCCGTCGTCGAACACGACGAAGATGAAGCTCGTGCCGAACATGGAGAAGCCGCGGACGGCCTTCGTTCGCGGCAACCCGAGCAAGGTCGTCGACAGCGGATAGGTGACCAGGTCCTCAACGATCTGTGGCGACTGGCCCGGAAACTCGGTGCGCAGGATGACCTGCGTGTCGGTGACGTCGGGAATTGCATCGAGCGGCGTGCGCTTGATGGCGAGCCAGCCGGCAACGGCAAGCGCCAGGGCCGCGACGAGCACGAGGAGCTGGTTGCGCGCCGACCAGTCGATGAGGCGCGCCACGCCGGACGTCGTGGGGTCGTGGCCTGCAATGTCGTGGGAGGTGTCGGCCATCGCGGTCAGCCTCCTCCATTGCGAGCCGACGGTGCATTCGGCGCAGCGTGGATGCCATGTCCGGCTGGCGTCGTGGGTTGGGAAGCAGCCGGAGCCGCCGCCTCGCTTGTCCCGGGCTCCTTGCTGGGCCAGGGAACAAGGACAGCCGGCGCGTTGCCATATGGGTTGCTCGGACGCGAGCCGCGCTGGAGCCACTGTCGCCCGCTGGTGTCCTCCCTGAAGAAGCCGACATTCTTCTCGGCATAATGCTTGGGCGCACCCTCCATCATCCAGGGTCTCAAAGCTTCGGCGAGCTTGGCGAGTGCCGACTGCTGCTCGCTCGCCGAACGAGCCGTCAGCGCCTCGCCGATGGCCTTGTCTGCATCTTCAATGACGAACGAGAGCTTGGTTTGCCCGAACCTCGGCCAGAGCAGATCTTTGATTTGGCGCGCCGGTTCGAGGAACTTGGGCTCGATGTCGTAGCCGTCGACCAGCGCCTCGTGGAGGTAGATGGCTGCATCCACGAAATGGTCGACCATGGCCAGTTCGGTCTTGTCGAGCACCAGCAGCGGGAGCGGCATCTTCAGGCGCTCGATTTTGCGGAGCGACTCGGTCAGCACGCTTTCGGAATCGATCAGGAATTGGCCGGAAACGACCACCTGCTCGCCGTCCGAGATGCCCTTGCGCACCTCCGTCCAGCCTCCCGCGACCAAGCCGGTCGCGATCGGGCGCGGCTCGAAGCGCCCATCGCCAAGCGCGATCACGACGTACGTGCCGCGTTCGCCGCGCAGCACCGCCTCGCTGCGCACAGCCAGTCTCGGCTCGACATCGACATCGAACGAGACATCGGCAAATGAGCCTGGCCGTATCAGGCCATCCTTGTTCTCGACAACGAGGCGAACCCGTCCTGTCCGGGTCTTGGCATCGACCGTCGGGTAGACGTAGTCGACATGAGTTTCGTACGTGCGGCCGGGCAGGTTCGGAAACGTCACGTTGGCCCGGGCCTTGGCGCTGAGAAGGCCCAGATCCTTCTCGGCCACGTTCACGACCATCCACACGGTGCTGTAATCCTGGATGCGCAGCACGGTGGCGCCGCGCTTCAGGTATTCACCATTGACCACCGGCAGATCGGCGATCACGCCGTTGCGGTCGGCGTAGAACGGCAGGCGCTGCATCTCGCGGCCCTCGGCGGCCAATTTCCGGATCGCCTGGTCTTGCACGCCGAATGCGCGCAATCGCGTCTCGGTGTCTTCGAGGCGCCGCCTGTTTCCCTCACGCATGGCGGCAAGATAGTCGCGCTGCGAGACCACAAGTTCCGGCGCAAAGAGTTCGAAGAGCTTCATCCCCTCCTTTACGGGGTCCCCGACCGCAGTGATCTTGAGGTCCTCGATCCAGCCCTCGACCCGCGCGGTTATGACCGAGCGGGTGCGCTCGTTCTCCATCACCATGGCAGTCGCACGTATGGACCTGCCGAAGTTCGCGCGTTCGGCAGGCGCGATGCGCACGCCCATGTTCTGGATCACTTCGGGCGCGATGACGATCTTCTGGCGCATCTCGGGCGTGGTCGGGGCGGCCGCGGCAGTTTCGATCTTGACGAGATCCATGCCGCAGATCGGACACGTGCCGGCATGGTCCGAGATGTAGTGCGGGTGCATGGGGCAGGTGTAGCGGACCTTGCCCTTGTCCGCCGGCGCCTCGGCACGCGCCGAGGCAAACCAGGCGATTGCAGCAGGTGGCCCGGCGGTGGCGACCACATCCCGGGTCGCCCAAAGCGCAGGCGGCGGCAAACCGGGAAGGACCATGGAGAGCGGTAGGGCGGCAGCCAGGGCGCACACACCTCTACTGACGGCCGTTGGCCACGAGCAGTTCCGAAGGGGGAGCATGAGAGCAGATCCGGTCGATCGAATGTCGAGCGCCGGTCGCAAACGGAGCGAGCAGCGCGGCGCATCACTTGCCGCGCGGTCCGAGGTCACTGACCGGCGCGGCTCAACGGATCTGCGGCTCTAAATTGTAAGACGGGCGATCTGTGCCAGGCGCGGCTCACTGACCGAGCGGCGCAGTGCCTCGGCATCGCGCAATCGTCGTCGGTGGGCTTCGCCATTCGCCCAGGAGGGCCTATTGGCGATGACAACAAGGGAAACGGCTGGTCGCTTCGGCGTCAGAAGGACGATCTTCCGCCCAGGTTGTGACCCGCTCGACAGGAGCGTTGCCGGGGCGGCTGCACAACAGTCGGCGGCGCAGGCACCCACATGCCCGCAAGCGGCGGTGCCACAGCAATTGTGCGGCGCACGTCCATGCGTAGCGGCTTCCGAGACATAGGCGAGGTCTGCGACCCTCTGTCCCTGACGCTCTTTCGCGGCGACCGTTCCGGCTGAACCGATACGCCGCCTTGCGCTTGCCGAGGAGACTTGCGCTTGTGGCGGCGTATCGCGCGTCACTCGGGCATCTGCTGCATCGGCGCTCGGCTGGGCCGCGCGCGGCTGCGATGCGGCATCATGCTGCGGACACGCCGATGCCGCGCCGCCGACCAGTATGGCCGCGATGGCAACGAGACAGATGTGCAGCAAGCGATGCAGCATCCGCATTTCATGCCTCAACCTATCCGGTTTGTCGAGTGACGTAGAAGACCTCTACGAGATCGTGATGACGTCGGCTCATTAACCGCATCGGGCGAGCTGGTCATGACTTCGGGCATCGGCAAGGGCAACGCGCGGATGGAGTGGTTTGCCCCGGGAAATATGAAAGCTGACGGATTGGTTTCGCGCCCGAGCTCGCTTCGCGCACCGAGGTGAACCTTCCAACATCTCGCGCGTTCGTGAAGCAGTAAGGAGTGCACCATGACCCAACGCGAGCTGACGATCGTCGACGGGCCGGACAAACCGGCTCTTCAGTGGTCATTGACCAAGCCCGAAGGCGACCACGATGTGCACTTCCGCGTGGAGGGCGATGCCTTCGATGCACAGGTCCTGCGTATGGATGAAGGTGCCGACGGCTTCACCTTCGAGATCAGCGGCCGCCTGACATCCGGCCAGCACAAGGGCGCGCCATTCAAGGCGCACTACAGCATTCAATCGCGGTCCGGGTGGTTACGGATCGACGCGCGAGGAGGAGCTTCCCATGGCCAAATGTGATGTTTGCGGAAACGACTACGACAAGGCATTCAAAGTGATCCAGGGTCAGCGCGAAATGACCTTCGACAGCTTCGAATGCGCCGTTCACGCGATGGCACCCCGATGCAGCCACTGTGACTGCCGCATTATCGGCCACGGCATCGAAGCGGGCGGCAACCTGTACTGCTGTGCGCACTGTGCCAAGCACGAAGGCGTCGAGGGAGCACGGGATCGCATCGAGCATTGACTGGAACAGGTGCGCGGAAAAGGGCCGTTACGGAAACAGCTCATTCCGGGAAATCGGGTTTCCATAGGGGTCATGGCGTCATGACTGGAGGTCGATAGGTATGCTCAACTCCGAACACCTGAACCAATGGCTGCGCGACGCGCACGCCATGGAGACGCAGGCCGAGCAGCTTCTGAGCGGGCAGGCGCGACGGCTCGAGCGTTACCCTGAGGTCAGCGCCCGGCTGGAGCAGCACGTCGGCGCCACCCGCAATCAACAAGCGCGCCTCGAGGAGTGTATGGCCCGCCGCAACACCTCGCCTTCGGCAATCAAGGATGTCGCGGGCAAGGCCACGGCGGCCATGCAGAATCTGAGCGGGGCCTTCGTCGAGGACGAAATCGTCAAGGGCGTCCTTGCCGTTTATACCTTCGAGCAAATGGCCGTCGCATCCTATTGCATCCTCGAGGCCGCCGCGAAGGAGGAAGGCGACGCAGAGACCGCGCGCCAATGCGCCTTGTCCCGCGGCGAGGAGGAGGCAGCGTGCGCCTGGCTGAAGGAGCATCTGGGCGACGTCACGCGTGGCTATCTCCACGAGCAGGAAACGGCCTAGATTTTCAACTCTGGCAGTGTAACTTGAGAAGTGCCGGGCCGGCACCTCAGCGGTTCGATCGACCTGCTGTAGGGTACCGGCCCGAAGAAAAGCGTCAGCTCGACTGCGAGTGCGGCCCGCCCGGCTGCGAGATGCCAGCCAGCGCCTCTCCGGCGGGCTTCGCTTGGTTCGTTGCGATATCGGCAAGGGACAGGATGCCAACGAGGCGCTTGTCACGGTTAACCACGGGAAGGCGTCGGACGCGCTGTTCGCCCATGTTGCGGGCAACGTGCGCGGTGTCCTCGTCGTCGAAGCAGTACTTCACGTCCCCGCTCATGACCTCGCGCACGGCGGTTGCAGGACCTTTGCCTTGCGCGATTGCACGGAGCGCGATGTCGCGATCCGTGATCATGCCGACGAGATGATCGCCCTCACCCACCGGCAGCACGCCGGCATCGAGGTCGGACATCAGCCGGGCCGCCGCCTCGATCGTATGGTCAGGATGAGCAATGGCGACATCTGGGGTCATGGCGTCGCGTACTTTCATGGCTTGTCTCCTGTGAGCTCCTAGTCTCCAGTCGAAACCCGGATCTCCACGGCATGTTCCGCGGCTCGGCCGTGCAAAGCTGGCCGCCACGGCATCGGGCACTAGGTTCTGGTAACCGAGCAAAAAATTGATCGCGGCATTTGTTTCGAAGGAGAGTACGATCGCCTTTCAACGGCACGAAAGGGGGTTGCCATGCGAGCACGGCGGATTATCGAGGGCTCTGCCTTCGGACCGGAGGTCATACGTGTGGCGAGCGAAGCCTTCGAGACTGCTTGGAGCGAGATTGCCGGCCGCTTTGATCCCACCTCCCACGACGGAGTGCGAGAGACCCTTGCCACGGCAATCATCTCTGCGACACGCGCGGACAGCACTGATGCCGAGTTGCTGCGCAGAACCGGCCTGGAGGCAATGGCGCGCGCTTTTCCCGAGCAGTTTGCATCGTCGTTCGTCAACAACCCCAAAGAAGCGGGGAATGAGTAGGCAAAACTTTTCGCCACGCTCTTTCGCATCAGGGTCTGCCGGATTGTCCCGTCTGCTCCGATCGTTGAGGGTGGTTGCCGGAGCTCAGAGCTCCACTTTCGCGTTTTGCACCTCGCTCTTCTCTGGTGTTCGGCCGGTGAGGCGCGCTTTGACGCTTTCGAGTGCGAACTTGAGACCCTCCACGCCGCTCGTATCCCAATACTCACCCCTGTTGGCTGAAACCTTCAAAAGGCACAGGTCGGGATCGTCTTTTCCCTCCGGAAACCACATGCGCCAGCTTTCCGACCACAGCCGGTCAATCTCGGCTCGATCGCGGATGACGACGGCCGTTCCATGGATGGATGCGAACTCGGAGCGACTTTGAAACGTGATCAGGACTTCGGGGTTTGCCTCGATTTCCGCGATCTTCGGCGATTCCAGATTCGTCGAGAAGAACGCATCGGAGTCCGGCTCCACCTCTGCCACGGCCATCGGCCGCGCATTCAGGCTTCCATCCAGTCCGCGCGTCACCAGCATCGCATTTTTGAAGCTGCGGGCGAGTTCGTAGAGATGACGCCGTCCGTCCATGAGACATAGCTCCTTCCGTTGACATATCGACCTCCACGAAAAACGTGCCGTCGCGAGCCGATGTTCCCAGGACTTCTGGATGCGCGGACAATTGGTGGAACAGGCGCGCGCTTGGGTTGTTTCGCAAGCAATGACGGGGAGCCATACCCCGGAAGGAGCACACATCGGGAGAGAGGTATGCATGCACCAATCGCGTGCGTCTGTATTGGTATCTGTCTCGCCACCGCCATGGCCGTCATGACCACCCTTTCTGCATCGGCTCAGTATTCATCCAACGGTACGCCCGGCTATGGGCCAAGTCCTGACCTGCCGGAGCCCAAGCAATCCTGGCTGCCCACGCTGAACTGGGCCCGCGTGACCCCTTGGCCCAACGATGCGAAGCCGATACCGGCGCAGGGCGCCGAGTTGTCCGCCTTTGCCAAGGATCTGAAACACCCGCGGTGGCTTCACGTTCTCCCGAACGGGGATGTTCTCGTTGCCGAAGCCGCGAGTCTTCCGGCCGACTCATGGAACCCGCGCACGATCGTCCAGACCTGGGCCATGCGCCGTGCGCACTCGATCACGGAGAATGCCAACAGGATAACTCTCCTGCGCGACGCGGACGGCGATGGCATCGCGGAGATGCGCGAGACCTTCCTCGAGAACTTGCGCCAGCCGTTCGGCATGGCGCTCGTGGGCGACCAGTTCTATGTGGCGAACACCGATAGTGTTGTGCGGTATAAGTACGATGACGGCGCAACCCGCATTGCCGGCGAAGGCACCAAGATCATCGACCTGCCTGTCGGTCATCATTGGACGCGGGCTCTGATCGCGAGCCCCGACGGCTCGAAGCTCTACATCACCGTTGGATCGGGCAGCAACATTGGCGAAAACGGCATGGGCATCGAGGTCGATCGCGCCACCATCATGGAGTACGACATCGCGGCGAACCGCGTGCGCGTCTTCGCCTCGGGCCTGCGCAACGCCAATGGCATGGCCTTCGAGCCGACGACCGGCAAGCTCTGGACCGTCGTCAACGAGCGTGACGACATCGGCGATGATACACCGCCCGACTATCTGACTTCTGTCCTCGACGGTGGCTTCTACGGGTGGCCTTATAGCTACTGGGGAAGGACCGTCGACGAGCGCGTGCAGCCGCAGCGACCCGACTTGGTGGCACGCGCGATTACGCCCGATTATGCACTCGGCACGCATACCGCCTCTCTGGGGTTGGCCTACTATGAGAGCACCGCGCTTCCCGAGCCTTTCAGGCGCGGCATGATCGTCGGCCAGCATGGCTCCTGGAACCGCAGCGTATACAGCGGCTATAAGGTGATTTTCATTCCATTCGAGAATGGCCGCCCAAGCGGCGCGCCGGTGGACTTGCTCGGCGGTTTTGTCAATAATGGCAGTAGCGGCGAAGTGTTCGGGCGCCCCGTCGGTGTTGCCGTCGACCGGCAAGGAGCTGTACTCGTCGCAGACGATGCCGGAAATACCATTTGGCGAGTTGCAGGTCAGGCCACTCCGGCACAACAGCAGCCGCAAAACGGTGTCGGGAGCAGCGATAGACCTGCGACGCCACCCGAAGCGACCGAATGAGGCGCGCACGTTGAATGGTCTCAAGCACGCGAAAGGAGTTCTCGATGAAGACGAAAGCGATGAAGAAAGAGAAACGCACCTGGAGCAAGCCGGTCGTACACGATGAGCAGGCCGGCATGGAGGTCACGAGCTACGCCAGCGCAACGCTCGGGACGTCGTGAGCATGCCGATCTAGTGACGACAACCGCCCGATGATCATACAAATCCTCGGTTCGGCAGCGGGCGGTGGCTTTCCGCAATGGAACTGCAATTGCGCAAATTGCGCAGCCGCGCGTGCGGGCCGGCCGAATATAGTCGCGCGGACCCAGACGTCCATCGCCGTATCTGCTGATGGATCGGATTGGATCCTGCTCGACGCAACACCTGATCTCCGCTCGCAAATCGCAGCAACGAAGGCGCTGCAACCGCACCCCAAGGATCCGCCGCGATCGAGTCCGATCAAGGCCGTTGTGGTAACCGGCTTCGAAATCGATCAAGTGAGCGGGCTCCTCAATCTGCGCGAGGACCAGGGCTTTCGGCTCCATGCGACCGCGTTTGTGCTGGCCGCATTGCGCGCAAATGCAATCTTCAATGTCCTGGCGCCTCCGGCGGTCGTGCGGCGCGAGATGCAGATGTGGCAGCCATTCTCTCCCGACGGCGGTGGGTCGATCGAGATCACAGCCCTTCCGGTACCGGGCAAGGGGTTCCTCCATTCGACGGGAGACGACCTCGAGCCACACCGGGACGGGACCATCGGCCTCGTTATCCGCGACGTCACAAGAGGCACGCGCGCTGCTTATATCCCGAGTTGCGCCGCGATCACGGATACGGTCCTGCGTGCCATTGATGGCGTCGATAGCCTGCTTTTCGATGGAACGCTCTACACCGATCGCGAGCTCATCGATCAGCGCCTGTCACATAAGACCGGCGCCATGATGGGGCACATCGCCATGAGCGGCCCTGCGGGAGCCATCGCAAGTCTTCGCCACATCACGATCGGCCGACGCATCTTCATCCATCTCAACAATTCCAACCCGGTGCTGAGGGACGACAGCCCAGAGCGGCGGGCGGTTCGGGAAGCGGATTGGGACATCGCCTGCGATGGCATGGAGTTGATAATATGACCGCGCCAATGACGCCCGGGGCTTTCGAGACGGCCATCCGCAATGTGGGGCGCGAACGCTACCACGACAAGCACTCCTTCCATAAGCTCCTGCATGGCGGCCAGCTCGACAAGCGTCAGGTCCAGGCTTGGGCGTTGAACCGCTATTGCTACCAGGCGGCCGTCCCGCGCAAGGATGCGGCGCTGATCAGCCGTACCGGGGACCGGGAGCTGCGCCGCGAGTGGCGGCGCCGCCTCCTTGATCACGATGGCAGCGGGGACGACGAAGGCGGTATCGAACGTTGGCTGCTGCTGACGGATGGCCTTGGCCTCGACCGCGACTACGTAAGGTCCATGCGTGGTACCCTGCCTGCAACGCGGTTCGCAGTCGAAGCCTATGTCCGGTTCGTTACCGAGCGGTCACTGCTGGAAGCCGTGGCGTCGTCCCTGACGGAACTGTTCGCGCCGGCCATCCACGAGCAGCGGATAGCCGGAATGCTGGAGCATTATCGTTTCATCGACGAGGGCGTGCTCTCTTATTTCCGTCGCCGGCTGTCACAGGCCAATCGCGATGCGGAATTCGCGCTCGGCTACGTCAAGCACAACGCGACCACGATCGAGATGCAGAACGCGTGTGTGGAAGCGGTGCGCTTCAAATGCGATGTGCTGTGGGCCCAGCTCGATGCGCTGCAGCACGCCTACGTAACACCTGGCTTGACGCCACCCGGCGCTTTTCGAGGCGGAGCCGAGCAATGACTGGGCCTGTCAATGGCACTCTCCCTCTCATGGATCTCGGGAGCCGGCCGGTGCTGCGGCGCCACGCGAAGTTCCGCCATGATGCGGCGCGCGGCCGTTGGGTCATTCTAGCGCCCGAGCGGATTTTCATACCGAACGAGCAGGCCGCGGACGTTCTGCACCTTTGCGATGGCAACCGGACTGTTGCCGAAATTGCAGAGAGACTTGCCCAGACCTACGAGGCCGAGCCCGGCGCGATCGCATCTGACATTCTTCCCGTGCTTCAGGGCCTCGCCGAGGCGGGCGTGCTGAAGCCATGACGAATGACGCCGCACGCGCCGACGGAGCCTTGACGATCGAGCCGCCCGTCGGCCTGCTAGCCGAGCTCACGCACCGCTGTCCTCTGCAGTGCCTCTATTGCTCGAACCCGCTGGAGTTGGACCGCGCGAGCGCCGAGCTGCCGACGGAGATGTGGCTGGATATTTTCCGCCAGGCGGCCGAGCTCGGAATCCTGCAACTCCACCTGTCCGGCGGCGAGCCGACGGCGCGCAAGGACCTCGAGCGTCTCGTCGCGGGCGCGTCGGGAGCTGGTCTTTACACCAATCTTATCACCGCCGGCGTCTCGTTGAGCAGCGAGCGCGTCCACGCGCTGGCAGCGGCAGGCCTCGATCATGTGCAGGTCTCACTGCAGGATACGACCGAGGACGGCAGCGCGGCCGTCTCGAAATATCGAGACGGGCTCGGGCGCAAGCTCGCCGCTGCGGCGGCCGTACGCGAGGCTGGACTGGCACTGACGGTCAATGCGCCCGTCCATCGCCTCAACCTGGACCGGCTGCCTGACATGATCGATCTCGCTGTTTCGCTCGGCGCGGACAGGTTGGAAGTCGCTCATGTCCAATATCACGGCTGGGCACTGCACAATCGTGCAGCGCTCATGCCGACGCGCGAGCAGGTCGAACGCTCAACCGAGGTCGTCTCCGCCGCGCGGAACCGACTCCGTGGTGTTCTGGCCATCGATTTTGTCGTGCCTGACTACTATGCGGTCCGGCCCAAGCCCTGCATGGGAGGGTGGGGGCGCCGATTCATGGTCGTGACCCCCGCGGGAAAAATCCTGCCGTGCCACGCCGCTCAGTCCATTCCCGGCCTCGACTTCGATAGCGTCCGGGATCGGTCGTTACATGATGCTTGGTTCCGAGGCTCCACGTTTCAGGCCTTTCGCGGCACCGCGTGGATGAAGACGCCGTGTCGATCCTGTCCGCAGCGCGAGATCGACTTCGGGGGTTGCCGCTGCCAGGCATTCGCGCTGACGCAGGATGCGGCGAATGCCGATCCTGTATGCGCATTGTCGGCGCATCACGCACATCTGGCGGAGCTCTTGGCCCGTACGCCCGACGCTCGCAATGTCCCCAAGGCCTACCGCAGTCCGCGGCCGTCCAGTGCCGGTGAGACGTTTCGGTCGCCTGTGATGAAGACCTCGAACGAGGGGCCGCGTGCCGAGGTCACGGACGAGACATAGCCGTTCGAGCCGTCCGTGTAGGAGAAGAGACAGAACGATTCGGCCGGGAACTCAAGCGCATGCGGCGTGTTGGAGTATCAGCGTGAAAAGCTGTCGAACTCCGCGAGTGAACCTGTGATCAAACAGTATCCGGAACCACCGTTTTCCAAGCAGAAGCAGTCGATGCCCGGCCTTACGGCCGCGATGAATCCGATCCCCGATCACGGCGAAGAAAGCTACAAGGGCTCAGGCCGCCTGAAGAACAGGAAAGCCGTCATTACCGGCGCCGATAGCGGGATTGGCCGAGCCGTGGCCATTGCATATGCGCGCGAAGGCGCCGATGTCCTCATCTCGTACCTGGAGGAGCACGAGGATGCCGAGCAGACGAAAGAGCAGGTTGAAGCGGCAGGCCGGAAGGCCGTTCTGATGCCCGGCAATATCCAGGATGCTGCGCAGTGTCGCGAGATCATCAGGACAGCCGTTTCAGAGCTGGGCGGTATCGACATTCTCGTCAACAACGCAGCACATCAGGCGAGCTTCAAGGACATTGGCGACATCTCCGACGAGGAGTGGGATCTGACTTTCAGGGTCAACATCCACGCGATGTTCTATCTGACCAAGGCCGCCGTCGCACATATGAAGCCCGGCAGCGCCATCATCAACACGGCCTCCATCAACTCCGACAAGCCCAATCCGACTCTGCTCGCCTATGCCACAACCAAGGGTGCCATTCAGAACTTCACGGCGGGACTCGCGCAGATGCTGGCCGAGAAGGGTATTCGCGCGAATGCGGTTGCGCCGGGACCAATCTGGACGCCACTGATTCCCTCGACACTGCCCGAGGATGCCGTCTCGGATTTCGGCAAGCAGGTACCGATGAAACGCCCCGGCCAACCGGCGGAATTGGCGACGGCGTTCGTCATGCTCGCTGATCCACTCTCAAGCTACGTCTCCGGCGCCACCATCGCCGTTACCGGCGGTAAGCCGATCCTTTAGCAAGCGGAATAGCAACGCGTCCGACGTGCTTGTCGAAACTCTGACGCCCTTCGCGTGGACGTCATATTCGGCATGCCAGGCGGCGCGGCGCGCATAACGCGCCATCGATCATTGGGCCTTGGCAAAACGCTTCCCCTGAGATGCACATACCAGGCGGGCATCGGGAACCGCACAACCAGCCACACGTTGCTCATTCGAGTCGGAACATAGGAGAAACCCACATGCACAAAGCCATGGTCATTGCGCTATTAACGCTCACTCTCGGTGTGGGAGCCGCCTTCGCGCAGGGTGCGGGCGGCAGTGGAAGCGGTGCCGGAGGCGGTGCCGCGGCAGGCGGCGATGACAGCCGCAACACAGGCGGCTCAGGCGTGAGCCCGAGCGTCGGAGGCAATAATGCACGCGGAGGCGTCGTCAAAGGCAAAGGCGGGTCGTCGCCCGGAATGCAGGGGACTGGCACGTCCGAGACATCCGGCCCAAACAATCCGGATTCGCCGACCTCCAAATCGCTTAAAAAGAATTGATCGGCAGGTCATGACCGGAATGGCTCCGTCTCTGAAAGGAGGCGGAGCCATCGCTTTGAGAAGCCGGCCGTCAAGGGAAAGCAAGGGTCTCACCCCTGCCTCCCACACAGGTAGGATCTCCCTTGCTGCGCGATGAACCGCCCCATCCCCGCGTCACGCCCGATAGGGGGATACCAGTCCCTTAGAATTGTAACCATTTGGTTCAGTTACATATCGATCGCAGACCAAGCCTTGTCGACGATGACCAGTATGGCTTTCTCTCGCCTTGTTCATTCAGGTTGCCACCGTTACGACTTGGCGAATGCACAGCCCTCGCGAATGCCGAGCTTGCCGAACACAATCGCGGCTGGGCAGAAGCCGGTGAAGGCCGCTTGCAGGAGATTGAGGCCGACAAAAGCCGTCAGCAGCAGCCAGTACGGGCTGAAGAGCTGGGCGAGCGCAAGGCTCACGAGGATCATTGTGCCCGCGAAGGCAAGGACGGCGCGGTCGATATTCATGGTGCCTCTCCGTTGAATTGAAGACTCATTGTCCGGCCGCTTCTTGTGCAAGATAGGATCTGACCCATGTCGCGATCTGGTCCGCACGCAGAAGCCCGGAGGTCCGCGCCAGCACTCTTCCCTTGTGCGCCAGCAGCAGGGTTGGGATGCTGCGGATACCGAGCCGCGCCGACAACTCGGGCGCCTCGTCGGAGTTGAGCTTGACCAGGCGGACGTCCGGCTCCAGCGCAGTCGCCGCCTGCTCGAACATCGGTGCCATGGCCCGGCACGGCCCGCACCAGGGCGCCCAGACATCGACCAGGACCGGGATGTCGTTGCGCGTGGTGTGACGGTCGAATCCAGCCTCGTTGACCTCAATGGGGCGCCCGCTGAACAGAGCCTCGTGGCAGGCACCGCAGCGCGCCTTTACTGCCGGACGATCGGCCGGAACGCGGTTGATGCTGCCGCACCGGCCACAGACGATGTTGCGCGCCTCGCTCATGACGTCTCCTTGAGCTTGTGGATGCCGAGGCGCTCGAGCAGGAAGCGCTCGTAGAACGGCTCGCTTTCACCGTGCCGGATCTTGCGCAGGAAGTATTTCTCGAAGGCCACCTTCGCGAGGTGCACCCAATGGCCCTTCGAGGACCAGTTGACGTTGCGCGGCGGGATCTGCGGCTGGGCGACGAAAGCGACGCCAGTGTCGCCGAAGTCGGCGAGGCAAATCGCATTCCAGGTCGGCCGAGCCTTCACCTCTCGTCCACGCAGCAGAGCGCCGATGTTCTCGGCCGTCGCTGTCACCATGGATTCGATCATGAACCCGGTCTTGGGCACGCCGACCGGCACGGGCGTCGGCCCCACAGGCGGAATGGCGACGCAAACCCCGATGGCAAAGACGTTGGGAAAGGCCGGATTGCGCTGGAACTCGTCGACCAGCACGAAGCCGCGTGGGTTGGTCAGGCCTTCAACGCCGCGCACGGCAGCAACGCCCCTGAAAGCAGGAAGCATCATCGAGTAGGCAAACGGCAGCTCGGAGGTCTTGCGCACGTTGCCGTCCTCGCCGACCTCTTCGACCGTCATCTTGTCGGTGGCGACGCTCTTGACCCGGGCATTCGTGATCCACTTGATGTGTCGCTCCCTGAGCTCACTCTCGAGCAGACCTTTGGTGTCGCCGACGCCGTCGAGGCCCAGGTGCCCGATATAGGGCTCGGCCGTGACGAAGGTCATCGGCACGCGGTCGCGAATGCGCCGCCGGCGCAGCTCTGTGTCCACCATGAACAGAAACTCGTAGGCCGGCCCGAAACACGAGGCGCCTTGCACGGCACCGATCACGACCGGTCCCGGCGACGCCGCGAACCGCTCGAAAGCCTCCTTGGCCTTCACGGCATGGCCGACCTGGCACACCGACTGCGTATAGGCATCCGGACCGAGCCCCGGTACCTCGTCGAAAGCGAGATCGGGACCGGTGGCGACGGCGAGGACGTCGTAGCTCAGCGACGTGCCGTCGCCGAGTTCGACGCGATTCTCGTTCGCAACGACGCGGCGCGCACCTTGCGTGAAAAACCGGATGTTCTTGCGTCGCATGACATCCGTGAGATCGACTTCGATGCTGCTGCGCTCGCGCCAACCGACGGCAACCCAGGGATTGGACGGCACAAAGTGATAGCGCGCCGTCTCGGCGATCACGGTCAGCCGATCCTCCGGCCGCAGTTGCGGGGCTAGCTCGTAGGCCATCAGCG
>Ga0180220_1000902_pt1 | contig 25990 bp, 21 predicted proteins | sample eDN5th37CBELigBY_FD_151335 | JGI IMG/M metagenome (GOLD analysis project Ga0180220, IMG submission 151335) | Enriched backyard soil microbial communities from Emeryville, California, USA - eDNA 5th pass 37_C BE-Lig BY (version 2) (version 2) | ecosystem: Environmental > Terrestrial > Soil >...
ATGGCGACTCCCTGGACCGGAAATGAATAAGAGTTCTTTGATTGTACGGGAGGATGTCCGTGCGCGAAACTTTCGTGTCCGAATTTCGCGCGAAACTATGCGTCCGGTGACAGGCTCCCGCCGAGCCACACACAGAGCGCCGGCTCGGCGGGAGCCTCGCCTCCAGAGAGATCCGCCAATCCGTAAAATCTCGACGCTCGGACCAGGTCCGCTCTCGACCCGTTTTCTCTCCACCGTCAAGTCGCAAGGAGCGAGCCGCGCCAATGATCAACTTCGTTGAATACCGCGACGACTGGATGTCGGTCTCGCTCCCAGCGAACTTGGCTTACAAAGGGGGATTTTGGACGTTCAAATCAGACGCCCGCAAGTTCAGAGACGCGTGCGTGGATCGACTGATGATCGACGTGACGGTCGGCGCCCAAGGCCAAATGGCGGCCGACGCGCTGTTGAAGGAATTTCGAGCCGCCGAGGACCGGGAGCTTGACGGTTCCATAAACCGGGTCCTCCACAAAGGGTCGGTTGATCGCTTGGCTCGCAGCTTCGGCCTCCTCACCGTGAACTCCAATGCTATAAACGATTCAATGGCATACTGCTATTACATAAGTTTTAAACACACTCACTATTTTCTATATGTGATGGCATTAAAGAACCACCGGAAGCCGCCGTACACGGAGATCGGCGACTTCGAATCCACATGCAATCGCATATGCTCAAGCATAGTCATCACGGGCAACCCCAGGGAGGCGAGGCTCAATTGAACCGATGGGAAAACGACATGGCGACGGAAGCCCCCTCCGCGCCGCTCAGCGACGCGGCGATTCTCGCCCGACTGATCCGGCCGGAAGATGACTCCCTGTCGATCGACGCGGCCGAATCTTTATTGAGGATCCGATTCGAGCAGAGTGACCTCGACCGAATGCACGATCCAGCGACGCGAAATCAGGATGACGGGCTCTCCCCCGCCGAGAAGCGGGAGATGGAGAATTACCGCCGCGTCGGCTTCCTGCTTGACCTGCTCCACTCCAAAGCCCGCCGGTCCTTAAAGAAGCGCGGGGCCGTCCCTTGACCGACATCCCGACCAGCCTCGCGCCTCGCCGGCGGCGAGTGGACGTTTGCCTTCATCCTCGCGTCATTCGCGTCCCACTTCTTTTCCCCCCGCAAGATCGGCTCCTCGCCCTCTTTTTCTCCTCGTGGAACCAGCACACCGCAGTGCGGATCGCCAAGAAAGATCGAGACTCGGAAATGGACGCGATCGACCGTTACATCCAACGAATTCACGAGCCCAAACTGCAAGCCGCCCGGCGCGCGTTGATCGCGGGAGATCACGACGAACCCGAAGATCAACCGTCGACGCGGGAAGTCGATGTCGCGGCGGCGGAAGCGAGCCTCGGATTCGCGCTCCCGCCGAGCTACCGAAAGCTGGTGACGACGACCGAACCCAGAGACAAGGAGTACGGCTTATACTGGGTATGGGTCGAGGGGCTCGAAACGTATGGAGAGGGCATCGCCTCCTACGCCGACAGCCGGGATGGCATGCTGCCGCGATTCCTGATTCCCGTCCTCGGCTCCGACGATGGCGACGAATACTGTTTCGACACGCGGACAGTCGATGCTCGCGGTGAGTATCCAATCGTCCACTTCAGCCACGAGATCCATGACGAAGACGCCGTCGACTTCGAGGTCGTGGCGAGCGACCTCGGCGAGTTCCTCCTCGGCTCGCTGGGGCCCGAAGAACATGCGTCGGACTGAGGGTTCGCCCCAAGACATCCACTCGAAGAGAGAAAGGGGCCGGGAGTCGACAACGGGGGAACCCTAAACAAGGGTTTCCGCGTCATAATCGGCTCTCGATCCTTTCTCTTCCCAGGAGTGCGAGTCGGTCCACGCCCGCGGGGGCGGAATGGCTCGGTTATATTGGAGCGATTCGTCCAATCCCGAATGATCCGCCTCTCCGCCAAAGGGTTTCCCCGATGAATCCAGGCATCGACTTGCGAAGCGTCGAAAGCATATCCAACGTCGAGCAGCTCGAAGACCTTCTCAGCGCGCCGACTCCCGGCGTGATCGAGGCCCTTGGGCGGCTTGATGGGGATATTTTGATCCTGGGCGTGGGGGGCAAGATGGGGCCGTCGCTGGCCCGGATGGCTCGAAGGGCGCTCGATCTGGCCGGGAGCCGCCGCGAGGTGATCGGCGTGGCTCGGTTTAGCGAGCCCGGTTTGGAGGCGTCGCTCCAGGAGAGTGGAATACGGACCATCCGCGCCGACCTGCTGGACCCCTCGCAACTCGCCAAGTTGCCCGACGCCCCTTTGATCGTCTATATGGCCGGCATGAAGTTCGGCTCGACCGGCCAAGAGCCGAAGACTTGGGCCGTCAACGCGCTCGCGCCCGGCCTGGTTGGGCTGCGGTATCCCAAGAGCCGGATCGTCGCCTTCTCGACCGGCAATGTTTACGGGTTGACCGCCGTCGATCGGGGAGGCTCGCGAGAGAACGACACGCCCCAGCCTTGCGGCGAGTACGCGATGAGCTGTCTCGGTCGCGAGCGGATCCTTCAAGCCATCAGCCAAGACCAGGGCTCGCCGATGGTCCTGCTTCGCTTGAACTACGCGGTCGAGACGCGTTATGGCGTCTTGGTCGATCTCGCGAGGAAGGTCCAGGCTCGCGAACCGATCGACCTGACCATCGGCGCGGTCAACCTGATCTGGCAGGGCGACGCCAACGCCCAGGCCCTCCAGGCCCTCGAACACGCCGAGAGCCCTCCGCTGATTCTCAACCTGACCGGCCCCGAACAGCTTTCCGTCCGCCAACTGGCCGAGCGGTTCGGGGAGATCCTCGGCGTCCCTCCAGTCCTCCAGGGTGCCGAAGCTCCCGAAGCGCTCCTGAGCGACGCCTCGCGAGCCCGGAGCCTCTTCGGTCCTCCTCGGGTCGAGGTGGACCGGCTCATCGCTTGGGTCGCCGACTGGGTCGGGAACGGAAGACCGCTCCTGGACAAGCCGACGAAATTCGAGGTCGCCGACGGGAAATTCTAGATCGCCCAATCCGCCGTAGCCGTAGGGTGTGTCAAGCGCGGCGCCGACACACCTCCCCCAGTAGCCGTGGCGCCTCTCCGGATGGTGTATCGGCGCCGCGCTTGACACACCGTACGGGGTTGGGCCGCTTCGCGCGGGCATTTCATCGCAATCGTTCACCGCTCTAAAGCAAGGACTCGCCCGATGATTCCCGAACTGGTTCGTCGCGTTCTCGATGATGGGACGGTCATCCCGGCCATGCCGCTGGCCTTGACCTCGGCGCGGACGTTCGACGAGCGTCGTCAGCGGGCCTTGATCCGGTATTATGACGCGGCCGGATCGGGCGGCTTGGCCGTCGGCGTCCACACGACCCAGTTCGCCATCCGCGAGCCAAAGCATGGCCTTTTTCAGCCGGTCCTCGAACTCGCGGCCGAGGAGTTGGATCGCGCCGACGCGCGCCGAGAAACCCCCTTGATCCGGATCGCGGGGACGTGCGGCCCGACTCCGCAAGCGGTCACCGAAGCCGAACGGGCGCGCGACCTCGGCTATCACGCCGCCTTGCTGAGCCTCGCCGCGCTCTCCGGGGAAACCGAGGAGGCGATGCTCGACCATTGCCGGGCGGTCGGCCGGGTCATCCCCCTGGTCGGCTTCTACCTTCAAGAAGCCGTCGGCGGCCCGGTCCTCTCCCGAAGCTTCTGGCGAGGGCTCGCCGAGCTGGATTCGCTGGTCGCCATCAAGATCGCCCCGTTCAACCGGTATCGGACGCTCGACGTGGTTCAGGCCATCGCCGAGTCGGGCCGCGACGACGTGGCGCTTTACACCGGGAACGACGACAACATCGTGCTCGACCTGCTCACGCCGCATCGGATCCAGGTGGACGGTCGCCCGGTCGAGCGCCGGATCGTCGGCGGCCTGCTCGGCCACTGGTCGGTCTGGACCCGGAAGGCCGTCGAGCTTCACCGCGATTGCCGGGCCTTGGCGCGCTCCGGCCACCCGATTTCCGCCAACTGGCTCGCTCGGGCCGTCGAGGTCACCGACGCCAACGCCGCCTTCTTCGACGCCCACCACAACTTCGCCGGCTGCATCGCCGGCATCCACGAAGTCCTCCGCCGCCAAGGGCTGCTCGAGGGAATCTGGTGCCTCGATCCCAACGAAGGTCTCAGCCCCGGCCAGGCCGCTGAGATCGACCGGGTTTATCGGGCCCATCCCCACCTGAACGACGACGCGTTCGTGAGGGATCATCTCGACAATTGGTTGAGCGGCTGATCGAACGCGGGCGCGCGAGAGAACGGAGAGGCCGCGGCCAACGCATCCTTCCAGCGCGCATGGCGGAGAAATGGAAGAGGGCCCGTAGGGCGGGCATCGCCCGCCGGAGAGCGGCCGTCGCCAAGCGTTCTTCTCCCCCCCGGGTGAGGGCGGCCGAGGCCCACGCGCCGGAACCGCGCCCACGGCTCCTCTCCGGCGGGCGATGCCCGCCCTACGGGCGTATCCTGATCCGCGAGGTATTCTCCACAGCGCGGATGGCGGTGAATGGGGAGAGGGCCCGTGGGGCGCGGGCAGCGCGCCATCCCATCAGGGCGGCCACGGGGGGGCCGCCCCTACAGGGTCTCACCAGATCCGCACGCGCTGGTCGGGAGCGAGCCAGAGTTTGTCGCCTTCTTTGACGTCGAAGGCTTCGTGGAACTCGGGCATGTTGCGGACGACGCCGTTGCATCGGAATTCGGCCGGCGAGTGGGGGTCGACGGCGAGTCTTCGGATGAGGTCGGCGTCGCGGATCTTGCTCCGCCAGGCTTGGGCCCATCCCATGAAGAACCGTTGGTCGCCGGTCAGGCCGTCGATCACCGGCGCGTCCTCGCCGTCGAGCGACCGCTTGTACGCCTTGTAGGCGATCGACAGGCCGCCCAGGTCGCCGATGTTCTCGCCGATGGTCAGGGCTCCGTTGACCTTGTGGCCGGGCAGCGGCTCGAATTCGGAGTACTGGTCGATCAGCGTCTTGGCGCGGGCCTCGAACTCCTTGCGGTCGGCGTCGGTCCACCAGTTGACCAGGTTGCCGTCGCCGTCGGACTTCGACCCTTGATCGTCGAAGCCGTGGCCGATCTCGTGGCCGATCACCGCGCCGATCGCGCCGTAGTTCACCGCGTCGTCGGCGTTCAGGTCGAAGAACGGCGGTTGGAGGATCGCCGCGGGAAAGACGATCTCGTTCATCGTCGAGTTGTAATAGGCGTTGACCGTGTGGGGCGTCATCCCCCATTCGGTTCGGTCGATCGGTTTGCCGAGCTTGGCGAAGTTGCGATCGGCCTCGAAGGCGTTGGCTCGGCGGACGTTGCCCAAGAGGTCGCCGGGGCGGATCTCCAGCTTCGAGTAGTCGCGCCAGACGTCGGGATGGCCGATTTTGGGGGTGAACTTGCCCAGCTTGTCGAGGGCCTTCTCGCGGGTCTCGGGGCTCATCCAGTCGAGGTTGGAGATGCTCTCGCGATAGGCGGCGACCAAGTTGTCGACCAGTTCCGACATCCGGGTTTTGGCCTCGGGGGGGAAATGCTTCTCGACGTAGAGCTTGCCGACGGCCTCGCCGAGCGCTCCGGAGACGAGATTCACGCCCCGCTTCCACCGGGCCCGGTTTTCGGGAGCCCCCGAGAGGGTTCGGCCGTTGAAGTCGAAGTCTTCTTCGACGAAGGGCCGGCTCAGGTGGGGGGCGGCGTCGCGGACGACTCGCCAGACGAGCCAGGCTTTCCAGTCGTCGATCGGGTTCTCGTCGAGCAGCTTGGCGAGCGCTTCGAGGTAGTCGGGCTGGCCGACGACCACCTCGGCGATCCCCGACGGAGCGCCGACGTCCTGGAACCAGGCGGTCCAGTTGATCCCCGGTGTCAGCTTTTCCAGCTCCTCAACGCTCTTCTTGTTGTAGTTGAGATCGCGATCGCGCCGCTTGACCCGGTCCCAGTGGTGGGCGGCGATCTTGGTTTCGATCGCCATGACCCGCTCGGCGGCGGCCTTCGGCTCGGCGCCCCCGGCCAAGGCGAGCATCTTCTCGACGTGCTGGACGAACGCCTCGCGGATCGGCTGATACTTTTCGTCGCGGTAGTACGACTCGTCGGGGAGGCTGATTCCCGACTGGACGAGATAGACGATGTACTGGTCGGATTGCTTGGCGTCGGGCCCCACGTAGGCGCCGAAAAGTCCCCCGCCCCCCTCGCGTTGAAGGGCGCCGACGAGCCGGAGAAACTCGGCCTTGTCCTTCAGGGCTTGGGCGCGGTCGAGGTCGGCCTGGATCGGCTTGACGCCCAGCTCGTCGACCTTCGCCTCGTCCATGAAGCTGTTGTAGAGGTCGCCGATCTTGCGGACCTCGGAGCCGGCCGGAGCGTCGGACCCGGCCGCCTCTTCGATGATCGCGCGGATGTTGGCGTCGCTCTCCTCCATCAAGATGTTGAAGGTCCCCCAGCGCGCCTGGTCGGGGGGGATTTCCGTCCGTTCGATCCAGCCGCCGTTGACGTGCCGGAAGAAGTCGTCTTGAGGCCGGACCGAGGCGTCGAACCCCGTCTGGTCGACGCCCGAGGGCAACGCGGCGTCGCCCCCATCAGCCCGACTCGCGCCCAACACCGCCAAAACGGCCGCCAACCCAAGGGCCGGGCCGGCCCATGTCGATTTGCTCACAGAAGTAGATCCTTCCAAGAAACACCCGAAGGCGCGGAATCCCCGCGCCGAGCCATGGAGGAAGACGCCGCGCCGGCCGAGTCGAAGCCGGCCGAGATTCCCAGGTTCAACGATTTTACGGGCGTTTTCAAGCCGTTCCGCCAGCCCTTGGCCGGTTGCGCGGCGCGGCGGGCCGACCGAATCCGGCCTTTCGCAACGGCGAGGGTGACGATCGCTCCCTTCGTCGAGCCGATCAGGCCGGGGCCGCTCGATTCCGTGGCGCGCCCTCCGGCCCGAAACGCGCTCGGGGTGGCGAATTTCGGTTAAATCTGGTAACCGATGGGGGTAAGGTCGACGGGGCGCGAACCTCTTTTCGGTTGGAGCGGGGCAAGGGGGAACGAGACCAATGAGCGAGCAACAGCGCCCTCGCCCTCATCGGGGCTCGGTGCTTTCCGTGCGCGGCGGCGTCGTGGACGCCCACTTTCCCGACCGAATCCCGGATCTCCACAGCGAACTCCGCGCCGCGGACGACGACCGCGTCGTCATCGAAGTGATGGCGCATCTGGACCCGGAAACGATTCGGGGGGTCGCCTTGACGCCCACGGCCGGCCTCGCCCGGGGCTCGTCCATTCTCGACACCGGCCGGCCACTGCGCGCTCCCGTGGGCCAGCGGATGCTCGGCCGCGTCGTCGACGTGTTCGGCGACGCGCTCGACGGTGGGGAGGACCTCGGCGGCGGCGAGTGGCGTCCGCTGCGGGGACAGCCGGTTTCGCTGACCGAACAGGGCGCCACGACCGAGATCTTCGTCACGGGCATCAAGGCCATCGACCTCCTCGCGCCCCTGGAGCGCGGGGGCAAGGCGGGCCTCTTCGGCGGCGCCGGCGTGGGCAAGACGGTTCTCATCACGGAGCTGATCCACAACGTCGCCGGCCGGCATCGAGGCGTGACGATCTTCTGCGGCATCGGCGAGCGCTCCCGGGAGGCGGAGGAGCTGGTCCGCGACGTGCGCGACGCCGGCGTGCTGGACAGCACCGTGCTGGTTTTCGGCCAGATGAACGAGCCGCCCGGCGCTCGTTTCCGGGTCGGGCACGCGGCCCTGACCATGGCGGAATACTTTCGCGACGACGCCCGGCAAGACGTGCTTTTGCTGATCGACAACATCTTCCGGTTCATCCAGGCCGGGTCCGAGATGTCGGGCCTGCTGGGGCGCTTGCCGTCTCGGATGGGCTATCAGCCCACGCTGGGAACCGAGCTGGCCGAGCTTCAAGAGCGGATCTGCACGACGCGGGGGGCGGCGATCACCTCGGTGCAAGCCGTTTACGTCCCGGCCGACGACTTCACGGACCCGGCCGTCACGCACACGTTCGGCCACCTCTCCGCCCTGATCATGCTCTCCCGAGAGCGCGCCAGCCAGGGGTTCTACCCCGCCATCGACCCCCTTCGCTCGGAGTCGAAGATGCTCACCCCGCCCCTCGTCGGCGAACGGCACTATCGGGTGGCCCGCAAAGTGCGGGAGACCCTGGCCATCCATGAAGAGTTGAAGGACGTGATCGCCATGCTCGGATTGGAGGAGCTGTCGCGGGAGGATCAGCGGAGGGTCCACCGGGCGCGCCGCTTGGAGCGGTTCCTGACCCAGCCCTTCTTCACGACCGAGCAGTTCACCAGCATCGAAGGCAAGATGATCGACCTGGAGGACACGCTCGAAGGCTGCGAGCGCATCCTGAACGACGAGTTCGCCGACCACCCCGAGCAGGCGCTCTACATGATCGGCGCGATCCACGAGGCCAAGAAATCGTGAGCATGCTGGTGAAGGTCATCCTACCGTCCGGCGTCCTCTTGGAACGGACGGCCGCGAAGGTGGTGGCCGAGGCGCGGAACGGCTCGTTCTGCCTCTTGCCGCGCCACGTCGATTTCGTGGCGTCGCTGGTCCCCGGCATCCTCGCCCTCACCTCCGAGGACGGCGAGGAAACGTTCCTCGCCGTGGACGAGGGAGTCTTGGTGAAGCGCGGCCCGGAGGTTCTGGTCTCGACCTGGAACGCCGCGCAAGGCAAGCTGGGGGAGTTGCGACAGGCCGTGCGCGCGCAGTTTCACGAGCTGAACGAAGAGGAGCGGAAGGCCCGATTGGCCCTGGACCGCCTAGAGGCCAGCCTGGCGCGTCAGGTCTTCGACTGGGAAGGGCGGGGCCATGCCTGATCGACCGGACGATGAATCGCCGCCGGCCGAGCCTCGCGGACTGGGCGAGCAGGTCGGGGCCAAGGAACTGCGCAAGATCCGGGCGCGGCGCCAGAAGGACCGGACCCTCTGGGTCGGCCTGGGGATGTTCGGCATGGTCGGCTGGTCCATCGCCGCGCCGACCCTGATCGGGGTCGTCTTGGGACTCTGGTTCGACCGCCTCTGGCCCGGCCCGTTCTCATGGACGCTGGCGATGCTGCTGGCCGGGGTGACGCTGGGATGCCTGAGCGCCTGGCACTGGATCAGCGAGGAGCGCCGGGAGATCGACGAAGATCAGCGGGGGACCGAATGATGAGTCCCCTACTCCTCCCGGTGTTGGCCTGGGTGGCGGGCCTGGGGCTGGGCCTGTTCTACTTCGGCGGCCTCTGGCTGACCATTCGACGGCTCCCCACCTGCCGACGGCCCGCGCCGATGCTCATCGGCAGCTACGTGGGGCGCACGGCCTTGGTGCTCGTCGGCTTCTACTTCGTCATGGGCGACCGCTGGGAACGGATTGCGGCCTGCGTGCTTGGCTTCATGGTGGCGCGTCAGATCTTGATCGCCCGGTTGCGACCGGATCCGACGCCCGACGCGCCTCGCGGAAATGAAGAAGGGTAGTCCATGCACATCACTCCCGATTCGATCATCTACTGGGAGGCGGGGCCGATCCGGATCAGCGCGACCCTCGCGTTCACCTGGTTGGTCATGGCGATTCTGGTCTTGGGCTCCTGGCTGGTGACGCGCCGCCTGACCACCGAAACGACCCTGTCGCGAGGCCAGAACCTGCTCGAAATCATCGTCGACGGCATCCAAGATCAAATCCGGCAGGTGACTCAGCAGGATCCGGGCCGATTCCTCCCGTTCATCGGCACGCTGTTCCTGTTCATCGCCGTCTCCAACATCCTGACGATCGTCCCGGGCTTTCAGCCGCCCACGGGCTCGCTTTCGACGACGGCCGCGCTGGCCCTTTGTGTGTTCGTGGCGGTGCAGGTCCGCGGGATCGCGGATCGTGGACTGGTGGGCTACCTGAAGACGTACTTCCAGCCGAGCCCGTTCATGCTGCCGTTCAACATCCTGGGGGAACTGACCCGGACCCTGGCGCTGGCGATCCGGCTGTTCGGCAACATCATGAGCGGCACGATGGTCGGCGCGATCTTGATCGCGATCGCCCCCCTGTTCTTTCCCATCCTCATGGACGTCATGGGGCTGTTGATCGGCCTGATTCAAGCGTACATTTTCTCAATCCTGTCTCTGGTGTTCATCGCCTCCGCCGCCCGAGCCCATCAGGAACTGGAACACGCCGAGGCGTCAAACGCGAAGGAGGAACCCAATGACTAGCGTGGAGTTGATTGGCATGGTTTCGATCATCATGGCGGGAGCGACCGTGGGCATCGGCGCCCCGGTCACCGCCATCGGCGAAGGCTGGGCGGTGTCGAGGGGCATGGCCGCGCTGGCCCAGCAGCCCGACGCCGCTCCGGCCATCACGCGGGCGCTGTTCATCGGCGTGGCGATGGTCGAATCGTCGGCGATCTATTGCTTCGTCGTGTCGATGGTCCTGATCTTCGCCAACCCGTTCTGGAATCACGTCGTGGACCTGGCCGGAGGTCGGTAGATGGGGATCGACTCGTTCACTCTGATCGCGCAGGTCGTCAACTTCCTGCTGCTGGTCTGGCTGCTCAAGCGCTTTCTTTACTCCCGAATCGTCCAAGCCATGAACGACCGGGAGGCGAAGATCGCGAGCCGCCTGGACGAAGCCGCGCGGAAAAGCGCGGAGGCCGAGCGGGAGGCGGAACTCTTCCGATCCAAAAACCGGGAACTCGACGAGCGCCGCGACGAGATGCTGGCCAAGATCCGAGAGGAGGCCGAAGCCCATCGCGCGCGGCTGATGGAGGCGGTTCGCCTGGAAACGGAGGAGGCGCGGGCCGAGTGGCTCGAGTCGTTGCGACAAGAGCGGCGGGTGTTGCTCCAAGACCTTCGCCAACGCCTGGCGCGGCAAGTCTTCGCCCTCGCCCGCAACGCCCTGAAGGAACTGGCCGACGCGGACCTGGAGGGGCAAATCCTGAAGGTCTTCGCGGAGCGGCTTCACAACCTCGACCCGGAGGAACGAAAGGCCATCCTCGCGGAGGCGCGCGACTCCGACCTCCAAGTCGAAATCCGCACGGCCTTCCCGGTCCCCTCCGAGGCGCGCGCGGAGCTCTCCCAGGCCCTGTGTGGGCAACTGGACGGCGACGTCGAGGCGCGCTTCACCACCGCCCCGGACCTGATCTGCGGCGTCGAGTTGCGCGCCGCTTCGCACCGCCTTGTCTGGAACCTGGATTCGTATCTGAAGGGCTTGGAGGACCACGTCTTCGAAGCCCTGGATGAAAGGGCCAAGACGGATGTCACGCCCCCATAAAAACCCGGGCCCCCCGCCCTCGGGGGAACCCTTGCGCGACGCCGTCGAGGAAACGTTCGCCGTTCTCGACGAGACGCTGGCCACGGCGAAGCGGGCCGAGCTGACCGCCGATGAAGTTGGCCGGGTGGTCTCCGTCGGCCCGGGGATCGCCCGCGTCCGCGGCCTGCCCAGCGTTCAGGCGGAGGAGTTGGTCCACTTCCATGGCGGACTGCTCGGCATGGCCTACAACCTCGACCAGGAGGAAGTCGGCGTGATCCTGCTTGGCCCGAGCCAAGGCTTGACCGCCGGCGGACTGGCTCACCGCGCGGGTCGCATCCTGGACGTGCCGGTCGGAGAGGAACTCGTCGGCCGAGTCGTCGACGCGTTGGGTCGGCCCCTCGACGGGAAGGGACCGATTCGGCTGTCCAAGCGACTCCCCATCGAGCGGCCCGCGCCTCCCATCCTGCGCCGGGCTCCCGTGACCAAGCCTCTGCAAACCGGCGTGAAGGTGATCGACGCGCTGCTGCCGATCGGCCGCGGTCAGCGCGAGCTGATCCTCGGCGACCGCCAGACCGGCAAGACGGCGATCGCCCTGGACACGATCCTGAACCAGCGCGACAAGGGAGTGCTGTGCGTCTACTGCGCGGTTGGCCAGCGGAGTTCGGGCGTGGCCAAGTTCCTCGCCCACCTGCGCGCCCACGACGCCCTCAGCTACAGCGTCGTCGTCGTGGCCTCGGCCGACGAGCCGCCGGGCGTCCAGTTCGTCGCCCCCTACGCGGCGACCACCATGGCCGAGTTCTTCATGGAGCGGGGCCGGGACGTCCTGATCATCTACGACGACCTAACCCGCCACGCGCGAGCCTATCGCGAACTATCCCTGCTGCTCCGCCGCCCGCCGGGCCGCGAGGCCTACCCGGGAGACATCTTCTACCTGCACTCCCGACTGCTCGAACGCGCGACGCACTTGCGGGACGAGTACGGCGGGGGCTCCCTGACGGCGCTGCCGGTCGCCGAAACCCAGGCTCAGAACATCTCCGCCTACATCCCCACGAACCTGATCTCCATCACGGACGGGCAGATCGTCCTCTCGCCCGAGTTGTTCCGCAAGGGAATCCTGCCGGCCGTGGACGTCGGCCGGTCGGTGTCGCGGGTCGGCGGCAAGGCTCAGTTGCCTTGCCACCGCGCCGTCGCCGCGGAACTCCGCCTCTCCTACGCGCAGTTCGAGGAGTTGGAGATCTTCTCCCGGTTCGGAACCCGGCTCGATGACGAGACGATCCGCGTGTTGGAGCGCGGCCGACGGGTTCGCGAGGTCTTCCAGCAGACCCAGTACCAGCCGATGCCGGCGTCGGAGCAGGTGGCCGTCCTCCTGGCCGCCTGCGAGGGGCTGCTCAACGCGGTTCCCCTCGAACGGGTCGCCTTGGTGGAGCGAGCCATCCGAAAGTCGGTCATCGGGGAGCTTCCCGCGCTCCGCCGGCGCATGGAGGCCGGGGACAAGCTGACGGCCGAGGATCGAGAGGAGTTGCTCCGGGTGATCCGGGCCGCGATCGCAACCGCCGAGGGGGCCGCCGATGCCGCAAACGCTTGAGTCGATGCGCCGTCGAATCGGCAGCGCGGAGGACCTGTACGCCGTCATCCGCGTCATGCGGGCCCTCGCCGCCGCGAACATCCGCCAGTGCGAGCGGGCCGTGGAATCCCTCGCCGAATACAGCCGCGCCATCGAGGCGGGGCTGCAAATCGTCCTGCGGAACCGACCCAAGGATGTCGTCGTCGAGTCTCCCCCCGGCCGGCGCTGGGGGATCGTCGTCTTCGGTTCCGACCAGGGCATGTGCGGCTCGTTCAACGAGCAGGCGGCGTCCTTCGCGCTGGAGCGGATCAACGAACTCGCCGCGGAGGAAGACCGGACGGTCTTCGTCGTCGGCGCCAGACTCGTGGGCCGCCTTGAGGACGCGGGCTGCCCGGTCGCCGGGCGCTTCCCGCAACCGAGTTCCGTCTCGGGCGTCACCGCGGCCGTCCATGGCGTGTTGCTCAAGGTCGACGAGTTGCGCTTCCAGAAGGGGATCGACCAGTTCCTCCTCATCCATCACCGGCCGACCTCTCCCGCGGGCTCCTGGCCGAGCAGCTTGCAACTCCTCCCCGTCGATCCCGACTGGCTGGAAAGCCTGGCGTCGAGGAGCTGGGACTCGCGCACTCAGCCGATGTTCACGATGGACTGGCGCGAGCTGTTTTCGGATCTGATCCGCCAGCACCTCTTCGTCGCCCTCTACCGCGCGTTCGCCGAATCCCTGGCGAGCGAGAACGCCAGTCGACTCGCATCCACGCACGCCGCCGAGAGGAACATCCAGAGCCACCTGTCCCACCTCACGGCCGCCTTCCACCAGCGGCGCCAACAAGCGATCACGGAAGAACTCCTCGACATCGTGGCCGGCTTCGAGACATTGACCGGAGACGATAGCCGAACCGCCAGCGGCGTCTGACGCCAGCGCGGGCGTTTCCTTCCTATAATGTGGTTTCACAATCCCCGAGGAAAACCCGATGTCAGTTCAGGTTTATTGGGCTCGCGCGAGGTCCCGCCAGGCGAGGACCGAGCGGAATAATGAACTGATTAGAAAATACGCTGGACTGGTTGCCTCGATCCCGCCGGATCACTCATGAACGGACTCCGGGGTTTCTCCGGGACGCCATTTGCATGCTCCTTAGTGGGCGGCCGCCGCCCCGCCTTCCCGCGTCGTCCACCAGCCGACGGCCCGGGCCGCTCTTCCTTGGAGAAGATCACCGCGAGGATGCAGAATGGGTCATGGCTAATCGAAAACCAAGCGTTCCTCTCCCGACTTCGTTCGAGACGCCCGCGCCTCCCGCGACGAACCCGGGGGCCTGGCACACTCTGACCGTCGCCGAGGTCGCCGAGGAGTTGGACACCGACCCGAGGCGCGGGCTGACGGAGGCCGAGGCCGCCCGGAGACTGAAGCGGCACGGGCCCAACGTCCTGGCCGAGACGCGAGGCCGTTCGCCCCTGACCATCTTCGCCGCCCAGTTTCGAAGCCTGATCGTGCTCCTGCTGGTCGCGGCCACCACGATCGCCTTCCTGATGGGCGAGACGATCGAGGCGATCGCGATCCTGATCGTCATCCTCCTGAACGCAATCATCGGGTTTCTGACCGAGTGGCGGGCCGAGAGGGCCCTGACGGCGCTCCGGAAGCAGGCCGTCGCGACCGCCCAGGTGATCCGGGACGGCGAGGGGCGCGAGATCCCCGCGGCCGATCTGGCGCCCGGAGACGTCGTCGTCATCGCCGCCGGAGCGCGGGCGCCCGCCGACGGTCGGGTGACCGAGGCCGCGCGACTGCTCGTCGAGGAGGCCGCGCTGACGGGCGAATCGCTCGCCGTGGCCAAGGACGCCGAACCGATCGCCGACCCCGCCGCGCCCTTGGGCGAGCGCGCCGACATGGTCTTCATGGGCACGACGATTACCGACGGCCGCGGCCGATTGATCGTCACGGCGACCGGCGCGCGGACCGAGATGGGCAAGATCGGCGCCTTGATCGACGAGGCCGGCGACCGGAGCTCCCCCCTGGAGCGGAAGCTCGCCCAGTTGGGCCGGGCCCTGGTCGGGGTCGTGCTGGTCCTCTGCGCGGTGATCGTCGCCATGGGTCTTCTGCGGGGCCACCCCTTCCTGCCCATGCTGGAGATCGGCATCTCCCTGGCCATCGCGGCGGTCCCCGAAGGTCTGCCGGCCGTGGCGACGATGACGCTGGCCTTGGGCATGCAGCGCATGGCGCGAATGCGCGCGCTGGCGCGTCGGCTCTCCGCCGTCGAGACGCTCGGCTCGACCACGATCATCTGCACCGACAAGACCGGGACCCTGACCAAGAACGAGATGACCGCGCGCGTCTACGTCCTGGAGGGAGAGCGCGTCGAAGTCACCGGCGCGGGCTATGCCGCGGTGGGGGAGTTCCAAAGAGACGGGCGGCGCGTCGACCCGAAGGCCGATGACCGCCTGATGCTGGCCCTGCGGATCGGCGCGCTGTGCAACGACGCCGCAATCGAACTGCGCGACGGACGGAACGCCGTGCTCGGCGACCCGACCGAGGGGGCCTTGATCGTCGCGGCGGCGAAGGCCGGGCTGGACCGGCCCGCCCTGGATCGCGACTACCCGAGAGTGGGCGAGGTGCCGTTCGACAGCGACGTAAAACGCATGATCACCGTCCACCGGACGCCCGAGGGCCGGACGGTGGCCTATCTGAAGGGGGGAGTCGCGGCGGTGCTCGACGTCTGCCGGTTCCGACTCGCCCCGAACGGCCCCCCGCCCCTGGACCTGGACGAGGAGGCCCGCCGCCGGATCATCAAGACCAACGAGGAGCTGGCCGCGGGCGCCCTGCGCGTCTTGGCCCTGGCCCGCCGCGAGCTGCCCGACGAATACGGCGAGGAGGACCTGACGCGCGACTATGAGTTCGTCGGCTTGGTCGGGATGATCGACCCGCTCCGCGAGGAGGCCAAGCCGGCGATAGCCACCTGCCGAGAGGCGGGCATCCGCGTCTCGATGATCACCGGCGACCAGCCGGCGACCGCCGCCGAAATCGCCCGTCAGCTCGGTCTGGACCGCGACGCCCGGGGCAACCGGCTGAAGACCGTGCACGCCCGAGAGCTTGAGGGCCTGGACGAGGACGGCTGGGCGCGCGTCGCCGCCGAGTCCGCCGTCTTCGCGCGGGTCTCGCCCGAGCACAAGCTGCGGATCATCGAGGGGCTCAGGCGGCGGGGCCACGTCGTGGCCATGACCGGCGACGGCGTCAACGACGCCCCGGCGCTGAAGGCGGCCGACATCGGCGTCGCCATGGGGATCAAGGGGACCGAGGTCGCCAAGGAGACGGCGGACATGATCCTCACCAACGACAACTTCGCCACGATCGTCGTCGCCGTCGAACAGGGGAGGGTCGTCCACGCCAACATCCTCAAATTCGTCCACTACCTCTTCTCGTGCAACCTCGCCGAGATCCTGGTCATCTTCGTCGCGATCGCGCTCGGCTGGCCGATGCCGCTGGGAGCCCTGCAGATCCTCTGGCTGAACCTGATTACCGACGTCTTCCCAGCGATGGCCCTGGCGGTGGAGCCCTCGGCCCCCGACATGATGAAGCGTCCGCCCCGCGACCCGACGGAGAAGCTGCTCAACCCCCGGTTCGTGGGACTGATCGCCTGGCAAGGCGCGCTGCTGGCGGCGGCGACTCTGGTGGCCTTCCGGGTCGGGCTCGACCGGCACGGGTCGGAAGGGGCGGGATTGCCCCGGGCGGCGACGATGGCCTTCATGACCCTGGCCCTGGCCCAAGTCGCGCACGCCTTCAACGCGCGGTCGCGTCGGCGATCCGCATTCACAAGCCGCCTGTTCACCAACGGTTGGCTCTGGGCGGCTGTGCTCGCCTGCGTCCTTCTCCAGGCCGCCGCCGTGTCCGCGCCGCTGCTCCAGCGGGTGCTGCGCGTCGTCCCGCCGAGCCCGTCGGACTGGGCCGTCATCGTCGCCTGCTCCCTGACCCCCGTCGCGGTCGTGGAGATCGTCAAGCTCGCGCAAAATCGACTGGGGTCGGACGGCGCCGGAGCGAAGGCCGCCGGATGATCCTCGGAGGCGGGGATTCCAACACATGGGGAGCGGGGGCGGCGTCCTGAATCACGTGGTGAGCGTTTTGAGACCGGCATCGCGAAGTTCGCCGATCGGTCTCGTGGCGGGGGCTGAAACGGGGTTGGCGGAGCGGACACTCTATAATTTCAGAACGAGTACGGCCCTGGTGGATCTCCAACTTGTCACGGCCATCAAGGAAGGATGTCGTCCGGCCATCGGACGATCCAAGGGACCATTGCCGAGCTGGGCCCCATGAGGCTCTCGCCGAGGAACCGACGATGGACAAGTTCGATGGGGAAGAAGCGGATCCATGCGAAGAGTGTGACGACGCCGATATCGAGGATTCTCGCCGGATCTACCTCCGCACTTGGGTCACTGGGCTGCGGGCGCTGCTCGGGTGGCCCCCGGAGAGGACTTTGAAGTGGGCCGAAAAATGGTCGGACGACCTCCGGGATCGGCGTATGTGGTTCTATCATCGCCAACCCGAATATTGGATGATCTCCCCGTTGATCCCCGAGTGGTTGATGGAAAAATTCAGGAGCGATCGGTGGGAGGGCCGCGACCCCGGCGACTACAGTTATATTGATCTCCGCATGCGTCTCCACCATGCCATCATGGCGGACGAACACCGGAAGTTTAAGTTTACCGAAGAATACGATGATCGTGATTGGGCTGAAGCCAGGCATCGGGTGCGGGCCGTCTTACGGGATTTCGGAGCGGACCTCCCTGAGATGCGATCGAACCCGGAACAGGGACATTCCTAAATCCTGGCGCAGCATGCGTGGCCTGGGCAAGGCGAAGTCGGCTTCTCCCCCGGTTGCTCGGGTTCGGCCGAGTCTCGCGTAGCGCCTTCCCCGGATTCAATCCTCGAACCTATGGGTAAACCCCAAGTCCGGGTCCGCCGCCGGGGGCGGGTTTGTGGTTTCCTTTCTCCGAGGCGACGGCCTTTGAGACGCGTTTCGGAGTCGGGGCGGGTGATCCTCGTCCTTCTCGATCAACGGAGATCCGCCCCCTTGACGAGGTGAGCATCGGGCTTTATAGTAATGCTCTCCGGTGGGTGAACACCACCAGCGATCGCGGGCGATTAGCTCAGCTGGCTAGAGCGCATGCCCGACACGCATGAGGTCATAGGTTCGAGTCCTATATCGCCCACTGCGCCGCAATCGCGAACAAGGCGGCCGCCGAGTTTCTTCGGCGGCTTTTTTTTCACGACGGTTTGATCCCGAGGGCGATTAGCTCAGCTGGCTAGAGCGCATGCCCGACACGCATGAGGTCATAGGTTCGAGTCCTATATCGCCCACTGCCTCCCTCTCATCCCAAACGCTCCGATTCTCTTAAATGCCGAGGCCGAGCGCCATGCTCGCCAAACGCGCCTTGATCGCCGCGGTTCTGGCCTTGGCCGCGTACCCTTCGGCTTGGGCCGAACCGATTCGGACGCACCTGGAGAACCCGCGCTACTTCCTCTTCCGGGGGAAGCCGACGTTCCTGATCACCTCCGGCGAGCACTATGGCGCGGTCCTCAACCGCCGGTTTGATTACGGGCCCTACCTCGACGAGCTTCAAAAGCGGGGGTTCAACCTCACGCGCACGTTCGCCGGCGCGTACCTTGAGGTCGACGGCTCGTTCAAGATCCCAAACAACACCCTGGCCCCGCCGCTCGATCAGTATCAATCTCCCTGGGCGCGAAGGGACGGCAAGTACGACCTTGACCAGTTCGACCCCGCCTACTTCGAGCGGCTCAAGTCGTTCGTCGACGAGGCGAACCGGCGCGGGATCGTCGTCGAGCTGGTCCTCTTTTGCACCCTGTACGGGGACGACCTCTGGGCGATCAACCCGATGAACGCCCGGAACAACGTCAACGGCGTCGGCGATTGCCCCCGCGAAGAGGTTCACACGCTCAAGCATCCCGAGTTGCTCAAGCGTCAACTCGCGTTCGTCGATCGGGTGGTGAGGGAGCTGAACGGCTTCGACAATCTGTATTACGAAATCTGCAACGAGCCGTATTTCCACGGCGTGGCGCTCGACTGGCAGGCCCGCGTGGCCTCGGCGATCGTCGAGGCCGAGAAGGGTCTGCCGAACAAGCACCTGATCGCGCAGAACATCGCCAACGGCAAGGCGAAGGTCGAGAACCCCGACCCCAACGTCTCGATCTTCAACTTCCACTACGCCACCCCGCCCGTCGTGGTGGCGATGAACGCCCACTTGAACAAGCCGATCGGCGACGACGAAACCGGCTTCCGAGGCAACGGCGACCGCGTCTACCGAACCGAGGCCTGGGAGTTCCTCCTCGCGGGCGGCTCGGTCTTCAGCAACCTCGACTACTCCTTCACCGTCGGCCACGAAGACGGCTCCGCCGAGGTCGTCGCCCCAACCCCCGGCGGCGGCGGCCCCGCGCTCCGGGCCCAATTGGCGTTCCTGAAAACCTGGCTGGAGCGATTCGACTTCCTTCGCATGCGGCCCGACGACTCCATCACCATCGCCCGAGGCTCCCCCAACGACGACGCCCGCGTCTGGACCCTCGCCGAGCCCGGCCGTCAATACGCCGCCTACCTCCGAGGAGGGAAAAACATCGCCCTGAAGCTCGCCCTCCCCGACGGCTCATATGACTATGGGCTTGTTGACCCGCGCAACGGCGAGCCCCTCGGCGATGGTCATTTCACGATCCAAGGCGAAGCCCACGCGCTGGAGCTTCCCGACTTCGCCGAAGACATCGCCCTGTCGATCCGGCTGGCGCCTTGATCGAGGCCGACTCGGGCTCTTGCAATCTCCCGAATCTCGTCCGCCCGCGCTCCGCTACCGTCGCGCCGGGGCGATGGCGGTCAGCGGATCTTCGGGCCAGGGGTGTTTGGGGTATCGGCCGCGGAGGTCTTTGCGGACTTGGGCGTAGGTGGTGGTCCAGAAGCTTTTCAGGTCGGATGTGACTTGCACGGGTCGGAAGTTGGGGCCGAGCAGTTCGAGGAGGATCGGGACGCGGCCCCGGGCCAATCGAGGGGTTTCGGTCCAGCCGAACAGTTCTTGGAGCTTCGCCGAGAGGACCGGCTGACGGCCGGGCTCGTAGGACGGGCGGACTCGCCGACCGCTGGGGAGCGTTAGGGTCTCGGGCGCGGACTGGTCCAACTCGCGGGCTTGGTCCGGCGAGAGCATCCCCACCAGATAGGGAACTTTCGGGGCCTCGCGGACTTCCCTCGCCTTTGATTTGCCTTGGCAGATATATTCAAGCTGCTCGGCGAGAGCCTCGGCGGCGATTTCCGGCCACTCCAACTCGGGAAGGGCCAGGCGGACGAACTCGTAACGGGCGAGCCAGGCGGCCGCCGCGGCGTCGTCGCGGAAGATCGCCTCCACTCGGGGACGAAGCGCCTCGAAGAGCGCCGTCGAGGCTTCGCGGGAGTCGGCCGGGGGCGCGGGGGCCTCACGAAGCAAGAGGTCTTCATACCAGAGTTGATTTACGGAAACGACCCGCTCGCGGTCGTCGTCGTAGCGCGTCGGCCGCTCGCGGCGGATCGACTGGGGGACCAGCTCCTCCAGCCACTCCAACCGCGCTTCGCTGGCGATCGAGACCCGCAACTCGAGCGTCCCGCGCCGGCGCTCCTCGCGGGGGTCGAGGGCCAGGAACAATTCCCCCTGGCGGACGACCGATTCGGGCGCGAGCCGAACGCCCCGCCCGCCGACCATGACGCCGGTCTCCTCGGCCCCCCGCCGCTTCGTCACGCGATCGGGATAGGCCAGAATCAGGAGCTTCAGAAGAGCCTCCTCGCGGTCGGCTCCCTCCGGTTCGTTGCGATGGCGCGAGCCTTTCTCCAGGCGCGAGCCCAAACGCATCAAATCATCACGAACTCTCGCCGCTTGCCGGGCCGCGGCGGGATCGACCCCTCGATTTCGAAGCGATGGCGCGAACCGCGACGCCTCGGCCTCGGCGAGCAGGTCGAGCCGTCCCAGCAGGTCGGACGCGCCCCGTCGAGCCCCTCCACCGGATCGGCCTCGCTCGGCGATGTCCTTCTCCGAGAGCAAGGCGGCCAGCGCGGCGCCTTCGCGGAGCATCCCCCGCTCGGCGGCGGCCAAGAGCAGGCGGGCCAACCGGGGATGCGTCGGCAGGGCGAGCATGCGGTTCCCCCGCGGCGTGATGGCCCCCGTGCCCGGATCGAGCGCCCCGAGCCGAACCAAGAGCGATTCGGCGGCCTCGATTCGGCCGGCCGCGGGGGCCTCGAACCAGCCGAATCGCTCCGGCTCGCTCGCGCCCCAAGAGCGGAGCGCGAGCAGAGTCGAACATAAGTCCACCCGTTGAATTTCCGGCTCGTCGAACGGCGCGAGCGCGGCGTGTCGCCGCTCCGACCAGAGTCGAACGCAGCGCCCGGGCGCGGTTCGTCCGGCCCTCCCCGCGCGCTGGTCGGCCGACGCTTGGCTGATCCGTTCCAAGTCGAGCCGGTCGAGCCCGCGGCTGGAATCATGACGCGCGACTCGGGCCAAGCCGGAGTCGATCACCGCCGTCACGCCGTCGATCGTCAACGACGTTTCGGCGATGTTGGTTGAAAGAATGATCTTGCGATGATCCGATGGCCGAAGCGCCCGGTCCTGCTCGTCGCTCGGCAAAGAGCCGTGAAGCGGCAAGACCACCGCGCCGGCCCGCTCGGCGATCGGCTCGACGGCCTTGGCCGCGCGGCGGATCTCGGCCATTCCGGGCAGGAAGACCAGGACATGCCCCCGGTTCGAGCGGTCGGCGAGCACCTCGGCGACGGCCCCGGCGATGGTCTCGGGGTCGGTCGGCCGCGCGGCGTCTTGATAAGCGACCTCGACCGGAAAGGTCCGTCCGGGGACCTCGATCACCGCCGCGTCGTCCAGGAACCGGGCGACGGACTCGGCGTCGAGCGTGGCCGACATCACGATGATCCGCAGGTCGGGCCGAACCTCCCGGCGAATCTCGCGGAGCAACGCCAGCGCCAGGTCGGAATGAAGGCTCCGCTCGTGGAACTCGTCGAGCACCACCGCGCCGACCTTCTCCAGGAACGGATCGGCGAGGATCTGGCGCGTCAGAACCCCCTCGGTCTGGATCATCAACCGAGTGGCCGACGACGCCCGACGCTCGAACCGGACCTGATACCCAACCTCGCCCCCGAGCGTCCACCCCCGCTCCGAGGCGATCCGGGCCGCCGTCGACCGCGCGGCGACTCGACGAGGCTGAAGCACGATCACCGAGGGATTCGCCTCGTCCAAGAGCCCCGCGCCGACGATCGCCGGCGGAACCCGAGTCGTCTTCCCCGAGCCCGGCGCGGCGACCAAAACCAAGCCGCGATGCTTCCGCAAGGCGTCGAGGATTCGGGGAAGGCTCGGGTCGATGGGCAGAGGGATCATGCTTGTTGCGTTGTCGGTGGGATAAGCAGCGCCCGTTGTGGGGACGGCCCCGGGTGAGTCTCCCGCCGAGCCCCCGCTCCAAGGATAGCGTCGGGGCTTGATCTTGGAAACCGGGGCGCGGCGGGGTATCGGTCGGCTGTTTCGAGGCTTCCCTCGCGGGTCAGTGGCTCGCGGACATCTCCAAGGCCCCGGGCTTGTCGTGGACGCCCAAGCGGTCGATCATCGTCGCGCTCGCCTCGTTCAGACCGATGAGCTCGACCTCGACGCCCCGGCGGCGAAATTTCAAGACGACCTTGTCGAGGGCCGAAATCGCCGAGACGTCCCAGAAGTGGGCGTGGGTGAATTCGATCTCGACCCGCTCGACGTCTTGCGTGAAGTCGAACCCGCGGGTGAACGCGTCGGCGGAGACGAAGAAAAGTTGTCCGCTCACGTGATACACACACGTCTTGCCGCCGTCCACCAACTCGGGCCGAACGCGGACGATCCGCTCGACCTTCATGGCGAAGAAGAGCGTGCTCAAGAGGACCCCGACAAGCACCCCCTGGGCCAAGTCGCCCGTCGCCACCGTCACGACCACCGTGGAGAGCATGACGAAGCTGGAGCTTTTCGGGTGAACGAACAGGTTCTTGAGCGAGGCCCAATTGAAGGTGCCGATCGAGACCATCGTCATCACGGCCACCAAGGCGGCCATCGGGATCCGCCGCACCCAATCGCTTAGGACGAGGATCAGAAAGAGCAGGAACAGGCCCGCGAAAAGCGTCGAGAGCCGACTCCGCCCCCCCGATTTGATGTTGATGACCGACTGGCCGATCATCGCGCAGCCCGCCATGCCGCCGAAGAAGCCGGCGACGATGTTCGCCACGCCCTGCCCGGCGCACTCGCGGTTCTTGTCGCTCCGCGTGTCGGTCATGTCGTCGACGATCGTGGCCGTCATCATCGATTCGAGCAGACCCACCACGGCCAGCGTGCAGGAGTAGGGAAGGATGATCCTCAACGTCTCCCAGGTGAATGGAATATTCGGCAGGAGAAACGCCGGAAACTCGGTGGGCAACTGCCCCATGTCGCCGACCGTCCGAAGCGGCATCTTCGTCAGCATGGAGAATCCGGTCAGAGCGATGATGCAGACCAGGGCCGAGGGGACAACCTGGGTCACCCGCGGCAACAGGTAGATGATGGCCAGCCCGGCGGCCACCATCGGATAGACGTGCCAGGTGCCGCCCACCAACTCGGGCACCTGGGCCAGGAAAATCAGAATCGCCAGGGCGTTGACGAACCCGGTGACGACCGACCTCGACACGAAGCGGATCAGACCGCCGAGCCCCAAAAAGCCCGCGAGCACCTGAAGAACGCCCGTGAGGATCGTCGCCGCCAGCAAGTATTCGAGGCCGTGCTCCTTGACCAGTCCGACCATGACCAGCGCCATCGCCCCGGTCGCGGCCGAGATCATCCCCGGCCTGCCGCCGACGAACGCGATGACGACCGCGATGCAGAAGGAGGCGTAAAGCCCGACCTTGGGGTCGACCCCGGCGATGATGGAGAAGGCGATGACCTCGGGAATGAGGGCCAAAGCCACGACCGTCCCGGCGAGCAGGTCTCCGCGGACGTTGGAGAACCACGCCGACTTCAAGCCTTGCATGAACATAACTTCCTGTCTGAACGGCGTCGGGGAACGGCCTCGACGCGAGGTTGTTTCGTCGAAGTTGTCGTGTGGGAATGGAACGAGCGGAGCGCCGGCGATCCCCCGGTGGTTCGGGAACGCGAAGGGTCCGAGCGATCAGGGCGGGTCGATTCGGGCCCTCAACCCATCGCGGGCGAAGAGCGGCGACCCAAACCGTCAAAATCCGTGGAGGGGCGGCCTAGGGCGGCGTGGGGCGGGAAATGGCGGCCGAGGTGGTCATGTGGGGCGGTTTGATCTGGGCAAGCGGGCGCGGAGGATTCGAAATTCACTCGGGGGGGAGTATAGGGGAATGGGACGATCCACTCAACGCCAATTCGGATCCGGATGCGTCGAGGGGCGTCGGACCATCCGAAAGCGCCTTCCGTCTAGGGGGTCGCGAACGCGGCGGTCGTTGCGAGACTGGGTCCGCCGATCCAACCGGTTGGGGGATTGGTCGACCATCCCCTCGAATCCGACGACCGCTTCCCCACAACCTTGCGTGCGGAGGGTTTGGTAGGGCGGGCATTGCCCGCCGGCCCAACCTCGAATCCGACGGCCATTCCTTATTGTAGCCGGGGTCTGTGACCCCGGGGTGGCTGGCCGCGTCCAACGGCGCGCGTCCCGGCCTCACAGAGGCCGGCTACAAAAAGAGTCCAACCAGTTGGGGGTTGGTCCTCCAATATAAGGAGGCGACGCCCGCTTCGGCTCGGGGGCGGTCTTAGGGTTTGATCTGGGAGACCGGCACGAGGTGGCCGTTGACGAAGCGGTAGTAGGTTCCGACGGGTCGGCGGGGCTGGCCGTTGGAGGCGTGGCCTCGGGCTTCGCCGGCGAAGACCTGGAGCGTCGCGGGGCTGGGGCGGAACCGGGCCCGGCCTTCGCGGCCGATCAGGATGTTGGGCCCCTCTCCGCCGGCCAGGGTGTTGTGGCCGAACCAGCCGTGGACGATCGACGGTCCTCCTCCGGCGTTGACGAGGTTTCTCCGGCCCCCGAGCCCGCCGTTCATGGTCGCCGGCACGGTGACGTCGTTGGAGATGGTGAGCTTGTCGTTCGCCTTGGAGCCGGCGACAACCAGTTGCACGAGCGAGAACGGGTCGGGCTGGTTCGCGTCGAGCACGCCGTTGACGAAGACCTGAAGCCGTTCGCTCGGGGGGATCGTCGGCGCCTGGGCCTGCCTCACCTCGATGGTGTTGGTCCCCCGGAATTGGCGGGGTTGGGCCTTCGGCGTGGCGATCAGGACGTTGTCGATTTGCCGAACCGCGCCGGTGATCGCGGGGGTGTAAACGGTGAAGGTCTGGACGACCGTCGAGCCGTCGGTCGGGTCGGTCGCCGTGACCTGGATATGCGCCTTTTCGCCCGGCGCGGCGGCGGTCGTGTCGATCATCAGCGCGCCGTTGCGATTCGCGTCGGAGATGAAGCTGCCGGTGATCGTCACCGGGTTGTCGGGGACCGAGATTTCCGGGGGCGTCGCCCCGTTGGAATGGACCTTGACCTGGGAGAGCTTGGCGAGCGTGTCGAGCCCGTCGACCTGTTGGCCGAAGATCGTGTAGTTGTAGTCGAGCGCGGGCTGGGGGCCGAAGGTGATGAAGAACTGGGCGTCGCTGGAGTTGGGCGCTCCGGTGTTGGCCATCGCGAGCTGGGCGAAGCTGTTGAAGGCGACCGACTGGTCAACCTCGATGCCGATGGGTGGCACGCCGCTCTGCGAGGCCGTGCTGGTGGGGCTGTTCGACCCGCCCTGGGCCACGAATCCGGAGACAATTCGCGGGAAGAAGCGTCCCGTGTTGGTGTAATATCCCGTATTGCTGAAGTTGGTGATCCGATCAACCGTTTGAGGAGCGATCTCGGGGAAGAACTGGAAGGTCATCGGCTCGTTCAGGATCGTCACGTCGTCGGGCCCCTCGGCCAGGTGCAGGACGTTGATGGTCCAGAACTGGCCCGTGGCGACGTTCACCTTGATGTTGGGGTTGTCGGACGACGCGGTGAAGATCTGCCTGGGGCTGGAGGTGCCGCTTCCGTCGAGCGTGAGCTGATACCCTTCGCCGACGGGAGCGACGACGTCGGGGATCGGCGCCAGCGAGGCGGCCAGCAGTTCTCGGGTCTCAAGCGGCTCCATCGCCAGTCGGCGCTTGGAGCGCCGGGGGGCGCGGCGGAGTGATTCGCTCGCCGCCGCCTTCGCG